>Ga0334890_1000007_pt1 | contig 354679 bp, 333 predicted proteins | sample GraSluR1_MG_3_FD_207220 | JGI IMG/M metagenome (GOLD analysis project Ga0334890, IMG submission 207220) | Sludge microbial communities from methane-producing bioreactor in Wageningen University, Netherlands - Granular Sludge_31_08-R1 | ecosystem: Engineered > Bioreactor > Anaerobic >...
ATCGGCACGGCGGTCGCCGCCGGCGTCATGCTGACCCTGCTCCTGAACTGACGCGACATACCGCGGCCCGCGGAGACCGTATCGCAAGGTCACCGCGGGCCGCTTCTTTTTCATCCGCTGCTATGAAAGGAGAATAGCCTGTGAGGGAAGTTGCTGTTGGAAGCGTTGTGGAGCTTGTTGAAAATCTCTTTTTGAAGGCGAATTATTCACTCCCCCCCGATATGCTGGATGCACTGAGCAATGCTGCGGCGCAGGAGCGTGCCGATCTTGCGTCGTCTGTTCTGAAAACAATGAAGGAAAATGCCAATGTCGCAGCTGAAGGTATATTCCCTTTATGTCAAGACTGCGGAATGGCTGTTCTTTTTGTGGATGTGGGGCAGAATGTTCATTTTATCGACGGCGATCTGACAGAAGCTTTGAACGAGGGAGTTCGCCGCGCCTATTCCAAGGGTTACTTGAGAAAATCCATTGTCGATGACCCCCTTTTCAAGCGAAGGAATACTGGTGATAATACACCCGCAAAAATTCACATCCGCATTGTTCCGGGAGAAAATGTTCGTATTACTGCCGCGCCGAAGGGGTTTGGAAGCGAGAATATGAGCGCTGTCGCAATGCTTTCACCTGCGGCAGGTCCTGATGGCCTTGTGGCTTTTGTCGTGAAGACCGTGGAAAGAGCCGGGCCAAATCCATGCCCTCCAATTGTCCTTGGAGTAGGAGTGGGGAGTAACTTTGAAGGAGTCGCAGAGCTTGCGAAAAGAGCGCTTTTGCGCCCTCTCGGAGAACAGAATCACCATCCGGCATACGCTGAGCTCGAGAAACGAATCTACACGGAGGTCAATGCTCTCGGAATAGGAGCTGCCGGTTATGGAGGAACCGTCACCGCGCTCGGAGTGAACATTGAATGGGAGCCGACGCATATCGCCGGACTGCCGGTCGCAGTGAATATATGCTGTCACGCGAACCGGCACGCTTTCGGCGAGATATAGGGGGAGAATTCAATGGGAAAATGCAACCGGTTTACGACGCCGTTTCTTGCTGATGAAGTTTCCTTCATGAACGCCGGGGATGAAATTCTGTTGTCCGGGGTAATCTATACCGCTCGGGATGCAGCGCATAAGAGAATGACCGATGCTTTGATAAACGGCGAGAAAATAGCGCTGGATCTAAAAGGAGCGGTACTTTTCTACGCCGGTCCATCGCCGGCGCGTCCGGGAGAACCTGTCGGTTCCATAGGGCCGACAACGAGCTACCGTATGGATCCATATACCCCTCTTCTGCTCCAGAGAGGAGTAAAGGGAATGATAGGGAAAGGAGACCGCTCTGCAGAAGTCGTTGAGAGCATGAAACAAAACGGCGCCGTCTACCTTGGAGCAACAGGCGGAATCGCGGCGCTGCTCGCCCGAACCATAATTACTTCGAAGGTTCTGGACTACGAGGACCTAGGACCTGAAGCACTTAGAGAACTGCAAATACGCGACATGCCGCTCGTAGTCCTCATCGACTCGTCCGGTAATTCGATCTACCGCACAGGTCCTGAACGCTTTCGAAAAAAAACGTAACCCGCTGATTTATTCAATATTCCTGTTTCCGGAGAGAGCCTTTTTTGTTCTTTCCTCAGCATTGATAAGGTGCGAGTTCACAAGCCTCTCGACTTTGTCGGGGTCGTGTTCGCGAAGAGCCTGGAGGATCTCAAGATGTTCTTTTGTTACTTCTTCCAGAACCTCTTCGCGGAAGGGGCCTTTTTCTGCGAAATAGCGAATTCTTCGGGCATGGACACTGAGATTGTTCAAAGAGTCAAGGATAAGAGGATTCTCCGAACGGCTTGAGAGAAGCGAATGAAGTGTAATATCCGATTCCAGGTAACGGTCGAAATTATCGGGGTCTTCTTTGACACGGAGCACTTTTTCCTCGATTTTGTCGATCTCTTTATCGGTGCACAGCAATGCTGCGTCCCGGGCGACTTTTGCTTCAAGCAGGCGGCGAAACTCCCAGATATGTCTTGAGCGTTTTTCGCTCACCTGGGTCACAACGGCGGCTTTATTCCGTTCGATATCGACAAGGCCCAAGCCTTCCAGCCTTAAAAGAGCTTCTCTTACAGGGGTGGTACTCACGCCGAACTCCGCTGCAAGTTTGTCTATCTGAAGCAGCTCTCCCGGCTGATATGTGTTGTTGACGATCATCTCTTTTATAGTTTCGAACACCTGATCGCCCAGAGAATGAAAAATTTTGCTTACCACGGAATCCAACTCCTCTCCCGGAATGCGACAACATCATATTCTACCATTTTTTACGGATATTTTCACAAAGCACTGTAAACCTAAGTGTGTTTTTTTACGATTACTGGATGTGTATCTGACAGGAAGCATTATACATGCCAACTTTCACCCGAACAACACGTATTTTGATTGTTTCCTCTCTTTTTTCAGCGGGCAGATGCACTGTGCAGTCCTGCTGATTGCGCAGCTTCCGAAGGCTTGTCAGCACATTGTCCCATTTCAGGTTCCTGGTCGGGTGTATTGAGAGGCGAGAGTTATTAACGGAGGTTGAGCGTATGAAAATCCGAATATTCCAGAGGCGCATCTTGCTCTGAATTGCTATGCAGTTCATAATACTCTCAAGTTCTCTCTTCAGGAAGCTTCTTCTTGATATTTTATCCTCTTCTCTACGTACTTGCTATAAAAAGAAGGCTCGTTCTTCTGGCCGGTACGTGGCCTGCGAATCGACGCATATTCTTTTTCCTAAATGTTTTCTGTTCATTTGCTCCGCAAACGGGAAGAGAAACACCTGATTCGGCTCGCGACAACGGATCCTCTTACAGGTCTTCCCAATCGAAGATATTGTTTGAAACGATCGTGTACCCGGCGAAAAGCAGGGGGAGAAAAAACGTCATCGCACCACCGGACATGGAAGCGTCGCTAGAAGGAGGGTAGACGACAGTGTGGCCTTCTCTCGGGAAACAGTTTTCTTTGCGACTATCCTTTCATCACCGCGATCGGCCGGAGCTTTGCCGCTTTGAGACTCAAACCGGCACGGTGGACGACTTCGACCACGTTCGATACATCCTTGTAGGCTTCCGGAGCCTCTTCTCCGAGGGTGCGCAGACTGTCCGCCATGATTGATATTCCGGCGTTCGACATTTTCTGCAAAAGTTCTTTCCCGGGCATCTTTTTCACTGCCTCGCTCCTGCTCATAAGGCGTCCGGCGCCATGGCAGGTCGATCCGAATGTCTCTTTCTCGGCGCGGCTCGTGCCGACAAGAACGTAGCTCGAAGTACCCATGCTGCCCGGAATCAGCACTGGCTGCCCGGCGAAGGATCTGGTCGCCCCTTTCCGATGGACGCAGAGCAGGCTTTTTTTACCTTCCCACTCGTGTTTTTCGATGTGCGCGAGATTGTGGCTGACATCCTGGACTGTCCGCAGCGGCTCGCCCGGAAAGAAAACGTTGAAGACATGCCGCACCTTGTCAGCGATCATCTGCCGGTTCGCCATGGCGAAATTCGCTGCGGACCTCATTGCTCCGATATAGGCCTGTCCTTCTTCGGACTTTACGGGTGCGCAGCAGAGCTGCCTGTCCGGCACATCGATCCTGTACCGCCCCATTGCTCTCCGCATGACCTTCAGAAAATCATCGCAAACCTGGTGCCCCAGCCCCCTGCTTCCGCAGTGGATCATGATCACGATGCATCCGTGTTCAAGACCCATCCTGGAAGATTCTTCGCGGTCGAAAATTTCATCGACCACTTGTATTTCCAGAAAATGGTTTCCCGAGCCGAGCGTTCCCAACTGCGTGCGTCCGCGTTCCCTGGCGCGATCCGAAATCGCGGAGGATATTGCGTCCCGAAGACAACCGCCCTCTTCTATGCGGTCCAAATCTCCATCCGTGCCGAATCCCGATCTGACAGCCCATCGTGCGCCTTCTTCAAGAACCTTTTCCAGTTCCCTGGGCGAAAGTTTGCGGCCTCCTCCGGAGACAGCTCCGGTGGGAATGGTTGAAAAAAGGGAAGGGAGCAGCCGTTCCATTGTCTTTTTTGCATCCTTTTCAAGAATGCGAGAAGTCAGAAGCCTGACTCCGCACGAAATATCGTACCCAACTCCACCGGGGCTGATAATTCCATCGTCGACGTCGAACGCCGCCACACCTCCGATCGGGAAACCGTACCCCCAGTGAATGTCCGGCATGGCGAAGCTGAATCCGACAATCCCCGGAAGTGTCGCCACGTTGGCGACCTGAAGAAGAGCGTTCTCGTTTTCGAGCTGGGATTCGATGTATGTATCGGCGAAGATCATCCCGGGAACTCGCATTCCCTCCACGGCTGATGGCCGGAGAAGCAAGCGGTTGTCGTCGATCCGTTCCAGGAATGTGTGCAAAGAGATCACCTCCCTTACATATCCAAAAAAATACGGAGAAACGGTATCGGAATGTTTCGGATGACCAACCCTCCGTACGTCGCAGATTTGACAGGAATGCGCACTTTGGGAGGCCGGAACAGGACTCCTTCGGCGTAGAGAGACAAAGGCTCTTCCGAAATCCGTACTGCAGTGGGCAGGAAAAACGTCTCCCTCGTTTCAAGAAAAAAAAGAAGTTCGTTGATCCAGGAGACAACAAGTTCCTCCAGATCCACAGCATCGATTTCGAAATGTTCCGTTTTCCCTCCGGCGGATTCCGGCGGGGGAGATTCGTCGGAGCAGAGAGAGTACAATGCTTCTGCCGCCTGGAGGAAAAGAACTTCAAGAGAATCCGCAGTTATCTCGAACCCGGCGTCTGCAGTATGTTCGATCGTTTTCCACACTCAATTCCTCTCCTTCCAAATTACCCGAACAGGCGACCCCTTGAGACATGATTATAACGCACGGTTCGGCACTCGGCACGTCCCTCGGAGGTACCCTCTGTTCCTGTAATGAGAAAGAATTCCTGAAGCATACGACGTAAGAATTCTACAGGAAAATCTGCTTACGAAGAGGCTAAACAACGGAAACATAGCGATTGACCAGGCGAAAAAAATAGCATCATCCGTTTTATTCGTCTTAAGATGCGTTTATTAATACAATCCGTTCATCTCTTGCAAATGCAGGTTTGGCTTGACATTGAACAAAAATCCTGTATCATGTTTTGGTGCCTTGCGGAGAGGTGTCCGAGTGGTCGAAGGAGATTGACTCGAAATCAATTGGGCGGCTTGCCGCCCCGTGGGTTCAAATCCCACCCTCTCCGCCATTTTTAAAACGTTTTTCGAGTCTGGCAAACTTGAAAAACTATGATATAATACCTGCCGTTGAGCGGAGAAGTGGCCGAGTGGTCGAAGGCGGGCGCTTGGAGAGCGTCTGAACCGAGAGGTTCCGTGGGTTCAAATCCCTCCTTCTCCGCCATATTTTCAAATTAACAGCACCTAAAAGGTGCTGTTTTGTGTATATTAAGCAGATATGACTCCGAATCAAAGAACAAATTGATGCTCACTCCGACTGTCTCTGCAATTCTGAACATCCTCCTCCAAATGTGTTATAATAATCAGAAAGATTTATGCGAAAGAAAATCTCACCTTGTACAAGGAAGAATCCTTTGAAAGAGGATGTCGAATGACCGAAACCCTCAATCTGGAGGTAAGCCGGGATGCTAGGGAAAAAGAACTCGATCCCTGATTTATTCAGTAGATTGTATTTTTTCACGATTTTTATCATCCCGGAGGATGCTGCCGAATGCTGCTTGGGATGATCGGAGGTACGATCCCCGAGGATCATCGTTCGACGCTGAACCAGCTTTCCCTTTTCAACAGGACGGGGGATTTCACACTGTTGCCGACCGCGCAAAAGCTTTCCTCCCTCCATAGGTATCTCGTCAGGCATTTTGCAGATGAGAACTCGGCCTTTTTCTCGCTGGAGCAGCGTGTGATCGTGGATACCGGCATCTGTTTTCCCGGAGGGATCTTTCCCGAGATGCAGAGAAGTGATGCCATTGTCGTCCGGACTCTTTCTGAGTGGGTGGAGGATTTTCGATCCGCAGTCAAGGGAGAGGAGCGAAGTAATGCGCTTCTGCAGGCCGACCGGGCTCTTGCGTCCGCGGAGTCGCGTGTGAAGAGAATCGCTTCCCGTATTTCCATGATGTTTCCGCTTCTCACGACAACTCTCGGAAGTGTTGCCGCCGATGGCCGAATTGTCGTCCTGAAGAAGGAGCGTGCCCGGATGCTGACGGATTATCTACTGGAATCTGTGCGAATCGTTGCGCGCGCAGCAATGCGATTCCGGGAACCTTACGAAGAGGAAACCGGCGAAGAAACCGGGAGAAAACACTTCAAAGAAAGACGAAGAATAGCCGTTTTTTCGAAGCTGATGGACGGAATCCACCGCTTGAAGAGAGTCGCGAACGAGGAAGATGGAAGCGACTTGATTGTCGAGAGGCTTTTGTCGAGCATCGACTCCCTGTATCTGGAATCGCTTCTTGTGTTTGCGTTCAGCAAAGGAATCACGGAAGCGTCGAGGCGGATAAAGCTCTTCCGGCAATATGCCGAGAATGCTCCTCTTCCTGCGAAGGCGTTTCCCGATCTCCTTAAGAAAGAATTGGACAGGATGTACGCAGTAGTTGAAAGAGCTGCTAAATCGCTGCCAGGAGAAACCGAACACGGCGGCTATTCTCCGGTGGTCATCCCTGAGCCTGAACCGCAGATAATCGAGCATGAAGAGCTGCGAGAAGGAGGGGGTGATCAAAATCTTTTCCTGTCACAAAAGAAAACCGATAGCGGCCCGCCGGAAAGAAGTTTCGCAAATTCTTTTTTCGATATTATTTCTGTTGACCGCGGTCTTCTTTCCATTCCGAAGGTCCGGTTCAGGGGATTTCCGGGTATTCTGCTCCTCCCTGGAAATGCCGTCGGGGCATACGATAAAGTCGGAGACCTTCTTCTCGTTCCGCACAGTGCACTGAATAATCGCCCTCTGGATGCTCTGTTGCCTGCGTTTGCTTCTTTCAGGTGGCTTTCGGATGACAGCGGTAAAACCCTCAATATGTGGGGGGACATCGCCGGAGGAAGAGGAGCGCGAAGTATGCCGGAACTTGAAGCGTCCTTCCGCGAAGCGTATTGCTCGTGGGTAAAGTCTGAACTTGAGGGCGGAGAAGCCGTAGATGCCGCGAAGAGCTTGGGTGCATCGCTGAAGGAAGATGGAGGATTTGCACGTCTTTTCGGTTAGGCGGAGCATTCAACAAAGCTAGGGGAGGACGTGGCACTTTCCTCCCCGTAGCTTTGTTTTTTCAGTTCTTCTCAGGTATGAAAAGTTCCCTTATTCCTCCGAGAGACCCCAGAATTGCCGTGGCCTCGTAGGGAAGGTAGACGGTCTTGTTTTCCTGGCCGGAAGTCATTGCGGCCAAAGTCTCCATGTACTTCAGAGCGACGAGGTACTGCGTCGGGTCTCCCCCTGCGTTCCTGATGGCGGCGGCGATTTTGCCGATTGCCACCGATTCGGCCTCTCCCATTTTTATCCGTGCCTCCGCCCGGCCTTCGGCGTCGAGAATGAGCGCTCGTTTCTCGCCTTCCGCCCGATTGATCTGCGCTTCCTTGTGCCCCTCGGCTTCGAGTATCTGCGCCTTCTTTTTTCCTTCCGACTCGGTCACCGTGGCCCTTCGGGAGCGTTCGGCCTCCATCTGGCGCTGCATCGCCGCCTGGACGGATGCCGGGGGATTCACGTCCTGAATCTCCACCCTGGTAACTTTGACGCCCCAGGCGTCGCTGGCCTCGTCCAGGATGACGCGCAGTCGTTCGTTGATCTCGGCCCGCTTGCTGAAGATCTCGTCGAGGTCCATTTCCCCCATGACGCTCCGAAGAGAAGTCTGCGTGAGTTTCTCAAGAGCCAGCGGCAGATTGGCGATCTCGTACACGGCCTTGAAGGGGTCGTTGATCTGGAAATAAAGAAGCGCGTTGATCTCCATCACGACGTTGTCCCGGGAGATGACGTTCTGCTTGGGGAAGTCGAAGACCTGTTCCCGGACGTCGATCAGGGCGGTGTTTCTGATGGTGCCGCCGACGAGCCAGGAGATCGATTTTTTACGGTCGAGAACCGGGAAGATGAAGTTGATACCCGGAAAGAGCACCTTGTGAAACTTCCCGAGACGCTCCACGATAACACGGTTCGCCTGCGGTACGATCTTGATTCCGGAGATGACAAGAATGATGGTGAAAAGGACAAAAAAGATCACCACCGCCATGTTCTCCATATTGGTGACGAGCAGAATTTCCTTCATGATGCTCACTCTCCTTATCTTTCGGTCATGCCGGAGGGTATCCCGGCATCATTCTCTTCCTCCGGCCGTACCTCCAGGCTCGCTCCTCGGACCTTCGAAACGACGACGCGCGTGCCTTCAGGTATTTCAAGCTTTTCGGGGCTGAAAGACCACCATGTCTTTCCTTCCACCTTGACGTATCCGCCGCTCGTTCCATCGGAGGATATCGTTTTGACGACGGTTCCTTTCCGTCCCATCAGGGCGTCCGCGTTCGACTCCCGCGTCTCCTTTCTGTTCGTGAGAAATCGAAGAACGGCAGGGCGCAGAAAGAAAAAAACAAGGAGCGTTGAGACACCAAAGACCATCAGCTGAGTTCGTATGTCGAATACCCTGAAATACGTCATCACCGCCGGAGGGATGCATGCTACGGCAAAGCAGGCGAGGACGAATCCCGGGGTGAACATCTCGACTATCAGAAGAAGGAACCCCAAAATTACCCAGAGCTGCCAGTTTGTCACAAGATCGAACACGATGCTCACCTCGACTTTCCCTGATATGGGACAAAAACTGTGCATATGCGCACATGATACACCTTTCGATGAAAAATGAGGATGTTTCCCTCAGGATTTCAGCGAAATGCTCCAGGAGAATAGGGCTTCATATTGTTTTCCGGCCGTCCGAAATGGGATGAGGATGGTATGCTATTATTATAGCAGGGTTTCGATTCAGAAGGATGAAAGACTGTTTTACCAACTGATCCTGTCTTTTGAATGCAAATTGAGAAGATAATGGAAGGTGAGTATCATGAGTGTTTGGCTTCAGAATCTGTCATGGGAAGAAGCGGGCGCCAGGCTCAAAGCCGGCGAAGATGTCGTCATCATCCCGGTGGGGAGCACGGAACAGCACGGCAGGCATCTGCCGCTGGGCACCGATACGATGGTCGCGACCTTTATCGCGGAAGATGCCGCTGTCAAGGCCGGATGTCTTGTTGCGCCGCCTGTCTGGTACGGATGGAGTCCTCATCATATGGTGCTGCCGGGGACGGTCACAATCCGCCCCGAGGTGCTGATAGAGCTTCTCTACGACGTAATCGACTCGCTTCAGCAGCACGGTTTCAAAAAAATCGTCGTGATCAACGGCCATCGTATCGTGAACATCCCCTGGATGCAGATCGCCGCCGAGAGGGCTCAACGGCTTTTAGGCGTGAAAGTGGTCCTTTTCGACCCGGCCTACATGTCGAAGGAGATCGTCTCCCGGCTTGATTTCGGTTCCGTCGGCCATGCCGAGGAGATCGAGACGTCGCACATGATGCATAAAAAGCCTGAACTCGTCCGCCTTGAGAAGGCGGAGAGCAATCCCGTGCACAAGACGCCGCTTTATTCCGTGGATCCTTCGTACACCGGAGATACGCTCTGCTACGTTCCGAGCACCAGGGAGCACATGCGGATTCAGGCGGAGAAGTCCGGAGGCACGGGGGGAGAGCCCGGCAAAAGCAGCGCTGAGAAAGGCGAACTATACCACAAGCACCTGGTCGAAAACCTCGTCAGGGTGATTTCAAGCCTTCAAGGAAAGGCATAAAAACCGGAAAACAAGGAGGAGATCGCAGTGTCGAAAAGCTCATGGAAGGGAAGATTCACCGTTTTGGTTCTCCTGCTCTTCATCGCGGCCGGAGTCGGAGCAGCGGATGCGGCGCAGGTGCTGAGAATCGGCGTCGTCGGCCCGGAGTCCGGCGGCGGGGCGCAGTTGGGACAGGGGCAGCGCAGAGCCGTTCAGATGGCGGTCGAGGAGATCAACGAAGGGAAACTGGCCGGAGAGTGGACTCTCGAAGTCTTTTTCGAGGACGACGAGGGTAATCCGACGAAATCGGCCAGCGCGACGAACAAGCTCATTCAGCAGTCCCGGGTGAATGTCATCATAGGTGCGATTCACAGCTCCTGCACGCTCGCCGACATGGTGGTCACTTCGAGGGCCGGAATTCCGCAGATCACCGCTGGTTCGACGGGCGCCTCCATTACCCAGCAGGGAAACAAATTCATTTTCCGTACTGCGGCGAACGATTTTCTTCAGGCGGATGCGCTGGTGAAGTATGCGCGCGATGAATTCGGCTTCAAGAAAGTCGCCACATTCACCGCCGCCGACGATTACGGACAGTCCGGCGCGAAGCTGCTCAGGGAGGCCTGTGAAAAGTACGGCGTCGAGCTTGTCGCTGAGCCCACGTACAACAACGGAGACAAGGACTTCAAACCGCAGCTTCTCACCATCAAGGACAGAGGGGCGCAGGCCATCTTCATGTGGGGGCTGTACACTGAAGCGGCCCTTATTGCGCGGCAGGCGCAGCAGCTCGGTGTCGACGCACAATTGTTCGGCGCGTCAGGCATGGCGGCGCTGAAGCTGATCGAACTCGGAGGAGAGGCGGCGCAGGGGCTTCTTTTGACCCAGACGTTCCTACCCGACTCGGATCACCCGAAAGTCCGCGCGTTTGTCGACAAGTACCGTGAGAAATTCAACGAGAGCCCCATTCCGCATGCCGCGCAGGCGTATGATACCGTCCATATCATCGCCGACGCGGTTCGAAGGGCCGGAAGCAATGATCCGCGGAAGCTTCGGGATGCCATCAGTAGTACGGAAGGGCTGGAGCTCGTGACGGGCGATCCCAGGTTCAACGACGACGGAGACGATATCGGGAAACGGCTTCTCATAACGCAGATCAAAGGCGACAAGTTCGAGATGGTGAAATTCGTCAAGGCAGGCGAATAATACCCTGTTTGTGAAGGCCGTTCCCTTATGTGTACGGGGGAGCGGCCTTTTTCTTGATTTCAAAGCCTGAAGCAGAAGGCGGTGTGGTGCATGCAGTTTTTTCTGAACGGATTACCGATCGGTGCGATCTACGCTCTGGTGGCACTGAGTTACAGTCTTATTTACGCGGCCTCCGGAGTGCTGAACTGGTCCCAGGGTGACATGGTCATGCTGGGCGCTTATGTGGGATTCACGGTCTTTTCAATTCTCAAGCTCGGATTCACTTCGGCGTTGCTTCTTGCGATGGTGGCGGTCGCCTTTCTCGGGGTTCTCGTGCAGTATACGATCCTTCGCCCTCTGAGAGAGAGGAAAGCCCCTCCGATAAACGTGGTCATAGCGACTCTCGGGGTAGCGATCATATGCCGGAATCTGGCTCTCGGGATTTGGGGGCCTGACCCTCAGATTCTTCCATCCCCGGTGAGTTCACGACCCTTTTCTCTGGCGGGAGTGAGCGTGACGCCCCAGGACATCCTTGTTCTCTCGGTGGGGATAACCCTGATGCTGATATTGCATTTCTTTCTTAAAAATACCAGGGAGGGAAAGGCGTTGCGCGCTGTCGCGCAGGACCGGTATGCAGCGCAGCTGATGGGGATCGACCCGGAGCGCTCGGACGCGGTCGCGTTTGCCGCAAGTGCCGGGATAGGAGCGGCGGCGGGCATTCTCGTCGCGCCGATTTTCTTTGTGACGTTCAACATGGGAGCCTCTGTAGGACTGAAAGGGTTTGTAGCGGCGGTTATAGGAGGTTTGGGAACGATACCGGGCGCCATCGCGGGGGGATTTTTCCTCGGAGTGGTGGAGTCGCTCGCAGGAGGCCTGATAAGCTCGGGCTATCGCGATGCCATTACGTTCGCTCTGTTGATCGTCGTGCTTTGGCTGAAACCGTCGGGACTCTTCCTGCGGAAAAACCGCCAGAAAGTCTAGAAAGCTGGTGAGGCCATGAAATCGATAATGTCGAGCCGAAGGGGGCTTGCGGCGTTTCTTCTCCTGCTGACAGGATATCTCTTCACGCCTTATTTTGTAACCAACCTGTACCACCTGCACATATTGAACCTCGCGGGGATTTACACTCTCGTCGTTCTCGGTCTCAATATTCTTTCCGGGTATACCGGCCAGGTCTCGATGGGGCAGGCCGGGTTCTTCGCAATAGGGACGTACGTTTCCGCTCTTTTGATGATGAATTGGAGCATCCCGTTCTGGTCGGCCTCGGCCATGGCGACTGTAATGGCCGGCCTGTTCGGAGCCGTTATCGGCATTCCCGCCATGAAGCTGAGCGGACCGTATCTTGTGCTTGCAACCGTCGGTTTCGGCGAAATCGTCCGTCTTGTTCTGTTGAACTGGACTCCTGTGACGAAGGGTGCGGCCGGGTTGGTAGGAATTCCCTTGCCGACGGTTCTCGGTTTTGTCGTGACAACGGAGGAGCATTTCTTTTACCTGATTCTCGCATCACTTCTGGCAGGCGTCTTCATTGCGCTTCGAATTGCGGACTCCAAGATCGGAAGGACCTACAGGGCCGTGCGTGAGGATGAACTGGCGGCGGAGGCAATGGGCGTCAATATCAACCGCTACAAAATATCCGCTTTCATCATCAGCGCCATGTTCGCCGGTTTTGCAGGAAGTCTCTTCGGGAGTTTTTCCGGTGTGACAAGTCCGGATAATTTTACATTCGACGAGTCGGTCGGTTTTTTGTGCATGTCCGTCATCGGCGGAAATCGCAGTATTGTCGGGGCGGTCATAGGCGCTTTCGGATTGACTGCCGTCTCCGAGGCGCTCCGGGTATTCCAGGGGTTCCGGCTGGTAATTTACGGAGGCATTCTTATTTTTACCGTCATATTCATGCCGCAGGGGATTATCGGCCTCTTTAAGAGGATCCGTGGGAACTTTTCCGTCAAAGAGACCAACTGATTCGGAGGAGGAACAGATGGACGACAGAAATGTAATTCTCGAGGCGTGCGGTATTTCCAAGAGATTCGGAGGATTGCGGGCTCTCGATACAGTCAGTGTAGCGATACACCGGAACAGCGTTCATGGGATCATCGGGCCCAACGGAGCGGGAAAGACGACTCTTTTTAACCTGATCACCGGAATGTTGCCGCCGGATTCCGGGCACTTCGAAATCGAAGAGAAACCGGTAAAGAAGGTGAGGACTCACCAGCTTGTCTCCATGGGTGTTTCGAGGACGTTCCAGAACATCCGCCTTTTCAAGGGTATGTCGGTTCTCGAGAACGTGATGATAGGGCAGCATGTTCACACCCCGACGGCCGTCTTTTCTATCATGATCAACGGAAGAAAGTCGCGTTCCGCGGAGAATGCGGCCAGGGAAGAGGCTCTGGCTGCTCTTGATTTCGTCGGGCTTGCGAGAAACGCGGATCAGGACGTGGAAAGTCTCTCGTATGGAAATCAGCGTCTTGTCGAGTTCGCCCGGGCGCTGGCGGCGAAGCCGAGGATTCTCCTCCTGGACGAACCGGCGGCGGGAATGAATCCGACGGAAAAGCAGCATCTGCTCCGGCTTATCGGCTCCCTTCAGCAAAAAAGCTATACCGTGGTCCTGATAGAACACGACATGAAGGTCGTTATGAATATTTGCAGCACGGTCAGCGTGCTTGATCACGGAAAAAAGCTTGCCGAAGGCCGCCCGGCGGACATTCGCAGGCACCCGGAGGTTATCCGGGCATACTTGGGAAAGAGTGATCGCGGTCATGCTTGAAATTAATGGGGTCAAGGCGAAATACGGACATACCGAGGTGCTGCACTCGGTTTCTCTGAGGGCCGAAGCCGGACGGATTACAACGCTCATCGGGGGGAACGGCGCGGGAAAGACGACCACGCTGAACTGCATCGTCAATATCCTGAAGCCGTACGAAGGGCAGATTCTCTGGAAAGGTCTGGACATTACGAAGCTCAGGTCGAAAGATATCGTGCGCCTCGGCATTTCTCTTATTCCGGAGGGACGGCACGTTTTTCCCCGTATGACGGTGCGTGAAAACCTCGAGATGGGAGCGTACATCCGGAAGGATTCAGGCGGAGTTCAAAAGGACTTCGAATGGATCCTGGAACTTTTTCCGGTCTTGAAGGAGAGACTCGCTCAGGAAGCGTCCACTCTTTCCGGAGGAGAGCAGCAGATGCTGGCCATCGGAAGATCCCTCATGGGAAATCCCGACCTCGTGCTTATGGATGAACCGTCGATGGGACTGGCTCCTATCGTCGTCGAAGAGGTTTTTTCCGTCATCGAACAGATCATGACGATGGGGAAGACAGTCCTGCTTGTCGAGCAGAATGCCGCGCTGGCTCTCGACCTGGCGCATGAAGGATACGTCATCGAACTTGGCAGAATCGTTTTGAGCGGAACGGGAAAGGAACTGCTCAGAAATCCGGAGGTGGAAAAAGCGTACCTCGGCCTGTAAACCGTCTCAACAGAAGGCGCCGCCTATCGACGTCATCGGCTGAACAGCTCCGGTATGCCCGATACGGAGAAGGCGCACCAGGCGAGCAGGCCTCCCATCAGCAGGTCGAGAAAACGCCCTTGGTGCGCCAGGATTTTTTTCTGGGCCGCGCCGACGAGCGACCAGAGAAGAACTCCGTTGCTGCATGTCAGGGCGATGAAGATCCCGCAGCCGAAAAGCCAAAGTTTCGAGGATGTCCATGGAACGATGAAGGTGGAGAGAGTCGTCAGGCCGAAAAGGATGACCTTCGGATTGAGAAACTGCAGGATGAGTCCTTGTCGGAAGGGAGGAACCTCCTCCGCATTCTGTGAACCTTCAGCATGAGTTCTTTTGGGGAACGCTATCTTCCAGGCAAGCCAGAGAATATACGTGGCCCCCGCCAGCCTGAGAACGGGTAGAAACGACGGCAGCAGACGTGCGAGAAGGAGGTTGAAGAGGGCACAGCATATCATGATGATCAGCAGGCCGGACACCATTCCCGCGATGAGCGGGAGCGTCCTGCGAAAGCCGTGAAGGCGGGCGGAGTTCATCGCCAACACGATGTTCGGGCCCGGGGTATGGGAAGTGATGAGGATATAGGTAAAAAAAGCGGTCCACTGCACAAGACTACCTCCGTAGGATGTTTTTATGCGAATGGAAATAGTTTTTTCAACGCTGTGTTATTATACACGAAGTCTTTCCTCCGTGTGCTTTGGTCAGCACGAATGCATGTTTGGAGGGTGCCTGGCATAGACAGGGGAAATACGGTATACTAATTCAAATAGAAAGTTCCCGATGTTTTACGTTGTTCCAAGACTACGCTGAAAGAAAGGAGGAAATGAAATTTGCGTTGCCGGTCTCGCCCGGCGTATACGGAATGAGCACAAACAAGCGTCTATGAAAGGGAGTGGAAGAACATCATGAGAAAATATTCGGTACTTCTTGTTTCGTTGGTGCTTCTCGGAGTCCTTGCCTCGGCAGCTTTTGCGGCCTATCCGCAGCGGAGCGTGACTGTGGTGTGCCCCTGGGGTGCGGGCGGTGGAACCGACCGCCTTACCCGCTTCATGGCGTCTCAGCTCGAACAGGAGCTCGGCAAGCCGTTCCCCGTGGTCAACCGAACAGGAGGCAACGGCGCAGTCGGACATTCGGCTGGGGCGTTCGCGGCTCCGGACGGCTACACGGTTACCATGGTGACACTCGAACTTGCCACCATGCACTGGATGGGCCTTACCACCCTGACCCACGCGGATTTTGCTTATGTCATCCAGCTCAACGAGGATGCGGCGGGTGTTATCGTTAAAGCCGACGCACCGTGGAAGACCCTCCAGGAGCTGCTCGACGATATCAAGGCAAAACCGGATACCTTTAAGTTTTCAGGGACTGCGGCCGGAGGGGTTTGGGACCTCGCGCGCATCGGCATGCTCGACAAGGTCGGCATTCCGGTCAACTCGGTCAGTTGGATCCCCACCACGGGCGCGGCTCCGTCGATCATCGAGCTGCTTGGTGGGCATGTCGACGTGATCACGTGCAGTCTTCCGGAAGCCGCGTCGCAGCTGGCAGCCGGAGATCTTCGGGCTCTTGCGGTCATGGCGGATAACCGGGACCCGGCGTACCCTGATGTGCCGACGCTGAAGGAGCTTGGAATCGACTGGTCCGCGGGAACCTGGAGAGGTTTCGCCGTTCCGAAGGCCACTTCTCCGGAAATTATCGATGTCCTGTACCAGGCATTGAAAAAGATAACCGACTCCGATGAATACAAGGAGTTTATGGCGAAGAACGGCTTCGGCGTTAAGATTCGCGGGCCCAAGGAATTCGCTGAATTCGCAAAACAGCAGGATGCCGATCTGAAGAATGTCATGGAGCTCGGCGGTTATTTGAGCAAGTAAAAAAGACATGTTCTTTGATGCGCCCCGCGGATTCCGGCGGGGCGCATTCATTAAGGAGGTCGCACATGGTCAGGCTGCTGAGAATGGTTTTCGGCCTCATACTTGTCGTGCTTTCCGCGGCGGTGATATGGACCAGTCTTTCCTTTCCGCATGCTGTCTCCGCCGGAAAGAGAATTCCCGGCCCGGGCTTTTTCCCGATCCTGTTGGGTGTTTTTCTTATTCCGGGAGGAATCCATCAGATTATTTCAGCCTTAAAAACTCCTTCAGACGAGGGAGGAAAGATCGCATGGAACTGGGGGACGGCGAATATCCCGATTCTTCTCGCCCTTCTTCTGGCCTATGTGCCGCTGATGGAATGGCTCGGCTATACTCCCGCTACGTTTCTGTTCGGCATGCTGCTGCTCTTGCGCCTGAAAGTGCCTTTTTTGAAGGCCCTTCTTGTCGCTGGTACGACGACTCTGTTCATCGTCTTCGTCTTCGGGAGAGCGTTTCATATCCAGCTCCCGCCCGGGACCATCGGATTCCCGCTGTAGGAGGAGATGCTCATGATATCCGAGGTGCTTGCTGTATTTCGGCCGGGAATACTGGTGCCGTGGCTCCTTTCCATGGCGTTCGGAGTTCTCGTGGGAGGAACTCCCGGCCTGACCGCCACGATGGGAGTCGCCCTCATCATCCCGATAACCTACTATATGGAACCGCTCGCCGGAATGGCGATGATCCTTGGCGTCTCTTTCACCTCCATCTTCACCGGCGACATTCCGGCGACGTTGCTCCGAATTCCGGGAACACCGGCTTCCGGAGCCGCGACCCTAGACGGGTACGAACTGACGAAGCAGGGGAGAGGTATGGAAGCGCTTTCAATCGACCTTTTTTGTTCGGCCATCGGCGGTTTTCTCGGTATGATGCTCCTGATAGTCGTTGCGCCTCCGCTGGCAAAGTTCGCTCTCCGGTTCACGAATTTCCAGTATTTCTGGCTCGGTCTTTTCGGGTTGAGTATGAGCGCGGTGCTGAGCGCGGGAAAACCGGTGAACGGTGTCATTTCCGCTGCCCTCGGACTGCTGATCGCCACAGTCGGTATCGACATCACCACGGGGATGCCCCGCTTCACGGGGGGCAACATGGAGTTGATGAGCGGGATCGGGTTTATTCCGGCAATGGTCGGCCTTTTCGGACTTTCCGAGGTCCTGAAGAACGTCTCGAACCTCGCTCTTCTGAAACAGAGCAGTATTACGGTGTCCGGCAAGGTGTCGCTCCTGCGAACATTCGGGCTGATCTGGAAAAACAAGTGGACGGTGATTAAATCCTCGGTAATCGGAACGTGTGTCGGTGCGCTTCCCGGAGCAGGAGCCGACATCGCCGCATGGGTCGCATACGGCATCGAGAAAAAAACGGCCAGGAACCCGGACGAATTCGGAAAAGGCTCGGTCAGGGGCGTTATCGCCCCCACCAGCGCCAATAACGCCGCCCTTGGAGGAACATGGATTCCAGCGCTTGTTTTCGGCGTTCCGGGCGACTCCATCACCGCGATTGTCCTCGGCGCGATGCTGATGTACGGACTCCGGCCGGGGCCGCTGATCTTTCAGGAAAATCTCTCGCTTGTCCACGGAATATTCGCGGTAGGCCTAATCTCGCAGCTTTTTCTCATTCCGGTCGGCCTCATCGGAATCAAAGTGTTCGGATCGATTCTGAAACTGCCGCGGAACATGGTGATGGTTATCGTTCTGATTTTTTCGGTCATAGGTTCCTACGCGATCCGCAACAGTTTCTTCGACGTCTATATTATGATCGCCTTCGGGGTTGTCGGCTATCTCTTCGAGTTTCTTGATATACCTCTTCCTCCTATGATCCTCGCCCTCATCCTCGGCCCCATGATCGAGGACAACCTGAGAGTGGGACTTATCAAGACGCATGGAGGATTCGGGGCGTTCATATTCGATCCAATCTGTCTGCCCTTGATTTTCGGGATCATATTTGTCTTCTTCGGCGGGCCTATTCTGCGGTTTTTCAGGGGAAAAAAGAGCGGACAGGAGAAACAATAAACGATCATTGAAAAAGAGACAAACAGACTCTTCCTTCCCTTGGTTTGTATTGAATCGACCGAAGCCGCCTCCTCGAGGGGCGGTTTTTGTCTGCTTATTGCATTGCTCAAAGATTATGCTATCATGATAAACTGTCATTGAAACATCTGATTGTCTTCGCATGACATTCCGGTGAAATTCTGGTATCCGAACTGAAAAATAAAGGAGCGAGCGCAATGAATTTCTATGATCGATTCAGCGTCTCCGGCAGGATCGCCGTTGTCACGGGAACCGGGCGTGGACTTGGAAAGGGGTACGCTCTCGGCCTTGCCGCCGCCGGGGCGTACGTCGTATGCGGCTATATCAACGAGAAAGGGACACGGGAGACGGTCGAGGAAATTCATTCGCTCGGCGGCCATGCTGAGGCATGTTTTCTGGATGTAACCAGAACGGAGCGCTTGCAGGAAACCCTCGAAGATATTGCCGCACGCTGCGGAAGCCTCGACATTCTGGTGAACAACGCGGGAGTGGAGGAGATCAACGACTTCTTCAACGTGACGGAGGAGCAGTACGACAAGATCATGGGAGTCAACCTGAGGGGCGTTTTCTTTACCGCTCAGGCTGCGGCAAGGATCATGATGAAGCAGGGGCGCGGCAAGATCCTCAATATAGGATCTCTCGGAAGTGCCCTCGGGTTGGCGAAATCTTCCGTCTACTGTGGAAGCAAGGGCGGCGTGGTGCAGATCACCCGGACGATGGCCATAGAGCTTGCGAAATACAACATCCAGGTGAATGCCATGGGACCGGGATACTTCCGGACTCCGATGACGGAATCCTTCTTTCGGGATCCTGAGCACCGGAAGTGGATCGAGGAGCGGATACCGGCCGGCCGGATCGGCACGACGGAGGATCTTCTGGGCACGCTGGTCTTTCTTTGCAGTCCGGCTTCGGACTACCTGACGGGCCAGATCGTCTACGTCGACGGAGGCTGGCTTGCGGGTTGACGGGAGCGTGTATTGGTATCGGGAAACGGAAGCGCGCTCTGTTTCGTCGAGAAAATCCGGATCTTTACTTGCGGCAGGGAGTGCGCTTTTATTCAGCGGGAGGAATGAACAGTGATCGTTTTCAAAGAAGCGGAACGCAATATTCAGGAGGAAAAGGACTCCGTAGGAGATGTCGTGAAGGACATCCTTGCTAGAGTCCGGGCAGGAGGCGATAAAGCTGTTCTCGAATATACCGGGAAGTTCGACGGCTTTTGTCCGGAGGAGCTTCGTGTCGGTTCCGAAAAAATTAAAGAGGCCTACGAAAAAGTGTCTCCGGAGACTGTGAGAACGCTTCAGTTCGCCGCAGCGCGTATACAGGACTTTGCCCTCCGGCAGAAGGAGTGCATGAAAGAGCTGAGGTACGAGATCTCTTCGGGCGTTGTTTTGGGACACCGCCTGCTCCCGGTCGAGTCATGCGGGTGCTATGTTCCTGCAGGGAGATATCCTTTGCCGTCTTCGGCCTTGATGTCGGCAATTCCCGCGAAGGTGGCGGGAGTTCGCCGGATCGCGGCGTGTTCCCCGGCAAGCAGGGGCCACAATGGCATTCATCCTGCGGTGCTTGTAGCCATGGATATCGCCGGAGTGGATGAAGTCTACTGCATGGGGGGAGCGCAGGCGATCGGGGCTTTTGCCTATGGGACTGAGACGGTTCAAAGTGTGGATATTATTGTCGGTCCGGGAAACAGGTATGTCACGGAGGCAAAGCGGCAAGTCTCCGGAGCGACGGGGATTGATATGCTCGCCGGGCCAAGCGAAGTCGTCATTCTTGCCGACGAGTCGGCGAACCCGGAATGGGTTGCGTCGGACGCGCTTGCCCGCTGCGAACACGATCCTCATTCCTGGACCGTGATCGTCACGACCAGCCTTTCCATGGCGGAAAAAGCGACGGCGGAGATTCAACGCCAGGCTCCTCTTCTTCCCACGGGAGCTTTCGCGCTCGAAAGCTGGAGCAATAACGGACGGATTCTTCTTGCGGATTCCCTCGACGAAGCGGTGGACCTGGCGAATGAAATCGCTCCGGAACATCTTCAGGTCATGACTTCGGACAGCGCGGGGGTTGCGTCTCGGCTGGTCAACTTTGGTTCGCTCTTCATAGGACCGTACGCGCCGGTCGTTTTCGGCGACTATGCGTCAGGCCCGAATCATATTCTCCCGACAGTCCGCTGCGCCCGGTTTTCAAACGGGGTATACGTGGGCACCTTTGTCCGGGTCTGTTCGTTCCAGGAGATAACGGCGGAGGGAGCTGCCTGCCTCGTCGGACCGTGCGCCGATTTCGCCGCTATGGAAGGACTCTTCGGGCACAAGCGCTCCGCGGAGATGCGGGCAAGGTGATGGAAGGAATCCGTTCCGCCTCTGTCCTTCTGCTGGACGGAATAACGAAGATCTACCCGGGGACGGTCGCGCTTGAAGACGTTCGTTTCGAGGCGTTTCCCGGCGAGGTGCACGGCCTGATCGGAAAGAACGGGGCCGGAAAATCGACGCTGGTCGGAATTCTCTCCGGCCTTATTGAGCCGACCGCCGGCAGCATTACGCTGAACGGGCATTCTTTTCATTCGCTCAGGCGTTCCCTGGCAAAAAAACTCGGAGTGGCGATCGTCCCCCAGGAGCCCGAAATCGTGCTTGATCTCCCGGTGGCGGAGAACCTCTTTCTTGGCGAGCTTGAAAACTCGGGGGGCTTCGTCGCCTGGAAACGAATCCGCAGAGACGCCCGGAATATCCTCGGACGTTTCGGACTCGACATCAGCATCGATCTTATGGCTCGCGATCTCTCCCTCAGCGAGCGGCAGCTCCTGCTTATTCTCAAGGCATGCGTTGTCGAGGACGCGAACGTCGTGGTCCTCGACGAGTCTTCCGCGTCTCTCAGCAGTAAGGACGGGATTATCCTCCGGAGAATCGTGGAAGATCTGAAATCTTCCGGCAAAGCGGTGATCTACATCTCCCACCACATCGACGAGCTGCTTGAGGTATGCGACCGGCTCACGGTGCTGCGCGACGGCAGGGTCGTCGAGACTCGCTCAAGGGAGCTTTTCGACCATCATACGCTTTCCGAGCTCATCGTGGGGGAGAGTCTTGTTTCTTCCGTTTCGCACAAGCCGGATACTCCCCCTCCCGGAGAGAGGCTTCTCGAGGTGGATGCCCTGGCCCGATGGGGACTCTTCGAAGGGATTTCCTTCTCTCTCCGGCGGGGGGAAATACTGGGCATCGCGGGATTGCGGGGAAGCGGAAGGACCGAAATTCTGAAAGCGCTTTCCGGAATTGAGCCTGCGGATGCAGGGAGCATCTCCCTGAAAGGGAAGGCACTCTTTTTCAGGTCTCCTTCCGAGGCTCTTCGGGAAGGAGTGGCATACCTTCCGGAGGACAGGGAATCGGAGGGATTGGTCAAAGTCTTCAGCATAGGGGACAACCTTCTGCTCAACAGTATTTCGAAGTTCTCGAACAGAGGTTTCGTCTCCTGGGCGGACGCCCGGCGACGGGCATCGGAGGTTTTTTCCGATGTGCAAATTCATGCTTTTTCCATGGAACAGAACGTGGACGAATTATCCGGGGGCAACAAGCAGAAGGTCGTGATAGGGCGTATTATGACAAAAGAGCCGGATATCTATCTTCTCGACGAACCGACGCGAGGGGTGGATGTAGGAGCGAAGCACTCCATCCTCTCAATCGTGAACGGACCCCTGCGAGCCGGGGCAGGAGTGATCCTTACCTCTCCGGGCCTGGACGACCTGCTGGATATCTGCGACAGGATAATGGTGCTGTACAGGGGGATGTTCGTCCGGGAGTACTCGAGAGAGGAATTCGACGAAAAAAACATTTTCATGGACATGCAGGGATTCGGATTTCAGAAACAGAGAGGTGGCGGCGTATGTCGGGCGGTCTGAGATTCAAACTGGCTCTTTTGGACAATATCATCTGGTTGATGCTTCTTCTTTTTTTCGGGGTGTGCGCGATCGGCGTACCGGCGTTCGCATCCTGGAACAATATCGTGAATATACTGTACCATACCACGATCATGAGCATGCTTGTGCTCGCCCAGGGATTCGTGCTCTTAAGCGGGAACCTCGATCTGTCGATCGACGCCGTGCTGGCTTTCGCACCGGGAGTGGTCATTCTCGCTTCAACGAAGTGGTTCCCCGGAATGCTTGGAAATCCATATCTGGCTATATTCCTGACCCTGCTGGCAGGAGGACTTTTGGGATTCTTCAACGGCTTCTGCGTGTCACGGCTCGGAATGAACGCTTTCATGCAGACGCTCTCGCTCTCCATCATTCTGCGTGGACTGGTGCTCTTTCTGATTCCTCTCTCGATCTTTCCGCTTCATCCGGTCTATTCGTTCATCGGCAAGGCCCGTCTCGCATCCCTGGGCAACATACCGGCCGCCATTCCGGTGACTTTTTGCATATACCTGCTGTTTCATATTCTGTTGAAGTACACGGTTTTCGGCAGGAACTACCTGGCTACGGGAGGCAATGCGAGAGCAAGCTACGTGGCCGGGATCGATACGCGCAGGATGATCATCGCCGGATTCGTCATCGCCGGGATTCTCTCTGCCGTGGCAGGAATGCTGACCGCCGGCAGGCAGGATTCCGTATCGAACACCATGGGCAGCGGCATGACGCTGCTGGCTTTCGCAGGAGCCCTTCTCGGTGGAACCGCCATGGGAGGAGGGAAGGGATCGGCGTTCGGCATGCTCGGCGGCGCAATCCTGCTCGGCATGTTCTCCAACGCGCTCAATCTGCTCGGAGTGAAGGTCACGCTCATTCACGCGGCGCAAGGGGCGCTTATCTTTCTCGCCATCCTCGTCGACCGGTTCCGCGTTTCCCTCAGAGCCAGACTGCTGCGGAACGAACAGCTTCAAAAACTGCATCACACGAAAGGGTGATCGATGTTCTCGATATACAAGAAGCTTTTCCCGATCAGGAATGCCGGAACAGGGTTCAAATACAATGAGGAGGAATGAAAATGAAACGATACGGAACAATGACAGTGCTTGCGCTTCTTGGAGTGATGCTGCTTTCGTCGGCTGTTTTCGCTTCGGACAAGAAACTCACCATCGGCATGATCATCAAAGAGCCTTCTGCGCCGTATATCCAGGCGTTTATTAAAGCTGCCGAGGAAAAGGCCGCGGAGTTGGGCGTGAATATCCTGATCCGTGACGGCGAGGCGAACTCCATCAAGATCATGGAGATAATCGACACTTTCATGATTCAGGGCATCGATGCGTTCATTCTCGGCGGAGCGGTGGATCTGCGGACGCTGGTACCCGGAATCGTCCGTCTGAACGAGGCCGGAATTCCAGTCGCCGCGCTGGATACGTCTCCCGAGGGCGGCATCGTGGACTTCTTCCTTTCCTTCGATCTTGTGCAGTCGAGCGCCAGGGCGACCGAAGTCTTTGTCGAGGGGATAAAGGCCAGAAACAACGGGGAGATTCCGGAGGGAGTGGTCCTTGAAATCCTGGGAGACAAGGCGGATATGTTCAGCCACGCATGTACCGAAGGGTTCAACTCCATAATGTCCGCTTATCCGCAGCTTGAAATCGCCCAGGGCGAGGGGAAATGGAACAACACCGATTCTCATGCCGTGACGTCCGATCTGCTGACGCGATTCGGGAAACGGGTCGTCGGTATCTATGTCCAAACACCCGACATAATGGGGCCCGGCGTTGTCGCCGCGATCGAAGCCGCAGGGCTGGATGCCGCGAACTTCGGAATATGCGGCATCTGCATCGGTCCCGAGGGAATCGACCTCATCAAGAAAGGAAAGATGCTCGGCGCGGTGGCGCAGCCGGCATACGATTCAGCTGCTCTTGCCGTGAAGTTCCTTGTCGCCAAAGTGAACGGAGAACCTGTACCCCAGATCGGCGATACCCTGGTGGAGGAGGGAGCGATCTGGTCGCCTGCTCGCGTGATTAAAAACGAGTGGGCCGACGGAGGGGCGTTCATCGTCCTTCAGGGACCCCTTGTTCCGATGGAAGTGGACCCTGACGACCCGCGCCTTTGGGAGAACATGCTGACAAAATAACGGATTCATGGTACAAAAGTAAAGAAGCAAATCCGAGAAATCGACTGGAGGGGTAAAAAGGATGTTCAGCAAAAAGAGAGTCTCGATTGTTTTCAGTATGCTTCTGGTGTTTGCGATGCTGTTTTCTTTCGCCGGCCACGCTGCGGCGGGAGCGCGTCTTGACAGGGTGTTGGAGACGAAGGTGCTTCGCGTAGGGACGCCCGGCGATTATCGTCCGTTCTCGATGCTCGATAAGGAGACCGGGAAATACGAGGGACACGACATTGAGCTCGTACATCTCCTTGCCTCGGAACTTGGCGTGGAAGTGGAGTTTGTTCAGACAACCTGGCCCAAGCTTATGGAGGACTACCTCGCGGACAAGTTCGATATCGCTGTCGGCGGAATCACCAGGAGTCTCGCCCGTATGCTGAAGGGCGATTTCCTGCCTCCTTACGCACCGAACGGCAAAGTGGCCATCATCCGAAAGGCCGACAAGGAGAAGTTCACGTCCCTTGAAGCCATGGATGTACCAGATACTACCGTGATCGTCAATCCGGGCGGGACGAACCAGCGGTATGTGGAGGCGAACTTCAAGAACGCGAAGGTCGTGGTTCATCAGCATAACGCGGAGATTCCGGGAATGATCGCCGAGGGCAAGGGCGATGTGATGATCACAGAGGTTTACGAGGCGGTTGTCTATTCGAGGAAGGATGACCGGCTGTACGGTGCGTTTACGGACAAGCCGTTGACGAAGATCAGCTTCATGGGTTTTTTCATCCGGCAGGACGATCCGGATTTTCTGAAGATCATGCACTATCTCTGGAACGATGCAAAGCTGAGGGGAGATCTTGACGCTCTTTTCACGAAGTGGCTGAAATAGTCTCTGGAAAAGTCCGCGCAGCCGTGATATAATCCCTTCCGCTGCGCAAGAGCGGAAGACGCGGCTGCCTGCGGGGAATCCAGTCCCGTGCGGCGGAGACCTTCGAACCCTGTCAGGCCCGGAAGGGAGCAGCAGTAAGAAGAATTCTCCGGGCGCCACGGGGAAACTGGGTTTCCCGCAGGCAGCCGTGCTTTTTTATTCCTCGTGCTCCTCTTCGTCTGTAGAGCAGATCTTGGCCGGTGATATTTCAACGAGAGTCTCTATAAGCTTTTCAAGGTTATCGAAGTCAGGTGTCCGGGCCTCGTGGATGCATTTTTGCAGGTAGTTTTTCAGGATTTCTATGCATGCCTTCTGCATGGCTTTTCTGGCTGCGGAAAGTTGAAGCAGGATGTCGTAGCAAGGTTTTTCTTCGATGATCATGCGCTGGATTCCCCGAAGCTGTCCCTCTACCCGCCGGAGGCGGTTCAGCATTGCTTTTCTGTCCTTTGGAAGTTTTTCCAGTTTCTCAATGAGTGAATCTTTTGCCATTCCAATGCCCCCAGTCGTTTTTTCCAATGATATCAATACAGGGTATATGGTACTTCGTCAACGCTTGATGGTCAACCGTTCTCTGTGATATACTTTCCCGGTCCTCATTACACACACAAGCCGACGGGCAGGGGGTGCCGGACACGTTCGGTCCGGTTCCTGTTCCGGTTGACGTTTGTGGAGGGAAAAACCATTTTTTCAGGAGGGGTTATTGTGGCAGTAGTCAGCATGAAGCAGCTTTTGGAGTGCGGAGTCCACTTCGGGCATCAGACTCGTCGTTGGAATCCGAAAATGAAGCCGTTCATTTTTACCGAACGCAACGGAGTGTACATCATCGACCTTCAAAAGACGGTCCGAGGCTTGGAGAAGGCGTATGATTTCATCCGGGAAGTTGCGAGGAACAACGGGACGTTGCTTTTCGTCGGAACAAAACGCCAAGCTCAGGATACCATCAAGGAAGAGGCGGAACGCTGCGGACAGTTCTTCATAAACCAGCGCTGGCTCGGCGGTCTCCTCACCAATTTCCCGACCATCCGCAAGCGTGTATCGCGCATGGTAGAACTTCGCAAGATGGAAGATGAAGGCAACTGGTCGAACCTTCCCAAAAAGGAAGTCATCCTTCTTCGCAAGGAGCTGGCCAAGCTCGAGAAGTACCTGAAGGGAATCACCAACATGAAGGCCATTCCGGATGCTATTTTCCTGATAGATCCCAGGAGAGAAGAGAACGCGGTCCTCGAGGCCAGGAAACTCGGTGTCCCTGTTATCGCCATTGTCGATACGAACTGCGATCCCGAGCTTATTGATTTCCCGATCCCGGGCAACGACGATGCCATTCGCGCTATAAAGCTTATCGCAGGGCTCATGGCGAACGCCTTCATCGAGGGACGCCAGGGAGAGGATTCCGAGGCGGGTGTGCTCGTACAGGGTGAAGATTCCTCGGATGCCGACGACAGCATCATCGACGTCAAGGAACGGCTGCACGAAGTCTACGACGACACGACCGAGGAAGCGTGAGTTTTTTTCAATGACCGGCCCGGCGGGTATTTCCCGCTGGGCCGGTTGTCCGTGAACCTTGAACAGGGAAGCGGATTCTCCGACAATACACGGCCAGGCTCGGCTTGTTCCGGCCGGGGTCGTTGGTACAGATTTTATAAAAGGGAGGCATATGTATTATGGAAATTAGCGCCAGCGCTGTAAAGGAGCTCCGTGAAAGAACGGGCGCGGGAATGATGGACTGCAAGCACGCTCTCGTCGAAAACGGCGGGGATGTGGAAAAATCGATCGACTATCTTCGCGAGAAAGGGCTTGCGAAAGCGGCCAAGAAGGCCTCAAGGACTGCTGCGGACGGCCGGGTTTTCTCCTATATTCATACCAACGGGAAGCTGGGAGCGCTCGTCGAGCTGAACTGTGAAACGGATTTCGTCGCCAAGACGGACGAGTTTCAGAGCCTCGGCCATGAGCTGTGCATGCACATCGCCGCGGCTGCTCCGCAGTTCCTTTCCTCGGAGGAAGTGACCGCCGACGTACTCGAAAGAGAACGCGAGATCTACAAGCAGCAGGCTCTCGAAGAGGGCAAGCCCGCGAACCTCGTGGATAAAATTGCCGACGGCAAGGTCAAGAAGTTCTACGAAATCAACTGTCTGCTCGACCAGACGTGGATCCGGGATCCTGACAAAAAGATCAAGGACATGGTTATGGAGACGATCGCGAAACTCGGAGAGAATATCGTGGTCCGACGATTCTCCAGATTCTCCATCGGAGAATAATCCGCTCGACAAGGAGGCGGGGCTGAGGCCTCGCCTTTTTCATGTCTGAAATCTTGAGAAGGAGGAATTCGATTGAAATATACAAGAGTTCTTTTGAAACTCTCCGGAGAAGTCCTTGCGGGAGATCACGGATTCGGTTTCGATTTTGAAGCCGTTCGGCGTATCGGTGAGGAGATTGTGGAGGTAGCCAAATCAGGTATTCAGGTGGCCATGGTGGTGGGCGGCGGCAACATGCTCCGCGGGCGGGAACTTGAAAAACTCGGCGTGGAGCGTTCGCAGGCCGATTATATGGGAATGCTGGCAACGGTGATGAACGCGCTTTGCCTCCAGGATGTTCTCGAGAAGTTCGGTGTGCCGACACGGGTGCAGACTGCTATCGAAATGAGGCAGATGGCTGAACCGTATATCCGCCGCAGGGCATTGCGACACCTTGAAAAGGAACGTGTTGTCATCTTTGCGGCTGGTACTGGATCGCCCTATTTCTCGACGGATACCGCCGCTGCGCTTCGAGCAGCGGAAATGGGAGCCGATTGCCTGTTGAAAGCTACCAAGGTAGATGGTATATATAGTGCGGATCCGAAGAAGCATTCCGATGCCGTTCTGCTTCACCGTCTTACGTATATGGAGGCCCTTCGGAGCCAGTTTGAAGTGATGGATGCGGCGGCGTTTTCCCTCTGCATGGAAAACGCCATTCCGATTGTCGTCATGAATATCCTGCACAAGGGAAACCTGAAGAACTTTCTGGTTCATGACAAGGAGACGGGAACGATCGTATCGGCATAGATATTTAGTGATTCTTTAGTCGCTTCCGTAACAGATTTCCGATTCGGCTCGTTGCTATGCATTGTTAGTCCGTCTACACCATCTCCGTTCTGGCGGGGGTGGAATTTTCATACGAGGAGGAATTCCAGAATGCCGAAGACTGAGCTGAAAGAACTGAGAGAAAGAATGGAGAAGGTGATCGAACACCTGAAGAACGAGTTTCTGGCAATCAGGACCGGCCGGGCCCATCCCGGTCTTGTAAGCGACATCAAGGTCGATTACTACGGAGCTCCCACCCCGGTAAAGCAGATTGCCACGGTTTCCATTCCCGAGGGCCGGCAGATCGCCATCGCTCCCTTTGACCGCAGTGCGCTGAAGCTTATCGAGAAGGCGATTTTGGCCTCATCGCTCGGCGTGACTCCGCAGAACGACGGGGAACTCATTCGTGTCAACCTTCCTGAACTGACTCGGGAACGCCGCGTCGAACTGACCAAGCTCGTCGGTAAGTACGCTGAAGAAGGAAGGATCGCGCTTCGGAACCTTCGAAGGGATTCCAACGACGTCCTCAAAAAGAAAGAGAAAAACTCCGAGATCAGCGAGGACGATCTGAAGAAGTACACGAAGGAAGTTCAGGACATCACCGACGAGTTCATCAAAAAAGTGGACGAAGTGCTCAAGGCCAAGGAAAAGGAGATTATGGAAGAGTAGTTCCTTCGTTCCTTTGAGCGGACGAATATAAGCCCGGTTCTTTTTCGACAAGGAGGTGTTGCAGTGTCTCTTCCGAAAGTATATATTTCGCGAAGGATACAGGACGCGGGAATGGGACTTCTGGACGGTCGCGTCGATTATGAAGTCTGGGAGGAAATCGGACCGGTGGACCGGCATGTGCTCCTCGAAAAGGGAGCGGATGCAGACGGTCTTCTTGTGACGCTTTCCGACCGGATCGACGATGAGCTTCTGGCGGCTTGTCCCGGATTGAAAGTGGTGAGCAACTACGCTGTCGGTTACGATAACATCGATGTCGGAGCGGCAACGAGACGGGGTGTTATGATTACGAATACTCCCGATGTCCTGACAAACGCGACGGCGGATATAGCCTTCACCCTCATACTGGCCAGCGCCCGGAGAGTGGTCGAGGCAAATGCGTTTCTCCGGTCCGGAGACTGGGTAACATGGCATCCGAATCTTCTTCTGGGAGCGGATGTTTCCGGAGCCGTTCTCGGCATCGTCGGCATGGGCAAGATCGGCGAGGCCGTGGCAAGGCGGGCGAAGGGATTCGACATGACGATCCTTTACGTGAATCGAAGCCCGCGGGAGGATGCCGAGAGAGTGCTCGGCGCCCGGAAGGTCTCCCTGGAAGCAATGCTCGAAGAGTGCGACTTTATCTCCCTTCATTGCCCTTTGAGCGATGAAACCCGGGGGCTCATCGGTGAAAATGAACTCCGGCGGATGAAGAAAACGGCGTTTCTCATCAATACATCCCGCGGCCCGGTGGTCGATCAGCGTGCACTCTTCAGGGCCTGCTCCGAAGGGTGGATAGGGGGAGCCGGACTCGATGTCTTCGAGAAAGAACCGGTGCCGCTCGACGAACCGCTGCTAACGCTCCCGAACGTCACGACGCTTCCTCATCTGGGGAGCGCTACGGTGAAGGCCAGGGAGGGGATGGCGAGAAAAGCTGCTGAGAATCTTCTTCTGGCCCTTGAGGGGAAACGGCCTGTCGATCTGGTCAATCCGGAAGTGTTGAAGAATATGTAAGACCAGGGGCTCCCTCGTGCATGAGGGAGCCCCTGGTCTTAAGGTACAATCTGTTTTGCGTTACTCGAGCTCCTCAAGGAACTCTTTGAAACGCCTCATTCCTTCGCGGATCTCCTCCTCAGAGTTCGAATAGGAAATCCGGACGTTACCGTCGGCCATGAATGCGCTTCCCGGAACCAAAGCGACGTATTTCGAATCCAGAAGAACCTTGCAGAAGGTCGTGTCGTCGGTTAGCGCCTGTCCCTTCCATGATTTCCCCAGAGCATTCTCCACGTTGAACCAGACGTAGAACGCGCCGTTCGGCTCGGTGAACGTGATATACGGCATTTCCTTCATGAGGTCGACGATGAGATCCCGGCGCTTGCTGAAGGCCTTGTGCATCGTGACGACGTCTCCTTCGGCCTCCCTGAGCGCTCCGACGGATGCCCACTGTGCCACGGAGCAGGCATTGGACGTGATGTGCCCCTGGAGGTCGCCGAGATATCCCATGATGCTCGAAGGCCCGAGGGCATAGCCGATGCGCCAGCCGGTCATCGCGAAGGCCTTGCTCACACCGTTGATGATGATGGTGTGTTCTCTTGCTTCAGGAACGAGATTCAGGATCTGATGGTGCACGGCGTTTCCGTATACAAGACGCTCGTAGATTTCATCGTAGAGGATTGTGATATCCTTTTCCACTGCGAGTTTGCCCAGATCCCGGAGGCACTGTTCGTCGTAGACCGCTCCGGTCGGGTTATTCGGTGTGTTGATGATCATCGCGCGGGTCCTTGGTGTCACGAGCTTCCTGACATCCTCGATCCGCGGAATAAAGTCGGTTTTGCTGGTGTCGACGAGAACTTCCTTTCCGTCGAAGAAGCGAATCTGCTCGACATAACTCACCCATGCGGGAGTGAAGACGAGCACTTCGTCTCCCGGATCGATGAGACATCCGAGCGCCTCGTACAAAATCGGCTTGGCTCCCGCGCCGACAACGACATCGGAGGGCTTGTACTCGAGGCCGAAGTGTTCCTTGTAGTAGGCGCAGACTGCTTCTCTCAGTTCAGGGATTCCGGTGCCCGGAGTGTAATGGGTCTGTCCTTTCTTCATCGCTTCCTCGGCGTACCGCAGGGCGGAGGGAGGAGAATCGAAATCCGGCTCTCCCGCACCGAAGGATATAACCGGCTTGCCTTCCCGTTTCAAACTCTTTGCCTTGGCCGTGACTGCAAGGGTCGCGGAAGGTTCCATCTTTCGGGCTCTCGTAGAAATGTACATCGTACATTACCTCCTGCATGGTATTTTTGTTGTATAAGATTATACCCTATATTTCTTCAGGGGGAAGGGACCGAAGCCTTTGTTGCCCTTCTTCCTTCCCGGTGCTAGAATAATATCACAATACAGAGTCTGAATGGAGGGATTTGCATGGACATACGTTTCGTGACCCGTGGAGTCGAAATGAAAGACGAGCAGAAGGACTACATGGAGAGCAAAATGTCCAAGCTTGAGAGGTTTTTCAACCGTATCATCGACAGTCAGATAGTGGTGAGTTTCGGACGGGGTATGTACACTGTCGAAATAACCTCCAACGCCAACGGGGTAATTATGAGAGGGCAAGAGAGCGATTCCGACATGAGGAAGGCCTTCGACCAGGCGCTCAAGAATCTCGAGCGCCAGATCAAAAGACACAAGAGCTACCTGAAAGACCGGGCACAGCTGAAGACTCACGACATTTCTTTCGAGATTCCCCTTGTCGAGCCGGAGATCCCCATTCCGCCCGAAGAGGAGATTGTGAAGGTAAAACGTTTCCCGCTGCGTCCGATGAGTGCAAAAGAGGCCACGATGCAAATGGATCTTCTTGGTCACGAGTTCTTCCTGTTCAAGAATGCGGAGTCCGGCGGAGTCAACGTGGTGTACAAGCGAAAGGACGGCGGATACGGTCTTCTCGAGCCTTCGGAGTGAAATTCCACCGGAGGGTTGTCGATGTAAAGAGGACCCGTAAGGGTCCTTTTTTTCTGGAAAGAGGGGCATCGTATGCATGAACTGTCTCTTGCCGATGCCATTGTGTCGGCCCTTTTGAAAATGCAGCAGGAGGAAGGATGGGGAGAAGTGAAAGAGGTGCGCCTTCGTGTCGGCGCCCTCCGGCAGGTCTTCCCCGAGATGCTTTCGTTTGCCTTTGAAACCGTGACGAAAGAAACTTCTCTTGCCGGAGCCGCTCTCGTGATCGAGGAGGTGCCCCTGGTCTGGCGCTGCCTCGACTGCGGTTCGGAGTGGAAGGAGGATTCCGGTGTATGCCCGTCGTGCGGCTCGTTCAGACGCGAGGCGCTTGCCGGAACCGAGCTGGAGATTCATTCCGTGGAGGTAGGGGTATCATGAGCAAAATAGTGACACTGCAGCAGTCTGTAATGGCGGAGGATGAGAAGTTTGCGGCATCCATAAGAGAGCGCAATTCGCGAATTGGCCTGCTTATGGTCAATATCATAGGATCTCCCGGATGCGGCAAGACGACGCTTCTGGAGAAGACCGCGATGCGTACCGGGCTCTCTATGGCCGTCATCGAGGGAGATCTTGCGACGGACCGTGATGCGGAAAGAATGGCCCGCCTCGGTGTTCCTGTCGTTCAGATCAATACCAGGGGAGGCTGTCATCTCGAGGCGAATATCGTGGAGAAAGCAATGGAGTCGCTGCCGCTCGATACTCTTGACGTTCTCTTCATCGAGAATGTCGGTAATCTCGTCTGCCCTGCCGAGTTCGATCTCGGAGAGGATTTCAAGGTCGCGGTGCTGAGCACACCCGAAGGGGCGGACAAGCCGCTGAAATACCCCTACCTGTTTACATCGTCGAAGGTCGTGCTGTTGACGAAGACAGATCTGCTTCCCCATCTCACCTTCGACATGAAGATGTTCACGGAAGACGTCAAAAGACTGAATCCGCTCGCACATGTCCTGCACCTGAACGCCGTCGACGGCGGCGGGATTGAAGAGTGGACGGACTTTCTGATTCTCCGGGCCAAGGAGAAAAAAGCGCATGTCCGGTGAACGAATCCCGCCCCGTGCACCGTCGGATGAAAAGGAGAAGCTGAAAAGCGGGCAAAAGAACGCGCTCCTCGAAAAGCTGAATCCCCGGCAGAGGGAGGCCGTGGCCTACTGCGACGGACCTCTCCTGGTTCTGGCCGGAGCGGGAAGCGGTAAGACAAGGGTTTTGACGCACAAGATCGCCTATCTCATAGCCTCGGAAGAGGCCCGGCCTTATGATTTTCTGGCGGTCACCTTCACCAACAAGGCGGCCAACGAGATGAAGGACCGCGTTAAAGCGCTCCTTGGAGAGGGCGGAGGGGATATGCAGGTCTGCACGTTCCACTCCTTCGGACTGCGTTTCCTCTTCCGCAACAGGTCATTTCTTCCTTCCGCCGGACTGCGCGAAGGATTCGCCATTTTCGACCGCAACGACAGCCGTTCTCTTGTGAAAGAAATCATTGAGAGCCACAATCTCGATACGAAACAGTTCGAGCCCGCTGCCGTTCTGGATAGGATCTCAACGGTAAAGAACGACTGCCGCTCCGCTTCGGCGGGAGGACCTTCCCCTCTTCTGGAAGGAGTGTACGGCGATCTCTTCGGCGCCTACAACGAGACATTGAAGAGGCAGAACGCCGTTGATTTCGACGACCTGCTGCTTCTGCCGCTCCAGCTTCTCGCAGAAAGCGAAGATCTGTGCAAGCGCGAGCAGGAGAGGCTGTCATGGATTCTCGTGGACGAGTACCAGGATGTGAACCGGCCTCAGTACCTTCTTTTGCGCAAGCTCGTCGGGAACAGGAACAGAATTATGGTGGTCGGCGATCCTGATCAGTCGATCTACGGCTGGCGCGGCGCGGACATGGGAATGATTCTAAATTTCGAAAAGGATTTCCCGGCGGCGAAAGTCGTCGTGCTGGACCAGAATTACCGTTCTTCGGGCAACATCCTCGGCGGAGCGAACGCGCTGATCGAAGCCAACTCGAAGCGGCGCAAGAAGGATCTTTGGACGGCACGGAACATGGGGGAGAAAATTTACAACATGCTCGGAAAAAGCGAGTACGAGGAGGCGGATTTCCTCGTATCGGAGATTCACCGCCTTCATAACCGGGAGGGGTACGGTTACGGAGATATCGCGGTGCTCTACCGGATCAACGCGATGAGCCGCATTTACGAACAAAAATTCCTCGAAAACAGGCTGCCGTACCGTGTCGTGAGGGGAACCGCGTTTTACGAGAGAAAAGAAGTCAAAGACGTGCTTTCCTTTATGCGAGCTGCGGTGAACCCCTTTGATCGCGTTTCTCTCTCCCGTATTGCGAACGTGCCTGCGCGGGGCCTAGGAAAGAAATCCCTCGAAAAAGTGTTTCAGTTCATCGAGTCCTCCGCACCTCTGCCGCCGGAGGAGTTCTGGAGTTCCGTCGCCTCCCGCAAGATGGTCGACGGGAAAGCGGGAGACGGTTTTCAGCAGCTTGCGCGCCATTTCTCGAAAATTCTTTCGAGGGCGGGCGACCTGAACGACATTCTTTTATATATTCTTGATACAATCGGTTACGAGGAGGTCCTCCGCAACAGCGACCCCGACGGTTGGGAGGAACGGGTTGAGAACATCCGTGAACTTCGCTCCATCGTACCGGCGGGGGGCGATCTCTCGGAGATGCTCGCCGAGGCGGCGCTCTTCACCGACCTTGAAACGCTGAACCTGGAGGACGGCAACGCGGTGAACCTCCTGACGCTGCATGCAGCGAAGGGACTTGAATTTCCGGTGGTTTTTCTCGTCGGTATGGAGGAGGCCGTATTTCCTCATTTCAAATGCCTCGAGGACCGTGAAGGCATGGAGGAGGAACGCCGGCTCTGCTATGTCGGAATGACGCGTGCGGAAGAGCGTCTCTACCTTTCAGGCGCCCGTTCCCGGCGGCTTTTCGGCGCCACGTTCCGAAACGGCCTGTCGCGCTTTCTCTGGGAGATCCCCGACCGTTTCAAGATCGTGGAGGACAGGGGTGAGGAGGAGAATAAATATGCTGGTTTCGGCGGTAACAGGAGACGTTGGGGCTGGTAAGTCGACGCTGACGGGTTTTTGGAGAGACGCCGGAGCATCGGTTGTGGATGCCGACGAGATCGTGCGTTCACTCTGGAGCCGCCCGGAAGTTGTTACAGATGCCGTTTCCCGCTGGGGAAGCGGTATCATGGACGCAACAGGTGCGATCATTCCCTCCCGAGTCGCCCTGAGAGCATTCGGCGATGAAGAGGAGTATCGATGGCTCTGCGCCCTGCTGCACCCCCTTGTCCGCATTGAGATGGAGCGCAGGGTTGCTTCGATGGAAGGGTGGATCGTGGCCGAGATTCCTTTGCTCTTCGAAAGCGGCCCGCCTGCCTGGATCGATGTTTCCGTCTATGTTTCAGCACCGGCGGAGAACCGGAGAGATCGGAACAGCGTGCGCGGGTGGGACGATCTCGAAATAGTCCGGCGGGAATCCTTCCTCCTGCCCCCTGATGAAAAAAAAAGACGTGCCTCTCTCGTTCTGGAAAATTCCGGGGAATTGGATGATTTCCGTGCCCTGGCCTCTCACCATGCCTCGGTTTTCAAGCGACTGAGTTCTATCGTACAATGCCGGATCCTCTTTTCGAAGTTCGAGGATGCCGGGCGCTATGCGGAATATCTCCGCAAGGAACGCCTGGGGACGGAGTTCAGCTGCGTTCCCGTGGAAACTTTCGAGCGAAGCGAGAAAAGATGGTCTTTTACCTTCTTCACGATGGAATCATGGTTTTCCCTTCTGTCTCAACCGCACCTGATGGACGCGGTGCGGGGGCCTTATTTTGAAAGAATCCGGCGAATTCCATGGTCGCGGAGACTGACGCTGTCGGGGGAGCTGCGTTCGTGAAGGTAATTACCAGCCACATGGGAAATGATTTCGACTCCTTGGCGAGCATGGTTGCGGCGTCGAAACTCTACCCCGACGCGAAGCTCTGCCTTTCGGGCTCGGCAGGCCGCACCGTCCGGGAATTTCTGAAGAAGAACACCTCCAGGTGGACCGTGTTTACTCCGAAAAAAATCAAGTTCGACGAAATCACCATGCTGATCGTCGTTGACGCCCGCTCACGTTCACGCATCGGTCCATTCGCTGCGCTCCTGGGCAAAAAGAGCATCGCGGTTCATGTGTACGATCATCACCCGCCTTCAGGAGATGACATCGACGGGGAGTTTCTTGCCATCGAACCTGTCGGGGCCTGCACCACCCTTATGGTCGAAATTCTCCTGGAGAAGAGAATTCCCATTGCGCCCCATGAAGCGACGCTGTTTGCGACGGGAATTTATGAAGACACCGGCGGCCTGACGTTCAGCGGCACGACCGGCAGGGATTTTGCCGCCGTGGCGAAAATGAAGGATCTGGGAGGAGATATCGCCGGTATTCCATCGTTCATCGAGATGACGCTCGCCGCACCGGAACGGAGAGTTCTCGACGCTCTTGTCGAGAACGCCTGGGTGCGTTTCATCAACGGCGCAAAAGCGGTCTTCTCGGCGGTTTCGGTTCCGTCCTACGTGGACGGTCTCTCTCTTTTCGTTCACCGCCTGAGAGATTATTTCGATGCGGATATCGCCATTGCCGCCGTAAGGATGGATACCCGTACCTACCTTGTCGGAAGAAGCTCGGAGGATATCCTGGATATGGCAGCGTTCCTCGCGCCTCTCGGCGGCGGAGGACACCCCCAGGCGGCTTCGGTGACGCTGCACAACGCAAAGCCGCTGCCGCTTGTCCGCGAAATGGAACTCCTGTTGGGCGACGCTGTGAAGCAATCCGTAACGGCGGGGGATATCATGACCTCGCCGGTCATGGTTGTCCCCCCTGACTCCCTTGTGGACGACACATACAAGATCATGCTGCGGTACGGTCATTCCGCTCTTCCCGTGGTCAAGGGCAAAAACATCCTTGGGCTGATTACGCGGAAAGATCTCGACAAGGCACATTTGCACGGCTTCGGCAAGACATTGATCCGTGAATTCATGACGGAGGGCATCATCACAGTTCCGCGGGAGGCCTCAATACGGGAAGTTCATCGTCTGCTCGCGACGCACAGTATCGGCAGACTGCCTGTTGTGGAGGGCCGTCGCATTGTTGGGATCATCACCCGAACGGACTTGGTCAAGACGCTCTATCCTCTCTCGCTGCCGAAGGAAGAGCAGGATGCAAAGCCGGAATTTCCATGGATGGAGGATGTCGCCCATCTTCTTGACGAACGTCTGCCGCAGAAGGAGAACGAGCTTCTGTCCTTGCTGGGAGAGCGTGCCGAGAAGCTCGGAATGCGCGCTTTCATCGTTGGAGGACTTGTCAGGGATCTTCTTATCGGCAGGGAGAATCTCGACCTTGACATCGTGGTCGAGGGCGATGCCGTTCGTTTCCTCAAAAGCTGGGAGAAGGACGGATACCGCGTCTCGGTTCATGAACGGTACAAGACGGGAACCGTCACATTCCCCGAAGGTGTGAAGGTGGATGTCGCCACCGCGCGCAGAGAGTTCTACGAATTTCCCGTGGCGCAGCCGAAGGTATTCAGCGATTCTCTGAAACACGACCTTTACCGAAGGGATTTTACCGTGAACGCCATGGCGGTCTCCATCAATCAGTCGACCCGGGGGGTCCTGGTGGACTATTTCGGAGGCCGAATGGATCTTCGGCGCAAGATCCTCAAGGTGCTTCACAACCTGAGTTTTGTCGAGGATCCTACGAGGGTTATCCGCGGAGTTCGTCTGGAACAGCGCCTGAACCTCACCATGGAGGACAACACTCTCAGGCTCATCCGGAGCTGCATCCGGGGAGGTCTCCTGATCCGCCTTTCCGGCTTTCGCCTTCGGAGCGAACTCGAACTTTCCTTCCGCGAAAAATTCCCCTGGCCTGCGGCGAAACGCATGGAGGAACTCGGTGTCTGGGAAGTCCTCTTTCCGGGCATCCGTATAGGAGATACGGCGCGCCGGACATTCCGCAGGCTCGGAGCTTTTCTCGGGCGTATTTCCAGGGATTTCCCAGACTTCAAAGGGCGTCAGTGGCTGGCCTTTTTTACCGCTCTCCTGATGGAGTCCTCCGAAAATATACGTATTTCCGCGCTGGATCGGTTGAATCTCTCTGAATCCGAACGCGGAGTTGTAGTAAAATGCCTTTCGGGGTTGGGGGCAGCGGAACATGCGCTGGGAGGACGTTCGGGTCCTTCGAATTCGGAGACGGTCTCTTTTCTCGGAGCCCACGATTCCCTCGAGTGTCTGTTCTGGAGCGCCGCCACGGAGCGATGGCGTGTCAGGAGGAGGATTCTGCAGTATATGACCAGGCTGCACAGGGTTCGCCCCCTCCTATCCGGCGGAGATATTGTGTCGCTTGGGTATGCGGCGAACGCTCGTATCGGCATTATTCTTGAAAAGCTGCGGACCCTCCGCCTGGACGGAGCGCTCAATACCCGGGAGGAGGAGGAAGAGTACGTTAGGACACACTTCCCGGTGTGATGAATCGTAAATTGAAGGAGAGTGACTTGAGTGTTTAGAATGCCCGGTTTAGCAGACCTGCTTCTCAGCGTGCCCGCAGTTTTATGGGCCATAACGTTTCATGAGTTTTGTCACGGTTACATGGCGTACCGCCTCGGAGATCCCACTGCCGCGAGGGCGGGGAGACTCTCTTTGAATCCTCTTCACCATCTGGACCCGATCGGTGCGCTGATGCTTCTCTTTTTCCGTTTCGGCTGGGCAAAGCCGGTACCTGTGGACCCGAGATATTTCAAAAATCCGCGAAGAGACATGCTTCTTGTCTCCGTCGCCGGAGTCACCGGTAACTTCCTGACGGCGATCGTCTTCGGCCTGCTCGCGCGTTTTTTCCCCTACGTTTTCCTGGCGAATGCGGCCGTCCGGCAGTTCGTAATCCTGATGATCCTGATCAATCTCGGGCTGGCAGTCTTCAACCTGATTCCCATTCCGCCGCTCGACGGATCGAAGCTGCTCTACCCGCTGCTTCCGTCCTATATGCTCGAAAAATATTTCTGGCTGGAGCGGTACGGATTCTTTGTCCTCATGATCCTCCTTGCTCTCGGCGTGATTCAGGCGATCATGGGGCCGATCGTGATGTTCTTTTTCCGCCTCATTCTCCTCTAAGTTCGGGATGCGATCATGAAACTTCTCGTCACGAACGACGACGGCGTGTTCGCTCCCGGCATCATCGCGCTCGCCTCCTTTCTGGCGAAGCGCGGAGACGAATGCACGGTGGTCGCTCCCGACAGGGAGAGGAGCAGTGTCGGCCACGCCATCACGCTGACGCGTCCTCTTCGCATCTGGAAGGTGCCTTCAGGACCATACCCCGTAAACTGTACGGTATATGCGTGCGACGGGACTCCTTCCGACAGTGTCCTTCTTGCTTTGGACGAAGTCATCCCCGAGCCGGACCTGGTGCTCTCGGGTATCAACCGGGGACCGAATCTCGGAGATGACCTGACCTATTCCGGAACAGTCTCCGCCGCAATGGAAGCACTCATTCTCGGTCGTTCTTCGATTGCGCTCTCGCTGAACTGCAGGGAGAATGAACCCGAACACTATTATGAGACTGCGGCATCCGTTGCGGTCGCTCTTCTCGATTTCGTGAGAATGTTCCCCCTCTCCGAAGGGGTCCTTCTGAACGTCAATGTTCCGAACCTCCCGCTTGCCATGTTGAAGGGGATCAAGGTGACGCACAAGGGAGTCCGCCTTTACGAAGGAAAGGTGACCCGCCTGAAGGACCCCGCAGGACGTCAGTATTTCTGGATATCCGGAAAGCCGGAGGACCAGCTTGTCGAGGGAAGCGACGTCTGGGCGGTCGCCAACGGGTTTGTCTCCGTGACCCCGGTCCACATGGATATGACGCACTTTCCCTCCCTGACTACTCTTGAAGCGGCGGGCGCGGAAAAAATAAACTTCAAGTAAGATGTTCCTGATTACTTGACAAATGTTTCGCGATTGCTATAATGTCCCCATTCAAATATGTCCGGCGATGATGGGGAAGAGTATTCCATGCCACTGCCACAGAGAGGAAAGGCCAAGGCTGAGAGTCTTTCCGGCAAGTAATGGAGGAAAAGAGTCCCGGAGCCTGTTTCGAAGAAAGGCCTCGGCCAAGTAGAGACGCAAGAAGAGGACGGATCAATCCGTCAAAAAGGGTGGTACCGCGGGCTGAAAGCTCGTCCCTGGATAAGGGGCGGGCTTGTTTCTTTTTATTTTCAATATTTTCTGGAGGGGTGTGCAATGTCGGAAAAGGGAAAGGTTGTTCTGGCGTACAGCGGAGGCCTGGATACGTCGGTTGCGGTTGTGTGGCTCAAGGAGCAGGGATACGACGTGATCACCATGACGGCCGATGTGGGGCAGCAGGCGGTCGATCTTGAAGCGGCGAAGAACAAGGCGCTTCGAACAGGCGCAGTCAAGGCGTATGTCCTCGACCTGAAGAAGGAGTTCGTGGAAAAGTTCGTCTGGCCGTCGCTCAAGGCCAACGGGATGTACCAGAGCGTATATCCTCTGAATTCAGCGCTCTCCCGTCCTCTTATCGCCGAAGTGATGGCCGAGATCGCGAAGAAGGAGGGAGCCGTCGCGGTTGCGCACGGATGCACCGGCAAGGGGCAGGACCAGGTCCGCATCGAAGTCTGTACCAACGCGCTCAATCCCGACCTTGCTGTCCTTGCTCCTGTCAGGGACTGGCACTTTACCCGGGAGGCGGAGATGGAATACGCCCAGGCTCACGGTATTCCCGTCCAGGCTACGCATGCCTCGCCTTACAGCATCGACGACAATATCTGGGGCAGATCCATCGAATGCGGCATCCTGGAAGATCCTTGGAACGAACCTCCCTCCGACGCATATACGCTGACCTGCGAACCGGAGGAAGCTCCCGACCAGCCGGAATATGTGGAGATAGCCTTTGAAAACGGAGTTCCCGTCGCTCTCGACGGTGTGCGGATGGATGGTCCCACGCTCATCGAGAAGCTGAATGTTCAGGCAGGCCGTCACGGCGTGGGGCGTATCGACATGCTGGAGGACCGCCTTGTGGGGTTCAAGAGCAGGGAGGTTTATGAATGTCCCGCCGCGATCACCCTGATCAATGCGCATCGTGCCCTTGAGACGCTGACGCTCGACAAGCGCGTGCTCGCCGCCAAGAAGGAACTCGAAGTCAAGTTCGGAGAACTTACCTACGAGGGGTACTGGTTCTCTCCGCTGAAGGACGCGATCAACGCCTTCATCGATACGACGCAGGAGTACGTCAACGGAGTGGTGAAAGTACGGCTCTACAAGGGGTTGGCTGTTGTTCGGGGAATGAAGTCCGGAAAATCGATCTACAGCCAGACACTCGCGACCTACTCCGATGGCGATGCGTTCGACCACTCGGCGGCGGTCGGATTCATCAAGATTTGGGGATTGCCGATCAAGACGTGGCGCCAGGTTCACGAATCGAAAGAAGCCATCAAGATCCCCGCTCAATAATATCCGAAAAATACGTCGAGGGGATCCGGAATTTCCTGACGCCCCTCGACGACTTTTTTTCTTCACTTTGAAAAACTACTCCTCAGTAAATGCTTTGTCGGGAGGGCAGGGAAGGCCCTCGATACCGCTCCGTGAGGAGCGGACAGCCTCGCTTTCCTTTTTGCTCCAAGCCTCGAGTTTTTCGGCGAGGTCACTTCGTACAAGCCCCAGTATCCGGACCGCAAAGAGAGCGGCATTCCTGACGCCGTCGATGCCGACAGAGGCCACGGGGACGCCGGGAGGCATCTGCGCGACCGAGAGAAGAGCGTCGAGTCCTCCAATAGAGCCCGCGTTTACCGGAATGCCCACGACAGGAAGGTGGGTATGTGCCGCCACGACTCCCGGAAGTGCCGCCGAGAGACCGGCCGCGGCGATAAGAACCTTGATGCCCCTCCTTGGAGCGTTTTTGACGTACGCGACAACGTCGCCGGGAGTCCGGTGCGCCGATGCGATGGAGATTTCCCAGGAAACGTCGAAAAACGAGAAGACTTCTTCCACTTTTTTCACGAGCGCGAGATCCGATTTCGAGCCGAGGAGTATTCCAATTTCCGCTGTTTTCTTTGTCATTCTCTTATCCTCCTGTTTTCGGAAATGCTTTTGATGCGATATCCTTCCGGTAGTGCATCTTCTCGAAGGAAACGAGAGAGACCCCCTCGTATGCCTTTCGAACCGCCTCCTTCAGGTTGTTGCCGAGCCCGACCGCGCTGAGAACCCGTCCTCCGTTCGTCATCGTCCTCCCGTCATGGGAGTGCGCAGTTCCTCCGTGGAAGATGACGAAGTCGTCCAGCCTGGCGGCCTCTTCCAATCCCTCGATGATCTTCCCTTTTTCGAAGGGCCCCGGATAACCTCCTGATGCGAGCACCACGTCCGCGGCCCATCGGCACGGTTCTTTCCAGGGGAGCGAGGACAGCCTTCCTTCGCAACATGCAAGGAGCAGCTCGAGAAAGTCGACCTCGAGCAGAGGCAGGACGACCTGGGCCTCCGGATCCCCGAAGCGGACGTTATATTCGACAACCCTGGGGAGCCGGTTTTCGTCGATCATGAGTCCGGCGTAGAGGACACCGCAGTAAGGGATTCCATCTCTTCGAAGGCCGTCGAACGTCGGATCGAGGATGGTGCTGCGTACCCTCTTCAGCAGCTGCTCATCAACCCAAGGAACCGGAGCGTACGCTCCCATGCCCCCGGTGTTCGGTCCTTCATCGCGGTCGAATACCCTTTTGTGGTCCTGACTTGGAGGAAGGATTCGGTAGTTCTCGCCGTCGGTTACAGCAAGAACAGTGAGTTCCTCTCCGAAGAGCGCGTCCTCGATGATGATCCGGCGTCCGGCCTCGCCGAGCAGATCTTTCTCGAGCAGGTTTTCGGCGGCCAGAAGCGCTTCTTCCGATGTGCGCGTTACGAAGACTCCCTTTCCTGCAGCCAGGCCGTCGGCCTTGACGATATACGGGGCGGAACGCTTCGCCAGCGCTTCCCGGGCCTCTGAAACCGTGGAGCAGGCGTCCCAGGACGCGGTCGGTACACCCCATCTGTCCATGAATTTCTTTGCATGGATCTTGCTGCCTTCGAGGAGCGCTCCGCTGCGTCCCGGGCCGAAGACGGTAATCTCGCAAGCGCGCAGATCATCGGCGAGACCGGAGACAAGAGGAGCCTCCGGGCCGATGACCACAATATCGATGCCGAGACGATTCACAAGCGGGAGAATCGTGGCGGCTTCCGTGTCCCGTACTTCGTGAAGAAGGGCAGAAGCGGTCATACCAGGGTTACCGGGAGCAGCATGAAGTTCTTTGATCCTGCCGGATTTCGAGAGTGCCCAGACGATCGCGTGCTCTCTCGCTCCGTTTCCTAAGACGAGAACGTTCTTTCGATCGGCCATCGGATCCTCTATCCTCTCTCAGTGCCGGAACGTGCGCCATCCGGTGAGGAACATGGATATTCCCCTGCGTTCCGCCGCGGCGCACACTTCCTTGTCCTTCACCGAGCCGCCGGGCTGGATGATGGCTGCGATTCCGGCGTCGGCGGCCAGTTCCACACCGTCCGTGAACGGGAAGAAGGCGTCCGAACCGAGTACGGCCCCTTTCGCCTTTTGACCTGCCTGCCGTACTGCGAAGTCCACCGCGTGAAGCCTGCTGCAGCATCCTCGTCCTATGCCGATCGCCTCGCTGTTCTTGACAATGGAGATGGCGTTGCTCTTTGAGATGGCAGCGACTTTCCAGGCGAGAAGGAGATCGTCCCAAAGGTCGGGACGGGGTTCTCCGATCCACTCTCCCTTTTCCGGGACGGGGAGTGGCGGCAACGTGTCCGTCTGGACGAGAACACCGCTCCACGTTCCGGTGAACTGTTCGGAGTACACTTTTCCTCCTTTCCATCTCAGTACGCGCAGAGATGGTTTCTTTTCCGAGAGGAGCGCAACGGTGTCTTCGTCGTAGTCCGGTGCGACGAGGACGTCCGTGAAACGGTCGGCCAGAGCGAGGACGGTTTCCATGTCGACCTTCCGGGAGATTCCCACGACACCTCCGAACGCGGAGACGGGATCGCACGCGAAGGCTCGTTCGTATGCTTCGAAAGGGGTTTTTCCGTACGCCATGCCGCACGGCGTCGTGTGCTTGATCACCAGGGCTCCGCAACTGTCCTGGAGAAGGGCGCATCCGCGCATGGCACAGTCGGCGTCAAGAAGGTTGTTGTATGAGAGCGGTTTTCCGGAAAGCTGTTCCCACGGAGGATCCGCGAGCGGAGGAAGGTAGAGCGACGCTTCCTGGTGCGGATTCTCCCCGTAGCGGAGGTTCTGCTGCTTTTGAAGGACCAGGGGAAACTTCTCGGGGAGCGAGGGGGGAGCATATCCCGTCGCTCCCCGCAGGCCGGATACGATGGTGGCGTCGTAGGAGGCGGTACCGGAAAACGCCTTGATCGCAAGGTGTTCCCGCGTCGGTACCGTCACGTCACCTTCCGCCCGGAGTTCTTCAACGACGGTCGCATAGTCCTCGGGCTCCGTAATGACGATGACCTGCCGGAAATTTTTAGCGGCAGCCCGAAGCAGTGAAACGCCGCCGATATCGATATTTTCAAGAAGTTCGTCGAGCGAAAGCTTTTTCCGGGCGGCCTGTTCGAACGGATAGAGGTTGCAGACGATCATGTCGAGCAAGGGGATGGAGTGGTCTGCGACGTCTTTCAGATCGCCGGTGTTTCCCCGCCGGGCAAGAATTCCGCCGAAGATCTTGGGATGGAGCGTTTTCACTCTTCCTCCCAGGATATGGGGATATCCCGTTACATCCGCAACCTCAGTGACGAGAAGGCCGGCTTTTCTCAGGTAGTCGGCCGTGCCTGAACTGGAGAGTATCTCCCAGCCGAGGTCGTTCAGCTCCTTCGCCATCTCTGTTATCCCCGTCTTGTCGTAAACGGAGAGAAGCGCGCGCCGTACTGTCATTTTCGCCATCTCCTTTCAGCTGAAAGAATACCCCGGAAAAGATCAGAGAGCGTCTTCCAGTATATAGCATGTTCGATTTCGTGTATCCTCTGTTCGAGCGTTTCGAGGGTGTCTTCCGGACGGATTTCCGTGGCCTGCTGGGCCAGGATGAGGCCTGAATCAACCCCCTCGTCGACCAGGTGAACCGTCACGCCCGTGATCTTCACCCCGTATCGCCAGGCGTCGCCGATGCCATCTCTGCCCGGAAAGGAAGGAAGAAGGGAGGGGTGGATATTGACGATGCGCCCTTGAAACAAGCGGACGAATTCCGGAGAAAGAATCCGCATGAATCCGGCGAGGACGATCCACTCCGCTTTTCGTGAGGAGCACAGTCCATTCAGCCGTTCTTCGGCGCCGCACCTACCTCTTTCAGAATAGGGAAGGACGGCGGTCTCGAACCCCGCAGCCCCGGCCTTTTGCAGACCAGGAGCATCCGGCGTGTCGCTCGCCACAAAAGCGAGACGGGCCCGGAGGCGCCCGTCTCGTACGGCCTCTCCGAGTGCGGCCATGTTGCTTCCGCGGCCGGAGATAAGAACGGCGAAAGATGTCATGAAGCAACGCTCCCGATCACGTATCCTGTTTCTCCGCAGTCTGCAAGGAGAGAGAGAAGCGGAGCGGCGTTCTCTTCGGCGGTGATGAAGCAGAAGCCGATGCCGAGGTTGAAGACCCTCCTCATTTCGCTCTCCTCGATGCCTTGTTCTGTAAGAAGGGAGAAAACAGGAGGACGGGGCCAGGAGGCATAGTCAAGGGAGAGCGACAGTTGTCCCGGAACAACCCGCCGCAGGTTGTCGAAGAGCCCGCCTCCCGTGATATGCGCCATCGCCTTTACCATGCCCGTTTCGGCAGCTTCCAGTGCGGTGCGGACATAGAGCTTCGTCGGCGCGAGCAGTGTCTCCGCAACTGTAGCGCCTTTGAGCAGAGCGTGCGTATCGGACAGGGCGCAGGAGGAACCGGGAGAGAGGAGGGCCTTGCGAACCAGTGAAAAACCGTTGCTGTGGACGCCTGAACTCTGTATTCCCACGATTACGTCTCCGGTTTCGACGTTCCTTCCGTCGATAATCCTGGCCTCCTCGACAATCCCGACTGCGAATCCTGCGAGATCGAGTCCGTCCTCCGGGTATGTCCCCGGCATCTCGGCGGTCTCTCCGCCGAGGAGCGCACATCCGCTCTCTGCACACGCCAGGGCCACGCTCTCGACGATGGAGCGCAAAACAGGAATGTTCAGTTTTCCGCAGGCAAGATAGTCGAGGAAGAAAAGCGGGCGGGCGCCGCAGGTAATAAGGTCATTGACATTCATGGCGACAAGATCCTGTCCTATACCGTCGAATCTGCCTGCCGCCTTGGCCACTTCAATCTTCGTTCCTACGCCGTCGCAGCAACCGGCAAGCGCCATCCCTCCAGGAATACGGTAGAGGCCGCTGAAACCGCCGATACCGCCCAGGACGTCCGGATTTCGCGGCATGGACCGGGAGATTTCCTTGACTACTTCGACCCACTTGTCAGCAAGGGAGATGTCCACCCCCGAGCTTTTATAGCTGAGGCTCAAATTCTTCGCCTCCTTCCATGTAGTCTCCTGAAAAACATGCGGTGCAGATCGTGTTTCCCGGAAGCCCGATCGCTTCGACGAGGTCTTCTTCGGTGAGGTACGCAAGAGAGTTGGCCCCGACCTCCTGTTCGAGCTGACGGAGATTCATCCGCGCTGCGGCGAGTTCCACGCGGGTTGGAGTATCAATTCCGTAGTAGCATGGAAAACGGACCGGAGGAGAGGATATGCGCACATGAACCTGGCTCGCTCCGCAGCTCTTGATCATGGAAATCATGCGTTGACAGGTCGTCCCGCGGACGATGGAATCGTCCACCACCACGACGGTCTTCCCGTTGATCACTTCCGTGATCGGATTCAGCTTGATCCTGACGCCGAGATGACGCACCCTGTTCGTCGGTTCGATAAAGGTCCTTCCTACGTAGCGGTTGCGAACAACGCTCTGTTCGTAGGGAATTCCGCTTTCCTCGGCGTATCCGAGAGAGGCGATGGTTCCGCTGTCCGGCATTCCCGTGGCAAAAGAGGCTCCCGGGCAGGGCGCCCGGCGGGCGAGGCGTCTGCCGAGCTCCTTCCGGACGGCGTAGACGGAGCGCCCGCTGATGACGCTGTCCGGTCGGGCGAAATAGACAAATTCAAAAGCGCAGCCGAAGCGTCTTTTAGGTTCGACCGGAAGGCGTATCGAGCTCAGGCCTTCATTTCCTATGATCACGACCTCTCCCGGTTCTATCTCGCGGACCGTGGCGGCGCCGACCAAGTTCAGAGCGCACGTCTCGGACGAGACGTAGTGGATGTTATCGCGCCTGCCCAGGACCAGCGGCCGGAATCCCCAAGGGTCGCGGGCGGCTATCAGTCGATCTCCCATAATCATCGCAATGGAGTACGCTCCCCGAAGGCGTACCAGGGAGTCCAGCAGTGCGTCGATTGGTTGCTTGTGGGGTTGGTGGGCGATAAGGTGAAGAAGGACCTCGGTGTCGGTGGAGGAATGAAAAATCGCCCCCCGGTTTTCAAGAAGCAGCTTCAGTCCCCTGGCATTGGTCAGGTTTCCGTTGTGGGCTACCGCCAGCGCGCTTTTTGAGGTGCTCGCCGTCAGGGGCTGCGCGTTTGAGAGTTCAGAGCCTCCCGTCGTGGAGTAGCGGACATGGCCGATGGCGCAGGAAGATTCTATGAGGGCGAGGTCGCCCTGGTCGAGTGCGAGGTGAACCAGCCCGCTTCCCTTGTGGGAGGATATTCCTCCCGCCGCGTTCGTCCACGCAACGCCGGCAGCCTCCTGGCCCCTGTGCTGCAGGGCATAGAGTCCCAGATAGACGTCCTCAAGAACTTTTTTTCCGTCGGGTGAAAAAGCGCCGAAAACGCCGCACATTCAGCGCACCCTCCATCTTCCCGCGAGTTCGGCAACCTCCACGGAAAAGGCTCCGTCGACGGCCAGTTCGTTCCCTCCGGCCTTTCCGAGCTGAATGCACGGATATCCGTTCCAGAGCGCCTTGAAGAGGGGGACTTTCGCCATAGGGACGGAGTAGAGCGCCCTCGGCCCGCCTTCCCCGAAAAGAAAGACGTCTTTCCGGGTCGGAACCGGAATGCTGATGTCCGCTCCTATTCCGCTTTCGGCCGCGTCCTTGGCCAGTGCCACGGCGAGCCCTCCTCCGGCGAGAGTCCGGCCGCTTCTCGCGGCCTTCGAAGACGCTGTTTTCAACGCCCGTTCCACGAAGTCCTTCTCGGCCTCGGGCGAAAAGCACAGCGGTCTGCCTGCGAGGCGGCCAAAGCGGGAGAGAAGGTAACGGCTTCCGCCGAGCGACGGATTGCAGGCGCCTACCAGAAAGAGCAGATCGTTCTCTTTCCACTTTCCGGAAGGGAGGTATTCTTCGGCAGAGGGCAGGATACCCACGACGCCCACAACCGGAGTGGGTAGTATCGGTCCGTCCGGACTTTCGTTGTAGAGGCTGACATTTCCGGAGACCACAGGGCAGCCGAGGGCAGAGCTTGCTTCCGCCATCCCCTTGATGCACTCCTCGAGCACCCAGTACTGTTCCGGGATCTCCGGCGAGGGGAAATTGAGGCAATCCGTCAGTCCTGCCGCCTTCGCGCCCGCGACTGCAAGAGTCCGGATCGTCCTGGCAACCGTCTCCGCTCCGCCGTGAAACGGGTCTAGATAACACTTCCACGGATCCGCATCGAGCACCATCGCGATCAGGGGATCTCTTCCCTTGATTCTGAGGATGCTCAGCGGGCGACCCGGTCCTTGTACCGTATTCAACTGGACCATCGAGTCGTACTGATCGTAGATCCATTCTTTGGATGCAAGCGAAGGGGATTCGAGAAGCGAGAGAAGCGTCTCGTTCCAGTCCTCCGGGAGAGAAAGTTCTTCAACGTCGAACGACCAGCGCTCCTCGAAGTCTGCAGGCTTACAGGATTCCCAGTGAATCGGCGGGCATCCCTCTCCGATCAGCGTCGCCGGAAGGGAGGCGACCTCTTCCCCAGAGGAGAGGATCGTGTACTCGTCTCCTTCGAAGGTTTCGCCGATAACGGCGCAGTCGAGCTCCCATTTTCCGGCGATGGCTATCACCTCCGGGAGCCTGGAGTGCTCGACGATAAGGAGCATTCTCTCCTGTGATTCCGAGAGCGCGATCTCCCACGGCTCCATGTTCTCCGCCCGCAGCGGGACCTTGTCGAAGTCGAGGCGCATGGCGACGCCACTTTTCGCGGCTACTTCGCTTGAGGAAGAGATGATTCCCGCGGCGCCCATGTCCTGCATGCTCACGATGAGTTTTTTTGCGTTCATCTCCAGGCACGCCTCGATGAGGAGCTTTTCCGCGAACGGATCGCCTATCTGGATGGAGGGTCTGCTCGCCTTGTTGTCGTCCGAGAGTTCGACTGAAGCGAAAGCGGCTCCGGCGATTCCGTCCCTTCCCGTTTTTGAACCGAGGAGGACGACCGCCTGCCCGGGGCGGGCCGTACGGGAGCTGACGATCTCGCCAAGCGGAATCAGGCCGATACAGAAGGCGTTCAGAAGCGGATTTTCGTTGTAGCACGAGTCGTAAACCGTTTTGCCTCCGATCGTGGGAACTCCGACGGGATTGCCGTATCCTCCGACTCCGTGCACGATCCCTGAGGAGAGCGAACGGGTCTTTCTGTATTCCGGGTCGCCGAAGAAGAGACCGTCCATCGAGGCCACGGGGCGGGCGCCGAGGGCGAGTATATCGCGGATGATGCCTCCGACTCCGGTAGCCGCTCCCTGGTACGGCGCCACCGCGGAGGGGTGGTTGTGGCTCTCGACCTTGAACGCAGCGCCGATGCCGTCACCGAGGTCGATAATGCCCGCATTCTCTCCCGGGCCGAGCACAACACGGGATCCCGAGTTCGGAAAGAGTTTGAGCAGATGTTTCGTCGATTTGTAACTGCAGTGCTCCGACCACATGACACCCATGATGCGCAGTTCGCAATCGTTCGGCTCCCTGCCGAGTGCGCTCTTTATTCGTTCGTATTCGTGACCGCGAAGACCCGCCTTTGTAAAATCCATCTCAAAGGCCTCCTTTATGAAATACGGAGAAGACCGATTTCCAGAAGATTCGTCCGTCCTCGCCTCCGAGCAGCGGATCGCTTGCCCGTTCCGGGTGGGGCATCAGGCCGAGGATGTTGCCGGCGGAATTCACGATTCCGGCGATATTGTTCGCCGAGCCGTTGGGATTCGCGGCATCTCCTGTTCCGCCGTCGGAACCGCAATAGCGGAAGACGACGCCGTTTCGGTCTTCAAGAGATTTCAGTTCATCTTCCGGAAGAGTGTACAGGCCGTCTCCATGAGCTATGGGAAACTGGACGATCTGCCCCCTGGAAAATAATGAAGTGAACGGGGTCGAGACGTTCTCGACTTTCAGTAGGCACGGCCTGCAGATAAAATCGAGTGTTCGGTTGGGAAGGAGCGCGCCCGGGAGCAGCCCGCACTCGGTGAGAACCTGGAACCCGTTGCAGATGCCCAGCAACAGACCTCCGCGCTTCCCGTGATTCGAGACTGCCTTCATAACGGGAGATCGTGCCGCCATCGCCCCGCACCGAAGATAATCCCCGAAGGAAAAACCTCCCGGGAGGATGACGAAATCGGTGCCCTCAGGCAAAGATGTTTCCCTGTGCCAGACTGCGTAGACTTTTGTGCCCAGCGTCTCAGCCACGGCGTGCATCACGTCCTGGTCGCAGTTGCTGCCGGGGAAGACGACGACCGCCGTATTCACCTACTCTCCCTCCACTTCGATGCGGAACTGCTCGATGACGTTGTTAACAAGGAGGTCGTCGCACATTCTCTCCGCCTCTTTCCGCGCGGCCTCGGGCGATTCGCACTCCAGCCGGAGCTGGATGTACTTCCCGACCTTCGCCGATCGAACGGTATCATGGCCCAAAGAGGCAAGGGAGCGTTCCACCGCTTTGCCCTGTATGTCGAGAACGCCCTCCTGCAGTTCAATAAAAATGGAGGTGCGGCAGATCATTCCTTTCCGCCTCCTCTTGTGCCGGAGGAAATTCTTCTCCATATTTCCTGGTATGCGCCGAGGACGTCTCCCAGATCTTTTCGGAAACGGTCCTTGTCGAGGCGGTTTTTCGTGTCCCTGTCCCAGAACCGGCATGTGTCGGGAGAGATTTCGTCGGCCAGAAGAAGATTTCCCTCGCTGTCGACGCCGAATTCCAGCTTGAAGTCGACGAGGATGATTCCAAGTCCGGCGAAATAATCCGAAAGAACGCTGTTGACCTTTAACGTGATTTCCTTTATTTTAATTAATTGTTCTTCCGTACTCCAGCCGAAGAGAAGCGCATGGTCTTCTGTGATGAGAGGATCTCCCAGCGCGTCGTCCTTCAGGTAGAGTTCGACCAGGGGGCGGGGCAGCTCCTTCCCCTCTTCTATGCCCAGTCGCTTGCAAAGGGAACCTGTCGTTATGTTCCGGACGACGACTTCGATAGGGATAATCGAGACTTTTCTGACGACCTGGTGGATATTGTCGATCTGTTCGACAAAGTGTGTGGAAATGCCTTTTCCGGAAAGGATTCCGAAGAGGGATGCGCTGATGAGGTTGTTCAGTTCGCCCTTTCCCTCGAGGGATCCTTTTTTTAAGGCGTTGAAAGCGGTCAGTGAATTTTTGTATTCTATGATGCAGAGCGCGGGGTCGTCGGTTTCATAAATTTTCTTCGCCTTGCCTTCGTAGAGAAATTTCTTTTTTTCCAAGGTGGAGCACCTCCAGATGTGATATGTTTACATTATTCATCGACGAGCTGAAAATGTCAATATTTTACCTGTGTTTTTCCTAAAGGAGCGTCGAAATGAAACAGGACGAGCAGTTTCCGGAGACGGTGTTGATTCTGGCGGGAGGATGCGGCTCCCGCATGGGCGGCGAGAAGCTCTCTCTTGCAGTTGACTGCGATCCTCTTCTTTTGAAGGTGATCAGGAGAGTTCGCTCTTTTGCCGGCAACATTCTTCTTTCAGTGGCTCCTCGTCAGATTTCGTATGTTTCAACGGTGTTCTCGGGTATAATCTCCTCGTACGGTATTCACGTGGTGCAGGACGTGAATTTGTTTTTCCGGCAGGAGGATACTGAAGAAGAGTTCCTTCGAGCGGAAGAGGAACCGGCGCGGCAAGGCGGACCCCTCTCCGGAATCGTTGCAGGGCTTGAGGCGTCGTCGTCCGAATGGCTTTTTGTCTGCGCATGCGATATGCCCCGAATTTCGGAGGCAGTCGTGCGGGTCCTATGGAAAAAAGGCGACAAGAAGGCCTCCGTGATTGTTCCTCTCATAGGAGGGTATTACGAACCTCTCCATGCTTTCTACAAAAAAGACTGTCTTCCGGCGGCGAAAAAGATACTGAGGTGCGGCCGGAGAAAAGTCACCGCATTCTATGACGATATCCTGGTTTCGGCGGTGGAAGAGGAGAAGTTCTCGCATCTGCCGGGGTACAAGAGATCCTTTGAAAACCTCAACAGTAAATGCGATCTGGAAAAAATGACCGGACCTCTTTCCTGAAGAGGGGCAGCATGGAACACCGTATTTTGGAAGGAGACGTTTGATGAAACAGAAGCGGATTCGAAATTTTTGTATCATCGCTCATATAGACCACGGGAAATCGACCATCGCCGACAGGCTGCTTGAGGAGACCGGAACAATAGATTCCCGCGACATGAAACAGCAGGTACTGGACTCGCTGGATCTCGAAAGAGAGCGGGGCATCACCATCAAGCTCGTTCCGGTACGGATGCGGTACAAGTCAGCCGATGGAGAAGAGTATGTCCTCAACCTCATCGACACCCCGGGCCATGTTGACTTCGGCTACGAAGTCTCACGCTCCCTCGCGGCGTGCGAGGGAGCTCTTCTCGTGGTGGACGCTACGCAGGGGGTGGAGGCCCAGACGCTCGCCAACGCTTATATGGCTGTGGAACAGGGTCTCGAAATACTGCCCGTGATCAACAAGATCGACCTTCCGTCCTCCCGGCCGGACTACGTGATCAAGGAGATCGAGGACGTCGTCGGCCTCGACTGCGACGATGTCATTCTCGCCAGCGCGAAGGAAGGGAAGGGCATAACCGAGATTCTGGAACGCATCGTCTCCGGAATTCCGGCTCCCGAGGGCGATCCGGAAGCTCCGTTGCAAGCGATGATCTTCGATTCGGAGTATGACAACTACAAGGGCGTAATCTGCTACGTCCGTGTTGTGAACGGAACGCTGCGTCCCGGGCGCAATATAAGGTTCATGGCCACCGGGGGTGTTTTCCCGTTGGAGGAGGTCGGCATTCTGAATCCCGATTTTCAGCCCTGCGAACAACTTTCCGCCGGAGAAGTCGGATACGTGGTCTCGAACATCAAAACCGTTGCGGAGGCCCACGTGGGAGATACCATCACCGAGGACGCTCGTCCGGCCGCAGTGCCGCTCCCCGGGTACCGGAAAGCGAAACCGGTTGTCTTTTGCGGATTTTATCCAGTGGAACGCGACGACTATCCGCAGCTTCGGGATGCCCTGGACAAACTGACCCTGAACGACTCTTCAATATCGTTCGAACCGGAGACTTCGGTCGCCCTCGGCTTCGGATTCAGGTGCGGCTTTTTGGGACTTCTCCATATGGACATCTCGAAGGAGAGGCTTCGAAGGGAGTTCGGAGTTGAGCTGGTTGCGACATCGCCGAACGTTATCTACGAGCTGACCACGAAGGACGGCGCCCTCGTCGAAGCGCACCGCCCTTCCGACTTTCCTGAGCTCGGCGAAATCGATGAAGTCCGAGAGCCGGTGATCAAACTGTCGCTTTTCGTCCCTTCGGAATATGTCGGAAAGGTGATGAAGCTCTGCCAGGATAAGAGAGGAACATATCTTTCCATGGATTATCTCGCTCCCGACAGGGTAAGGCTCATCTACGAGCTTCCTCTTGCCGAATTCATCATTGATTTTCACGACAAGCTGAAGTCCCAGACGAGGGGATACGCGTCGCTTGATTACGAGTTCACCGGGCTCAAGGCAGCCGACCTCGTCCGGGTGGACGTGCTGATCAACGGAGAGGCCGCCGACGCCTTTTCTTTCATCTGCCATCGCGAAGCAGCGTACCACAGAGGGCAGTCCGTTGTCCGGAAACTCAAGGAACTGATTCCGAGCCAGCTTTTTGAAGTTCCTCTTCAGGCCTCGATAGGAAAGAAGGTTATAGTCCGCCAGAACGTGAAACCTCTCCGGAAGGATGTGCTCGCAAAATGTTACGGAGGCGATATCACGAGGAAGCGCAAACTCCTTGAGAAGCAGAAGGAGGGAAAGAAAAGGATGAAGCAGATCGGGCGCGTCTCCATTCCTCAGGAGGCGTTCCTGGCCTTTCTGAAGGTCGAAGAGGATGACGAGTAACAGCGGAGAGGAGATCGTCTCGCTCTTTTCAGGCTCCGATCCGTCTCTTTCGGTGTATGTCCACATACCCTTCTGTGCCGGGAAGTGTCCCTACTGCTCTTTTTTCAGCGTTGTGCCCCGGCGGGGGGAGAAAGAGGAATACTGCAGCCTTCTCAGGACGGAGATGCGCTTCTTCGGCGAACGCCTTGCCGATGAGGGCAAGTTCGTCCGGACGCTCTATTTCGGCGGAGGCACGCCGAGCCTTCTTTCCCCGGACGAGTGGGAGCGGCTCTTCGACTGTTTTTACCATACATTCTCCTTTTCGGAACGCCCGGAGATTACAATCGAGGCCAATCCTGAATCCCTTACCGAGGGGCACCTTTCGGTCTGGAAAAAACATGGAGTATCCCGAATCAGCATCGGTGTCCAAAGTCTCTCGGACGATGAACTTCTTTGGCTGGGGCGGATTCATGACGCGGACGCGGCCCGCCGTGCTCTCGAACAGTCCGTTCTTTCGGGCTTCTCCGTGAGCGCCGATCTGATGTTCGGCCTGGGAGAGCAGACGCTCCGCTCGTTCAAACGCTCCGTCACGGGAGTGCTTGATCTGGGAGCCGATCATATCTCGCTCTATCAGCTCGCCCTGGAAGAGAAGTGCCGGTGGTTCGCGATTCCTCCGGAAGACCGAAGCGACGGGTATCCTTTTTATCGCTGGAGCCAATGGTACCTTCCGGGAAAAGGTTTCTTCCAGTATGAGATCTCCAGTTTTTCCCGGCCGGAAAAAGAGTGCCGTCATAACTTCGCCTACTGGACGAACGGCCAGGTTCTTGCACTCGGCCCAGGGGCATGGGGGTATGCAGGCGGCATACGTTACTGCAATGAACGGACGCTGCCGGGATATTTCCGTGCCGTGCGGCATTCCGGCAATGCCGTCGCGGAGATGGAAAAGATGGAAGAGGAGCGGCGTGTCCGCGAAGCCGCTGTACTGCTCCTGAGAACGAGCAAGGGGATTGTGTTCGAGGATTTTGCCAGCCGTTACGGTCACGGAAATCTACTGGCCGTCGTCGGCATTCTTGAAGAGGGTGTTCCTCCGGCGTGCCTCTCCTGGAGCAGCGTTTCGGTTGCGCTATCTCCCGCGGGGATGAGAGTCGCGAATGCGATCTGGAGTCTTCTCGTCGTATGAAAGGAAAGAAAGGAAAAATGGTGCAGATGGAGTATGGTCTGATACGGTTCGCCTCCGAAGACTCTTACGTTGTGGAAGATATTCTGATAGTGCTTTCACGGTTTCTCCCTGCCCGTCCGATGAAGGGGTATGCCGTCGAGGTGGCGGATTCACTTCGGGGCGGACTCTCCTTCATTGACGGAGACGACGGTGCAGCCCTCTCCGGGGAAAGCTCTCTCTCTTCCCTCTCCCGGGTGTACGTGAACATGGACGATGCCGGAGGCTCCGTCCTTATAGCGGCAGAGTCGATGAACGAGCGCGCACGATGGATCAGCAACGAGTGGAAACCACGTTCCGGGAAGAACTTCAACGGGGTCATCCTCCATGCGTATCCCCAAGGGCAATGGAGCCTGGTAGGGATAACCGCTCCGGGATGGATGGTGCTCTTCGACGAGACGGCGGAGGAAGCTGAACAGGACTGGCTGGATATGGACGTTCATGTAGCATATCTTCCGCCTGAGGAGAGGGTGCTCGATTCTCTCTCCCCCGACAGAAGTTCCGCTGAAGTCATCAGCCTGCTGATGGAATATCTTCTTTCCTGTCTGCCGATGCGCGACAGCGGACTTTGAATCGGTCGCGATCTTACATGGAAATGGTTTTTCCGGAGGCGATGAGCGCTTCCGAAATCTCGAACATGTTGGAGATCACCCCGGCGCCGATGTCGGATGTGATGCCGAAGTGGTTCGTGCATGTGCCGCAGACCAGGATTTTCACGCCTTTTTTCTCAAGGATCGCAAGATGTTCCATGGAGGCCGTGTTTTTCAAGGCGAGCTTTACGCCTTCATTCATCAGCGCCATCACAGAGGGAACTGTGTTTATCTGGGAGAGAGTTCCCAGGAAGCCCTTCATCAAAACTTCACCGAGAAGAGAGTTCTCCTCGCCGATTGTTTTTCGGGTGATCAGGACGGCATAGCCTGAATGAAATTCCGGCTTTGACGGACGGGATCCCGCCGGTTGAGGGACAGGTGCGGAAGCCGGTTCCGGAAAGAGCGGAAGTTCTTCTTCCAGAGGCGGCTCCGTTGGCGCAACGTTCCGGACGGGGGGCTGAACAGGCGGAAGGCTCTCTTCCCGGATTTGTTTTTCATCATCCTCTTCGGCCATGATGCCCCGTATGATGATGGATCCGTCGTCGTCGATTATACGGACGCGATACCCGTTTTTTTCGAGATAACGCTGCACGTTGGACGCCGAAACAGCGTTGTCGAGAAATACCTCAATATCGCCTTCTCCCTGCTCAACGAGGCTTCTGGTCATCATTACCGGTTGCGGACAGCTTCTTCCCCGGGCGTCAATTTTTTTCATCGTATCGCCTCCCCAAGTCGATTTCTGCATCTTCACAGGACGGATGCTTATACCAACTCATAGCTCCAGAATCAATTATAGTATTGATGCTCCCGGAAGGCAATAAAAGCGGAATGCTGACCTATGTGTCCCAAGAATAAGATCAAAAAAGAATATATTCCTTTCTTACGAGTTCTATGAGCACATGCTTTTTAAAAAATTTATTCCAGTTGGCAACAGTATGCTTTTTATTGATCATATATGAACGCTATGCGGCAGCTGTCCCTTGTCCGAAGAGGCCCAGGGGTAACTGCCGAAAGAAGGTTTGGAAGCCTGTGAATTTTGCTAGAACGTGAGTATTCCGTGAACCCAGAGCGTATACCCCAGAAGCAGGGCTGAACCGACCAAGAGAAAGAGGACCAGGAAAGGAGAGCCCGTTTTTTGAGCTGATGCTGCCGGAGCAGCGCTTTCGTCCGGTTTCGTTTTTTCGGAATCTGCTATTAAAGCATTGCCTGGAAACTCGTCATGGACAACTTCGGGAACGGATCCGGAAACAGGTTCCGTAACAAACTCCGGGGTCGGTTCCGGAACAGCTGCGGGAACGAAATCCGGAACAGCTTCTGAAACGACTTCCGGAACAGTTTCGGGAACGATTTCAGGCGCCGGCTGGATAAGCTGGCCGGATATCGTTTCGGAATCAGGTCCGCGAGCTGTTTCATGAGAAAATTCAGGAGTTGTCCCGGAGGGAGGGGCAGGAACTTTTTCGACAGGCCGTGCCGTATATCGTGTCGAGTGTATTGTTCCGCATGCATCCTCTACGGCTTGAAGAAACTCATCCGTCATTCCTTCCTTGATCATTCGTCTTCGCAGGTCTTCTTTCTCTCCCTGCGAAAGACCGGAGTTGGATATTTTGGCAAGGACTTCCATTTCGGACGGCATTTCGTAAACCCTCCTCTGCAAAGATGTGTATGATGATATCTTAGCACAAGGCATAGTTTTTACAATAACTTCCACTTTTCATTCTTTTGCGCTCTTGAGGAGAATGAAATATGAAAGAGAAGAATCATGGTTCCCCGTCCGGTCCTGCCGGACAAAGCGGAGTCGGAAAAATTCACGGAAAGAAATAGATCGCGCAAAATTTGGAAAGGACAGGAATACCTGATTGTGAAGAAAAAGAAGCCCGTGAAGATGATAGAATTATTCAGGAGCGGGACTGACGGGAAAGAGAGGGTATCCTTCTCATCCCGGCTATGGAAATTTTTACAAAATATGTCATATCACATCCTTTGAAGTGATATGGAAAGGTGATTGATATGCCGTGACAATGGATGCAAAAGAAAGACTTCGTTCGCTTCCTTCCATGGACGTACTCCTGGGGTTGCCCGTCGTGGAATCTTTTTTTTCGACGATCGGCCGGGAGACCGTAAAATATGTTCTTTCCGAGACCCTTGATCTCTTCCGGCAGGAACTACGCGAGGGAAAAGGAGAAGGCGTATCCGCGGAATCGGTGATTGCCAGAGCCCTTCCTCTTCTGACGAGGCGGGGGGAGTATAGCCTGATTCCTGTGGTGAACGCCACCGGAGTGGTGATTCATACAAACCTCGGCCGCTCATGCCTCGCAGCAGACGCCGTTGAGGCGGTGATCTCATCGGCGAGAAGCTACAGCACGCTCGAATTCAACCTGGAAGAAGGGAAAAGAGGGCTCCGGACGGATCACGTGGAATGGCTCCTCTGCCGCATTACCGGCGCCGAGGCCGGGCTTGTCGTAAACAACAATGCAGGCGCCGTTCTTCTCGCACTGGCTGCCCTCTGCCGAGGAAAAGAGGTGATTGTTTCCCGGGGAGAACTGGTTGAAATCGGAGGTTCCTTCCGGATTCCGGAAATCATCGCCTTTTCCGGTGCTCGCCTCGTCGAAGTCGGTGCGACCAACAGGACTCATCTTCGGGATTATAAAAACGCGATCACGGAAAATACGGCTGCCCTTCTGAAAGTCCACCCGTCCAACTTCCGAATGGAGGGTTTTACCGCATCGGTGTCGCGGGAAGAGCTCGCCGCCCTTGCGGAAGAGTATGGAGTGCGCTTCATCGAGGATCTTGGGAGCGGTACTCTCCTCGATCTTTCGAAATACGGTCTCGCCGGGGAACCCACCGTGAGGGAATGTATTCAGCGGGGAGTGCATCTCGTGACATTTTCCGGGGACAAGATGCTCGGCGGACCCCAGATAGGAGGGATCGTCGGGAAGAAGCCTCTCGTTGATGCGTTGCGGACATATCCGCTCTCTCGTGCGCTTCGGGTCGACAAGATGACGCTGGCCGCCCTCGAAGCGACGCTGCGCCTCTACCTGCAGGGAAGAGAAGGAGAGATCCCCACCCACGCAATGCTCTCCGCCGGTCCGGAAACACTGAAATCTAAGGCACAAAGACTGCTGGAACGGCTCCGCAGAGAGTGCCCCGCCGGCCGCTTCTCCCTTACGGAGGTGGAGGATGCCGTGGGAGGTGGAGCGTTTCCCGCGGAAAAAATGGAGGGGTGGGGAGTTTCGTTTTCCGCGGACGGCTGGGGGACCGCAGGAAATATTCAGCGGCTTCTTAGAACGGCGAAACCCGCCGTCGTCGCCGGCGCAAGGGCGAATGAGGCATTATTCCACGTGAGGACACTTCTCGACGGGGACGAAGAGCGGATTGCCGCTGCCTTCCGTTATATTCTCCATGACCGGGGAGATGCCGGTTGCACTTCTTCCTCGCACACGGCCGATATGCCGGATATTCGATGAACCTGCACGATTTGCCGGCATGCCGCACCGGCGCCGGATCTGGAAAGGAAACAGAGAGGAGCTGATTGAATGGAAGGAAGAGAGATCTCCCTGGTTCTCGGGACAGCCGGGCATATCGATCATGGAAAAACGACTCTGGTAAAGGCTATAACCGGTGTAGATTGCGACAGGCTTGTCGAAGAGAAGAAGAGAGGGATCACCATCGAACTCGGATTCGCTCCTCTGCGGCTGGACGATGGGCGCATCGTAAGCCTCGTTGATGTCCCGGGGCATGAACGTTTCATCCGGCAGATGGTTGCCGGCGCATCGGGTATCGACGCTGTTCTCCTGGTTGTTGCCGCCGACGAAGGAGTGATGCCCCAGACGCGTGAACATCTGGAAATACTCAGGCTTCTCGGAGTTCGGGACGGCCTTGTCGCCCTCACAAAGACCGATGCGGTGGACGAAGAATTTTTAGAACTCGTTCTGGAGGATGTGCGGGAGTTTGTTGCGGGTACATTCCTCGAAGGCAGAACGATTATCCCGGTTTCAGCCGCACAAGGGCACAACATCGAACTCCTGCGAGCCGAGCTGGCCGCGCTCGTGGACCGGATTCGCCCCCGTCCAAGAAAAGGCCCGTTCTTCCTCCCCATCGACAGAATATTCCCTATGCCCGGTTTCGGCACCGTGGTGACGGGAACTGCATACCGCGGAGAGCTCTCCGCGGGGAGCGAGGGAATCGTCCTTCCTTCCGGAAGAGAGGGGCGAATTCGAAGCGTACAGGTTCATGGCGCGGAGGCCCCTGTAGCATGGGCGGGACAAAGAGTCGCGGTAAGCCTTGCGGGTGTTTCGGGTGATGAGGTATCCAGGGGGGATGTGCTCTGCGCCAAAGGCATCTATGCTCCGACGCGCTGTTTCGAGTGCGAGCTTCAGCTTCTTGAAAGTGTTCCCGAGCTCAAGCACTGGCAGAGAGTTCGTCTTCATATCGGGACATCGGACGTGACCGCGAGGATCTCTCTGCTTGAATCGTCGTCATTGCACGGAGGAGATGTGACTCCGGCCCAGATCGTCACCGAGGAGGACGTCGTCTGCCTTCTCGATCAACGTTTCGTTCTGCGGCGGTACAGCCCTCTTGAAACGATTGCCGGAGGCCGGGTTCTTTCTCCTTTCGCCACCAAACCCAGGGGCAGGAACGCTCGCTCCGTATCCATCGAGCGAGTTCGTTCGCTGATGAAAGCCCGCACACAACCCGAACGGCTTGCAGCACTCATCGAATCTGCGGGCATGCTCGATCTTTCGGATGCGGTCCGCTTTCTCCAGGAGCCGGCCGAGGAAGTTGTCCGATGCGGAGAAAAGATCGCTGCCTCCGGCGGAGAGGCCGTCTTTTTGAAGGGAGACAAGAGGATGTTTCTCTCCCGCTATAATTTTGAACGTCTTTCCTCGGCTGTGCAAGCCTTCCTGCGGGATTTTCACGCGGTTCATCCTTCGCAGCGGGGCGCTCCCTCGGATGAAATTGCTCTCGATGTTCTGAAAGAGTTCGACGTACGCTCTGCCAGAGCTTTTCTCGATCTTTTGGCCGTAAGAAAGATCATTGTTCCGGAAGAAAATTTTCTTCGGCTGGCCGACTTCACTCCTCGCGATGACGCGCTTTTTAAGAGCGGTTCCGAGGCGCTTCTCGCACTCTGCCGGGAACGCGGATTTCAACCGCCTCTTCTTGAAGATGCGGCGAGACTTCTCGGGATGGATGAAAAACAATTTTCCGTTCTTCTTAAGGGTATGCGGGAGATGGGGCAGGTTGCCATTGTGTCGGGAGAATTTCTGCTCTCCTTTGAAATCGAGGAGCGTCTTCTCGGCCTTCTTCTCAAAGAAAAAGAAGGGATTACTCTTGCCAGGATACGCGACCTTACGAACAGCTCCAGAAAATTCATTCTACCCCTGCTGGAATATATCGATGCAAAAGGATATACAAGGCGCGTAGGAGAAGTGCGTGTTCTCCTTCCGTCGAGGATTCCATCCTTCCGGCGGGAAGAGGCGCCCGGCGATATTTGATATTTTTCAGTATTTGTGGTAACATTCTTATAATGATGAGGTGCTGGGAGTGACCCTTATGGCAGGAACAATACGATCGATCCGGGAGCAGGTGGCATTGTACAAGGGGCTGACAGTTCGATACCGGACGGCCAAGGGGCGCCGCAAAGTTGAGGAACGACAGGGAGTAATCCTTGAAACCTATCCGAATCTCTTTACGCTTTACGTCGAATCTCAGGACAGCAAGGTCTCCTTCAGCTATGCGGAGCTCCTGACTCGTGAAGTCGAGTTGGAGCTTTTGCCCGGAAAAAGAAACTGAGCCCTGATACATTTGTCCGAAAAAGTATGCCCCTCCACGTGCGTTCGTGGCGGGGCATACTTTTTGCCTCTAAATTTCGTCTTCTGGAAAGGAGATGCTCTTTTTGATTCACTATCTTCAGTCCGCGGCAAAGATCAATCTGACCCTTCGGGTTACAGGAAGAAGGCCTGATGGATATCATGAACTTCGATCAATTTTTCATGCTTTGCCTGCGATTGAATCATTGACAATTGAGAGCGATTATGGTCATAATGTAAGGGATGTAATTTCTGTGTACGGTGAAGTTGTCCGGGGAAAGAATATCCTTGAGGATGTTCTTTCGTCGGCACGGAAAAAAACGGCTGTGGAACCTTTACGAATACGCCTTCAAAAAGCCATACCACCGGGAAGCGGCTTGGGAGGGGGGAGCGGGAACGCTGCCGCGCTGATTTCGTGGCTCAACATGATGCGAAAGGAAAATGAAAAAATTTCGGGTGAAGAGATCGGTTCCGATGTTCCTTTTTTCTTGAGCGGTGCGAGACTGGCTACCGTGAAGGGACGCGGAGAGAAAATCGAACTTCTATCGGAATCTTTTCCTCATCTTGCCGTTCTTGTCGTCATTCCGTCGTGGAAAATGCCCACGGCGAAAGCGTTTTCTCTTTTGGCCCGGAAATACGAGGCTGGTTTTCCAATGAACCCGGAGACCGCTGAAGCGGAAATGAATGGAGTTCTTGAAACCCTGCATAATAATAAAATAATGGGTCTTTTACCGAATGATTTTTGTGCGGTTTTACTAGAGGAACACCCGGAATATAAACTTCTTTTCAGTGCCTTTGAAGAGAGCGGTTCCGTAGGGTGGGGTATTACCGGGAGCGGAAGCGCGGCCTTCGGTTTGTTTTACGATAAAGATGCTTTCACGCCGATGATACGGTGTTGCAGCCAAATGAAATGGATACGAAAAATTCTATTGCTGGAGTGATGATGGAATGAAAGGACAACGAACGGAACGCTTGATCAGGACTTCTTCGCGCTTTCTTACCTGCCCTTCGAGACAGCTTTCGCTGACGTCCCTTGCGGAGGATTTTCTTGTTTCGAAAACGGTGATCAGCGATGACGTTGCTATTATCGACGAAGCTTTTTCCCGGGAGGGCCTGGGGGGCATAATCGTGGACAGGGGCAGAACCGGCGGAGCTTCCTTTGTTCCTCGTATGGCCCAAGAGATCAAGGACGCCTTTCTTGAAGAGCTGATCGTCCTCCTGAACAGCGAGGACCGCTTTCTTCCGGGGGGGCTTGTCTACTACAGCGACATTCTCTTCAATCCTCATTACGCGCTTCGCCTCGGCTACGCAATGGCATCGCTCTTCAGCGATTCCCGCCCCGATATCGTCATGACGTCCGAAGTCAAGGGAATCCCCCTTGCCATTTTCACGGCGCACGCCCTGGGAATTCCCCTGGCGGTCTGCCGCTTCCGCAACAGGGCCAGTGACGGTTCCGCCGTGACTGTTCACTATCCGGCGAAAAACGGCGAAGTGAAGGCAATGTACATGGGAACGAAGCAATTGACGAGGGGCAAACGGGTTCTCATCATCGACGACTTTATGCGCGGAGGAAGCACTGCGGCCGGAATGCTCCTCGTGGCGAAGGAATTCGGCGCCGAGGTAACCGGAACGGGTATTTTCATTGTCTCGTCCGACCCTGAGGAAAAAGCGGTTTCCTCGTACAAGGCTCTTCTGCGGCTGGACGGTGTGGAAAGAAGGCAGCCGAAAGTCTCCCTGTGGGAGGACGGTACGATTTGACGATATCCTCCGGCTGATATACAATCCCGATGACGGAAGGAGGTGACCACATCTTCCATGCGTGTATCAATTGAGAAGGATGAATGTATTGGATGTGGCGTATGTGCGCAGGTGTGTCCCGAGGTTTTTTCCATGGACGACGATTCCGGGGTGTCCAGGGTAATACGGCCTGAAGGCAGCGAATGTGCCAAGGAAGCCGCCGACAGCTGTCCTGTCGGATGTATTTCTGTAGAGGACTCATAAGGCAAAATCTTTCGAAAAAGTGCCGGAACCTTGCTTTTCCCTGCTCCTCGGGCGTATAATGAGCAGCGCTTCTTGAAGGGCCTATAGCTCAAGTGGTTAGAGCCACCGGCTCATAACCGGAAGGTTCCTGGTTCGAGTCCAGGTAGGCCCACCATGTTCATTACCGTTTCCTTCCGGGGGAACGGTTTTTTTTGTACCGCAGGAGGTTTCAAATGTTGATAGGTGATATTGTAGAAGAGCTTGAAAAAGTAGTTCCCGGCGCATGGGCGGAAGACTGGGACAATGTCGGACTGCTTCTTGGAAACCGGCTGGATCCGGTGCGCGGCATCGCAGTTTCGCTCGATCCTTCTCTTGAAACCATGCAAAAGACCCTTGAGCATGAATGTTCCCTTTTGATCACGCATCATCCTCTGATATTCAAGCCTTTAAAGCGAATTGATTCCTCTGAGGGTACAGGGGCGTCGATCGCTTTCGCCATAAAAAACGGAATTTCAGTGCTCTCTCTCCATACAAACTGGGATTCCGCACCACGGGGAGTTAACAGGGTGATTGCGGATGCTCTCGGGCTGAAGAACGTGCAGCCCCTTGTCCCGTCGGACCGGGGAGCATGGGGGCTTGGAGCGGTCGGTGTCCTGCCCGGAGCGATTGCGTTCGAGGAGTGCGGGGTCAGAATTCGTGACTCTCTGGGACTCTCCCGCCTTGAACTTCATGGAGAATCCGCTCAACCCGTTTCACGCCTGGCGCTCTGCGGTGGAGGCGGCGGGGAATTCTGGCGCCGGGCGCTGGATTCGGGTGCCGACGCATACTTCACAGCGGATATGAAATATCATGAGAGGCTTGATGCCCTCGAAAAAGACCTTCCTGTCATCCTTGCCGATCATGGTGAAATGGAACAGTTCTCTTTGAGGGCACTTGCGGGTATGATCTCGGAAGCTACGGGGATAGAACCATGCATTCTTGAACCCCGTCGCCTGAAATTCCGATTATTATAAATCGGGCGGTCGGACCGCGTGTCGATTCCGGCGCCATCCGCCGCTTTTTTTGCAACAGGAACTGAAAATTCCATTTGAGGTGGTCGACTATGATACAACGTGTTTTCAGCGGCATGAGACCGACAGGGAAGCTCCATCTCGGACATCTTGCAGGTGCATTGACGAACTGGATTAAACTCCAGGAGGAGTATCAGTGCTTTTATTGTATTGTGGACTGGCATGCTCTCATGTCGGATTATGCCGACAGCTCGTCAATAGCGGCTAACTGCAGGGAGGTCCTGCTTGACTGGCTTGCTTCGGGATTGGACCCGGAGAAATGCACGATCTTTGTGCAGTCGCATGTGCCGGAGCATGCCGAGCTTCACCTTGCGCTTTCCATGGTGACGCCTCTTGGATGGCTGCAGCGCTGTCCCACGTACAAAGAGCAAATACTCAATATACAGAACAAGGACCTGAGCAATTACGCGTTTTTAGGCTACCCTGTCCTGATGGCGGCGGACATCCTGCTCTACAAGGCGGGGATCGTCCCTGTGGGAGAGGATCAGAGCTCGCATCTCGAAATAACGAGAGAGATTGCGAGGCGATTCAATTCGTTTTTCGGCGAAATCCTTCCCGAACCCCAGATCATGCTGACGCCGACGCCGAAAGTCCCCGGAACGGACGGGCGGAAAATGAGCAAGTCCTACGGCAACGCCATCAACATCGCCGATACTCCCTCCGAGATGTGGAACAAGATACGGACGATGATCACCGATCCGGCGAGAGAGCGGCGCACAGACCCCGGAGATCCGGAGAAGTGCCCCGTGTGGGATATCCACAAGGTATTCAACAACGATGAGATCGAGAAGGCGGAAATTGCCTCCGGATGCAGAAGTGCCGGAATCGGGTGCATCGACTGCAAGAAAAAACTGCAGGCTCACGTCGAGCGCGTGATGGTGCCGATCCAGGAGAAGCGCGCCTTTTATGATAAAAATCCCGACCTGCTTTCGGATATTCTTCGGCAGGGTGCGGAAAAAGCAAGGGTTGTCGCCGGCTCCACCATGGATGAAGTGATACGAGCGATCGGATTCTACCCGAGAGGATAGGAGTGGAGGAGCCGCGGCGGGAACTGGGAGAGTTCCGGGCTGAGATCGACGGTTTTTCAGGTCCCTTTGATCTGCTTTGCTGGCTTGTGGAGAATAGGGAACTTGAGGCGGCGAATATTTCCGTCGGGCAGGTTGTCCGCATATACGGGGCCTATCTCGCCAACACGAGCAAAGTTCCTGTTTCGGTGGTTTCGGAATTTCTGCTTATGGCGGCTTCGCTCGTGCTGAACAAAATACGGGCTCTTCTTCCCGGAAGGGGACCTTCGTCCTCGGCGGAGGATCCGGGAGAGGAGTACCCGTCGGATGTACTGGAAAAGCTCTCGAGATACCGTCCGTACAGGACCGTTGCCTGGGAGCTGGCGGCGCTGAAAGAGCGCCGGGATCGTTTCTTTTTTCGTGTTCCATTCGATGAAGACGTGGAACAGTCTCTGGACCTGGGCGATCTCTACGCGCTTTGCCGTCTCTGGTGGAACCTCAGGGAGTCGAAGCGCAAAACCCGGTCTTCGGCGAAGACTCTGTTCCTTCCGGACGAGGATGAGTGGAGCGGAGTCCCCTCTTCTCTTCCCGACGAAGAGCAGATCGAGCGAAAGATCTCCGAGATTCTCTCTCAGCTTTTCGCCGGCCGTGAGCTCCGCCTGTCGGCGCTTCTGCGGGCAAATCCTGCAAGGTCGAACTTTATCGTGACGCTTCTGGCTCTTCTTGAAATGAGCAGGATGGGCCGAATCAGAATAAGCCAGGAGGCTCTTTTCGATGATGTCCTCATACGCTCCCTCTGAAAACCTTTCGGATGCGGCACGGAAAATCGAAGCGGTTCTCTTCGTTGCAGCGTCGCCCGTTTCCGTTCACGAACTGGCGGAACTTCTCTCTCTCTCTCCGTCCGTTGTGCTGGAAGAACTTCGGGCGCTCCGGGATGCTCTCTTCCGCCGGCGGCACGGTATCACAATCGTGGAAGCGCCGGGAGGCTGGAGAATGGCATCAGCGGAGGATGTTGCGGATGTGATCGCAGTTTTTCGCGATACGGTCATGACGCAGAAGATCCGGCTCAGCAAGGCGGCGGTGGAGACATTGGCCGTCATAGCCTATAATCAGCCTGCAACCAGGAGCGAAGTCGAGGAAATTCGCGGTGTCCGTTGCGAGCGGGTCATCGAGACGCTTCTCTCCCACGGTATGATCCGTATAGCGGGAAGAAGAAAGGGAACCGGTTCACCTCTGCTGTACCGGACGACGGACCGTTTCCTGGATGTTTTCGGTGTCGCTTCCATCTCGGAATTGCCGACCCTCGAAGAGCTCGACGAGCTTGCTCCGGCCGAAAACCGGGATTTTGCCGATGACCCCGCTGCTTCTTTCGAAAACGCAACCGGTGTCGACAGCACAAATGGCTCGTGCGAGGAGGATTGAACAGTGCAAACGGGGACAAGATTGAACCGGTTTCTTGCGATGTGCGGCATCGGTGCCCGCAGAAAAGCCGAAGAGGTGATCTCCTCCGGCCGTGTCCGCGTGAACGGCAAGGTAGTGCTTCTTCCGGGGTACCGTGTGGAACCCGGCATGGAAGTTTCTGTAGACGGCAGGGTTTTGCGTCCGCAGGAACATCGTTATTTCGTGATGAATAAACCTGCAGGGCTCGTTTGTGCCGTAGAGGACGCTCATGATTCAACAGTTTTGAGCGTACTTCCTCCCGAGTACCGGGACGTCCGGCTATTTCCCGTAGGGCGTCTCGACAAGGAGAGCGAAGGATTGCTGATTCTTACCAACGACGGTGCTTTTGCCCAGGATGTTCTGCATCCTTCCAAGCGGATTCTTCGCGAGTACGAGGCGCTTCTCGACCGCGTCATCACACGGAGGGATGTGCGGAAATGGATGGCGGGAACCATGCTGGACGGACGCCTGATCAAACCCGTGAACGTCCTTATTCAGGACAGAGAGCCCTTGGGACGTTGGGTCTCCGTCGTCCTTGCCGAAGGGGTAAAAAGAGAGGTTCGCCGCATGGCCGACGAAATTGGGTTTAATGTAGTCGTGCTTGTTCGGAAAAGAATTGGTAAAATGGAGCTCGGAAATCTCCAGCCGGGACAATTTTTTGAAATGTCCCGCGGTGCGTTGTGGTATGCGATCCGATCCGGAGGAATTGTGTGAAGGTATGGAGGAGGGCGGATGATGGACGGTATTGACGAACGGTCTCGGGAGCTTATCAAGACCCGTATTCTCGGTAAGATAAAGGAAATTCGGTCATTCCCGCAGTTCGTGGTTGAAACTTTGCGGAAATTGAACGATCCTGAAAGCAGCGCACAAGATGTCGCTGCAAGTCTCTCGCGGGACGAAGGGCTTGTGATACGGACCCTCAAGCTGGCCAACTCCGCCGCATACGGCATATCCCGCGATATTTCAAGTGTTTCAGAGGCAATCGCGCTTCTCGGTTACAAGAATATCAGCAGCATTGTCCTCGCCGCTTCCGTGTACTCCGTCATGGACAAACCCTTGGCCGGTTATGCTCTTGACCGCGGAACTCTCTGGCGTCATTCTCTCACCGTAGCCTATTCTGCCCGCTACATTGCCCAGCTCACGAAGAAAGCTCCGCCGGAGGAGGCGTATGTCGGAGGGCTTTTGCACGATGTGGGAAAAGTTGTCCTGAACGATTACGTCCGCTTCGGATACGGTATTATCGTGAAGATGGTGGAGGAACAGCATATTCCGTTCCTGGAGGCGGAAATTCAGGTGCTTGGTTTCGATCATGCGATGGTCGGAACGATGCTTGTGGAGAAATGGGGTCTCCCGGAATCATACAAGTTCGCCGTTGCCCATCATCACTCTCCGAATTCGCTTGCCGAACCCAAATACCAAGGTCTTGTCGACGTAGTGCACCTGGCCAATTCGTTGTGCCTGATGCTCGGAGTCGGTATCGGCGCGGATGGCCTGCAGAACTATCTCTATCCGGAAGCGCTTGAAAGGCTCGGCATTACCGATTACGAGACGCTCATGTCGGACCTTGTGGACTTCGTGGCACAGGCGGAGGGTGAATTATCCGAGATGGAGGAAGCTTTTCAATGACCGATTCACCTTTTGTCGTTGCTATCGACGGTCCTGCGGGGGCGGGAAAGAGTACAATGGCAAGAAGACTCGCAGACCGTCTCGGGATGCGCTATCTCGATACCGGCGCTCTGTACCGGGCAATAGCCTACTATCTCCACACCAGAAATATCCCTCCCTATGAAAGCGCCTCTCTGGACGGCGCTCTTGAAAGCATCTCCGTGATCATCGCGGAATCCGGCATTCTTCTAGACGGGGAGGACGTAGGGAACGAGATCCGCTCTCCGCTGGTCGACTCGATAGTTTCTTCCTATGCCGCGCTTCCTTCCGTCCGAAAACGCCTTCTCGCAATCCAGCAGAACCAGGGAGAGAAAGGGGCATTGCTGGCAGACGGGCGGGATATGGGAACCGTTGTCTTTCCAGGAGCCGACGTGAAGGTTTTCCTAACCGCTTCGGACGAGATCCGTGCCCGGCGGCGTCTTCTCGAAATGCAGGAACGCGGGGAAAACGTCCCTTACGAGGAGGTCCTACGCACGATCCGTGAAAGGGACAAGATCGACAGTGAAAGGGATGCGGCGCCGCTGCGGAAGGCCGGCGACGCTGTCGAAATCAATACAGACAAACTCTCGATCGAGGAAGCGGTCGAACTTCTCGCCTCTATTATCACCAAGCGCAGGAGAGGACAATGACGTACTTCAATCGCATTTTTTATTTTTTTGTCAAGTGGTCGTTTTTCATCGCGCTGAAAGTGTACAACAGGCTCTCCATTCGTTGGACATCTCCTCTGCCGGAGCGGAATGTCATCGTGGTCGCCAACCATACCAGCAATCTCGATCCTGTGATTATGGGAGCCGTTTTTCCGCGCCGCCTTCGGTATCTTGCAAAGGCCGAACTGTTCGAGCCGTTTCTCTTTGGAAGTATGGTCCGGGCACTCGGCTCGATTCCTGTCCGGAAACAGGACAGCCAGAGCGCGGGAACAGCGCTTCGAACCTTTCTCAAACTCCTGGAGAGTGGGGAGAATGTGCTCATTTTTCCCGAAGGAGGGCGTTCTCTGGACGGCAAGCTCAAGCCGCTCGAAGGAGGTGTTGCGCTTATCGCGCTCAGGTCGGGCGCACCGATTGTTCCCGCATTCATAACCGGAGCCTTTGAAGCCATGCCGCCAGGGAGCAAATGGGTGAAACCCCTGCGCCTTTCCATCGTCTTCGGAGAAACTGTCGATTCGTCCAAGTATATTCCGTTTGCGAAAAATGGGCGGGATATGCTGCTGAAGGACCTGAACGAAATTTTTGTGTCAATGAACAACGCATCGCTCTCCGACACCGGAAAAGACCGTTCATGAGAAGAGCGATTCTCGCTGCTCTCGAACTGCCCGGGCAAAAATTCGCTCCGGAGGTTCTTCTCGACGAGCTGACTCTTTTGCTGGAAAACCTCGATATAACCACGGCAGGAGTCGTTGTGCAGCGCCGCGCTTTTCCGGATCCCGCATCCCTCCTGGGGAAGGGAAAAGCCCAGGAGATCGCCGCTTTCTGCAAGGCCGCAGGAGCGACGCTCCTCGTATGCAACGAGAGCCTGACGCCCGGTCAGAGAAACAACCTTCAGAAGATCACCGGAGTGGAGGTATGGGATCGGACATTCGTGATCATGAAGATCTTTGAAAAACAAGCGAGAACTTCCGAGGCGAAACTCCAGGTGGAAATGGCCTTGTGCCGATATGAAATTCCTCACCTGAAAGGGCTTGGGGCGCAGATGTCACGTCTCGGAGGAGGCATAGGGACCCGCGGCCCCGGTGAAACGGAGTTTGAACGGCATCGCAGAAAGTTGGAACGAAGAGTTCGGGATATCGGCAGGAAACTGGAGACGCTGAAACGCAAGAGAGTGCTCCAGCGAGACCGACGAAGCAAGATGAATGTGCCGGTTGTCTCATTGGTGGGATATACGAACAGCGGAAAATCCTCCATGCTGAGAGCGCTCAGCGGTGATGAATCCCTGGTGGCGGAAAACAGGCTTTTTTCGACACTGGATACGTTCATACGCAAGGTTGAACTGCCCTCGGGAAGGAAGATATTCCTCTCCGACACGGTGGGTTTCATCAGGGATCTCCCTCCGGGACTCGTAACGGCGTTCCGGACGACGCTCGAGGAGGTCGTGGCTTCCAGTCTCCTGGTGGTCGTTCTGGATATCTCCGCTCAGGATGTGCAGGAGATACGAGACGTCGTCGAGCTGACGCTTTCCGAGATCGGTGCGGGGGCGATTCCGCGAATTTTCGTCCTGAACAAGACGGACCTGATTGCGCCGGATGCTCTCACGAATATCGTGGAACGTATGGGGATAGGGCACGACATGGCAGTGCTCACAAGTGCCCTGAAGGGGACTGGACTCTCCGAGCTTCTTGTCTCGCTGGATCTTTGTCTCGAAAAAAAAGAGAGCACCGACATGAAAGGGATATCATCAGAAGGGAATTGAAAATATGATACGGAGCATGACCGGTTTTACGCGGGAGAACCGCGTTTTTGAATGGGGGACGCTCACTGTTGAGATCTCATCCGTGAACCATAGATACCAGGAGGTTTCACCGCGGCTGCCAAGGGAAATGGCATCGCTCGAACCGTTGATCACCGCCAGGCTGAGGCAGGGTCTGGGAAGAGGAAAAATAAGATGTTCCGCCGAGATACGATGGGCGCCGCAGTTTCGTACCGCCACGCTTGATTCGGTGGTGCTTTCCGCCTACCATTCGCAGATCGCCTCGCTGGCGGCTGAACTCGGGACCGGAGAAAAACCTTCTCTCACATCGTTGTTGACGCTTCCCGGGGTGTTTGAATCACCGGCGGTTTTTTCCTCGGTCGAGCAGGAGATCGCTTCCTCCCTGGAAGAACTGCTCGAGCAGGCTATAGCCAGCCTTGCCGCCATGCGGACCGCCGAGGGAGAGAATCTGCGCCGCGCCCTGGATGTGTACCTTGCATCCTTCGAAAATCTCCTGGAATTGGTCGAATGCACCTGGAGCGGCAAGAAGGACCAGGCTCTGGACGACATGAAAGCGAGGCTTGCGAGTATCCTCGACGGAACGCCGCTCGAAATCGATCAGAACAGGATTGCGCAGGAAGTTGTGATTCTGGCCGACAAGTGGGATATTTCGGAGGAGTTTGTGCGTTCCCGCAGCCATCTGCGGCAATTTAAAAAAATTCTGGACGGGAATGTCTCGGAGGGACGTAAGCTTGATTTCCTGCTTCAGGAGATGAACAGAGAAGTGAACACCATGGGTTCCAAGATATCCGACGCGGAGCTGAGATGGATGGTGGTGGAGGCAAAGTCTCTTCTGGAAAAGATTCGGGAACAAGTTCAAAACGTGGAGTGATGACGATGGCGGGAAGACTTGTTCACATCGGATTCGGTAACATGATTGTCGCCGAACGTGTCGTGGCGATCATTCACCCTTCGTCCGCCCCTATCAAGCGCCTCAAGGAGGAGGCTAGGGAGGACGGGCGCCTGATCGATGCGACCCAGGGAAGAAAGACGCGGGCGGTCCTTGTAACCGACAGTAATCACGTGGTGCTTTCAGCTATTCAGCCTGAAACGATAGTGAATCGATATGAGGAAGAGGGCGGGGATGAAAAAGCAAGCGAAGGGTAGCCTTTTCGTTCTTTCGGGCCCCAGCGGAGCGGGCAAGGGGTCGTTGCGGAAAAAGATGTTCGAGAAAGTTCCGGGGATCCGCTTTTCGATTTCCTGCACCACGCGTGAAGCGCGCGAAGGCGAACGGGACGGTGTCGATTATCGCTTCATTTCGACACGGCAGTTTCTCGAACTTCTGGACCAGGGTGCGTTCCTTGAACATGCACAGGTTCACGGAGGCTATTACGGCACTCTTGACGAAGATGTCAGGAAGGTGCTGGATTCAGGAGAAGATATCCTGCTGGAGATCGATGTCCAGGGGGCGTTGCAGGTACGGGAAAAAATGCCTGAAAGCGTCCTCATCTTCGTCTCTCCTCCTTCCTTCAAGGAACTGGAACAGCGCCTCCGTGACAGGGCGACCGAATCGGAGGAGCTCCTTCAGGTCCGCCTTCGAAATGCACAGTGGGAGATGGAGAGAGCGGACTGTTATGATCATGTGATCATCAACGATGATCTTGAGCGGGCCGCAGGCGAACTCGAAAAAATCATTCTTGAGCACAGGAAGAACAGGGAGGCACGGATATGAAATTTTATGATTTGGATTCTCTTGGAGAAAAACAGGGGATTGACAACAAGTACATCCTGACCGCAGCGGTTGCGGCGAGGGCCCGCACCCTCAGTGAACAGAAAGGCCGGACGCTCGAGGAAGATAACGAAAAGTTCATTTCAACAGCGCTGCAGGAGTTCGATCTTGGAGTTGTAAAAGTCGTTTCCAAGGAGCTCCCTCAAGCCGGGGTTCCAGTTCCAGCCACTTCCGATGGACACGTGGAAGAGTAAGAAAAGAGTCGTTCTCGGAATAACCGGAGGCATCGCGGCCTACAAGGGTCCGGAGATTGTACGGGCTCTTGTCAAAGCCGGATGCGAAGTTGAAGTTGTGCTCACCGGAGACGGCGAACGATTTGTCAGCCCGTTGGTTCTCTCCACTCTTGCCGGAAGAAGAACCTGGCGCCGGGAAGATTTCCTGTCCGATGAACATGGCTGGAAGATTCCCCATATCACGCTCGCGGACTGGGCTGATGTCGTGGTGGTCGCTCCGTGTACGGCCGAGACGATCGCCAACACTGCTCAGGGAAGAGGCAAGGAGCTTCTCGCTTCTCTTCTTCTGGCCACGAGGGCTCCGGTAGTGCTATTCCCTGCGATGAACGTGAACATGCTTGCAAATCCGGCGACTGCCGATAATCTGGAGACTCTGAGAGAACGAGGGTATACCGTTGTCGAACCGGACTCGGGCGATCTTGCATGCGGTTATGAAGGAAAAGGACGTCTGCCCTCACCCGATATCATTCTCGAGGAGATGTGGAGGGCGCTTTGCCCTGACCGCCGTCTCAAGGGGAAAAACGTGCTCGTCACAGCCGGCCCGACATGGGAATTTCTGGACCCCGTCCGTTTTCTCAGCAATCCGAGCACCGGAAAGATGGGCATTGCAGCCGCCCGGTCCGCGTGGTACAGGGGAGCCTCCGTCGACCTGGTTCTCGGCCCGGTGTCGCTCTCAAACCTTTATGGATTCAGGGTCGTTCCCGTGGTATCGGCAGAGGATATGAAGAAAGCGGTCTTGTCCCGTTCAGATGATATGGACTTCATAGTGAAGGCTGCCGCAGTGGGCGACTACCGGGCTGCCTCCTTTTCAGGCGAGAAGATCAAAAGGAGCGGAGCCGACACGCTTCGAATCGATCTCGTTCAAAACACCGACATCGCCGCCGCCCTGGGAAAGAAAAAGAAACCGGGGCAGACGCTCATCGGATTTGCGGCTGAGAGCCACGACCTTTTGAAGAATGCCGCGGAAAAAATTCGGAAAAAGAATCTTGACTTCATCGTTGCAAACGACATCACAGCGGAAAATGCCGGATTCGCCAGCGACACCAACAGCGTTCGAATACTGGGCGCCGACGGTTCCATGACGGAGTATTCGGGTACAAAAGAAGATGTCGCGGAGGCGATCTGGAATACAGTGCTTGGCGTGAAACAACCGCTGACGGAATGAGAGGGGCGCCCCTGCGTGCCTTACTGTGACGTCCTCGTTCCCGGTCCATGGTGGCACTCGCTGACATATGTACTGCCGGTTCCTCAGGGGGTTGCCGGCGCAAGAATTCAGGTGCCTGTGGGACGCGGAAAACGCATCGGATTTATCGAAAGGGTCTACGAGAACACAGCCACGGAGACCTCGCCGTTCAAAATCCGGACGGCCGGAACTGTCATTGATGATGTTTCTGTTTTTCCTCCGGCGTTATGGAAACTTTTCGAGTGGGGGGGAAGAGCGTTTCTCTGTGGTACGGGAGAACTCATCCAGATGGCCTCACCGGCGGACCTTCTCTCCTCATCGGAGGCTCTCCTTCTGCCGAACCCGGAGAAAGGGGAGCCTCTTGCTACCCCTCCCCGGGAAGATTTCTTGTATTCATGCGACTCTTCGGTACGATGGCGTCATTACCGGAATCTCCTGGAACGGAGCGAGAGATTTCTTCTCCTCTTTCCCGAGCAGGGACTCGCCGGAGAGTTTTGGAAAGGACTTCCCGATACGCTCAGAGAATCGTTACTTCTCTGGCCTTCACAGGGGGGGAAAAAACTTCTTGCTGCATGGCTTTCCGCACGCCGAAGCGAAATACGGGGAGTTGTCGGAGGCCCCGGGGCGGTTTTTGCTCCGCTTCAATGCCTGGATACGGTCATCGTGGACGAAGAATGCAGCGGCGCCTACCGTTTTTACAAGAAACCCTGCATCAATGCGAGGACATTGGCCGGAAAGCGGGCGAGACTGGAAAGTGCTTCTCTTCTCCTTACGGGGAGAGTGCCGTCTTCACGTATTTTTCTGAGAGGACAGCCGGCATCGACGGAGAAACCTCCCAGAAATAAAATAAAGTTCGTTGATCTTCGGAGTGCCTTCGGCGTTTCAACACGGGGTGTCGATGACGCGCTCAATCTTACCGAAGCTTTTTTTACGGAGACGAGAAACTGCCTTACCGCCGGCAAGACCGCTTTATGGCTTCTCGACAGGAAAGGATACGCGGGAGAGGTTGCCTGCGAAGACTGTGGAACAGCTGTCCGTTGCGAGCGATGCGGCACGGTCATGGCATGGGAGGAAAAAAAAGGACGCCTCCGGTGCTCCGGGTGCGGCGCCCTCCGTTTCATTCCTGAGATATGTCCCGTATGCCGCGGTCATATTCTCATCGGCAAGAGGCCGGGGTTGGAGGCACTGCTCCCAGTGGCTCAAAACTTTTCTCATTCAGGACAGCCCTCTGTTTTCCTTGAGGATTATCGCACCGCCGGAAAAAGACGGATGCGTTCCCTGGAACATCAGCTCGGCGCCGGAGGTATTGTGGTCGGTACCCGAGCAGCTCTTGCTTTATGTGATATTCTTGATGTAGGATTTGCTGGATGGGTCGATGTCGATGCCGAAATCCGCAGTGTTGCCTATCAGGCAAAATTTACTGTTTTTTCGATGGTTTGGGAGTCCGTGTGGAGAGGACGGAATTCCGGTGAACGGGTTGTCCTGCTCCAGAGCAGAAGACCGGGAACCGGGTGGCAAAAGGGCGTCGTCCGCGGCTGGAATACATTCTGGAGGGAGGAGCTTGACGAAAGAAAGGAGCTCGGTCTTCCTCCGTTTTCCTATCTTTTGGAGATACAATCTCCTTCTGTTCAGCATAAGCTGAAGATGATCGCAAGCATGGAAGAGCAAGGTTTATCTCCAATGGATCCGGGAGACCCTCCGCTTGTTTTTTGGTTGACCGTTACATCGCTTTCGAGGGCGCGGGATATCCTCGCTCCGTTTTTTTCCATCACAAGTTCCAAGAATGGTTTTCCGGAAGTCACAGTCTGGATTGATTGAGTATCTCGGGGAGGACAAGGCAATGCCGGTAGTATCGATAATAGGAAGGCCCAATGTGGGTAAATCGTCTCTTTTCAACCGTCTTCTGGGAAGGCGGGAGGCAATTGTGGACGATATGCCGGGGGTCACCAGGGACAGGCTCTACGGAGAGGCTGAATGGCGGGAGAGAAAATTCTTCGTAGTCGACACCGGAGGCTTTCTCGCAAAGGATGAAAACGAATTTGTCGAAGGAATGCGCTTCCAGGTAAAAGTGGCCCTGGCGGAGAGCGACCTCGTCCTCTTTGTCATCGACGGGCGGGAGGGCCCGACGTGGATGGACGAGGACGTCGCCGACATGCTTCGTAAATCGGGGAAACCGGTTGTGGTGGTAGCCAACAAGATCGATGACGGCGTTCACGAGGACTCTGTTTTCGAAGCCTACTCTCTTGGTTTTGAAGAAGTGATAGGGGTGAGCGCGGAACATAAACGGTATATTTTCGATCTTTTCGATCTTATCGTCGACAAACTCCCTCCACAGGAAGAACACGCTCCATCGGACGAAAGGGAAATTGCCGTCGCCATAGTAGGAAAGCCGAATGTTGGAAAGTCGAGCGTATTCAACTCCCTTGCCGGGGAAGCCCGATCAATGGTGAGTGAAATCGCGGGAACGACGCGTGATGCGGTGGATACCATCGTCACAATCGACGAGACTTCGTTCAATTTCATCGATACTGCCGGCTTGCGTCGGAAAAGCAGGGTCGACAACGACATTGAATACTATTCTTTTGTAAGAACGCTTCAAGCCGTAGATCGATGCGACGTCGCACTGCTTGTCATGGATGCAGAAGAGCCGTTCACGGATCAGGACAAAAAGCTGGCTGCCCTGGTCCTGGAGAGAGGAAAGGGGATCGTCATCCTGCTGAACAAGTGGGATTTGCTCACCGGCAGCGACAAACTCGGAGATACCATGAAAAAACGCTTCCGGGACGAGATGGTCTTTCTCCCTTTCGCCCAGATGGCGTTTGTTTCGGCTCTCACGGGAAGAGGAATGCGCAAGATTCCGGAGATGCTTGTCCAGGTCGCCGAAAACCGGAAGAGAAGAATCGGAACCACGCAGCTGAATCGGCTCGTTCGCGATATCCTTGCTTTCGATACGCTGCCGACCGATAAGAAGGGGAGACCCTTCAAGATCTACTATTGTACGCAATCCGGGGTCGAACCTCCTACGTTTATTTTCTTTGTGAACCATCCGGACCTCGCTTCTCCGGCATTTGAAAACCACATGGAAAAGGCCTTAAGAGGGCTGGACGACTTCACAGGGACTCCTTTGCGTATTTTCTGGCGCGGAAAAGAGGAAAAATGAAGATTTCGCTTGACCGGAAATGCAGTTGCTGGTAATAATAAAGAACCTACGGGTTCGGACACAGCAAGGCTTTATTCTACGAACCGGGTTCGAAGTCTGCACCAGATTCATATCTTATTTTGAGGAGGCTGTATACGGTGACCAAAGCAGAGCTCATAACGGAAGTGGCAAAGGCGACCGGTTTGAACAAGAAAGAGTCCGGCGCAGCGGTAGGAGCAGTTTTTGAGGCGATCGAGGCCGCTCTTTCAAAGGGCGAGAAGATTCAGCTCGTCGGCTTCGGAACATTCGAGGTCCGCGAAAGAGCCGCGCGTGAAGGACGCAACCCGCAGGATCCTAAGAAGGTAATCAAGATCCCTGCAAAGAAGATCCCCGTCTTCCGTCCCGGCAAGGCCCTGAAGGACAAAGTGGAATAACTTTTTTCTCTCCTGTTTTTTTCGACCTCTTCCTGCTCATTTCGGGAAGAGGTTCTTTTTTTCGACTCGTTCAAACGTATTTCGCAAGGTCAGCCATTCCTCCACCGTCAGCTCTTCCGCTCTCGCATTCTCGCCGATACCGGACTCTCCGAGCAGTTCGTTCCAGCACAGCGAAGGACGCAGGGACCGCAACGTATTTGACAGTTTCTTCCTTCGTTGTGAAAAACCGGAGCGCAGGAGATTTCTCCAGAGCGGATCGCGGGGAAGGGATGAAAAACATCCGGAGAGCCGTATCTCAAGGAGCGAGGACAGAACTGCAGGAACGGGGCGAAATGACTGCGGAGAAACTGTCCTGACACTTCGGGCGCTGCCCATGGCCTCAAGAGTGATTCCCAGGGGATAGCGGTCCTTCGTGCGGGGCGGTGCAATGATGCGGTCGGCAGCCTCTTTTTGGACCATCAGGAGAAAGTAGTCCGTTCCTTGCTCCGGAAGCTGCTCCAGCAGCTTCCATAAGAGAGGAGTCGTGATGTTGTAGGGGATATTTGCCACAACTTTCGTTGGAAAGGGAGTGAGCGTCCGATAGTCCATGTCGAGTGCGTCTCCCCACAGCAGGGAAAACGTGTCCGGGCGGAGAGGAGAGATATCCTCGAGATAAACAGAAAGGCTTTCGTCGATTTCGACGGAATAGAGGAACGCGCAGGGAGTTTGTGCGAGTTCGCGGGTCAACACTCCCTGCCCCGCGCCGATTTCAAGAACGACATCCTTTTCGGAGAGATCTGCCCTCTCAAGGATAAGGCGTAGTATGTTCCGGTCGACGAGAAAGTTCTGTCCCAGGCTCTTTTTTGTTCGGAAAGGACGGTCAGAGTGCATCGATGGCAACGCTCCTCACAAATAAAAAAAAAGCGGGGAGAAACCCCCGCTTCTGATCTCTGGTCGGGACGAGAGGATTCGAACCTCCGACCACCTGCACCCCATGCAGGTACGCTAACCAGACTGCGCTACGTCCCGTACTGACCGGGATATTCTACCTTGAAACTCGGCTTCGGTCAACGCTTCAGAACAAAGTGGAAATATTCCATGTTGCGAACATCGATGCTTTCGGTGATATGAAGAGGCGCCGCTTCAAGATGATGCGTTATTTTCTTCGCACACCGACTATCAAGTCTTTTATCCAAGAGCGCGACTCGTTGTAAGACGATTTCTGAACGCGGACGCCGATAAAGAGCCTCTCTTCCGGAAAAAGCGCGGTAAGGAAGACGCATCCTTCCCTGAATGAAAAGAGCTTCATCGGGACATTTCGTCCGTCAACGATCCAAGTCGTTTCCCCGCTCTCCCTGGCGTTGTGCTTTACGGCCATGGCGTCCCGGTAGGCGTATCCTTCGGAAAGGTCGTCGAAAACATAGAGAACGATCAGCGCGCCTTCTTTCTCCGGAATCGTGTATGTCAACACCTTTCCTTTCTCGTCGGCAAAATCCGGATTCGCCTGTCTGTCGAGTTTCACACCTTCGGGAAACTTTACGGTAAACCTTCCCGAAGGGTCCTGAAAAATTACTTCATCCTCGGTTTCAAGTAGTTCGGGAAGATCCTGCTCAATCTGTTCTTTCCGGATCCCAGCGCCTGCAGTTTTACCGGAAACAGGAACAGTTGAAACCTCGGGATCGGTGATCCCGACCCCGGAGAGAGGTTGCGCGAGTCTCATCGAGTCGAGAATGGCGTCATACTCTGTTTTTACAGCTTCAAACTTGTCGTGAGACGACATGAACATGAAGTTGTAAATGGAAGGAGGATACATTATCGAACCTTCATCCGGCTTATCTTTGACGGCGATGAGGCAATAGCGTTGCATGGAGAGTGTTTCCGCTCCGGTCATCTTAACGGAAAAATCGTGGATGATGGCCGGGCAGCCTGCTATCGTTCGTCTTTCCGAGTTGATCTCTTTGTATTCCTCCTGAGGTGTTAAGTTGGCGATTTTTCTGCGCAATACGGCTTCGAGAGGATCGGATTTCACTGGTAAACACATGGTTGCGATAGATTGGTCAATCGCATTGGTACCGAATGGGAAAAATCCTGCAAGATATTTCCCTTCCGCGCTGTAATAGCGGTATTTTGCTCCTCCTGCAAGACCGAGTCGCGTCTGTTGCCAGCCAGGGGCAAGTTCGAGCAGGAAACAGTGCTCTTCAACAGTCCTCCTTCCTCCAGTCGTTCCCTGTCTGTCCGACGGGGGGGGTCCCGGCTCCGAAAGGGAAGGCGTCGCCAATTCTGCGGCTAACTCCGCAGGACCGGGTATTTTAACTTCCGTCGGATCCTGTGTTTTTTCCACGGCACGGATGGATCCGACAACCTCGGAGAAAGAACCCTTCACATAAGGGAAGTAGCCCGATGTTGTATTGAAAAAGAATGTGTAAGCCGCGTTGTTCAGGACGATTACAAGAACCCGTCCTGTAAACTGAACCGGCGTCTGGGGAAGGAAGTATGAAAAGTCATGTATGGATGCGTCTGTTCCGGCTACCGTGATCGAGTTTGTTTGAACGGGCCTGTACCCTTGGATATTCGCCGAATTTTTCCGGAGTCCTTCATCAAGAGCTTGCGCGGCAGTCTTCTGCGAGTCGAGTGTTTCCTTAGTCAGAAACATCTCCGCATAAGGTTTGCCTTGAAAAAAAAAGGTATATGCAGCTTTCACGCCGGGTTCTGATTTCGCAACCCAAGCGGACGGCATCGTGAAATCAATATCGTCTACCCTCAAAGACTCTCCTGCCGCTTCCGGAGGCGAAAAAAGGCTTCCTTCGACAGTCAGAAACAGTACAACCGTCAACAAAACCGCCAACCGCATCTTCGGCATCATGCTTTCCCCCTCCTTTTCATCACGTCGCCGCAATGACGCGGTCCTCGACCGGGAGAGAAAGGCTGCAGGAAATCCTGCAATAGAAGAACCAGGGTTTCTTCTCTGTTTCGGATCGGAAAATGGTCGAGTATTCCTGTCATCGGGCTCTATTCTTCCTGATGCCTTTTCAGAAGTTTTTTAATACCCTGTAAATTATAATGCAACGATGAGCAGATTCACATCGTTTTCTTTCGGTCTGAATGGAACGGCGAATCGCAAGCCTGGACGTCATGTGCTTTCATTGAAACTAGGAGAGACGGGCAGGATTTTTTTCGTTTATCTGGGGACCGATGCAGCGCCGCGACAGAAATTCCGAAATCCGTTCAATATGCGGTTTCTCAAAAAGGGGATGGATGGTCGAAAAAACGAAAAAAGCAGGGGGAAAGCCCCCCTGCTTTTTGGAAAAAAGGAAATGAGAAGAACGCTCTTCTCATTTCCAAAACGGGAATTTACGCTTCCACCTTCACGGGCTCTTTGCCCATCTCGGCGAGCTGCTTGTATATCTCGTAGCGCTCTTTCGCGTCCTTGGCGGCCTTCTCGAAGAGAGTGTCGGCGACATCCGGGAACTCCTTCTTCAAGGAAGCGTACCGCACCTCGCTCATCAGGAATTCCTTGAAATCCGCCTTGGGCTCCTTGGAGTCCAGTATGAAGGGGTTCTTCCCTTCTTCGGCGAGTTCGGGGTTGTAGCGGTAAAGATGCCAGTAGCCTGCCTCGACGGCTTTTTTCGTCTGGTCCTGGGTTTTGCCCATTCCGGCGCCGATGCCGTGCGCGATGCATGGGGCGTAGGCGATGACGAGAGACGGTCCGTTGTAGGCTTCAGCTTCTTTGAGTGCCTTCATGAGCTGGTTCTTGTCGGCTCCCATTCCGACCTGTGCAACGTAGACATAGCCGTAAGTCATGGCGATCCGGCCGAGATCCTTCTTCTTGATACGCTTGCCGGATGCGGCGAACTTCGCAATGGCAGCCGTAGGCGTGGATTTGGAAGACTGACCGCCGGTGTTGGAGTAGACCTCGGTGTCAAGTACCAGGACATTCACATCTTCACCGGAGGCGAGTACGTGGTCAAGGCCGCCGAAACCGATGTCGTATGCCCATCCGTCGCCGCCGATGATCCAGATGGACTTCTTTACAAGATAGTCCTTGCGGCAGGCGATTTCGCAGAGAAGCCTGTTCCCGTCGGGGCCGATATCGCGATCGAGAACCGCCAGAACTTTCTCGGAAGCGGCCTTGGATTTCTCGCCGTCGTCCTTCGATTCGAGCCACTCCGTGAAGACGGCCTTCATCTCCTCGGGGATGTCGAGTGCCAGAAGGGAATTCATCGCATCGACGATGTACTGGACAGTGGTGTTTACGGAGAGTTTCATGCCGTAGCCGTACTCCGCGTTGTCCTCGAAGAGGGAGTTGGCCCATGCGGGTCCCTGTCCCTTCGCATTGGTGGTGTAAGGCATACTGGGCGCGGATGCTCCCCAGATAGAGGTGCAGCCTGTAGCGTTGGCGATGAGCATCCGGTCGCCGAAAAGTTGTGTGACAAGCTTGACATACGGCGTTTCACCGCAGCCCGCGCATGCACCGGAGAACTCAAGCAGCGGCTGGGAGAACTGACTTCCCTTGACGGTGTACTTGTTCGTCTCCGCGGACTTGTCGGTTACGTTTTCAAACGCGTAGTTCCAGTTGGGAATTTCGTACTCCTGGGAAGCAAGCGGTTTCATCTCGAGAGCTCCCACCGGGCAGATGTCGGCGCAGTTGCCGCAGCCCATGCAGTCGAGAGGATCGACCTGCATCTTGTACTTGCAGCCGGGGAACTCCTTGCCCTTCATTTCTGCCGCGCCGAACCCTTCAGGGGCGCCGGCGAGCTCTTCTTCGTTCAGAATGAAGGGGCGGATCGATGCGTGAGGACAGACCATGGAGCACTGGTTGCACTGGATGCACTTTTCGCTCTTCCATTCGGGGACGTTCACTGCAACACCACGTTTTTCAAAAGCGGATGTTCCGGAGGGGAAGTGTCCGTCTTCTCTTCCGACAAAGGCGCTGACGGGAAGAGCGTCGCCCTGCTGCGCGTTGATGGGCATGCAGACGTCCTTGATGAAATCGGGGATTTCCGAAGGCAATCCGTTCAGAAGTTCGGGTTCTGAGGTCGAGGCCGCCCAATCGGCGGGAACATCGATTTTCTGAAGCGCATTGATTCCGGCATCGACCGCCTTGTAGTTCATTTCGAGGATACCCTCGCCCTTCCTTCCATAGGTGTGGTCGATGGCGTCCTTCATGTACTTTACTGCGTCGTCGAGAGGAATAACGTTCGTCAGCTTGAAGAAAGCGGACTGCATGATCATGTTGATCCTGTTGCCAAGACCTATCTCCTCGGCAATATCCGTTCCGTTGAGAATATAGAACTGGATGTCGTTGTTCGCAAGATATCGCTTCACTTTGGAAGGAAGATGCTTTTCAAGCTCTTCGATGGTCGTCCACTGCGTGTTGAGAAGGAAGGAGCCGCCTTTCTTCAACCCGGCCAGCACATCGTACAGGTGGACGTACTCCTGCTTGTGGCAGGCGATGAAATCGGCGGTGTCGATGAGGTAGGTCGACTTGATGGGCTTCTTGCCGAAGCGAAGATGAGAGACCGTAATACCGCCCGACTTCTTGGAGTCGTATGAGAAGTATCCCTGCGCGTACAGGTCGGTCTCGTCGCCGATGATCTTGATGGAGTTCTTGTTCGCGCCGACGGTGCCGTCTGAGCCGAGGCCCCAGAACTTGCAGCGGATGGTGCCCTCCGGAGCGGCGGTGATATGCTCGTTTACGGGAAGCGAAGTGCCGGTGACGTCGTCCACGATGCTGATGGTGAAGCGGTCTCTGGGCTGATAGAGCTTCAGGTTGTCGAAGACGGCCTTGATGTGCGTCGGAATGGTGTCCTTGGATCCGAGACCGTAACGCCCGCCGACGACGATGGGTTTCATTGCCTTGTCCTTGAACAGCGCACAGATATCCTCATAGAGGGGTTCGCCGAGGGAACCGGGCTCTTTGCAGCGGTCGAGCACGGCAATCCGCTTGACGGAGGCAGGAAGCACGTCGAAGAAGTATTTCTCGGAGAAGGGGCGGTAGAGGTGGACTTCGACGACGCCTGTCTTTTCGCCGCGCGCGTTGAGATAGTCGACGGTCTCTTCGATCGCCTGGCAGACTGAGCCCATGGCTACAATAATGTTCTCCGCATCCGGTGCCCCGTAGTAGTTGAAGGGGTGATACTCTCTGCCGGTGAGCTTTTTGATCTCCTGCATGTAGGACTCGACGATGTCGGGAATAACCGTATAGAATTGGTTGGAGGCCTCTTTCGCCTGGAAGAAGATATCCGGATTCTGGGCCGTTCCCTTCTGGAACGGGTGTTCGGGATTCATCGCGCGCGCCTTGAACCTGGCAAGCGCATCGTAGTCGACGAGCTTGGCGAGATCGTCATACTCCAAAACATCGATCTTCTGCACTTCGTGCGACGTCCTGAACCCGTCGAAGAAGTTCAGGAAGGGAAGGCTCGACTTGATGGAGGAAAGGTGCGCGACAGCGGTCAGGTCCATGACTTCCTGGACGCTTCCTGCGGCGAGAAGGGCGAAGCCGGTGCCGCGGCAGGCCATGACGTCGCTGTGGTCGCCGAAAATCGAAAGAGCGTGCCCAGCAATAGCTCTCGCGCTGACGTCGAAAACACCGGGAAGGAGTTCTCCCGCGATCTTGTACATGTTCGGCATCATAAGGAGCAGTCCCTGGGACGCTGTGAACGTCGTGGAAAGAGAACCGGCGGAGAGCGAACCGTGGACTGCTCCGGCTGCGCCGGCCTCGGACTGAAGCTCCGTCACTCTGACTTCTTTTCCGAAAATATTCTTCCTGCCGTGAGCCGCCCATTCGTCGATGACTTCGGGCATGTTCGAGGACGGTGTAATCGGATAAATCGCGGCTACTTCGGTGAACGCATATGAAATGTGCGCCGCCGCCGTGTTGCCGTCCATCGTCTTCCAGTTTCTCTTCATTGATGTACCCCCTCTTGAATTGCAGGAGAGACCGAATTGCATCAGCCCGTCCTGTTTTATTATTCGAGTTCGTTTTTGCAGAGTTCACTTCGCGGTTTTCATACTGGTCTATTTTACAACAAGATCGGGATTTTGCATTCTGTATAATCTGCATTTGAAAAAAAAAGGAGCACTAAAAAATACTTTTTTCACGTATTGATATTACCATAAAGTCCTGTGTGGTCAATTTGTACAATTTGTTTTTAGCCTCTCGTTTTTTCCCGATTCTTCCGGGAAGGCTGTTATAATCATGTACGTTTCAAATGCCAGCTTGTATGAAGAGAGGTCCTGATACGTGATCGACATAGATGAGATAATCGTCATGCCAGAAAAAAAACGCCTTCCGCTTGATATTCGGCCCGGCAGAGAGGAGGAGATGCCCGTGTTTCTCGAAATCGGCTTCGGGAACGGGGAATTTCTCACACGCCTTGCCCGTGATAATCCGGGAAACCTCTTCTGGGGGGTCGAAATGTCGCGTTCATGCGTCCTCAGGGCTTTAAAGAGAGTCCGCGCGGAAAGGCTCTCCAACGTTTTTCTGATGTGCGGGGACGCGCGTTTTATCCTGAAGAAATGCATTCCGAAGGAGTCTCTCGACGGAATTTACATGAATTTTCCATGCCCGTGGCCGAAGAAGAAACACTCCAAAAGAAGAGTCTCAAGCGGTGATTTCCCCTCGGAGATTGCCAAAGTACTTCGAAGGGACGCTTTTTTCGAGCTTGTCACCGATGAAGAGTGGTACGGCAGGGAAGTGCGGAACGTGCTGAACGAGCATCCTGCCCTTGAACTGAATACGTGGTGCGCGAATCCCCCCAGAACGGTGACAACGAAATACGAGCGTAAATGGCTGCAAATGGGAAAGAATATATTTCTTTCCAGACATATAAAGAAAGAGTGGCTATCCGGTGACGGATCCTGCTCTTCGGGGAGGGCGGAGGAGATGCACGTTCGAGTTTCCGGAAAGGGAAGTCTGAATTCGTTCGTGAAGGAACTTTATGACCGGGGAGGAGAGAACGGTGACGCTTTATGGGTGTATAAGAGGAGCTATACATCCGGCAACGGAGTGTTCCTTGTGGAGGTGGTCGCCGGCGACGGCTCCTTTGAACAGAAGTTCTTTCTGCAGATAGTGGAGAGGGAAGACGATATCCTGGTAAAAATCGCTCCCTACTCCAGTCCTTTTTTAACCGATTCTGTGAAGGGAGCTCTTGAAGGACTTGCGTCGATGATTGAGTCTCATTGCATGAGCCATGCCCCGGATGTTCCCGTCGTGATGGACTCCATGAAGCCGGGGCCACCCCGATAGCCGAAGGAAGACTTTCGATGACAAAGGAAGTCCGCCCGACTTCGGGCAAGGTGATGGGAGCGCTTTTCAACATTCTCGGAAATCTGGATGGACGGGCGTTTCTCGACCTGTTTTCCGGAACGGGGAGAGTCGCTCGTTCCGCTGTTGATCGAGGCGCAGTCCCGGTGGTTGCGGTGGAGATCATTCCTTCGAGAGCCCGGGAAATTCGGTCGCTCCTCCCTGAAGAGCCCGCCTGCCTCGTTCTCTCCATGGATGTCAGAAGAGCGCTCTCTTTCCTTCGAAGAAAAGGCTACCGTCCTTTTCCGGATGAGCCGCGGGGATTCGATGTGATTTTTGCCGATCCTCCCTACGGTGCAGGCTGGCCTTCAATTTTGGGCGGCATTCTTTTTCCGCAGGACGGAGGACTTCTCAACCCCGGGGGAATTGTCGTGATCGAGCATTCGATCCGCGAAGAAGCGCCTGCGGGAGAGAGATACATGATCACTGACCGCCGAGAGTACGGAGAAACCGTTCTCACTTTTCTCTCGCCGGTCATGAACATCGGAACGCTTTGCGGGAAGAGAGGGGAAGAAGAATGAAACGGTCCATCAGTGCGGTGTATCCCGGTTCTTTTGATCCGATCACCAACGGGCATATTTATATTGCCGAACGGGCGGCGGCTCTTTTCGACGAGGTGGTAGTGAGCGTTCTGCTCAATCCCCAGAAAAAAGCCGCGTTCACCGTCGAGGAGCGGAAAGCCATGGCCAGAGAAGCTTTGAGCCATCTGAACAATGTGAAAGTCGGATCTTTTTCGGGACTGCTTGTCGATTTCCTGCGCCAGGAGAGAAGTCGGATCATCATCAGGGGATTGAGAGCGCTCTCCGATTTTGAATACGAATTTCAGCTCGCCCTTATGAACAGGCAGTTGGCGCCGGATATCGAGACGCTGTTCATCGTTACCGATGCGCGCTACTCATATCTATCCAGTCATGCCGTCAAGGAAATCTACCAGTTCGGTGGGGCCGTTCACGAAATGGTTCCTCCCGGCGTTTTCCGGCGTCTGCGGGAACGTTTTCCGCTTCCGCACACGATGTCGTCGTAAACAGGAACCGTTTCTTCTCGGAATCGGGACGAAAAAACGGGTTCAGATTCTCCCAAAGAGCGGCGGCGGTCATCTCGAGTGCAGCAAGTCTTCCGCCTGCGCCCTGCATGAGGAGCGGCAGCTTTCCTGTCACCGGAAGCAACGCCGTCTTACGCATGGTTCGAAGCATCCCGATCCCCGCTTCATCGGCGGCTAGCGGATGAATGTATGCAGGACCGCTTTTCTGCAGCTCCCGGTTTTCCTCGTGTTTGATTCCGAGAAGGAAATGCGTCGTCTGTCTTTGAATGCGCCCCCGCGGATAACGCGCACTCACGCATTTTCCGATAAAATCATCCCAGGAGATGCTTTGAGGAGCGAAGCGGAGCAGACGGTTTTCCATTCCTTCGCTCATTTCGGAGGATAGAGCGAGGGTTTGCGCTGTCGTTCTCAAAAGGAGCGTGCGGGCGATTCTCCAGAGAAAGTCTTTCGAGAGGACGTACCTTCCCTCTTCAAGACATCGCTTCAGGATTGCCCCGGTCGAAGAAGGAAGCGCTTTTTCCGCCTCGGTGCGGCTTCCCTCCGCGAGAGCGCGGCGTATCGCGGACGCGCCTGAGAAGGATCCGGCGAGCGACTGGTCATGGTACCCCGATCCTCTCCGTTGGATCGGGACGAAGCTGATATCGTACGCTTTCCGGGTAACATGTTCCATGTAGGAGAGAGCGAGCGCATTGTTCGGAGATGAGAGAAAACCGCCGTATTCAGGTTTTATGGATTCAAGCGCCTTTGCGCGCGCTTTAACGTAGGAAAAACCTGAATTCAGATATTTTTTCAGAGTATCCTTGAAAGTGGCCGGTTCGTGGACTACAATATCAAGGAGCGGAGAAACATCGAAGCCGGGTTCTTCCATTCCGAAGGAGAGGCTCCGGACCAGACCCGTCGCAGCAAGAATATCGACTGCACCCGCGGCGAAGACGCCCGCGTTATGGCATGAAAAAAAAACGGGCAGTTCGAGCACGAGATTCGCTCCCGCCCGAATCGCACTTTCTGCGCGGTCCCATTTGCTCAGGAGAGCGGGCTCTCCCCGCTGCGTGAAATAGGAGGAGAGGACCACTATAATGCCGTCTGCCCGCGCCTCCTGCTTCGCCCGGCGGATATGATGCAGATGTCCGTAGTGCAGCGGATTATACTCGGCAACAATGCCAACATGGTTTTTATATATGATGACCGGCTCCTTTCGGAAGTTTATACGCTACAATACATCCTTTCAAAGAACCCGGTCAAGAAGAGAGGAAGGGGTACATTCATGAAAGTTCTTGTTGTGAACTGCGGTAGTTCGTCCCTCAAGTATCAACTTTTTGATATGACCGACGAGTCGGTGCTTGCAAAAGGGCTTGTGGAGCGGATCGGAATCGAAGGAGCCCGGATCAAGCACGTGAAGACCGGAATGGATACCGTGATCAAGAACAGGGAGATATCCAACCACAAGGTCGCATTCAAAGTTGTCGTGGAGGCGCTTCTCGATTCGGAGCACGGAGTCTTGAAGAGCCTGGACGAACTTTCCGCGGTCGGCCACAGGGTGGTGCACGCCGGAGAACGATACGCCGGATCCGTCCTGATTACACATGATGTTATCGACGCCCTTGAAGAGTGCGTTCCGCTTGCTCCCCTCCACAACCCGGCGAACCTCATGGGAATTTACGCCGTCACCGAGGCCCTTCCGAACATTCCTCAGGTCGGCGTCTTCGACACGGCCTTTCATCAGACCATGCCCGGATGCGCCTATATGTACGGAGTCCCCTATCACTATTACGAGAAATACAAGGTTCGCCGGTACGGTTTTCATGGTACCAGCCACTTCTACGTTGCGAACAGGGCTGCCGAAATTCTCGGGAAACCGATCGAATCGCTCAATATCGTCACATGCCACATGGGGAACGGAAGCTCGCTCGCCGCGGTGAAGGCCGGCAAGTCGATCGACACCAGCATGGGTTTCAGCCCCCTCCCCGGAGTCATCATGGGAACCCGTTCCGGCGACGTTGACCCATTGTTGATTTCCTACCTGGCGGAACAGGAAGGGATCGACAACAAGGCGATGAGCCATGTCCTGAACAAGGAGAGCGGCCTTCTCGGAATTTCCGGCGTCAGCAGCGACCTGAGAGACATCGAAGAGGCTGCCGACGGAGGAAACAAGAGGGCGAAGCTTGCGGAAGAAATGCTTTACTACGGAGTGAAAAAATACATCGGATCCTATGCAGCCGCCATGGGTGGTATCGATGTTCTCGTCTTCACTGCCGGAATTGGAGAGAATAGCGCCCGCGCCCGCGAACAAATCTGCGAAGGTCTTGAATTTATGGGTATCAAGCTGGACAAGGAAAAGAACAACGTCCGGGGCAAGGAGCGCATCGTCAGCCCCGACGACAGCAAGGCCAAGGTCATGGTGGTTCCCACCGACGAAGAGCTTGTCATCGCCAGGGACACAAAGCGTATCGTCAGCATCCGTTGAGCGACGGAGCAACTGGAGGTGATGAAAGTGCCCATAACGGAAAGGCCGGCATCGTGGCATTTCGAGATTGAAACACCGGAACTCGGCAACGAGGATGCTGCGACGACTGCTCTCTGGGAGCAGCCTTGCCAAGTAATCCCCTCATTGGGCACGGGAATCGGACCGGTTCAGAAAGAGGTGCTTTATGACGGACAGCTCTTCTCCTTCGCATCGCCGCTTCGTGTCGAAGCGGAAGCCCGTTGGGCCGGCGACGATCTTTGCGTTTCAATCTCAATACGCACGACATTCACATCTCCATGTTCCCGCTGCCTTGAGCTCGCGCATATTGAAATTCTGAACGATTTCATGTATCTTTACTCTTTGCGGAAGAAGTCTGCTGAAAACCGTAACGTTGAAGAGAAGCCGGAGGAGGAATATCGGGTTGTTCCGGTGCGATCCTGGAAAAATCGTCTCGATATTTCGGACCAGGTCTGGGAAAGCCTGATTCTCTCTCTCCCGATCCGGGTTCTCTGTTCCGAGGATTGCCGCGGCATATGCCCGACGTGCGGGAAATCTTTGAACCTGGAAGAGTGCCGTTGCTCCTCCGAAGAAAAAGATCCCCGGTTTGAGAAGCTTCTTGCCATGAAATTCGATCAAGGATAATTGAAAAGGAGGGGAATGCAGAATGGCGACGCCGAAAAGCAGGGTATCCCACGCCCGTACACATAAAAGAAAGTCGGAGTGGATTCGGTCCTTGTCGGGTCCGGAATTGACCACCTGCCCGCATTGCGGGGAAGTGATCATGAACTACAGGGCTTGCGGAGAATGCGGTTTTTACCGAGGCCGCAAAGTTCTTGAAACCGCATCGGAAGCGAAGGAATAGAGATTCACTCCTGTCTGAATGTCCGAGCGTGAGAGGTCCAGGAAAGGGAAGGGAAACCTTCCCTTTTTTATTTTTCGCTGATTTCCTATTGACCGTTTTCCGCAAGCCCTTTATACTTACCTTGTATTGAGATCAGATTCTATAATCAGGTGGCTAAATGGGGGCGACTTCCATCAAGTCTCAAAGAAAAAAAAACCGGCAGGAGAAGTTGCTGAAGCTTATTGAACAGAATCCGCTTGCAACGGACGAACAACTGGCAGTCATTCTCTCCGCGAGTGTCAGTACCATCCGTCTTGACAGGGCAGTTCTCGGAGTTCCGGAACTTCGGGAACGGATGCGGGCCATGGCGCAAAAGGCGACCAGCAAACTCCGCTCTTTGAAGCAAAGCGAAGTCGTGGGCGATCTCCTTGAACTGGAACCGGACAGATGGGCTCTATCGGTTCTGGATACCCGCAGGGATATGGCGTTCCGTGAAACCGACATGGTCTGGGATCACTATATCTACGCCCAGGCAAGCTCCATTGCCATCGCGGTGGTTGCAGCCGATCTCGTGATCGTCGATTCGATGAGAGGCGAGTACAAGGGGCATGCCAAAGTGGGAGATACCCTTGTCGCCAGGGCGAAAGTCGGAGTCCACAAAGAGGATAAATACATCGTCAGTGTCCGGACAAAAGTCGGAGACAGGGAGATTTTCGTAGGGCGTTTTATCGCAGCTATTGTCGCGGAAAACAGCCTTTTTTAACTCTCGAGAGAGGTGACATTCGATTGATTCTTGCGCTGGATGCCATGGGAGGCGATCATGGTCCTTCCGAAACCTGCAAAGCCGCCCTGCTGGCGTGCGAAGAGTATGACGACCTGGAACTGGCCCTCGTCGGCTCGGAGCCTGTCATTTCTCCTTTGCTGGAGGGTGCTCCCCGAAATGTGGCGAGTCGTCTCTCCGTCGTCCATACCGACGAGCGTATCGACATGGACGAATCCCCTACAATCGCCATAAGAAAAAAGCGGAACTCAAGCATGCGCCTTTCGATGGAAATGGTGCGGTCAGGTGAGGCCTCCGGCTGCGTTTCCGCCGGAAATACAGGTGCGATTGTAGCCGGGGGAGTTCTCGTCGTCGGGCGAATTCCGGGTATCGACAGACCGGCAATGGGCGTTGCTCTTCCCACCCTCAACAAGTATACCTTCCTGCTCGACGTGGGAGCCACTGTCCGTAGCAAGCCGCTGAACCTTTTTCAGTTCGCTCACATGGGAAACGTCTATTCGAAGCGTATTCTCGGTGTCGCGGAACCTCAGGTGGCTCTTCTCTCGAACGGTTCAGAGGAGATAAAAGGAGATGAAGTGATCGCCGGAGCCAAGGAGCTCATAAAACAGAGCGCTCTGAACTTCTCGGGGTACGTCGAGGGAGACGACATCCCATACAGCAAGGCCGACGTGGTTGTCTGCGACGGTTTTTCGGGGAATGTGGTTCTTAAATTCGCCGAGGGGTTGATGACGGCGGTGGCCTCGATGCTCAAGGAAGAGATAGGACAGCGTATTCTGCCGAAAGTCGGTATGGTCTTCATGATTCCGATGATGAAGGATCTCATTGCGCGTTTTCATTATGAAAAACACGGTGGGACGCCTCTCCTTGGAGTAAACGGCGCGGTTATCAAAGCTCACGGACGTTCAAAGGCTCCTGCGATTGTCAGTGCGTTGAGAGTGGCCAGGAGTTTTGTCAAGCAGAACGGTGTCGATCTTATCAGGGAAGAGTTAAAGAGTTAGGGTATAAGGAGGTTCCCTCATGGCGGTTTTTCAAGGAATACCGGTTTCCATTCATGGGAGCGGTATGAGCGTTCCGGAAAAGGTGCTTACGAACGAAGACCTGTCGAAATTAGTCGATACGAACGACGAGTGGATACGGGAGAGAACGGGTATTCAAAGACGACATATTGCAGACGAAGGGGAGTTGACGAGCACGCTCGCCGCGGAAGCGGGACGTGCCGCGCTCGAGGATGCGGGAGTAGCCCCCTCGGATATCGATATGATCATTGTCGCGACGAACAGCCCGGACACACTCTTCCCCGGGGTGGCCCCCAAAGTGCAGGGTATGCTGCAGGCCGAAAAAGCAGGAGCTTTCGACGTGCAGTCCGGATGCACAAGCGGAGTGTATGCGCTTGTGCTGGCCGTCAATGGAATCGCTTCAGGAATCTGGAAAAACGTACTCGTCATCGGGGCGGAAATTATCTCTCGACTCGTAGACTGGACCGACAGAAACACGTGCGTCCTCTTCGGCGACGGAGCAGGGGCAGTTCTTCTGGGGCCGTCTTCGGGAAAGGAGCATTTTCTCTCGGCGGGACTCCGTTCCGACGGCACCAAGCACGATCAGATCACCCTGCTCGGAGGACTCATAGAACATCCGGCCTCCAGGGAGACTCTTGAACAAAAGCTCCACTATGTCGCGATGAAAGGGAACGACGTCTTCAAGTTCGTGAACAGGGTCATTCCTCCCTTTCTCAAGGATCTGTGCAACGATTCCGGTCTTTCTGTCGACCAAATCGACTGGTGGTTTTTTCACCAGGCGAACCAGCGGATTATAGAGCGTGCGGCAGAGCGCCTCGGAATTGCTCCGGAAAAAGTATTCATCAATCTTGATGAGTATGGCAATACCTCTGCAGCGTCTCTTTTCATCGCTTTGTCCGAGTTCATGAAGCAGGGAAGACTTCAGGAAGGACAGAGAATACTTTTTACCGCTTTTGGAGCAGGTATGACGTACGGGGGTGTCATTTATGAATCTTGATGCAGCAGCTCCATACAGAGACAATCGCATAGTCCGCCTTTTAGGGTGCCGATATCCCCTGATGCAGGGCGGAATGGCATGGGTGGCGGATGCAGAGCTCGCGGCCGCGGTGAGCAACGGAGGGGGGCTCGGTATTATTGCCGCTTCGAATATGCCTCCGGAACTTCTCGAGAAGGAACTTCTCAAAGTGCGCACTCTTACCGACAGACCTTTCGGCTTGAACATCATGCTTATGTCCCCCACAGTGGAAGCTGTTATCGGGCTGGCCGAAAAGCACAGGGTGCCCATCGTCACCACCGGGGCCGGAAGCCCTGGAAAGGTGATTGATCGCCTGAAGCCGGGAGGGACCATCATCGTTCCTGTTGTTGCGTCGGTCGCTCAGGCGAAAAGGGTGGAGAAACAGGGGGCCGATGCCGTGGTCGCGGAAGGAATGGAGGCCGGCGGGCATATCGGTGAATTAACGACGATGGTCCTTATTCCTCAGATTGTTGACTCCGTCGGAATACCGGTTGTTGCTGCAGGCGGCATTGCGGACGCTCGGGGAGTTGTTGCAGCCTTCGCGCTTGGAGCGGAAGGTGTTCAGGTAGGAACTCGTTTTATATGCTGCTGTGAGTCCACAGTGCATCCTGCCTATAAAGAAGCGGTTATCTCCGCCAGGGACAGGAGCAATGTCGTAACGGGACGCTTCACGGGTCATCCGGTACGATGCCTGAAGAACAAGCTTACAAGCCGTTTCGAAGAGCTGGAAAAAGAAAACGCGTCGGTAGAAGAGTATGAAAAACTCGGGGCAGGGCGCCTTAGGGCGGCTGTTGTGGAGGGTGACGTGGAGTGGGGGTCCGTCATGGCCGGACAGAGTGCGGCACTGGTCAATGAAATTCTCCCTGCTGCCGAAATAATCGAATCAATGTTCGTCGGTGCGGGCAAGATTATGGGCAGCCTTGCCGCAGTTGCTTCTCTCGGTTGAGGTGGTCATACTATGAAATATGCACTTATTTTCCCTGGACAGGGATCCCAGGAAGTGGGGATGGGAAAGGATATTCAAACTGCTTTCAAAAAAGCTGCTGATGTCTTTTGCAGGGCGGATGATGCTCTTTCCTTTTCTCTTTCCCGCATCATTTTCGAAGGGCCGGAGGATGAACTGAGAAGGACGGCTTATACGCAGCCTGCAATTCTGACGATGAGCCTCGCCTGTCTCTCGGTGCTGGAAGAAATGGTGGAAGCGCCTCTCCGCCCGGACTTTCTTGCAGGTCACAGCCTGGGGGAGTACACGGCGCTGGTTGCAGCCGGTACGCTCTCTCTGGAAGATGGTGTCCGGCTGGTCCATCTCCGCGGAAAACTGATGCAGGAGGCTGTCCCCGAGGGCAGAGGAGCAATGGCAGCCATACTGGGGCTTGATTTACCCGCTGTTTCTGCAGTATGCACCGAAGTTGCTCCTGAAGGAGAATGTCAGCCCGCAAATTTCAACTCTCCCGGTCAGATTGTTATCTCCGGTGAGACTGAATTTGTCCAAAAAGCCATGGCGCTCTCCAAGGAGAGAGGAGCAAAAAAAGTCATTCCGCTGAATGTCAGCGCACCGTTTCACAGCCGTCAAATGCGGCCTGTGGCCGACAAGCTGCTCGAAGCCTTTGAAAAGTGCTCCTGGTCCGATCCTTCGGCGCCGATCGTATCGAACGTGAAGGCGCTTCCCGTTTCCGGTGTGAGGGATATTCAGGATGCCCTTTTCCACCAGACATACATGCCCGTCCTCTGGAGCGATTCCGTCAACCTGATGGCGAACGACGGAGTGGAATCTTTCTACGAAGTCGGCCCTGGCAGCGTTCTCGGATCGCTCGTGAAAAAGTGCCGCAAGGGGCTTATCGCTCATTCCTGCGGAACTCTCGCGGAATTGGAAAAGATATCCCTGCTTTTAAAGGAGATGGTGTAATATGGACCAACGGGTTGCTCTTGTGACAGGTGCCGGCAGAGGCATAGGAAGAGCCGTTGCCGTTCGGCTGGCTGCAGAAGGTTTCTTGGTTGCGGTGAATTTCCGCAGCAGCGGGAAAGCCGCCCTCGAAGTCTGTGATATTATTGCCGGTGCGGGAGGAAAGGCTTTCCCTGTACAAGGCGATGTCTCCGACCCGGAACAAGTAAAACGAATTTTTTCCGAAGTGAACGACCTGGCCGGTCATGTTTCCGTACTGGTGAACAACGCCGGAATTACAAAGGACTCCCTGCTGCTCAGGATGAAAGATGAAGATTGGAATTCGGTGCTGACAGCCAATCTATCCTCGGTGTATTATTGCACCAGGGAAGCGATTCGAGGGATGGTCCGGGCAAAGTGGGGGAGAATCATCAGTATTGCCTCCGTCGTGGGACTCATAGGAAATCCGGGTCAGGCGAACTACTGCGCCTCCAAGGCAGGAATCATCGGATTCACGAAATCCGTGGCACGGGAGTACGCGGTAAAAGGTGTTACAGCGAACGCAGTGGCGCCGGGGTTCATCGGAACGGACATGACCGAAGCGCTCCCGGCGGAGGCTCGTGAAGTGCTCTTAAAACAGGTTCCCGCAGGAAGATCCGGAACACCCGAGGATGTTGCGAGTGCGGTGTGCTTTCTGGCTTCCGATGAAGCATCATACATAACGGGACAGGTTATTGCCGTCGACGGCGGCATGACCATGTGCTAAAAAGAACATGGAAGGGGGGTGAACGTGAATGAAAAAAGAAGAAATGCTCGCTCGGTTGAAGGAGATCATCATCGACAGGCTTGACGTGGAAGAGGATCAAATAGTCCCAGAAGCCTCCTTTGTAGAGGATCTTGGGGCTGACTCCCTTGATATTGTAGAACTCATCATGGGAATCGAAGAAGAATTCGACATCGAGATTCCCGACGAGGACGCAGAAAAACTCACGACTGTCGGTGAAGCAATGAATTACACATTGGGCAAGCTCGGTGTGGACGAGTAATTCATCGAGAAACGAAGGAATCGTCGGAGGGGGAAGCGCTTCAAAGCCTTCCCCCCTTGAACGGCAGTTTTTCGGGAGTACACTTGTTTCGACCCTTGCATAGAGGAGTGAAGCGTTTTGAGAAGGGTTGTCGTTACCGGGCTTGGAGTCATAAGCCCCATCGCCACGGGAAAAGAAGACTACTGGCAGGCTTTGAAAGATGGCAAAAACGGCATCGGTCCGTTGACTACATTCGACGCGAGTGATAGCCCCATTCCGTTCGGTGCGGATATCAAGGATTTCGATCCCTGCCGATGGATGGACAATAAGGAAGCGAAACGTTCCGACAGAGTCATTCAGTTTGCTGTCGCCGCGGCCGATATAGCGGTTGCGGATGCGAAGCTCGATACGGGAAGCCTGGATCCACATAAATTCGGTGTTTATATCGGGAGCGGTCAGGGTGGCATCGAAACCACCTTCAACAACTTCAAGACCATGATGGAGAAGGGACCCAAAAGGGTCAGCCCCTTTTTCATTCCGATGATGATCAGCAATATGTCCACGGCGTACGTCGCGATAAAACATAACGCCAAGGGGCCAAACATGTGCGTCGTGACGGCGTGCGCGACATCGGTCCACAGCATCGGCGAAGCGTATCATACCATTTTACGCGACGATGCCGATATTATTCTTGCCGGGGGGACTGAAGCTGCGCTCCGTACCATCAGTATTGCAGGTTTTGCAGCAATGAAGGCCCTCTCGACAAGAATGGACGCTCCGGAGAAGGCTTCACGCCCCTTTGACGTCGACCGCGACGGTTTCGTCATGGGCGAAGGGGCCGGGGTAGTCGTACTCGAAGAGCTGGAGCATGCGAAAAAACGCGGCGCTCACATCTACGCGGAGCTTGTCGGTTACGGCAATACATGCGACGCGAGCCATATTACCGCTCCTGATCCCGAGGGTGAGGGCGCGGCACGGGCCATGCGAAAGGCTATGGAGCAGGCAAAATGGCTTCCCGAGGATGTTGATTACATCAATGCGCACGGAACATCGACGCCTCTCAACGATAAAATGGAGGCCATGGCTATTCGTGCCGTTCTCGGTGATCATGCAGACAAAGCCTATGTCAATTCGACGAAGTCGATGATAGGCCACTGCCTCGGAGCCGCGGGAGCGCTTGAAACAGTGGCTGCTCTTCAGGCTATTGAAGAGGGGATTATTCACCCGACGATCAACCTTGAGAATCCGGATCCGGAGTGCAGGGTCAATCTTGTCGGAACATCGGCGGTGCAAACGAACGTCGCCAGGCTTCTGGTCAATAGTTTCGGGTTTGGCGGCCATAACGGTGTCGTCGCATTCCAGAGGTTCGAGGAGTAATATCGAATTGTCACGGGACAGCGGTTTCTTTTCCCTGACGGGGCAACTGCTTTTAAAGGCATTCTTCCCGAAATCGAGGATATCCGGAGATCGAAAAAACCGGACCGATTGTTCGCGATGAATTTCGACGACTGGTACGAGATCGAACTCAACAGACTTCAGGACCGTTTGGAATACGTGTTCGATGACATATCGCTGTTAAGAACCGCTCTCCTCCATTCTTCCCATGTCAATGAACATGGGGGAGCAGAGCATAACGAACGGCTCGAATTCCTGGGAGACGCCGTGCTTCAGCTGAGCGTCTCCCGTTTTCTATATCGGTCATGCACGAATTACGACGAGGGAATGCTCTCGAAACGAAGGGCTTCGATCGTATGCGGCGCATCGCTTCGTCTTTGGTCTGAAGACCTCGGTGTATGCCGGCTTCTTCGAATGAGTAAAGGCATGGCAAAGGAGGCCGTGAACAGTACCGCCTGTATCGATGCCGCAGAAGCGGTGTTCGGGGCTGTCTTTCTGGATGGGGGATTCGAAGCCGCCGACCGGGTGATACAGGGATATATGAACTTTCATACACACGAATCCCCTACGGAGTCGATCTCCGATCCCAAGTCCTCGCTTCAGATAATGGCGCAGGAAAGAGGGGTCGGGCTTCCTTTGTACGAAACCCTCTCGGTGGCAGGCCCTTCCCATAAACCGGTTTTTCATGTCAGGGTCATTCTCGGCGGAATCCCGGCCGGAGAGGGCGTAGGGCCATCAAGAAAAACAGCCGAGTTCAATGCCGCAATTGAGGGCTTGGCATACCTCTCCAAGGAGATCTTCGAGCAATGAGAAAAAACACCATCGCCGTATGCTTCGCCTGCCTTTTTTTGATCATTGCATCTCCTGCGTACGCTTGGGATGTCTGGACGACGTCTCCATGGCTCGCCATTATCACTCGTTTCATCGGGGGAGTTTTCGTCACGGTCCGGCCGATTGAAGTCTGGAACGAGGATGGCGCGGTCGTTCGGCGCATCCAGTCTCGTCATATTCCAAAGGATGCGGCTGTCATAGCTCTTGACGGCGAAGAGGCGTCGAGGCTCGGTCTGAACGCCAAAGAATGGAAATCTCTCTCCCTGCTCTATCAAGCCGCTCCCTTCGACAAAAGTCAATCGGATTTTTTCTTTTCCGATCCCTCCGCACTTCCCTTCATAGCACAGAGAATCTTTACAGTTCTATCGCAGGTCGACCCTGGGAACTACCCGTATTACCAGCGGAGACTTTCCGAATTTCAGACCAGGCTTGACAGCACCGTCATCGTCGGAAGGCAGCTTCTGAGGGGGTACCCGCTCTTGGACCTGGGAGGCGGGTTTTCCCGGATGCTTACCGCAGCGGGATGTGAGCTGGTGCCAGTCGACCGGCAGTTGAAAGCCGCATGGGAAAAGGGGGAAGAACTGGAACTGCTGGAAGCGCTTCTGGAGGATTCTTTGTCGAAAAAAATTCCAGTCCTTATCGATGCGTCCGCTCCGAAAAAACTGCGGGAATTTTTGCAGGACAACAATAATATTGTTTTCCTAGGGAAACCTTCCCTGGAGCAGGATCTGCTCCTCTTTTTCCACGATCAGTATCTCTTGTTGTGGAACAGGCTGGTTGCCCTTCGACAGCTTCGCGACGGGAAAAAGTAGTTTTTTATTTCAGGCAGGCGGTCTGTTTGTTGCGCGAAAAGAAAGGAATCGCTGACCCTGCCAGGAAAACACTGAGTATGTAGAACGGAATACCGTTTCCCGCGACATCCATCAGGATGCCCACCATAATCGGCCCGACTGTCATCCCTATGCTGAACGCGATGTTGAAGAGCCCCATGGTTCTCCCTGAACCGAAAGACTTTCCCCTGGTGGCCGCTATAGCGGCAAGCGACGGTGAGGCCAACGCATGCCCTACACCGAAAGCTATGCTTGCGACTGAAAGACTGAGCGGAGACGTAAGGTTCGGAAGGCCGATGAGCGTGACGGCGGAAATCAGGCCGCCGATGATGATGAGCGTATTTTTGTGAACATTGTCTGCCAGTTTGCCGGAAAAGTTTTGAAGGAACCCTGTCGAGAGTGAATTGAGAGAAACAATGATGCCTATGTGTGAAAAAGAAATTTCGAGCTGGGATGCGAAGATGGGGATCACCATGACCAGGACTCCGCGACACATTGCGGAGGCGAACTGGAAAAAGAAGACGATCAACATCTCATGGTCTGAAAGAAGCCCTTTGAACGCGTCCAAGGTTCCGATCTCTTCCCTCTCGGACGCGGAGGAGTCCGAGAAGGGGAGAAGGCGATACACAAGAAAAAGCGAGAGGAGCGTGAGCGTCGTCATCGCGTAGAAAGGCGCATGCAGGCCGATTCCGTCCGCCAGTATTCCGCTGAGAAGGGGGCCGAAACCGACGCCGAGGAAAAGAGCGGCCTGCAGCGTGCCGAAATACGAGCCTTCCTCGCCCTTGGGGGCGATGTCGGCCGCGATTGCCATTGCAATCGGAACGACCATCGCGGAACCGATTCCGTGCCAGGTTCTGATGAATATGAGTATTTCGGTCGAGGTAGCGAAAGCATAGGCGACCGATGCCAGCGCATAAACGAAAAGACCGCCCATGAGCAGTTTTTTCCGGTCTATTCTCTCTGCGAGTTCTCCCGATGCGACCATCCCTCCGGCACGTGCAAAAGAGAACGCACTTATAATGAGTCCAATGGCAAGGCTGCTTGCACCGAGAGACTTGGCATACAAGGGGAGAATAGGAGCGATGATGCCTATGCCAAGCATGGCGCAAAATATCGAAAGACTTAATACGATTCTGATCCTGCGAGAGGAAATTTCTGATGCCAACAAAAAAATACATCCCCAATCTTTCTTCCGAAAACCCTTGGAAGAAAAAATATTCCTCTACAGGGTACTATATATTGTCTACAATTTCAAGATCCCCTTTTCCTTTTTTAAAACGCCCTACGATTGCCGCTGCGTCGAAACCGAGTCCGCGGATTTGGTTGAGAGTAAGGATCGCCTCGTTCTCGGGAAGGGCCAGAAGAAGGCCTCCCGATGTTTGTGCGTCGAAGATCATGTCCATCAGAATTTCGTCGTGCCGTTTTGGATCGCGTACACGCCCTTCGTACTCTATCCTGTTGTTGTACGTTCCGGCAGGAATAAGTCCGGAGCCCGCAAGATCAAGCACCCCATGGATGAGCGGCAGATCGTGTATTCCGAGTACCAGATCGAGGCCGCCTGAAGAGAGCATGTCGAGCGCGTGACCGGCCAGCCCGAAACCGGTGACGTCGGTACAGCTGTGAACCAACGCCATAATTTCCGGGTCGAGTCTCCCGGGAAGATTGTTCAATGTTGTCATCCAGCGGACAGCTTCGGCAACTGTTCGTTCGTCCTCGATCATGTCCGCCTTGACCGCCGTCGCGGCAACACCTGTCCCGAGGGGTTTCGTCAGCAGGAGGACGTCTCCCGGCTCGGCTCCTGTAACCTGCCATATCGAACCCATTGCAACTTCTCCGTAGACGACGAGACCGTACTTCGGCTCCTTGTCCTCCACACTGTGCCCTCCAAGCAAAAAGGCGCCGGCCTCGCGGACCTTTTTGTTGCCTCCGGCGAGGACTGCCTCCAGAACGCTCAAGTCAAGAGATTTCGTGGGAAAGCCTACAATGTTCAACGCCACGAGAGGAGCCCCTCCCATTGCGAAGACGTCGCTCAGCGAGTTTGCGGCGGCAATTGCCCCCCACGCGGAAGGATCGTCCACCACCGGTGTGATGAAGTCGACGGTGAGAATTCCGGCGCGTTTTTCGTCGATTTTCCATAACGCGGCATCTTCTCCGGAGGCCCAGGATGTAAAGATGCGTTCGTCGGAGGGGATTTCGATATTCTTCAGGATTTTGGAAAGGTCCGCCGGACCAATTTTTGCTGCTCAGCCGCTTGTTGTGGCCATTTCTGTCAAGCGCATAAAAACTTCTCCTTCATATGGATTTATAATTATTATAACATATGAAGTTTATTCTCCGGCGGGAGTAGCGTGAACGACATCAGCGGCGCAGTACGAGACAAGCTCTCCTCCTCTCAGGACAAGCAGCTCGCCGTTATCGCCGATTCCGGAGGCCTTTCCGATGTCCGTGCCTTCCTCCGTCGTGACGAAGACTTCCTTTCCGAGGGTGGAACACTCTGAACGGTACAGCGATAGAAGAGAAAAGCCTCCGTCCGACTCCAGGGATGCAAGGAGGTCCGAGAAAACAGACAGGATTCCTGCGACCAGCTTTCCTCTGTGTACCCGGTCGACCCTCTCGCTCAGAAATCCTGCTCCTTCGAGGATCCGCCCTCTCTCTTCGTCGTCCGTCCGGGAAGGAGGTGAAATGTTGAGTCCGATGCCGGTACAGCAGTCCCGGATACGATCGGATTCGCTCGATGCTTCGGAAAGGATGCCGCAAATCTTCCCGTTCTTCAAGAGGAGATCGTTAGGCCATTTGAGCGCGAGATCGATTGAATAAAGATCCCGAACCGCTTTCTTCACGGCAAGGCCTGCTGCGAGGTTGACAAGCTGGAGGCGCCCGGGAAGAAGTTTCGGCCTGAAAAAAAACGACAGGAAGACGCCGCTCTTCGGGGGAGAAATCCACGTACGGTCTCTTCTGCCCCTTCCCCGCGTCTGTTCCTCGGAAAGGACGATAACCCGTTCGGATTTGCCCTGACGTCCGATCTGCTTGGCTGTCTCCTGCGTGGAGGGAAGCGTTTCAAAAACATGAATTTCCGTACCGGAAAAAGAATGGGACGGCAAAAGAGCTCCGATATACGAAGGGGCGAGGTCGTATTCCGGAAGGCCTTCCAGGACATATCCTTTTTGAGGAATGGATCTGATGGAAAAACCCTCGTCGGAAAGAGCGCGTATAGTTTTCCAGATGCTCTGCCTGGAGAGGGAAAACATCCGGGAGAGATGCCCTCCCGAAACGATTTTTCCTTTGGATTTCATCAAAATACGGGAGAGTTCCACGGTTGCGGAGCGAGCTCTCATCATTTTTTCGTCCTTCTTCCTGATAGGTGTGCCTTGGAATGATATAATAAAAAATCGTACAACACAATGATCACGAGGGGGAGAGGCATATGGCGCTGACGCCGAATGCGACGGTGATGGAGGAACTGCGGATCTTGCGAAAAGATTTGCAGGACAGTCTTTGACCTGGTTTCGATAAGGAAAAGGAAAGAAACCCTTGAAGCGGAGGCGACATCTCCCGATTTCTGGAGTAAAGAAGAGAGCCGCGAGGTAACAAGGGAGATAGCACGCCTTCAGAAAAGTATCGACATCTGGGATGAAGTGGAACGGGTGTATGGTGAACTCGAAACACTGGAAGAAATGCTCTCGGAGGCGGACGACGAGGAATTGCAGAAGGAATTCGGCCAGACAGCCGACGCCCTGCGGAAATCAATCGAGAAGCAGCAGCTCCTTCTGCTTCTTTCTGAGGAGTATGACCTCAACAACGCCATCCTTACGGTGCATGCCGGCTCAGGAGGGCTTGATTCGCAGGATTGGGCGGAAATGCTCCTTCGACTTTTTCTCAGGTGGGCGGAACGGGAGGATTTCTCCACCAGAATTCTCGACAATCTCCAGGACGATGAAGCCGGCATCAAAAGTGCGACAGTGCTGGTCCAAGGGGATTATGCCTATGGTTACCTGAAATCGGAGAAAGGAGTCCATCGCCTGGTCCGGATTTCTCCCTTCGATGCGGCGAAACGCCGGCATACGAGCTTCGCCTCTGTCGACGTAGCTCCGGAGCTAGCCGACGATGTTCCCATAGAGATTCGCCCCGAGGATCTGAAGATGGATACATTCCGTGCCAGCGGCGCCGGAGGACAGTATGTGAACAGGACCGATTCGGCGGTGCGGATCACTCATATCCCGACGGGGATCGTCGTAGGCTGTCAGAACGAACGGTCGCAGCACATGAACAGGCAGGTCGCCATGCAGATTCTTCGAAGCCGCCTCTTCGAGAAGGCGTTGCAGGAGCGCCAGCAGGAACTTCTCGCGATCCAGGGGGAGAAAAAAGAAAGCAGCTGGGGAAGCCAGATCCGCTCGTATGTCCTGCATCCGTATACGATTGTCAAAGACCACCGGACCGGATTTGAAGCGGGCAATGTTCAGGCTGTGCTTGACGGAGATATCGACGGGTTCATTATGAACTTTCTCAGATGGAAACGGCAGAAGCACTAAAAAATTATACCGGGAGGATTACTGCCCATGACTTTGTTTCGTCTACTGATCTGTGCGCTTGTCCTTCTGTTTTCTCCGGTCGGGCAGTCCGAAGCGTCTTCCTTCGTGCCGTCGGTTCCCGTTTTGGAGGTTGCCTCCCTTCGGGCCGGAATGAGAGGGTATGCTCTCACGGTAGTCTCTGGAAGGGAGATAGTGCGTTTCCCTGTAGAGATAGTTAGCGTCATTCCGCGAAAGGGAACACCGCGCCACCTGATCATGATAAAGGCCTCCGGCCCTATCATAGAAAAAACGGGAGGAATTGCCGCGGGGATGAGCGGCAGTCCGGTGTATATCAACGAAAAGCTTATCGGTGCGATCGGGTACGGGTGGAACTTCAGCGAGCACACACTCGGACTTGTCACTCCGTTCGAAGATATGGCATCGGTATGGAATTGGCCCGAAAATCCGGTTTCGCTTCCCGTTACACCCCTTGTGCTCGAAAAGGAACCGGCCGGCCGGGAGAATGAAGAGGCCGATTCGAAAGAAAGCGACAAAAAAGTTGATGATGACATGGAGGAGGAAGAGGAACTCGTCGTTCCGGTACCCGTCCCGGAAGTCTCTTCACCCCTCTTTATCGACGGGATCAGCCCCCGCAAAGCGGAGGAGCTCGCCTCCCTGCTGGGAAAAACGAGAACTGTACCGGGAGGCGCCTTCACCGCCGACGATGTCCCGGTGGAAATGAACGCCCGCATGCTGCCCGGCGAGGCCATAACAGTGCTTCTAGCATGGGGAGACGTGACAATCGGCTCTACGGGAACCCTGACGGCGGTGGCTCCCGACGGACGATTTCTAGCCTTCGCCCACCCTTTCCTCGGCAGAGGGGCGGTGAACTATCCTGTGGCGAGAGCCTACATCCACAACGTGGTCCCCAGCCTGGAGGCGCCGTTCAAAGTCGGCAGTCCTCTGAGGATTGTAGGGACTATAACTCATGACAGGCCGCAGGCAATCGGGGGGAGGGTCGGATATTTTACACCGTCCGTTTCCGCCACCCTCGATTTCACCGATGCCGAGCGGAACTTCAAGGAACGGAAACGATTCCACTTCGTTCCCGATCCCTTCATAGCAGGCAAACTCGCCTCGGGAGTTTTCATGGGATTGATCGACGATCTCTGGGCGAGAAAAGGGCAGGGGACCGCCACGCTCACCCTCAATGTGACGGGTAGGGGTCTTTATAGCGGATGGACCAGGACGAACATGTTCTTTTCCGAAAGCGATCTCGCCGCCGCTGCCCTGAAGGAGGCCGGAGACCTGCTGAACGTCGTCTTTCTGAATCCCTTCTCCGAGATTTATCCTCTCGGCATTACCGTGACCGCTGAGTTTTCGCCCCTTCCGAAGCTTATGTATATAGAAGGGGTGAATGTAAAAGGAGATTCCTTTGCAGCCGGAGAAACCGTCGAAGTGGAAGTAACGCTGCGGCCGTACAGAAAGAGGCAGACGAAAAAAACTTTTGAAATCACCATCCCGAAGGATGCGGGGGGAGTGTGTGAAATTCTTGTAAGGGGTGGAGGAATAGAGCCACTGAATCAGTCGGCAATAATTCAGGGATGGAAGACTATCGATAATTTCCGCCGGCTCTTCACGGAGATGTCGGCGCTCGAGACCAATAACGAGCTGATTCTCGAGTTCAACTACGATAAAAAATCAAAAGGCGGCAGGGAGAGACCGGATGACCAGCCGCTGGTTTCGAAGGAAGAGCAGGAACTCTTGAGTGAGGTCAAGTTGCGACGTTTGAAAGACGGAACCCTCAAGATCTTCAAATCCGAGTTCGTCGTGGAGGGGCTTCTGCGAAAACTGATATCCGTGAAGCCTTCCGACGAAAACTCCTCTTCCGGGAATGATGATCCTGAGGGTTAAGGCATGTTCATAACCTTTGAAGGTATCGACGGTTGCGGCAAGACAACCCAAGCGGAGATGCTCGTCCGGCGGCTGCAGGGGAGCGGGATACGGGAGAGACGCATCCTCTGGACCCGGGAACCTGGAGATTGGGACGGCGGGGCATTTATAAGGGAAATCCTGTTGAACGGAGAGCTTGCCCATCCATTGAGCGAACTCTTCCTTTTCCTTTTGGATCGTTGCGAACATGTTCGGAGGGTGATTCTCCCCGTGCTTGCGGAGGGCGGAATTGTCGTGTGCGAGCGCTACACGGACTCGACTCTCGCCTACCAGTCATGGGGTAGAGGCATTCCCGCAGGCAAAATCGAAGAACTGTTCTCCTGGTGCGATTTCCCCGTTCCGGACCGTACGTTCTGGCTCGACCTCCCCGTAGAGATTGCGTATCAAAGAATGTCTCTGCGCGGAACCCAAGACCGCTTCGAAGCCGAGGGAGTTCCTTTTCTTCAACGGGTTCGTTCGGGCTTCGCCTCTCTTGCCGCAAGGGCCAAGGGACGAATTATCCCCGTAGACGCGGAAGTCGAGCAGACAGTTCTCTCTGAGAAGATCTTTTCTCTGCTGGAGGTGTCCTGATCTCCTTGAGGGTAAAAAAGACTTCGGAAGATACTCTGGGGGGCGGAGAGTTCGGGAAAACGGCCAAAAGAGGCGTCGCTTCTCAGGGAGCCGCTTCAGGAGCATTTTCATTCTCCACCTCTCTCGAGGATGCGGAAATACGGGAATTATTGCAGAGACTTGAGCTTCTCGGGAAACAAATGTCCGTTTTCCCGGCGGAGTCCATGTTGCTTCAGTATCGGCAGCTTGTCGCAGAACTTCTGAGACGGGCCGTCAACAGCTTGAGAGTCCGGCGTGATATGAAGTGGCGAAGGGGCGACAGGAACTTTTTCGTCATCGTGGAAAAGACTGAGTCAATGCTAGATGCTCTTGACGATGTCTTTCAACGAGAGGGAGAGAGAACGAAGATGCTTCAGATTATGGAGGAGATCAAGGGATGCCTCATATCTCTTCTGCTGTAAACACGTCGCTTCCGGGGCGAACCGGAGCGGAATGGAAAGAATCCTCCGCATGGAAGCGTATCCTCGCCCTGGTATCCGAGGGCAGGTTTCCTCATGCGTGCGCTCTTGTCATCGACGAAAGTTTTCACCTCGAACTTTCTCTCGAAATAACACGCCTGCTGCTGTGTGCCAAAGGGAACGGAGAAGACGGATGCAGGGTCTGTTCAGCGTGGTCGGGGGAACGTCATCCGGATCTCATCTGGTGCGGTTCCCCGTCCCAGCCTCCTTCGATCGACATGTGCCGCGAAACCATCGACTCAGCGTCGTACCGTCCCGTTCTTTCAACGAAGCGGGTGATTGTGGTGTTTTCCGCGGATCGTATGCTGCTTCCGGCTGGGAACAGTCTTTTAAAACTGGCGGAGGAACCGCCGGAATACGTCCATCTGCTCTTTCTGCTTTCCGACGAGAAGCTGTTCCTTCCGACCTTGAGAAGCCGTTCATGGACGCTCTCCCTGCCGTTGCATCCTTCCGGAGAGAGAGTCCGTCCTCCGCGGACCGAAGAAGAATGGGTCCGGTGGATAGAACAGTATTCCAAATCGGAGGTCGAAGAGATTCTTGCCCTTTTCGGTCCATGGATTTCATCGGAAATTGAACGACAGGATTTTGCGCGGGCGGGAACGCTGGAACGTCTTCGGCTTTTGATCCAGACAAAACGTCTTTCAAAGACCATGGTTCTCGATCTTATTGTATTGGTTCTCAAGGAGGGTATTGTTTTTGAGCATTCATTTAGCGATTTTTGGTAAACCCCGTTATCTGGGGCTTCTCGATATGGAGGCCCCTTTTCCTCCCAGGGGAACATGGCTTGTAGTGGAGACAATGAGGGGATCGGAAACGGCTCTTCTCGGCGGTCCACTTTCCAAGGAACAGGAAGCCCGCTACAGGGCCTCCTGTAGCGACGACTCCTCCGACGGGCAAGTAAAGGGAGGAGAACCTATCCTCCAGGAGATATCGTTTACACGTCTTGCCTCCGGTGATGATCTTGCAATGGCGGCATCGGAAAGAGAGGAAGAGAACGAGGTTCTTGTCAAGGCGAGAGTGTTGCTACGGAACCACAATCTCTCAATGAAACTGGTCGATGTCGAATACCTCCTCGATAAAAAGAAACTCTTTTTCTACTTCACCTCCGAGCAGAGAGTCGATTTTAGGGCGTACGTTCGAGATCTTGCGAAGGAGTTCAAAACACGCATCGAGCTCCGACAGATAGGGGTGCGCGACGAAGCGAAGGCGGTGAAGGGAATCGCCCCCTGCGGCCGGGAATGTTGCTGCAGTTACTGGCTCCACAAATTCACTCCGATCTGCATCAAAATGGTGAAAGAACAGAACCTGGCACTGAACCCGACGAAAATTTCGGGTATATGCGGAAGGCTTATGTGCTGCATGTCGTACGAGCATCACCTCTACGGCGTTCTCTGGAAAGCCCTCCCGAACCCCGGAGCGAAGCTTCGTACCCCGTCCGGCAACTATGTTGTCGAAGGAGTGGAACTTTCGACTGACGCAGTTCGGCTCAGACGTCCCGATGGAGGAAACATCATCGTCAAGGTCGGGGATTTTGCCCGTTTTAAGGAGACAGTGATGGAAGGCCGCGAATGGGAAGAACCCTCGGTGGTCCGCAAACCCCCCTTCGAAAGCGGCCGGTTTTTGGAAGGGCGGAGTTTTCGTGATGCCGTAGCAGGAAAAGCAGGTCGCTCCTTCTCTGAAGAAACCTCGCGTTCTTCGAGAAAGAAGACGGCCGAGACCGGAGGAAAAGAGGGGCAGGTCGATTCCGGGCAGTCCAGAACTGAAAAGAAAAGACAGGAGCAGGATAAAAAAGTATCCGCAGCAATCGGCAGAGAAAAAGCGGAACCTGAAAAAAAGATTGCGGAATCCGTTCCTGAAGGAGCTCCGAAGGGAAACAAGAAAAAAAGAAGAAGGCGCAAGCCTCAAGGTGCGTCGAACCAGGAACGCAGGCAGGAAAAGACCGAGGTGAAAGAAACAGGTCCCGTTCCTTCCGCGGAAGGAAATACTGCCGCAAAAACGGAGAGCAAGCCCGCCCCGACGGATAAGGGTGAGCAGACGACAAAGCGGTCTTCCGGTTCAAGAAGACGCCGTTCAGGGAAGGGAGGAAATAAAAAACCCCAGGAAGGACGTCCGGAACAGAATCCTCAACCGCGGGGACCACGTGATGAATCGGGTGGAAAGAGCGATCAGCAGAATAAACAAAGGAACAGACCGCCTCAGAAGGAGAAGGAACAAAACAGGGAAACCCCGAACAGGGATCAGTGACACGTGCTTGGTGGAGGTGATGTCACGTCATGTCTTTTTTTGAAAAACTCAAGCAAGGCCTGCAAGGAGTCAGGAAAAGGTGGAGCGCAGGGCTCACGGGAATCTTCACGGGAAGCTCTCTCGACGATGAATTCTGGGAACGGTTCGAGGAAGTTCTTATATCGGGAGATGTCGGCGTCACGCTCTCTCTGCGATTGATAGAAGACCTGAAACAGGAGGCGCGTGCACGGAATGTGAAAACTCCCGAAGAGCTCTTCAGATATTTCGAGAAAATTCTCGTTGACCGTCTCTCTTCGGTGCCCCTGATGGGGCAGCCCGTTGCGGTCGATAAAGAGAGCCTCACGATCGTGCTTCTTGTGGGAGTCAACGGAAGCGGCAAAACAACGACGGCCGGCAAACTCGCTTCGCAGTGGACAAAGGCGGGACTTCGCGTTGTCTTTGCTGCGGCGGATACTTTCCGGGCCGCCGCAATCGACCAGCTGAAGGTTTGGGGGGAACGCTCCGGAGTCCGCGTCATCGCCCAGCATCAGGGGAGCGATGCCGCCGCAGTGGCATTCGACGCCCTTTCGGCCGCGAAGTCGAGCCGGGCAAACGTTCTGCTGGTGGACACAGCAGGACGCCTTCATTCCAAACATAACCTGATGGAAGAACTCGGAAAGATACGGAGGGTTCTCGAAAAAGAAAGAGGTGATTCCTCGCTCGAAACACTCCTCGTGCTCGACGCCGTCATGGGGCAAAACGGCCTGGCGCAGGCCGAGACATTCAATAAAATTCTTCCCCTTTCAGGAGTTGTCCTCTCCAAATACGACAACACCGCGAAGGGCGGAATCCTGCTCGCAATTTCGGAATCCCTGAAAATTCCGGTGCGGTACGTAGGCCTTGGAGAAGGGGAGAATGACCTTCGGTCGTTCGATATCAAGGAATTTGTCAGGGCACTCCTGGAGGATGAGAATAATGCGGGATAGCCTCAGAGAGGAGCTCGGACAAATCATGAACCTCGAGTCCAGTCTTTCTTCACTCCTTCGATCGTTGTACCTCCATGGAGTGGAGCATTGTGCCGTTGCATGCGGTACAGAATGTTCGATTATTTCAAAAGACCAGGTTATATCGATTTTGGAGCGCGGGCACGCAGATAAAAAGGTGCGCGATGCTCTTGGAATGCTCACGTCAAGTCCGGGAGGTCCTCTTCCGGAGAATACCGTAATAGAACCGATGACCCAAGTTCTTCTCGTCACCGACAGCAAGGCCGAGGTTGTTTCAGTGGACAGCCTGCCCGAGATCGCTTCATCAACGCCCTCCCTCGACGCGCACATTCAAACGGAAGAGCGTTTCCCTTCGTGGTGGAATATTCCGCTCCCTCTCGTTACCTACATCGAAAGAGAACCTGTTTCGAATGACGCGGCCCGAGAACTCCTGGCCGGCATCGATCTTCCTCCGCTTCCACGCAGAAAAAAGAAGTTTCATGAGTTCATTCTGGAGCTTCCTGCTGTGAAGAAGGGAAGGAAGAAAAACAAACATAAGCGGCAGATTTTATTCGTGGAGCTCTCTCCTTCCGTTTTTCGTATCGAAGACGTGACGGAAGAGCTTGCCAACGTCGAGGAGATGGCATGGTGGGCTTCAGTCGGTCAGGCTTTTGTATCCAGTGTCAAAGGGAAAGGGAAGGGTGTACGCCACATACGCTCCCCGGATCATTCCGTAGAAGAAATCGGAGAAACTCTCGCCTGCATATGGGAAGGGCAACTCCTCGGATACGTATGCATCGACGAAGCCCCGACCGATTGAATTTCGATGACATTTTTCTATCCCGTTAAGCTGATAGCAGCAGTTCTTTACCCCGATGAAGAACTCTGGAACTGGACGATCAACGCCCTTTCAATATTGTGGGGGCCGCCCGAGGATGCGAGCGAAGCGTTCCTTTTTGCCGTTACAGAATATTATGCCGATATTGCCCCCGTGCTCTATCGGCGCTTTCTTTCCTTCGGACGTATGCGAAACGGAGCCGATCTGCCCGGCTGGAAGCATGACTCGTGTAAGGTCGAGCGGGCAAGCGGCTCGTCGCGCAAGGTAAATATCGACCCCGGATACGTGAACGGCGCCCGCCTTGTCCTTGCCTCCACGAAAGATCATGCTCACAGAGTCTATGTCGGGGGCGGGATTTTCGCCGAGGTAACCCTTCGTTACCGTTTCAAACGCTGGGTTTCTTTCGATTATACCTTTCCCGATTTCACGGACTCACGGTACTATGCCTTTCTTTCACGCGTGAGGAACAGATGGCTTGAGGAGAGGGCAGCAAGCAAGGAGGATGCCGAATGATAGAACGATACATGACGCGGGAAATGAGAGAGATCTGGAGCGAAGAGAACAAGTTCCGGACATGGCTCGAAGTGGAGCTGGCAGTCTGCAGGGCATGGATGGAGCGGGGAGTAATCCCTTCCGAAGCGTACGACGACATATGCACGAGAGCTGGTTTCACCATCGAAAGAATCAACGAGATTGAGGAGCAGGTCAATCATGACGTCGTTGCTTTCGTCTCCGCAGTTGCTGAAACAATAGGAGAAAACGGCCGTTATATCCATCTCGGTCTGACCAGCAGCGATGTCATCGACACGGCATCGTCTCTTTTGCTGAAACGTTCGCTGGCGGCAGTGGATGAAAAAGTCGTCCTTCTCATGTCGGCAGTAAGAAAACGGGCAGAGGAGTTCAAATACACTCCCTGCGTAGGACGGACACATGGAATCCATGGAGAACCGACCACTTTCGGCTTGAAGCTCATGAACTGGTATTATCAGCTGACAAGGGACAGGGAAAGAATCGCGCTTGCTGCGGCCCATGTCGATTTCGGAAAGATATCCGGAGCTGTGGGAACATACGCTCACTGCGACCCCTCTCTGGAAAAAAGAGTCTGCGAAATACTGGGACTTCGCCCGTCGCCGGTTTCAACTCAGATTCTGCAACGGGACCGGCACGCCAACGTTCTGAACACACTCGCGCTCCTCGGAAGCGCTCTCGACCGCTTCGCCACCGAGATACGCCACCTGCAAAGGACGGAAGTCATGGAAGTCCTTGAGCCGTTCGGTGCAAAGCAGAAGGGATCAAGCGCCATGCCGCATAAACGCAATCCTATTCTCTGCGAGCGGATTTCCGGGATGAGCAGACTGCTCCGTGGATATGCGGTCGTCGGTATGGAAAACATCTCTCTCTGGCATGAAAGAGACATCAGCCACTCTTCTGCCGAGAGGGTTGTCTGGCCGGATGCGTTTCATGCCGTCAGCTACATGCTCTCAAAAATGACCACAGTTGTTGAGAAAATGACTGTCGACAACGAAAAAATGAAAGAAAACCTTGAATTAACACGTGGTTTGGTGTACAGTCAACGTATTCTGCTTGAACTCGTCGAACGTTTCGGCCTGCTTCGCGAAGAGGCGTACGCAATCGTCCAGGAAAATGCCATGAAATGCTGGAAAGAAAAAACGGCGTTTTTCGATCTTCTTCTCGGGGATGAGCGGGTTCGCTCCAAGCTGTCGGAGGAGGAATTGCGGTCACTCTTTGATTCGGCGTATTATTTCCGATGGGTTGACGAGGTTTTCAGTCGTTTTACCGATCAGTAGAAACAGGTTTCTCGCAGAATTCCGGTACACAAAGCAGGGGGCACAGACGCCCAGACGGGAAATCCGTCGATAGTCCGCTCGTTTTCGTCTCTTGGGAAGACAGATTCGTCTGTTCCAACACATTAATTTCGAGGGGGATATGTCAATGTGTGCTGCTGATATTTTTGCTGCCGACAGGAACCTTGCGCTCGAACTTGTTCGCTCGACCGAAGCCGCCGCCATGGCGGCAGGAAGATGGATGGGGCGCGGCGACAAGAACGCCGTCGATGCTGCCGCTGTAAACGCTCTTCGCTACATGATGAACACCGTCCCGATGTCTGGAGTTGTCGTGATCGGCGAAGGGGAGAAGGACGAAGCCCCGATGCTGTACAACGGGGAGGTTCTCGGCGCCGAGGACGAGCCTGAAATGGACATCGCGGTCGATCCCGTCGACGGAACGCGCCTGACCGCTCTCGGTCTTTCAGGAGCAATCAGCGTCGTCGCTCTCTCCGAAAGAGGAACAATGTTCAACCCGATCAACATATTCTACATGAATAAGCTTGTTACAGGCCCTGACGCCGCCGACGCGATCGATATCACCCTCTCTCCCGAAGAAAACATCGCACGGGTCGCAGAAGCGAAAAAAAAGGCCATGGACGATGTAACGGTTGTTGTCCTCGACCGTCCCAGAAACGACGAGATAAAGGAACACATCCGGAAAGCCGGAGCGAGGATCAAGCTTATTCCGGACGGAGATATCGCCGGGGCCCTTCTCACCTGCAAGGACCAAGGAGGAGCCGACCTCCTGATGGGAATAGGAGGATCGCCGGAAGCGGTCATAACGGCATGCGCCATCAAATGTCTCGACGGCAACATGCAGTGCAGACTCTGGGCCCGCAATGAAAGCGACGCCGAGGAGAGCAGAAGACGCGGACTTGACCTTGAACAGGTGCTGACAATAAACGACCTTGTGAAAGGCGACAATATCTTCTTCGCCGCAACAGGCGTCACCGACGGGGAATTTTTGAAAGGGGTCAGGTACGAAGGGCGCCAGATCCGTACCAGTTCCATGGTCATGCGCTCACGAAGCGGCACGATCCGCTTCGTGGACAGCATTCACGTTCCCAAGAAGCTGTCTGAGCTCTCCAAGATGAGCGGGATAGATTATAGTATCGTATAAAAAATATTTGCCGCCCGATGCCGGATTTTTTCCTTCCCGGCATCGGGCGTTTGCGCTTTAGCTGATTCTTACAGCTTTTGAATGCTGTAATGCCGATGCTGCAACGAGCGCTTGTCCGACAGAGACGCATTCGTCATTCGGAGGAAGAATCCGATGGATGAGCGGAGTAATTCCTTTTTTCCGCAGCATATGGCATGTTGTCGCGGTTAGCCGCCGGTTCTGCCAGACCCCTCCCGATAGAGCCGCAAAACGCAACCCCCGCTCCTCCGCCAGGATGCCGCATATCTCAACCACGGCATGCGCAAGGCCTCCGTGAATTCCTCCCGCGATATCCGACGCGCAAATACGGCCTGTCGATTCAACGATCCAACGGATTGCCGGCCTCCAATCCAACAGCAGCTTCCCTTCTCGACGTTCTATTTCAAACGGAGCCTGGAGCATTCCCGTGGCCGACGATTCAAGGTTCATGGCAGCCTGTCCGTCGAAAGAGACAACGCTCCCGCAGCCGAGAAGAGCGGCGGCAGCGTCAAAAAAACGCCCGCAGGACGTGGTTGCCGGTGCGAAAGGCAGCGTATCAAGTACCATCCGAATCTTTTCCGGATGCAGATTCCACAGCCTGGTTCCCGTTTCCAAGGCTTTTTCCTTTCCGTAAATATCCTGAAGCAGCCCGAGGGCATAACGCCAGGGCTCTCTGACGGCGGCATCGCCCCCCGGCAGGCGGGAGGGAAAAAAATGTCCGACGCGCTCGTAGCGTGCCGCATTGCCTGCGAAAAACTCTCCCCCCCAGATTGTCCCCTTTGCGGAGCCACTCTCTTCCTTTTCGGGATCTCCGTATCCCGTGCCGTCGAAAAGGATGCCGATGGATTCCTCCTCGATGCCGTTTTCAAAAAGGCACGCCGCAAAATGGGCGTGATGATGCTGGATTTCAAGGGTCTCGGCAGAGAAGGTTTTTCCCAGCTTCTTCGCTATCTGTGTGGAAATATACTGGGGGTGCATGTCGTGTGCCACTATCTTGGGTTTCAAATCAAAGAGGGAGAGGAAGTGATCCATTGCCCTGTTGTAGTAGGAGATCGTCCCTCGTTGCTTCATATCACCAAGGTACTGCCCCGGAAAAAGGATATCCTCCCTGCAGAAACAGAAGCTCCCCTTCATCTCCGCCCCCGCGCCCAGGATAACCGGCGTCGGATGGGGAAGCGTCATTGGAAGAGGTGTGTACCCCCTCCCTCGCCGCATCAGGAAAAAATTGCGCCCGAGCGGCATCGCCACGGAATCGTCTATCGCCATCCGGATCTCCCGGTCCGAAAAGAGGAAAAAATCCGCTATCGGGGAAAGCGTTGCGAATGCCGTCCTGTTTTCGGATACGATCGGCGCGTCCGAGAAGTTCGCACTCGTCATGATAAGAGCTCTTTTTCCTTCCAGCAGAAGATGATGCAGAGGCGTGTAGGGAAGCATGATCCCGAGAGTTCTCTGTCCCGGAGCAACGAGATGGGAGATGGAGGTGTCCTTTTTACGGCAGCAGAGAACAACCGGACTCGCTGGAGAGGTCAGGAGTTCGCGTGCAACCGCAGGCACGTACACCAGTCTTTCCGCTTCCTCCAGAGATGCCGCCATGAGTGCGAACGGCTTGTGCTCCCTTCTCTTTCTGCGGCGCAGAAGCGCGACGGATTCGTCGCAAAAAGGAGTGCATGCGATGTGGAATCCCCCAATTCCCTTGATCGCGATGATTTTTCCTTCGTCGAGCAGAGAGGAGCAGATCCGAACCGCATCATCCCCCCTGTGAGCGGCAAACCGCGGAGAAGGTTCCTCACAGCCGTCCGCTCTTTCCGCTGCTCCGTCGGTCAGCCAGACTTGCGGTCCGCAGACGGAGCATGCGTTGGGTTCGGCATGAAAACGCCTATGGGACGGGTCGGAATATTCCTCTGCACATTGAGGGCACATCAGGAATGGCCGCATCGTCGTCTTCGGGCGATCATACGGAAGATCGCGTATAATAGTGTAGCGCGGACCGCAATCGGTGCAGTTGATGAAAGGGTAACGGAACCTTCTGTTCCCGGGATCCTTCATCTCCGCGAGACACTTCTCGCACACGGCGAGATCCGGCGGAATCAACGCCGTATGATGCCGAACGTACGGTCCGGCTCCTGAAGGAGCGTCCGCCGCGATTCCTAGGGCGTTTCCGGCTTTCATCATTGCGCAGGCAGGCTCTTTGAGGCTCTGTGCAATCTCGAAGCCGGAAGGCGGAGAAGACGACTCGTCTTTTTCCGCCAGGACTTTCACCGAGCGAATAAAAGACGCCGGGGGATTTTCACGGACAAGGCGCGAGAGGAACCTGTCGATGTTCGTCTCTTCGCCGTGGAGCTCAAGTTCGACGCCTTGAGATGTATTGCGTGCGAACCCTGAAATATTTTCCGACTGTGCCAGCCGCACGCAGAAAGGCCTGAAGCCGACACCCTGGACAATACCCGACACTAAGATTCTCGTTTGGAAAAGCATTGACAAACCTCCGTTCTGAAGGCATTGTAATGCATACGGAGAAGAAATGTATAGAGGGACCGGAGGTGGATTGAAATATGCCTGTGCTGGATATCGGACTGGTGCACGTGTACATGGGAAACGGAAAAGGCAAGACGACCAGCGCGCTTGGAATGGTGCTCCGGATGGCCGGGTGCGGAGGGAAGGCGGCTGTGATCCAGTTCATGAAAGGCTGGCCCTACAGCGAGGCTAAAGGGCTCTCGTTTCTTCCGGGTGTCGATCTTGTTCAGACCGGCAGACCGGACTATATTTTCCCGGGGCAGGCTAGTCCCCGGGATTTTGCCGAGGCTGAACGGGGCTTGGACGCTGCAAGAGAGGCGGTGTTCTCCGAGAACTACGATCTCGTCGTTTTGGATGAACTGAACGTCGCTCTCTCTTTCGGCCTTCTTCAGCTCCCCCATGTCCTCGATCTCGTTGAACGAAAACCGCATGCGGTCGAATTGGTGCTCACGGGAAGAAATCCTCCGCAGGAACTTATCGACAGGGCGGATCTCGTCACCGAGATGACTGAAATCCGGCATCCGTATCAAAAGGGCATCTTGGCACGGAAAGGAATCGACTGTTAAAGAAAAAAATGAACAAGCATTGCGCTGCTGCAACCACATCAATATCTCTGGAGGTAGACTCGATGACGAAGTCCAAGACGAATTCGTCCCCAAGGGGGAGAAAGAAAAACTCCTTCAAGGGACAGCTTACGATTGAACAGCTTCGCAAAAAAACTGAAATAGATTCCCTCGGTATATCCAGTACCGACGATATCGCTCCCTTGGACGAATTTCTCGGTCAGAAGAGGGCGGTTTCCTCCATTTCGTTCGGCCTTGAAGTCGAAAGCAAAGGGTACAACATCATCGTCCTGGGCAATCCCGGCAGCGGGAGAACAACCTATGCCCTTGAACGCCTGCGGACAGCGGCGAAGAAGAGAACGCCTCCGGACGACTGGGTCTACGTCTACAATTTTCAGGATCCGGGACAGCCTCTCGCGATCAACCTCCCTGCCGGAAAAGGCAAGGCGATGGGGGCGGCCTTCGACGAAATGGTTGAAGAGCTGAAGACGGCCATAAGCAAGGCATTCGAAAAAAGCCAGTACGAGGATGCGAAAGCCCAGCTTGTCAAGGAATTTCAGGAAGAAGTAAACCAGCTCATGGAAGAGGTAAAGGCCTGGGCCGGTGAGAACGGATTCTCTTTAAAGCGCACTCCACAAGGCTTTGTGAACATCCCTTTGACGGAGGATGTTTCGGAGAACGGCGAGAAGACAAAACGCGAGATTCAGCAAGAGGAGTTCGAGGCACTTGACGACGAAAAACAGAAGGATCTGCAGAAGAAATCCGAGGAAGTCTCGCAAAAGACACTCGAAACCCTCCGGAAGATCCGTGACCTTGAAAAAGGATTAAAGGAGCGTATCGTCAAACTGGAGACTGAAATATGCCGGAACGCAATCATGCCCTATCTCTCGGACATGAAAGAAAAGTTTGGTTCGGGCGGCTCCGGGGGGGACGGCAATTCGGACGAGAACGGACGTTCGGAAGTACTGGGCCGTTGGATAGACTCTCTTGCCGAGGATATCATCGAGAACTTCGGCATGTTTGTCGCAGCGGTGAAAGACGAGAATGCGGAGATCGATTTCACCCGATACACCGTCAACGTCTTCGTCTGCAACGACCCTGAGGACGGCGCTCCTGTCATCTGGGAGACGAACCCGACGTATTACAACCTCTCGGGCAAGGTGGAATATGAGAGCCGGCAGGGATATCTCTACACCGATTTCAGGAAGATCGTCCCGGGCGCCTTCCAGAAGGCGAACGGAGGATTTCTCGTTCTCGATGCCGAAAAGGTGCTTCTCAACTTCATGTCATGGGAAGCGTTGAAGCGGATACTCCGGACAGGGGAGGCAACCATAGAAAACCTGGGAGAGCAGTACGGAGCTGTACCCGTTTCCTCGCTTCGTCCGCAGCCGATTCCCATCAACATGAAGGTCGTGATGGTAGGAACCCCCTTCCTTCACGCGCTGCTCCAGTACTACGACCCCGAGTTCCAGAAGATGTTCAAAATCAAGGCCGATTTCGACACGGACATGGAGCGGACTTCAGAAACGGAAAAACAGATGGCGCAGTTCATCGCCACCTGCATCAAGAAGGAAAAAGCACTCCCCTTCGATGCTTCGGGCATTGCGGAGACCATCGAATGGTCCAGCAGGATCGCCGATGACCAGGAACGCATTTCGACGGAGTTCAACCGGATCACGGAGATTATCGTCGAGGCATCGGCGTGGGCAAAATCGGAAAACGCCGATATCGTCCGGAGGAACCATGTTAAAAAGGCGGTCCGTGAAAAGAGATTCCGATCCGACCTCATTCAGGAAAGGATTGCCCGCGCCTTCCAGGACGGACTGATCAGAATCGATACGTCCGGAGAGGTCGTCGGCCAGATCAACGGACTCTCGGTCGTCGATCTGATGGATTATCGTTTCGGTCACCCCTCGAGAATCACCGCGAACGTCTTCATGGGTCAGGACGGGGTTGTGAACATCGAGAGAGAGGTCAAGCTCACCGGCCCCATCCACAACAAGGGACTCCTTATTCTGACGAGCTATATCGGCAGAATGTATGCCCAGGACATGCCGCTTTCTCTTTCCGCCAAACTCACCTTCGAGCAGATGTACGGTGGAATCGACGGTGACAGCGCATCCTCTACCGAGCTTTACTGCCTTCTCTCCGCGCTTTCCGATACTCCGCTCAAACAGGGAATCGCCGTGACCGGATCGGTCGACCAGTTCGGGAACATCCAACCGATCGGCGGAGTCAACGAGAAGATAGAAGGCTTTTTCGAATACTGTGAGCACAAAGGTTTTACAGGAGAGCAGGGAGTGCTGATACCGGTCCAGAACGTCCGGCATCTCATGCTCGACGACAGTGTGATCAAAGCAGTTCAGGACGGAAAGTTCTTCATCCGGACAGTCTCCACAATCGACGAAGGCATCGAAATCCTTACCGGAGTTCCGGCATCCTCGATTCATCGGAAAGTAAAGAGCCGGTTGAAAAAATGGTCGAAGAAGACGGAAAAGCTCAAGAAGAACCAACCGGAGGCAGGAAGCGCCGATGAGAGCGAAGAAGAATGACACGCCTCCTGCCCGTGCCAGACCGAAGGACCTGGACAAGGCCTTCGACATACTCGAGGACCTCTGGGGCAACGAGAAGAACGAACCGCTCCTTGAGCACAATGAACCCCTGGACGGTCTCGTCCTGACTCTTCTTTCGCAGAATACGAACGATCGAAACCGGGACAGGGGATTTGCCGCTTTGAAAAGCGTCTTCCCTTCATGGGAAGCAGTCGCGTCCGCGCCTTCGGAGTCCATTGCCGAAGCAATACGCCCCGCCGGACTGGCGAAGACGAAATCGGAGCGGCTTCTGCAGATACTTGAAACTATAAAAGCCTCTTTCGGAGAATACTCTCTCGAAAAACTGAAGATCATGGAGGATGACGCGATCCGCAAGTATCTCTCCTCCCTTCCCGGAATAGGCGCAAAGACCGTGGCGTGTGTCATGCTGTTCGATCTTGGAAGAGCCGCATTCCCTGTTGATACGCATATTGCAAGGTTCTGCAGGAGGATGGGGTGGGTGGAGGAAACGCTCGCCCCGGAAGAGATCCAGCAGGTATTGGAAGAATGGGTGCCCCCGTCCCGCTATCTGGGAGGGCACGTCAACATTATCGAACACGGACGGGGGCTTTGCAGGGCACGCAATCCGGAATGCCCCGGATGCCCTTTGGCGCCGTATTGCTTCTTTGCCGGACACAAGAACGGAGCCTCGTGAGAGGCTCCGTTCTTGTGTCAGTATCCTGTCGAAGCGCTATTCCTTGTCCGGATTTTCTTCGTCGTCCTTCAGTCGGTTCAGGACCGTCTTATACCCGTCGGCGCCGTATTCCAGGAATTTTTTCACTCTGCTGATCGTCGCCGTACTTGCTCCGGTCTGCTGGGCAATCTGCGGATAAGTGTACGCGTCGCTCAGAAGCCGTGCAACCTCCAGGCGCTGGGCGAGGGCTCGAATTTCACCTATTGTGGCGACGTCCTCAAGAAAACAGTAGACTTCCTCCGGCGTTTCCAAGGAGAGAATAGCTTTGCACAATTGATCCGTCAGTTTGTCCTTCCATTTCTCGGTCATATGTTTCTACCTCCTTTGAATGGTGGAGAAAAAAACAGCCACGGCGTTCATGTCTTCCTGCGTCCCAATACTGACCCGTATCCAGCAGGTCGAATCCTCGCTCTCCTGAGAGAGCGGCGGAAATTTACAATGAATTTTTCCCGTATCGATTACGGAACGGGGGAGAGGAGCCTTTACAAGGACGAAATTCGCTTCGCTGCTGAACGCCTTCCACCCCGGAATGCCGTTTACCTTCCGCACGAAATCGTCGCGGATCGTGCGGAAACTCTCAATCCTTTCAAACAAGGATTCTGCGTTGTCGAGAACTGTTTCCGCCGCCGTCCTAGAAAGGATGTTGATGTTGAAAGGAGCGCGCGCATTGTTGAGACGGCCGGCCATCCTTTTTCCGCAGACCGCGTAGCCGAGGCGGATTCCGGCCAGCCCCCAGGCCTTTGAAAGTGTTTTCAGCACCACGACGTTCTCCGGAAGGGTATTGCCTCGCATCGAAGAAAGCCAGTCCCGCTTGGAGAATTCGCCGTATGCCTCGTCGATGACGATCGTGGATTCACAGAGAGCGGCCGCTTCGCCGATAAAAGAAAGAGGATGAGCCTGTCCGGTGGGGTTGTTCGGCGAATCGATAAGAACTAGAGAGGGTTTGAGGGCGCTCATTTTCTGCAGAAAATGAGCGTGATCGAAGCGGGGTTCTCCACCCTCGAGGTCGGCAGGAACTGTGTGGAGCTCAGCGCCGAAAAGATCGGCAAGGCGGTAATACTCGGAAAAAGTGGGCGAAAAAGCGAGAACGGCGTCGCCTCGTTTCACGAAGGACGAGAAAGCCATCCAGAGAATCTCGTCGCCGCCGTTGCCCGGAACGATCAGGTCCGCCGGAAAACCGCAGTACGCTGAAAGCTTTTCTCTTAGCGCCGTATAATCGGGATCCGGGTACCTGTTGAAGGGAAGATGGGCAATTTTTTCCAGGACATGTTTTTTCACATCCCCGGGAAGATCGAACGGGTTTTCGTTTTTATCAAGAAAAAGACTCATAAGCGGTGCTCGCCTCCCAAGGCAACATAGACTTTACCATGCTATCTTGTATAATTGCGACATATTTCGCAGTGTAGCATTGTACAGCGACAATGTCAACGACAGCAATGAATCCGTGTGACGGAAATGAATCCGTGGAAATCGTCTCTTTTCCACGAGCCGAAAGAAGAACCTCGACGTGTTTCGAGACATACGGACGTAAAACAGTTCGCTTGGACAAGCGAAGGAGGGGGAGATCGTGCGCTCCGTTGAAATGATTCCGGTAGAACGTCTTTTTGAGGAGGACGGCATTCTTGCAGGAGATATTCTCTCTCCGGGAGGCGTGTTCCTGCTTCCCTCCGGTCTTGACCTCGATTCATTGCGTTCCGCACGCCCCGATGCACCCGATCTGCTCAGAAAGCACGGCGTCGACACAGTGCCTGTCCGACAGCACGAACCGGTCTCCGTCGAGGAATTCCGCTGGATCGTGTCCTCTCTCACGCCTCCGATCGCCATGCTGAACCCCTTGCTTTCACGGGTCATTGCGCATCAGATGGGAGTCGTATACTCGAACATAGGCAACAGGGAACTCCGCGAGCGGGGCATGCGCTCGTTGATTGCCGTCGGGGGGACCCTTGCATCGGAAGTGCGCCGGATCCCCCAGATCACGCTTTCTCTCGGCGAAGACACGGAAGGGAAGCTCGAAGCTGCCTTTCACGGAGTCAACGTTGCGCTTCTGGGCGGACACATCGCCTATCGGCTCTTTCCCGCTTGGACGGAGCTGATACAATCAGTAACGATCGCCGGGCTGTTCCATGATATCGGAAAGGCCTTTCTGCAGTCCCCGGGATACAGTGGCGATGTGGCACGAATGCTCCGGGACGACCGGGCTTTTCAGACGCATCCCCTCTTGGGAGAGGCTCTCCTGAGGGATGCCGGGATGCACAGAAGGCGGGATGTTCTCTCATTTGTTCGCTCGCATCACGAAACATGGGACGGAACAGGGTATCCGGACGGTCTTTCAGGAGAGGAAATCCCCGTTGGTGCGAGGATTGTCTCGGTGGCGAACGTATTTCATAATTTCCTGGCTGTTCGGTCCGAGGGGGAAAAGAAGAGGAGCGACCAGGCTGTCTCCTCCATTATTTCCTGTACCCGAGGACGATTCGATCACTTTATCGTCAGAGCGCTCCTTGCCTCTGTGGGACTCTATCCTTCAGGAACAGTGGTTGAACTCAACGACGGCAGAATCGGCGTCGTCCTCGAGACAAGAGAACGAAACCTGATACGACCGCGTATTCTCCTGATGACGGGCCTCAAGAAAAAAAGGGCGATCTCTCCGGAAATAGTCGATCTCAAGAAGGACTCGTCGCTGGTAATACGTCGCGCAATAGACGATTTCGGCAAGATGCCGGTTCCTCCGATCGAAGTGGGAGCGGAGGGAAGACCCCGCGTGATTTTCAGAAAGTACCGGACGCCTGTTAAATTGGATTGAATTAATGTAATCTGCGCACTTTTTTTCTTATGGCAATCCATGCTTGACGAAATCAAACCAGCCCCCTATAATGTCTGAGTGCTGGCCGGGCTGGCGGAATGGTAGACGCACGGGACTTAAAATCCTGTGGACGAAGGTCCGTGCGGGTTCGAGTCCCGCGTCCGGCACCAAGAAGAGGTTATCGCGGGGTGGAGCAGTCAGGAAGCTCGTCGGGCTCATAACCCGAAGGTCGCAGGTTCGAATCCTGCCCCCGCAACCAATTTGGCGGTGTAGCTCAGATGGCTAGAGCATGCGGTTCATACCCGCAGTGTCACTGGTTCGATTCCAGTCACCGCCACCAAAAGACAAACAGCAAAGGCGGAGGGTATCTCCGCCTTTTTTCCTTTTCAGGAGGTCCTCATGACTTCAGCAGAGAAGGTTTTGCAGCATACCATCCCTTTTTCCCACTCTCCCGGCTCTTTAAAAAAAATATTGAAGGATATCGGAGTGCGGCAGGGCTGGTGGTACGCAGAAGATCCTGTCGTGCTGGCCGTATCGGGAGGAAGCGATTCCATGGCTCTCCTGTGGATGTTTCACTTTCTCTGGGAGGGGAGGGTGGTCGTCGCCCATCTCAACCACGGCATCCGGGGAGAGGACGCGAGAAAGGACCAGCTGTTTGTCGCCGAAATGGCCGAACGCTTGGGTTGTTCCCTGGTGTGCGGGTTTCGTCCTGTTCCGGAGCTTCTTCGGCGGGGAGAATCCCTGGAAGACGGCGCCCGGAGAATCCGGTACGATTTTCTCGAGAGCGTCCGGATCTCCAGCGGCGGGTGGGGAGTGGCCGTTGCCCATACTTCCGATGATTCGGCCGAAACGTTTCTTATGAACCTCATGCGTGGAACCGGTGTCAGGGGGCTTGTCGGCATTCCGGAGCGCAGGGCGCATTTTTTTCGCCCGCTGCTCGCTTTTTCCAAGGATTTCCTTAGGGAGCTCCTGCAGTACCATTGCGTTCCATGGCGTGAGGACCTCTCCAACGTCGATAATCACCATACCCGCAACCGGATCCGGAACCGCCTGTTTCCTCTCCTTCAGGAGGAGTTCAATCCCAGGGTAAAAGAGGCGCTTCTCGGCACAGCGGAGGACATGATAGGGCTTCGCCGAAGTGAAGACGAGATGCGGGAGGCTCTTTTTCCGCTTCTGAAAAGAGAGATCCCTTTTTGCTCGTATGCCTGTTCTCTTGATTCTCTCCGTGATCTCGACGAGGAAATCCTCGCGCTTTTTTTTCGCGGAGTTGCTATCAGGCTGGGTCTGAAGACGCTCTCCAGGGAGAGGACGAAAATACTCTGTGCCCTGGTCAAGAGATCCTCTCGCTGGTGCTTTCAATGGCAGAAGGAAATACATATTTTCTGTAATTTCCGCCTTGCTGCATGGGTGGACCCTGATATACTAGTTCAGGCTGCGGAGCAACCCGCATCCGTACACATTCTGAAAGGTCCCCGAGGTTCTTTCGAATGGGGTCCTTGGCGTTTTTCGTGGCGGAGGGAATGTGCACATCATGTTCTATACGGTACAATGAGTGCGGTCTTTCCTGACATCGGATCAGTGGAAACGATTCCTCTTTCACACTCCGGAAAAAGGTTTTGGAAAAAGGACATCCCCGAATGGGCTTTTTCACTTTTCCCCGTGCTCCGCTCAGGAACAAACCAGTGGATTCCGTATTGGGAAGGAAGAAGGTCCGGAAATGGCTGTCAGGCCGGAATTCGCATGACGGCCGCGCTTCCGGAAAGAAAATTATGGAAGGAAAAGGTGACTTTTGACGATGGAGTATCGAATATCGGACGTTCTCCTCACCGAGAAGGACCTGGCAGCCAGAATCCGTGAGTTGGGAGAACAGATAGGGCGAGACTACGAAGGCAAGGAGCTCGTCGTAATCGGAATTCTGAAAGGGGCGGTCGTCTTCCTGTCCGACCTTGTGCGTGCCGTTCCTCCTTCAGTGGATATTTCGCTCGACTTCATGGCGGTCTCCTCCTACGGCGACTCCACCAGGACAAGCGGGATAGTGAGAATTGTGAAAGACCTGGACGGCAGCATAAAGGACAAGGATGTCCTCATAGTGGAGGACATTGTCGATACCGGCCTCACGCTGTCGTACCTTGTAAAAATGATGCAGGAACGCCAGCCCCGAAGCGTCCGCGTATGCGCCCTGCTCGACAAGGAAGAAAGGCGCAAGGTCCATGTTGACGTGGATTACAGGGGCTTCCCCATCCCCGACAAGTTTGTCGTGGGTTATGGTCTTGATTATGGGGGGAGATGGCGTCATCTCCCCGCCATTTACACGGTAGAACAGAAATAGATAGGATCTTCAAAATTCTTTTAATGAGTCAGGAGGCGGCGATAATTTGAGCCGATTAGTAAAAAATCTCGGTTTGTATCTGATCCTTATTGTGCTTGTTGTGAGTCTTGTAAACGTCTTCCTTTCACCGACGCAGGGGCCTCAGCAAGTGCAGGAGATAGGATACAGCACGTTTCTCTCCGAAGTGGCAGCCGGGCGAGTCTCGACTGTCCTCATCCGTGAGAATTCCATCAAGGGCAAGTTTACCGACGGAAAAGAATTCGTTTCCTATGTTGTCGGTATCGGGGATCTTGCGAAGGAGGTCGCCCAGAAAGGCGTAATCGTCGAGGTGGAACCGCCGCAGCGAACGCCATGGTGGGCGAACATGCTCTCCTCGCTCTTCCCCACCCTGCTTCTGATAGGGGTGTGGATCTTCTTCCTCTACAACATGCAGGGAGGTGGAGGCAAGGTGATGAGTTTTGCTAAGAGCAAGGCCAAGCTCTTCCTCGATAACCGTCCGAAGGTCACCTTCAATGATGTCGCAGGCTGCGAAGAGTCCAAGGAAGAGCTCTCGGAGGTCGTTCACTACCTGCGCGATCCTTCCCGCTTTACAGGGCTCGGCGCCAAGGTGCCGAAGGGCGTCCTGCTTCTCGGACCTCCGGGAACGGGAAAAACACTTCTCGCCAGGGCGGCCGCCGGAGAGGCGGATGTTCCCTTCTTCAGCGTCAGCGGCTCCGATTTCGTCGAGATGTTCGTCGGCGTCGGCGCGGCTCGTGTCCGAGATCTCTTCGAACAGGCGAGAAAATACCAACCGTGCATCATCTTCATCGACGAGATGGATGCCGTCGGACGTCACCGCGGCGCAGGGCTCGGCGGCGGGCACGACGAAAGAGAGCAGACTCTCAACCAGCTCCTCGTGGAGTTGGACGGATTCGACGAGAGCACGGGCATCATCCTGATCGCCGCGACAAACCGACCGGACATACTGGACCCTGCTCTCCTCCGGCCCGGCCGATTCGACCGGCACATCGTCGTCGACAGGCCTGATGTCAAGGGGCGCGAAGCCATCCTGAACGTCCATGTGCGCGAGAAGAAGCTGGCGCCGGATGTCGACCTTGCCGTCCTCGCCAGAAGAACTCCGGGATTTGTCGGCGCCGATCTTGCCAACCTTGTGAACGAAGCGGCGCTTCTCGCGGCCCGTACCGGAGAAGTCCAGATCCGGATGAAGGACTTCGAGGAGGGTATCGACAGGGTCATCGCAGGACCGGAACGGAAGAGCCGGCTCATCAACGACAAGGAAAAAGTCATCATAGCCTACCACGAAACGGGGCATGCGATTGTGGCCAGCCGTATTCCTTCGTGTGATCCGGTCCACAAGATATCGATCATTCCGCGCGGCCACATGGCGCTCGGCTATACCCTCCAGCTTCCGGAAGAGGATCGCTTCCTGATGTCGAAGAACGAACTTCTCGACAAGATATGCGTTCTGTTCGGAGGCCGTGTCGCCGAGGAACTAAAGTTCGGCGATGTGACGACCGGGGCGAGCAACGATCTTGAGCGGGCGACGCAGATAGCCCGCCAGATGGTCACCGAATTCGGAATGAGCGAGAAACTGGGTCTCGTGAAGCTCGGGCACAAGCACAACGAGGTCTTCCTCGGAAGGGATATCGGTGAAGACAGAAACTACAGTGATGCGATCGCCTATGCGATCGACCAGGAAGTAAAGGCCATCGTCGATTCCTGCTACGAAAAAGTGCGGAATATCCTCGTAGAAAACGAGGACGAGATGAAAAAAGTCGCGAGTGCGCTTCTCGAAAGGGAAATCATCGAGGGCAAAGAGTTGAATATTCTCCTGGGCATCGAAGAAGAAGAGAACGGAAGCACTCCCTCTTCCGAGAAACAGGACGGACAGCAGGAAAAGGAACCGGACTCTCCGGAAATGACGGAACAAGTCCGCGGTCTTTCCTCGGAAGACTCTGCGGAGAACAAGAGCCTGGAAAAAGAAGACGAGACAAGTGTTCCCGCCTCCGCACCGGAGAGCGAAAGCAGGAGAGACGCGGCGGTCTGAGATTGTCGGAACACGAATAGCGTTCTTACAAGAGGATCCGGGAGGGAAGGTGTTTTCCCCGGATCCCTCTTTTCTTGTATGCGATTTTTTCATTAAAAGAGGGGTGAATGCACATGCTGCTCGACAGAAAGTTTCAGCTTCACGCCGATTGGCCCCCCTCCGGCGACCAGCCGCAAGCCATCAAATCGCTCGTCGGCGGCGTTGTTTCCGGACTTCGATATCAGACGCTCCTGGGGGTCACCGGCAGCGGAAAGACGTATACAGTCGCCAACGTCATCGAATCCGTTCAACGCCCCGTTCTCGTTCTTGCGCACAACAAGACGCTCGCGGCCCAGTTGTACAGCGAATTCAAGGCTTTCTTTCCTCAGAACGCCGTTCACTATTTTGTGAGCTATTACGACTATTATCAACCGGAAGCATACGTCCCTTCCACCGATACGTACATTGAAAAGGACGCTTCGGTAAACGACCGTATCGAGCGCCTCCGGCTCGCGGCCACCAAGGCCCTCATCGAACGGAGGGATGTCATCGTGGTGGCAAGCGTCTCGTGCATCTACGGTCTTGGACTCAAAGAGGCGTATGAAAACGTCATCTTCCCGTTTGCCGTGGGGGAACAATGGGAGCGGAGGGCATTTCTCGAAAAACTCCTCGAAAACTACTACGAGAGAAACGATATTGTCCTTGAGCAGGGAAAGTTCCGCGCCAGGGGAGACATCGTCGAAATTTTCCCCGCTTACGGGGAGCGAGCGCTCCGGATCTGTTTTTTCGACGATGAAATCGAACGAATCGACGAGTTCGACCCTGTATCGGGAAAGGTCATTGAGAACCTTCAGAAGGCATCGATATTTCCTGCTCAACATTACGTCACCGACCGGGACGCCATCGATAACGCGGTTGGCCCTATCCAGTCCGAAATGGAGCAGGAGGTCGAGAAATTCGAAAAGCAGGGGAAGTTCCTGGAAGCCCAGCGGCTTCGGATGCGGACGCTGTACGACCTCGAAATGCTTCGCGAGACGGGATACTGCTCCGGAATAGAAAATTACTCACGATACCTGGACGGACGAAATCCGGGCGAGCCCCCCGGGACGATGATCGACTTTTTTCCGGATGATTTCCTGATGCTCGTCGACGAATCGCATATCACGCTTCCTCAGGTGCGGGGAATGTTCAACGGGGACAGGGCCAGAAAACTCACCCTCGTGGAAAACGGTTTTCGCCTCCCTTCATGCTTGGACAACCGTCCGCTCGAATGGAACGAGTTCGAACAGCATATCGGACAGGCGATCTTTGTGACGGCAACGCCCGGGGACTACGAGCTCCGAGTCTCCGGAAACCTTGTGGAGCAGGTTATCCGTCCGACCGGCGTGCTGGACCCCGAGGTCGAGATTCTGCCCGCGACCGGGCAGATCGACGATCTTATAGCACGACTCCGCGATATCGTCCGAAACGGACAGCGGGCGATCGTGACCACGCTCACCAAGAAATCATCGGAGGATCTTGCGGAGTATCTTGCAGAACTTCGCATGAAAGTAAAATATATCCACTCGGAACTCAATGCTTTTGAAAGAGCGGAACTCATACGCGATCTCCGCAACGGCGAAATATCGGTTTTAGTCGGTATCAATCTTCTTCGTGAAGGAATGGACCTTCCGGAGGTGGCGCTCGTCGCGATTCTGGACGCCGACAGGGAAGGTTTTCTCCGTTCGCACCGTTCCCTCATTCAGATGATGGGACGGGCGGCCCGGAACATCTGCGGAAAGGTTATCCTGTATGCCGACCAGAAAACGGACAGCATCAGGAAATCGGTGGAGGAGACTGCAAGAAGAAGGAATCTCCAGATGCAGTACAATGAGGAGCACAATATCACCCCGGTCACGATACAAAAAGAGATTGTTCATCTTCTTCCCGAGGAGCTTGTAGGAAGCGATCCGTCAAAGAAGAGCCCGGGATCCCGGGCGGAGAACCTGAAAGAGCTCTCCGTACCGGATCTGGAACAGATGATGTGGCAGGCCGTTGAACGGCTTGATTTCGAGAAGGCGGCCCGTATACGGGACGTTCTTGCATCGCTTGAAGGGAATGAATGGAATCGTGTCGCAATGGATTCGCATAAAAGGAGCACGAGAACACAATCTAAAAAACATAGACGTTGATATTCCCCGGGAACGCCTGGTCGTCATCACAGGACCGTCCGGGTCGGGAAAATCCTCCCTTGCCTTCGATACACTCTATGCGGAGGGGCAGAGGCGGTATGTGGAATCTCTTTCCGCCTATGCCCGACAGTTCCTGGGAGTCCAGAAAAAGCCCGACCTGGACGACATATCAGGCCTTTCTCCGGCCATCTCCATCGAGCAGAAGGGGACATCCCACAACCCCCGTTCAATCGTCGGAACGGTGACCGAAGTCTATGACTACCTCCGCCTTCTCTTCGGCAGGGTCGGCACTCCTTACTGCCACTCCTGCGGAAAGCCCGTTCTCCGGTATACGCTCGACGAAATCGTCGGAATCCTTTTCCGGGATTTTCCGGAAAAACGCCTTGAAATTCTTGCACCCCTCGTTCGTGGAAAAAAAGGAGAATTCCGCAATCTCTTCTCACAGACGAGGGAAAAGGGGTTTTTACGGGTTCGAGTGGACGGCGCCGTACTTTGGCTCGAGGAGGAAATATCCCTCGACAAGAACAAGCGCCACTCTATCGAAGCCGTGATAGACCGCCTTGTGGTTCGTGAAGACAGGCGTTCACGAATCGCCGAGGCCATAGAAAGCGCTTTCTCGCTGAGCGGGGGGTACGTACTCGTTGTCGACGAAGACGGAAATGAAAAACTCCTCACGGAGAATTTTGCCTGCGCAGAATGCGACATCACCCTGCCCGAAATAGAGCCGAGGCTTTTTTCCTTCAACACTCCGTACGGAGCATGTCCCGACTGCTCCGGCCTGGGAAGCCATCAGTACTTTTCGGAAGAACTTGCCGTCGATCCGACGAGAACGATCGCGGACGGGGCGCTTCTGCCCTGGAAAAAGAAACATTACATGCTTTCAAAACTCGAAAAATTCGCCGAGTCCAGGCAGTGGGATCTCTCGCCTCTCTACGGCGACCTGCCGGAGCACATCCGGAACTTTCTTCTTTTCGGCTCAGGAGAAAGGCTTCCTCTTACATTCCGGGAGAACGGCAAAGAGAAAACCTACATGGGCCGTTACGAAGGGCTTATACCCTGGCTCGAAGGCCGCTGGAAAGAGACCGAATCCGACGGTGTGATCGAGGAACTCGAGACATACCGCGTGGACGATCTCTGCCAGTCCTGCAAAGGGCTCCGTCTTCGTCCGGAAGCGCTGAACGTGCGAATCGGAGGGTACAGCATAGGAGACCTGGTCTCAATGCCTATCGACTCTCTTCTGGGAGTGCTGGATACCATCTCCTTCTCATCCTCCCAGGAGCACGTCGTCCAGCAGGTTATGCTGGAGGCCAGAAAGAGAATCGACTTCCTCTCGAATGTCGGCGTGGGATATCTCTCCCTGCTCCGCAGGGCGGATACGCTGAGCGGAGGAGAGAGCCAGAGGATTCGCCTTGCCACCCAGGTCGGCTCGAAGCTCAGTGGCGTCCTTTACGTTCTGGACGAACCGACGATCGGCCTTCACTCACGCGACACCGAGAAGCTCGTCCAGTCGCTTCAATCCATTCGGGAGCTTGGAAATACCGTCGTCGTCGTGGAACACGATCGCGAGACAATGACGGCCGCCGACGCCATTATTGAGATGGGACCCGGAGCTGGAGAAGGCGGGGGAGAGATCGTCTTCTCCGGCAGTTACGAAGAGGCTCTTCGCTCGAATCACCTCACAGGCCCCTACCTCCGCGGAGAGAGCAACGCCGTGATTGCTTCCAATCGGCGCACACCCAAAGGATGGCTCAAAGTGAAAGGCGCGTCCCACAACAACCTGAAGAAAATCGACGTGCCCTTTCCTACCGGGATGTTCACCTCGGTTACAGGAGTCTCCGGCTCTGGAAAGAGCAGCCTGGTGCATGATGTCCTGTACAAGGGACTCAGACGCATCCTTGACAGGGACTTCCGGGAAAGAGCCGGGGAGCATCGTGAGATCGAAGGGGGGGAGCAGTTCAAAAACGTCATCCTCGTCGACCAGAGCCCGATCGGCAGGACGCCTCGTTCCAACCCGGCAACCTACACAGGGCTTTTCACGCTTATCAGGGAACTGTTTTCGGGACTGCCGGAATCCCGCCTTCGCGGATTCGCCCCGGGACGCTTCAGCTTCAACGTCAAGGGCGGACGGTGCGAAGCGTGCGGCGGCGGCGGAGTGACGAGAGTTTCCATGCTTTTTCTGCCGGATGTCTATGTTCCCTGTGAAGTCTGCGGAGGAAAGCGGTATAATCACGAGACCCTTGAAGTGAAATTCAAGGGGAAGTCGATCGCTGATGTCCTCGAGATGACCGTCGACGAGGCATTGATCTTCTTTCGGGACATACCGAGGATATCATCCAAGCTTGCCCTGATAGCTGAGGCCGGGCTTGGGTATATCCGTCTCGGCCAATCGGCTCTCACTCTCAGCGGGGGAGAGGCCCAGAGAGTGAAACTCTCGAAGGAGCTGAGCAAGCGATTCGCCGGCCCGACGCTGTATCTTCTCGACGAACCGACGACCGGCCTCTTCTACACCGACGTAGCGAAACTCCTTGGCATCATCGGCAGAATCGTCGACAACGGCAACACGGTCATTCTTATAGAGCACAATCTCGATGTCCTCCTCTCCTCCGACTACATTGTCGACCTTGGACCGGAAGGCGGAAACGGAGGAGGAAAACTCGTCGCAACCGGTACCCCCGAGGAAATACTTACTGCGGGGAAAGGATATACTGCGCGTTTTCTACGGAAGTATTCGGAGGAAATAGCCGAAAGGATGAAGAATAATGGAGAAGAGAATGAACAGGCTCCCCGAGAAACGCAACACAAGAACAGTAAAGGACGGAGAAAAAAGGGAGTACCGGAAGAGCGCTCCGCGAAGAACGGAAGAAAACGGAGAGAGAAGGAGTGACGACATCCACTGGGGGAGACAGATCGTCCTCCAGCTTTTGAAGGATTCTCCCGAGAGGGTACAGAAGATCTATCTCGGAAAGAATGTCAGCGACCGTTTTTCGCTGCAGATCGGAGCCCTCGCGGAGAAAGGAAAAGTCGTTGTTCAGCGTGTGGCGCCGGAAATACTCACAGAAATGTGCGGCACGTCCAATCATCAGGGGGTGGCGTGCAGAAGCGGCGATGTCCCGATGCTCGACTTGCAGGACATCCTTCCGGGATTTTCAGAGAAAAAAGAGCCTCTCCTCCTCGTGCTTCTCGATCACGTCCAGGATCCTCACAATCTCGGCGCCGTCGTCAGAACGGCGGAAGCGTGCGGTGCGACAGCCGTTCTCTTTCCCAAAAGGCGTGCGGCGCTTCCCGGGGGTACCGTCGTCAAGGTGAGTGCAGGCGCCGCCCTGCGGGTACCCATGGTCGCCGTGAACAACGTGACGCAGACGGTGAAGGAGCTTCAGCAGAACGGCTTCTGGACCATCGGGCTTGACAACCGGAAAGGGCGATCACTTTGGTCCGAACCTCTGCCGGAAAAAACGCTCCTCGTTGTCGGCTCCGAAGGAGAAGGACTCTCCCGCCTCGTCGCTGAGACTTGCGATGAAATCGTGAAGATCCCGGTAGCGGGATCCACCGGCTCCCTTAACGCCAGCGTCGCATGTGCCGTCGGTATGTTCGAATGGGCACGAAAATGGGGCGTCCAAGCCTGAACATCAGGAAACACTAAAAAAGTCCCGGCTCCGAAGCCGGGACTTTTTTCTGCGGTACAGTTGATACTGTCGTTTTATTTCGTGTAGCCGAGGTTCTTCGCCTCTTCCTTATGACCGAGTTCCCAGAGTGTGGTGCGGTATATCTCGAGGTACTCCTTGCCTTCAGGCGTCTTGTTGCATTCCTCCAGAACGAGCTGCTGGCCGATGGCGCGCGCCTTCTGCTCTTCTTCGGGGCTCCAGCGGACGATGGTTACGTTCGGCATTTCCTTCCACTTCTCGCGCGCCTTGATCTCGTGGACGTACACCATGGCGGAAAGATACCGGATGCGGTCGCGCGCGGCGTAAATGATGTCCTTGTACTCCTGCGAAAGAGCATTCCACTTGTCCGGATTCACGACAAGAGGGAAATATTCGCACGTACCGTTCTGGAAGGCCGGGTCGATAACATAATTGGCAACCTCATGAAGGCCCATTCTCATATTTTCGTCCCAGAAAGTCCACTCGGCCGCGTCGAGGTTCCTGGTCTGAAGCGCTGTATAGATCTCAGGTCCGGGGAGAGATACCGTCGTTGCCCCAAGAGCGCTGTAGTAACGCGCACCAAAGCCGGAAGTACGGATTTTCTTGCCCTTGATCTCCTCGAGGTTGTTGATCGGAACGACCGAGATGAGCTGTTCGTAAAGCGGGCTGACCATCGCGTGCCCCAGGTACTTGATTCTGTGCTTGGCATAGAGGTTCTCAAAATAGGGGAAGAGTTTCTCGACGAGATATGCGCCCTCCGCGTAGGTGCTCAACGGGCATCCGGGAAGTGTGGTCAGGGTGAAGCCCGGGTCTTTTCCCGTCCAGTACGCGCTGTACACCATCGCCGAATCGACAACACCATTGGCCAGAAAGTCGAAGGTCTCGAAGACCGGGAAAAGAACGCCTGCCGCATATGGCTCGATGACGAAATTTCCGCCGGAGAGGGTCTTGACTGTCTCGCAGAAGACCTCGGCGATCCGCTGCTGCTCCGTTCCGGGGCTTGCGTGGGTGACAAGCCGCCAGTTCACCTTTGCCGCGAGAGCGGCTGTGGCTCCCGTACACAGAATCACAAGGGTCAACAGTATTGCAAGAGTCTTTCTCATCGTTAAAAAACCTCCTTCTCTTGATCGTCGTTGATTTTGAGTCTCCGCGTTGCGAATTCTCTTTCTTGCCGACAGGATCGTCTCTGCGCACCCCCCCTTTCTGATCTGTTAAGCCATTATTTCATTCCCAATATGTACCTCGGGAACCAGAGGACGATATTCGGATATAAAAATATCGCCGTGATACAGATAATCTGGAGTATCAGGAAGGGGACGCTCGCCTTGTAGATGTCGACGATATGTACATCGTCCGGCGTACACCCCTTCAGGTAGAAAAGGCTGAATCCGAACGGAGGAGAAAGGTAGGCGCTTTGCAGCAGAACGTTGAATGCAAGTCCTACCCAGAGAGGGTCGAAGCCCAGTCTCGCAAGGATCGGCGCGAGAATGGGAACGGCGAGGAAAATAATCGCTCCGGGTTCGAGAAACATTCCGAGGATGAAGATGAAAACGGCGGAGATGAAAAAGACCATGTTCGGTCCGCCGGGCATGTTCATCGCGATATTGGTAATGAGGGTGTTGCCTCCGAGGCCGGAGAAAACCGAGCCGAAAGCTCCCGCTCCGATCATGGTCCAGCCTACCATCGACGATACGGAGAGCGTCTCGAAGCATGAGGAGTAGACAATCTCCCACGTAAGGCGCCGTTTCAAAAGACCAATGAAAAGCGCGCCTCCGGCGCCGAAAGCAGCCGCTTCGGTAGGGCTCGCAATCCCCATCAGGATTGATCCGAGCACGATGACAATCAGCAGTGAGGGTAGAATCACGCTCCGCAACGCTTTGATCTTATCCCAGAAGGTGGCGCGCTCTTCCGGAGGCAGCGAAGGAGCAAAAGACGGATTGAAATACGCTCGAATCAGCACGTACCCGATATACAGGATCGCGAGGAAGATGCCTGCGGAAAGGCCGCCCGCGAAGAGTCCTCCTATCGAAACGCCGGTGACGCATCCGTAGAGCACCATGTTCGTGCTCGGCGGTATCAGCTGGCCGAGAGTACCCGCTCCCATGACGCATCCGAGGGACATTTTCCGGTCGTAGCCGTGTTTCAGCATCTGGGGCAACCCTATGAGTCCGAGGCCGATGACCCCTGCCGCAACGACTCCTGAAACGGCGCCGAGCACCGCGCCCACAATCACCGTAGCGATTGCGAGTCCGCCCCTTAGGCCTCCGGACCACTTGAAGAAGGCCTTGTAAAGATCCTCGACGACGTTCGTCTTCTGGAGAATATAGGCCATGTAAATAAAGAGCGGGACGGCGATGATGACGAAGTTGTTCATGGAACCCCAGGCGGCCGAGACCACGATATTCAGCGCGGCCGGTCCCCAGAGCGTATAGGCGAAGACAAGCGCCACGGCGGCGAGCGAGAAAGCGATCGGCACACCGAAGGCGAGTAGAACGAAGAGAGAGGCGAACATCAAAAGAGGGTAGAGTTCACGAGCCATAGAAAGTCACCTCTTCACTTTGATTCAGCGCCGGATGAAGCCTCCGGCCTGGAAAATATAAGGGAAAGCATATCTCTGAACGCCTGCCACGAGATCAAGGCACAGGAGATCGGGATGATCCATCGGAACCACCAGATCTGGGGATTGAAAGGAGTCTGGTGCGTCGACCGTTCCTTCATGAGCATGGAACGCCATGCCGCCGGAATGCTGACCCAAAGAATCGTCAGAACAACGCAAAGAACGACGAGCTCGGAAAAAATCCCCTGTATTCTCTGCCACTTCGGCGAAAGATAATGATTGAGAACATCCACCGATACATGCTTTTTCTCCATATGGCAGTATGCCGCGCCGAGCATGAAAAACGAACCGTATAAGAAGAGGGATACTTCGAAGCTCCAGATGGGGGGGGCTTTAAAAAAATAGGATTTCAAGGTGCTGTAGAGGATAACAACTATAAGAACCAGGAGTAATAGTGAAACCAGCCTTCCGAATTTCTTCATCCGATACACCTCATTTCTCTCTATCGCTGCGGAAGTTTCCGTGATAATACAACGCCTCTCCGGGCGCCGAGACGGAATTTCCGAAAAACGGATCTCCGGATTGATTCTCTATTGTTGCGATTTCGTCCCCGCGAACTTCCGCCGTCAATAGACTATAAATCGAGCTCCAGACCCTTCCCGGAGGTTTTCCCTTCTTTGACGAGATACCGTGCGGCCGCCAGGTCGAAGGCGGCAAATCCTACCGACTTGAAAAAAACACCCGATCCGGGAGCGGGAAGATCGCTTCCTCCGGACAGAATTTTTCCCAGGGGAGTGACGGCCTCTTTCTTCAGAACTCCTGAATCCAGAGGATCCATGAGGTCACCAGTCTCCGAAAGCGCATGTTCGGTGTCGACAATTATACTCGGAATTACCTTGAACAACGCGTCGGGATACTCCCGCATATCAGGGCGGTAAGAGCCGATGCCGACGAATGTTTTTCCTTCGAAGAGCTTGGGGACGTCCGGAAAGAGGGGAACTTGAGCGTTCGTTGCCGTCATCACCACATCCGAGCTTTCGAGCAGATCCGTCGAGTCCCGTGCGACTCGGATCTCCGTCCCCGGAAGATCTTTTTTCAATTGATCGGCGAAATCCTGAGCCTTGGAAAATATTGTATCATGGAGCGTCACCATTGAAAAAGGCCGGACGGAGCAGGCGAATCGTACCTGCCAATAGCCCTGGACACCGGTTCCTGCAATACCGAGGCGTGCTGCATCCTGATCCGAAAGAGTCCTGACGGCAAGACCGCCGACGCCTCCGGTCCGTAACGCGGTAAGAGTGCGTCCGTCCAGAAGGGCGGAAGGATGTCCGTCTTCTCCGTCCAGAAGAAGAAAGACTCCATTGAGGAAGGGTTTCTGTTTTTGAGGATTTCCGGGATAGAGTGAAAGGATCTTCAACCCCCAATCAGGAGTGGAAAGGCACGGCATCAGCATAAGCGTGTTCTCTTCACGAAAAACGGAAGTGCGGAGCGGAACCGTCAGACTGCTCTCATCCGTTTCCATCGTTATCATGACGTCCGCCAGCACATCCATTACTCCGGAGAACGAAAACGAGGCGAGCATATGTTGACTGTTCATGAAAAACATTAAAAAAGGACCTCCTGATTTTGGAGTTTCGGAGGCGTATGGAAGGCCTCGAACTAATCCATTATACACGTTGCAGAGCTTAGGGGATATGTTTTCTCTCAGCTGGAAAATAATTCTTATCTTTATTATCTTTTAAATCCTTTAAAATATGTCAGATGCAAATGCGATTTTTTGCCTTTCCTGTCATAATCTCGAAATGCTTTAGGAAAAAATTCTCAAATTGCTTCTTGACAAAGCGGTGCTTCCGGGAAGAGAATTAAACGCAGAAAATCATATTCTTCTATTCTTAATCGGGGGGAGATATCGCACCCGGTCCTTAATTTAAGTTCAGTTTGACTCCATCTTGTTTCAAGACCCCGTATTTCTCAGGACAAAACACGCATGAAGCCTCAATCCGTTTTGGAGTACCGTGCCCACATTTTCACTGCAGTTTATTTGTGAAGGGAGGAAGCTGTATTGGATGAGAAAGTAGGTCCGGGAGGAGAAAAATCAGCCCTGCAAATGATCACTGAGCATCCGATTCTCGAGTTTCAACGCGGAGAGAAGGTTCGTTTTTTCTTCGACGGACGGGAAATGGAGGGGTTCGAAGGAGATCCAATAGCGACGGCGCTTCACGCGAACGGAATTCGGGTCTATCGCGAAACGGCGGAATTTCACAGGCCGAGAGGCTTTTTTTGCGCGATAGGGAAGTGCAGTAGCTGTTTCATGGTTGTGGACGGCGTTCCCAATGTAAGGACCTGCATCACTCCCCTGAAGGCCGGGATGAGAGTGGAAACTCAGCACGGCAAGGGAAATGTTCCTGAAATAGCAAATGAGAAGGTGTCGTCATGAGAAAACTTTCCACGGATATTCTCGTCATCGGCGGAGGGGCCGCCGGCCTGAGCGCCGCGGCGGAGGCCGCGTCGGCGGGGGCCGGAGTGCTGGTGGTCGAGAGCGACCTCAGGCTCGGAGGTCAGCTCATCAAGCAGACTCACAAATTTTTCGGCAGCAAGGACGAATATGCCGGAACGCGGGGATTCAAGATCGCGGATATTCTGCTCGACGAAATCAAATCATTCAAAGACAGCGTTTCTGTTCTTCAAAACACCACCGTTACAGGATTCTACACCGAAGACAACACTTTCACCGCCATGCGCGGCGAGGAAGAATTCTTCCAGATAAATGCAAAAAAAACGATTGTAGCGACGGGAGCCCAAGAGAGGCTCATTCCGTTTCCGAACAACGATCTCCCCGGTGTCTACGGAGCCGGAGCGGTCCAGACGCTCATGAACGTCTACGGGGTGCTTCCGGGGAGGCGGGTTCTCATGGTCGGCGCCGGGAATATCGGCTTGATCGTCAGCTACCAGCTCATGCAGGCAGGTGTGGAGGTCGCCGCGGTTGTCGAGGCCGCCCCGCGCGTCGGCGGATACTGGGTGCACGCCGCGAAAATCCGTCGTATGGGAGTTCCTATCCTGTTGCGCCACTCCATAAAAAAAGCTGTCGGAAATGACGTCGTCACAGGCGCCGTCATCACTGCCTTGAACGAACGATTCGAACCGGTAGGTCCTGAACGCGTGCTGGATTGCGACATCATCTGCATCGCGGTCGGACTGAGCCCCACCACGGAAATTCTCTCCCAGGCGGGGTGCAGGATGATGTACGTTCCCCAGCTCTGCGGTACCGTCGCGCAGAGGGACCGGACAATGAGAACCTCGAATCCCGACTTCTACACAGCCGGGGACGCCAGCGGAATCGAGGAGGCCAGCGCAGCCATGGTCGAGGGACGCATAGCCGGACTCTCCGCGGCCGACGCACTTGGCTACCCCACGGAACACGGGAAAATCGACGAATACTGGGGACGCTTGGAATCGCTCCGGATGGGAGAAGCGGGAGCGAGAATCTGCCAGGGAATCGAATGTGTTCTTGTGCAGGGTTGGGAGGGTGTTGTGTATGTCTGAGAAGGATATGGCCATGCTGTTCAACAGCGGAGTGCTGACCGGCGAAAGGGAAGGCGCGTTGTTGCCGCCGAGTGAGTTGTGGGAAAGGAAAAAAGGGGGCGTCGTCATTGTTGAATGCCCTCAGAGGATTCCCTGTAATCCGTGTCATACGAGCTGTCCGACCGGCGCCATACTTCCGTTTGCCGATATCAACGATACCCCGAAGGTCGACTGGTCGAAGTGCACGGGATGCACTCTCTGCGTCTCGGCATGTCCCGGTCTCGCATGTTTCGTGATCGATCTGACGTTTTCGGACGAGATGGCTCTCTACAAGCTTCCGTACGAAATGCTGCCCCTTCCCGTCAAGGGACAGAAGGTGCAGTGCCTCGACCGAGAAGGAACCTGCATAGCCGAAGGAACCGTCGAAAACGTGACCCAGCCGAGAAAGGACCGGACACACGTTGTGCACGTCTCGGCGCCGAAGGTCTTTCTGACGACTTTCCGAGCGATAAGGGTGGTGGAATCAGTATGAGCAGCGCACCTGAGAATCCGGAGAAGATTTACGTCTGTCGATGCGAAGAGGTCACGCTCGATGAGATCGACGAGTGGATCGAGCGCGGATATGATACAGTAGAGGAGTTGAAGCGCATTCTTCGTGTCGGAATGGGCCCATGCCAGGGGAGAGGGTGCCAGGATATTCTCATGAGGGAGATTGCGAAAAAAACCGGAAAACCGATTTCGGAAATTGCTCCGGCGACAGTCCGTCCTCCGGTGAAGCCGATCAAGATAGGCCTTCTTGCGGACGGAGGTGAAGAGTGATGGACTGGAAAACGACCGCGGAGGTCGTCATAGTCGGCGGAGGCATCATCGGCGTTTCAACGGCGTACTATCTCGCGAAAGAGGGCGTACAGGATATTGTCCTCGTCGAGAAGGGTACCATATGCGGAGGATCGACAGGGCGCTGCGGCGCCGGCATCAGGGCACAATGGGGAACCGAGATGAACTGCAGGCTCGGTATTGCGGCCCTCGACATTTTCGAACAACTCGACCGGGAACTGAGAATGTCGGTCGGCTTGAACCAGGGAGGATACCTCCTTGTCGCGTATAATGACAAGGAGGTGGAGACGCTCCGGAATGGCATGCTTCTTCAGAATTCGCTCGGTATCCGGTCGAAAATGATCACTCTCTCAGAGGCCAGGGAAATATGCCCGGGACTTGCAGCGGATGACGCGATCGGTTTTTTCTTCCACGCGAGGGACGGTCATGCCGATCCTTTCCTGACGACGTTCGCCTATCTCGAAGCCGCAAAACGCCTCGGAGTGACGTGTTACAGAAATACCGAATGCACGGGGATTCTCGTTCACGAAAACGTTGTGCAGGGTATCAGGACGAACCGGGGAATAATCAGCGCGCCGATCGTCATCAACTGTGCGGGCCCCTATGCGCAGATAATCGCGCGTATGGCCGGAATCGAAATCCCCAACTGGGCCGAACGTCATGAGATAATGATTACCGAGCCCGTCGCTCCGGGAGTCTGCCCCTGCATGCTGATGAGTTTCTCGGGGAATTACTATATTCAGCAGCGGCCTCACGGCTCCATCATCTGCGGCATGAGCCCTGCAGGCCATCCAGAGGATTTCGAAAACAAGGCTTCATGGCAGTTCCTCGAGGCGATGTCCAAAACCCTTGTCAGACTTCTTCCGAGAACAAAAGGAATTCGGGTGGCCCGGCAGTGGTCGGGGATGTATGATATGACTCCCGACGCACAACCTGTCATCGGTGAAACCGACGTAAAAAATTTCTATCATTCCACAGGCTACTCGGGACACGGTTTCATGCTCGCTCCTGTGGCGGGAAAAATTCTTGCGCAGCATATCACGGGAAAGACGCCGGATATCGATTTCTCCATGCTCGATTACCGCCGTTTCAGTCGTGGAGAACACATCAGAGAATCGAACGTGGTATGACGCAGGAAAGATAAAAGAAAAGGAGTGTTCGTTGTGAAGTTTCTCAAACCCCTGCTCGACAAGTGTGTCATGTGCGGAGCATGCATGTCCGCATGTTCTAAAGCGTGGGCGAAAAAGGACGACCCGGAGATGTCGCGTATTTCCGTCAAGAACGTCACCGGACTGCCCGATATTCGCGTATGCGACCAGTGCGGCGGCTGCATTGCCGTCTGCCCGACCATGGCCCTGCAACGGGACAAAAACGGAGTGGTGCAGATCGATCGCCAGAAGTGCACATCGTGTCTTATCTGTGTAGGATTCTGTCCCTCAGCCTCGATGTTCTTCCACGCGGATACGGACTCTCCCTTCAAGTGCGTCGCGTGCGGCATCTGTGTCAAGGCATGCCCTGAAGGCGCCCTGTCCGTAGTCGAACAGAAAAAGGAGGGATAGGAGAATGGAACAGATGAAGCTTCTCGCTGAATGGAAGTACACTCCTGCGAAAGTTCACAGAGGATACGCGCGGCAGTACCTTTCCGTGGATCTCGGAAAAAAAGACGGCGTTTTCACCTGCGAAACGCACCCGGTATCCGACGAAATGATCGAAAAGTTTACCGGAGGCCGCGGCTTCGGCCTGCGCATCCTCTGGGACAAGGTCACGCCGTCGAGCAAGTGGAACGACGCGGAGAACGCCATTATCATCTCCGGCGGTCCTGTCTGCGGCATCACCCAGTATCCGGGAACCGGAAAGACATATTCGGTCTTCCTCTCCCCCCTTACCGACCAGACATACAACAGCAACGCAGGAGGGTACTTCGGCCCCTTCCTGAAGGCTTCGGGTTTCGACGCGTTCTCGGTATCAGGAAAGGCGGAACGGGACGTCGTCATTTACATCGACGGCGATGAGGGAGCGGTTCGCGTCTACGAGTGGGCTCCGGAAAACCGCAATTCATACTTCGTCACCGAGGCGCTTCACGATCATTTTTCCGAGAACGAGGACGATAAACGAAACATTTCCGTCGTTTCCTCCGGGGAGGCCGCCGAACACAGCTGGTGGGGCGCCATGAACTTCAGCTTCTACGATCCGAGAAGAAGAGTTGCCCGCTTGAAGCAGGCCGGCCGGGGAGGCGGCGGTACTGTCCTGCGCGATAAAAAAATTATTGCTCTCGTCGTAAAAAAACGGGACTTCTCCGGTAAAGAAAATGATCCGGCGGATCTTGCCTCTCTTCAAAAGATCGGTGCGAAGCTGCATCTGGAGATTCGCCAGAACGACGATACGCAGAGCCTTATGAGAAAAGTCGGCACCGCTCATCTCAACCTCGTCATGAACGACTACGATCTCCTTCCGGTCAACAACTTCAAATTCGGCCGTAGCGAGGATATCCACAACATTGATCCCGACGCCTACGAAAAGCTCTTTACGCAGGGGTACGCCGACGGCTGCTGGTACGGCTGCTCGATGGCCTGTGCCAAGGCCGTCGACGGTTATGAAATCGCCACCGGCCCCGACAAGGGAAAGAAAGTCACGGTGGACGGCCCCGAGTACGAAACGGCTGCCAGCCTCGGATCCAACGTCGGGATTTTCGATCCGCTGTGGACCATCGAGACGAACTATTACGCCGACCATTACGCCCTCGACACAATCTCGCTGGGAACAGGGCTCGCCTTCGTCTGCGAATGTTACGAACTCGGACTCATCAACAAGGAGCACACAAACGGGCTGGAGCTGAAATTCGGAGCCAAGGACGATCTTCTGGAACTCATCCACCGCATGATGGACGGAAAAGACGAATTCGCGGCGGCCGTCGGCAAGGGCATCCGCAAGATGAAGGAAATCTTCTCCGAAAAATACGGTGCCGACCGCAGCGTTATGGAGCGTATCGGAATGGAAGGGCAGGGACTTGAAGTCTCACAGTACCGCTGCCAGGAATCCGTCGCGCAGTGGGGAGGGTATTTCCTTACCCTCAAGGGACCCCAGCACGACGAAGCATGGGTCATCTTCATGGATATGGTCAACAAACAGCTTCCAACTTTCGAAGACAAGGCCGAAGCGCTCTTCTACTTCCCGAACTTCCGCCTCTGGTTCTCGCTCGCCGGGATCTGCAAACTGCCGTGGAACGACGTGGAACCCTCGGATAACAGGATCCGCTACAGGGGAATCGAGGCGGCGAAGGTGCCCGAACATGTCCAGAACTATCTCGACATCTACACCGCCGTCACGGGCAAACCGCTGAGCAAGGAAGAGATGATCCTGCAGTCGGAGCGGGTGTACAATTACGAGCGCGTCTTCAACCTCCGCATGGGTAAGGGGACGAGGGAATGGCACAATATTCCGGACCGTGCGCTCGGGCCTGTTTTCCCCGATGAATGGAACGTCCGTGCCGACTACTTCGACGGCAGGCTGCGCGAAGCGGGAATCGCTCCGGAAGGACTTCCGGTAGAGGAAAAGATCGTAAAACTTCTCGAATACAGGCGCAAGGAATGGGAAAAACTTGTGGATGCCGTCTACAAGCGCAGAGGATGGAACGCGAACGGCGTTCCGACGCTGGAGACGCTCAAACGCCTCGGGATCGACTTCCCCGAGGTGGTCGAAGTTGTAAAACCGCACCAGTAGAAAACAGACGACGGTGGTGAAGAGATGATAACGGTGAACGGCAGGGAGATCGAATGGCGACAGGGGATGACGATACAGAATGTCCTCGACGAATGCGGGTACACATACCGCATGATCGCCGTATGGGTCGACGGAACGCCCTACCGGAGGGAGCATTTCGCTGCCACCGTCGTTCCTGACGGTTCTGAAGTCCAGGCGCTGCACATGATCAGCGGAGGATAGAGCATCATGATTTTCGGAACGGAACCAGCCGGGATCGTCTTCGACGTCAAACGATACTCGATTCACGACGGTCCCGGTATTCGAACAACCTTTTTCTTCAAGGGATGCCCGCTCTTCTGCTGGTGGTGCCATAATCCCGAGGGAATCTCCCCGTTGCCGGCGCCTGCCTACCACAAGAACAGGTGCATCGGATGCGGGCGGTGTGTTCGGGAGTGTCCACAGGCTGCCAGGTCATTCGGCAAAGACGGGATCACCCTGGATTCATCGCGTTGTGTCGAATGCCGCGAGTGCGAAAAAGCCTGCCCCACGCGGGCGATTGAATTCGTCGGCATCAAGATGACTGTGAGAGATGTCCTTCGTATCGCGAAAAAAGATATTCCTTTTTTCGACGAATCGGGGGGAGGAGTGACTTTTTCCGGCGGAGAACCCCTGATGCAGCCTGAATTTCTCCTTGCCTGCCTGAAAGCCCTGAAGGAAGAAGAGATCCGGACCGCTGTGGACACTTCCGGTTTCTGCCGCGAGGATGATATTCTGCACGCCGCGGAGTACGCGGATTTATTTCTTTTCGACGTAAAACTGATTGACCCGAAACAGCATGAACACTATACTGGAGTCAGCAACAACAGAATTTTGAAGAACCTTGAACTCTTGGACCAAAAGATCGGACGGGAGGGAAGAGGGGGCATAAACATTAGAATTCCTCTCATTCCCGGAGTAAATGACTCTCCGGAGAATCTGGAGGCCGTCGTGGAACTGGTGCGCTCTCTTCGAAGCGTTGTTGCGGTGAATGTTCTGCCATACCACTCCATAGGATCGGGAAAATACAAGAATCTGGAGTTGGAGTTTCGAATGGGAAAGACAGCCTCACCCACGGATGAGGACGTAATGCGAGTCCTTTCAATGTTTGCGTCGCGGGGGGTCCACGCGGTAAAGGGAGGATAAGAGAAATGAACGAGAGAATAGCACGGCTGCGAAAAGAAAGTTTTGAAACATTTCCCGGCATTTCCATCGAACGTGCGCTGCTGACCACGGAATTCTACCGGAATAACGAGGGAAAGTACCCCGTTCCGGTTATGAGAGCGCTCAACTTCAAGAACCTGTGCGAAAAGAAGACGATCTACATCGGTCCGGACGAGCTCATCGTCGGAGAACGGGGGCCTTTCCCGAAAGCCGTCTCGACGTTCCCGGAGCTGAACTGCCATACGGCGGAAGACCTCGAGATCCTGAACACGCGTCCCATGACCGGCTACAAAGTGAGCCGGGACGACATTCGCACCTACAGCGAGACAGTCGTCCCCTACTGGAGCGGACGCACACTGCGCGACAGGATATTCTCGAATATTCCCGGAGAATGGATGGCGCTCTACGAAGCCGGATGCTTCACCGAGTTCATGGAACAGCGCGCTCCAGGCCACACGGCGCTCGACGGAACGATCTATTCCACCGGACTGCTTGACATGAAGAAAAAAATCGCTTCTGTCAGGGCAAAACTGGACTGGCTGAACGACCCGCATGCAACGGAACGGGACGAGGAGCTTCAGGCCATGGATATCGCATGCGATGCGGCCATCATCTTTGCGAACCGTCACGCGGACCTCGCCGAGGAGATGGCGTCCGCCGAGAACGACGAAATCCGGAGGGCCGAACTTCTTAAAATCGCCGATGTATGCCGGCGCGTTCCCGCTCACGCCCCGAGGGACTTTCACGAAGCGGTCCAGACCTACTGGTTCACCCACCTCGGAACCATTACGGAACTGAACGGATGGGACGCAATGTCCCCCGGGCATTTCGATGTTCACCTGCGCCCCTTCTATGAAAAAGGGCTGGAGGACGGCTCGCTCGACCGTGAAAGGGCGAAGGAGATACTCTCCTGCTTCTGGGTCAAGGTCAACAACACCCCCGCGCCTCCGAAAGTCGGAGTCACGGCAGCAGAGAGCGGTACCTACAACGACTTTACCCAGATCAACCTCGGAGGCTTCGCCGAGGACGGAGGAGACGGCGCAAACGAACTTTCCTATATCATGCTCGACGTACTGGACGAACTGCAGCTCCTTCAGCCGCAGGCCAGCGTCCATATCACCTCGAAGACATCCGACCGTTTTCTCCGCCATGCATGCAGGGTCATGCGCCGCGGCTCAGGCTATCCTTCCGCGTTCAACGCCGACGCGGTCTTCATGGAACAGCTGGGAATGGGGAAAAGCGTAGAGGACGCGAGAACGGGCGGAACGAGCGGTTGCGTCGAGACCGGATCATTCGGCAAGGAAGCGTACATCCTTCACGGTTACCTGAACGTCCCTAAAATTCTCGAACTGGCTCTGAACGACGGAGTCGACCCGCTCACCGGAAAACAGATCGCACCCAAGAGCGGCAATCCGCTCGAATTCTCTTTTTTCGACGATTTATACGCTGCTTTCGAAAAACAACTCCGGTACGTCGTCGAGACAAAAATAAGCACCGACAACTATATTCAGCGGATGTTCGCACGCCATGCGCCCGCACCCTACCTCTCCGTCCTCATCCACGACTGCATCGAGAACGGAAAGGACTATTACGACGGCGGCGCACGGTACAACTCCGACTACATCCAGTGCTGCGGCATCGGCACGGTGACCGACAGCCTTTCCGCTCTCAGGAAACACGTCTTTGACGAGAAGACGCTGAATTTCGCCGACCTTCTTCGAGCGCTGCGCGACAACTGGGAAGGGCATGAGGAGATGCGCCGGCTCATCTGGAACCGCACTCCTTTTTTCGGAAACGACGATGAAGAGGCGGACGGAATCATGCGGAGGGTCTACGCATCCCTGATCGGCACGATCGACGGCAGGCATTCGCCGAAGGGACCGACATACCACGTCAACATGCTCTCCACGACATGCCATATTTACTTCGGAAAGAAACTCGGGGCCACGCCGAACGGCAGGTTTGCCCATGCGCCTGAATCCGACGGCACATCTCCTTCGCACGGAGCCGACAGAAACGGTCCGACGGCAGTCATCAAATCGCTCAGCCGGATGGATCAGCTCAAATCCGGAGGCACGCTGCTCAACCAGCGTTTCCTTCCTTCCGTGCTCGGCGGAGAGACAGGACTCGAAAAGATGGCGCAGCTCATCAGAACTTACTTCCGCCTCGGCGGCCATCATATCCAGTTCAACGTCGTCGACACCGAAACGCTCAGAAAGGCCCAGGAAGCCCCGGACGAATACCGCGGCCTTCTCGTGAGGGTTGCAGGATACAGCGACTACTTCGTCGACCTGGATCAGTATCACCAGGAAGAGATTATCGCTCGAACTGCGCAGGAAACCTTCTGACCACAATGCTCCGCATCTTTTTTTCCTGGTAAAGGGGGGATGCGCACGCTCAAAATCGGGTTCTATGCGGCATGAGGATTCACTGATGAGTACCACAAAAACGAAAGGAGTTGCTTACAGAATGCAGAAAGCGAAGAAGTTCCTCACATTGCTTGTACTCTCCGCCCTTGTTTTGTTCCTCATCGTACCGAACACGGCTTCGGCCGCTCCCGAAATGACGCTGCGCTTTGCCGGACAGGTTCCAATCGAGCACACCGCCACCAAACTGATGCATCAGGTGGCGGATGAAGTCAAGGAAAAGACGAACGGTCGCATCCACATCGAAGTCTACCCGGCCAACCAGCTCGGAGACTATACCCTCGTCTACGAAGAGCTTATCCGCGGCACGATCGAAATGGCGGCGATCTCCGTTCCCAGCCAGTTCGACCCCCGTCTCGAAGTGACCTACATCAACTGTTTCGTCCGGAACTTCGATGAGGCGAAGGCAGTATTCGCACCCGGCGGATGGCTCTTCAGGAAGATGGACGAACTGAGCGCCCGCCTCGGCGTCAAGCTTCTCGGCTTCCAGGTCGAAGGCTTCATCGGCGTCGGCAGCACCAAGGCCGTGAACGAGCCGCTGAATCCCGATGTCAACAAGGGAATTCTCGTCCGCATCCCCAACATGGATGTCTACAAACTCGGCGCCGAAGCCATGGGATACCGCACCGTCACCGTGCCCTGGGCCGAAGTCTACACTGCCCTGCAGACCGGCGTCGCCGAAGGCGTTGTCGGCATGACTCCGACCGCGGCCTACACGATGCTGAAGGACGTGCTCAAGTACTGGTACGACCTGAACTACTCCGTTGAGAACTTCAACTACATGATCAGCATGAAGACCTGGGAAAAACTCTCGGAAGCCGACCGCAAGATCATCGCGGACGCCTGCGCCCGGGTCACCGACATGAGCATCGAACTGGCGAAGCAAGACCAGGAGAAGCACCTTGAACTCATGCGCCAGGCCGGTATCGAAGTCCATACGTATACCGCAGAAGAACTTCTTCCCATCTTCACGAAAGTCTCCGCCACATGGGATCAGCTTAAGGACAAGTTCACTCCGGAACTTATCAACGAATTCAAGAAGGAGTACGCCCCCAAGTAAGCAAATCATAAAGTGACGCCTCGGAATGATCGGGAGAGGGGTTTTAGAAAAACCCCTCTCCTCTCGATCCCGCAAGGTGGAAAGGAGATATGCATGCCGGACAACGAGAGCATCGGATGTTATCCAGGGAACCCTCCCGAGAAAAAGAGCAGGACGGACACGGTACTGATCTTCCTCTTCTCGGCGGTCACCGTGGCTAGTTCTCTTCTTTTGTCGCTCATTATTTCAGCTGCTGCGTTCACGCGCTATATCATCGGCGGCGACCTCTACGGCTTCGAGGAATGGGTGCGCCTGCTGGCCTTCTGGCTTTATTTCATGGGCGGAGCGTACGGAGCCTACAACGACACGCATGTATCCGCCGACGTTGTTGATTCATACATGAAGGACGGCTTCTTCAAACGACTGGTTATCGTACTTCGCAACCTTATCACGACCGGAATCAGCATTCTTTTCACCTGGTACGGGTATGAATTTTTCATGTTCGGATTCATGGGTCCTCTCGGAACCGGAATCGCCATCCCCAAAACAACGATATGGCAGATTCCCCTCTGGACCTCCTATCTTGCGGTCTTTCTCGGACTGATTTTCATGACATATTATTTCGCCATGAGACTGCTCAGAAATCTCCGGGTGCTCATCAAGGGAGGAGTATCATGATTTACATAGCCGTATTGATCCTTCTTGTATGCCTTTTGCTCGGAGTTCCGGTGCCGATGAGCTTCATGGCGTCGACCGCCTGGCTTCTCTTCTTCGGCGGCCCCACCGGCGCCGGATACGCATCCTCGATGGTGCTTCCCTACGGTTTCAGCTCGATGAACAGTATCGCGCTCATCTCCATCGCTCTCTTCATCATGGCGGGAGGCATCATGGAGAGAGGGCGCATCGGAGAAAAACTCATCGATTTCGTCGACGTCTTCGTCGGGCGTATCAAGGGCGGTCTCGGAGTCGTCGGAACGATTTCCTGCGCCGTCTTCGGCTCCATTACAGGCTCCGCCTGCGCGACTCTTTCCTGCATCGGATCCATCATGTTCCCGCGGCTGGAAGCGGCAGGCTACCCCCGCGGCATCGCCGCAGCGGTCATGTCGAACGCCTCGCTCCTCGGAATGCTGATACCGCCCAACTCGACCCTCATCATCTTCGCCTGGATCAGCGGCCAGTCCATCCTTGCCTGCTTCCTCTCCACGGTCCTTCCGGGCATCATGATGACGGCGCTCATCTGCTTTACCAACTGCTGGCTCGTCCGCAAGAATCCGAACGTCCAGGTAACGGAGCCGCCCAAAGGCAAAGAACGGTTCAAACTCATGAGACATAGAGGCTTCGTCGCGCTTCCCGCCCTGATGCTCCCGTTCATCGTTCTCGGCGGCATCTACGGCGGCATCATGACGCCGACCGAAGCGGCGGCGGTTGCGGTTATTTACGCGATCCCAACGGGAATGTTCATCTACAAGGGGCTGACGCTCCGCGGCCTCTGGGACTCGCTCGTCGAATCGGCGGTCACAACCGGCGTTGTCATGGTCATGCTCTATTCGGTCATGATGCTGAGCAGGCTCTACATTATGGAAAACCTTCCCGGCAGAATGCTGGGGCTCTTCCGTACGGTCTCGGAAAACCCGTGGGTCATCCTCTTCATGATCAACATCTTCCTTGTCATCATGGGAATGCTGATGGACGACATCAGCAGCGTCACGCTCGGAACGCCGATCCTTATTCCCATCATCATCGAACTCGGATTCAACCCGATACACTACGCGGCCATCGTCGGCGTCAACACCGGACTGGGGTGCATAACACCGCCCGCAGCGCCGGTGCTCTACCTTGGAGGACGATTGGGGAGAGCGCCGATCAACGAGATGATGACGCCAACGCTCTGGATTATCCTGATGGCGTGGCTTCCAACGCTTCTTATCACCACCTATTTCCCGAGATTCTCACTGCTGCTCCCCCATATATTCCTCGGGACGCCGTGGTAAAGAGCGGAGGAGCGAAGTGACCTACAGGGAGTTCTTCGGATTCCTCTGCCTGCTCTTTTTTTTCATCGGACTCTGGACGAAGTCTCCCTACGCCTATTGGGGCGCACTCCTTACGGGAGCTCTCTCACGGGCTTCGGTAAAAAAAGGATGGGAGTCTCCCGCCTGGATGAGGAAGCTGACGCTCAGCAACCTGAAAAAAACGCTCGGCCTCCTTGACAAAGAGGAAAACGGTCTGTAGAATATCTCCTCGTTGGGTGGTTAGTTCAGAGGAAGAACGCTTCCTTGACGCGGAAGAGGTCAGAGGTTCGAGTCCTCTACCACCCACCATTTGATTGATACAGGGTTTCGACAATACGGTCGGAGCCCTGTTTTTTTATAAAGCCTTCTGGAGTCGCGGCTCTCGATCCTTACAATCCCCCCTAGAAAAAAGGAAATGATATCCATATCCATGTCCACAACTCCCGCTCCCTCTCGACGGTCGGGCGCCCGTTCAGTGAATCCGTCCGGACCCTTCGTCCCACTCGACCATGGGAAGAAGGAGTTTCAACTCTCTCAGGGAACGTCTGGAGTAATCGAATACGGTGAACGAACAACGGCAAGCCTTCGTTATAAGCACCGGGTCATAATGCGACAGAAAAAAATCCCCCGAAGATCATCCACGTCTTGGCTATAACGCAAGGGCTGCGAAGTTGACGCCGCGCGAGCGGGAGAAGGGCGAAGACTGGACCGGTGTATGACTCGCAGCGATGGGCGTTTATACTCCCAGTCTATCCCGGAGAGTTTCCTGGAGGGCGCTGGAAAAATTGATCTTGTGCTCCATGGCCATCTTGTTCAGCCATGCGGGAAGAGTGACGTTCTTGCTGACGGATTTCTTTCTCTCCTCTTCACGGAGAATATCCATGCGCACGTCGATCAAAACGGCGACTTCGTCTTCTTCCGGTTGCAGCTTGTTGACCGGCGTAGGGTCGGGAATGGGGTCTTTGTCCTCTTCCATGCAGAGCAAGTGCCCGCCGAGGGCGTCCTTGGCGCTGGCAATGGCGTCGGCGTAATCATCTCCGAATGTGTTGCATCCCGGAAGATCGGGGAATCGGACGCAGACATACTTCTCGTCTTCGGAAAGCAGTGCCGGATATATACGGACATCCTTTTTCATTGCGTATCGTCTCCTTTCAGGGGCGATGCTCTTTCAGCCCAGCTTGCTTCATGATGCTGCCGAATGTTTTCGGCGGAACGTCTTTTTGGGGATGCTTGACCGAGACCTTGCCGGGCTTGGTCGGATGTTTGAAGTGATGATGGCTGCCAACTGTGTTTATCCAGTACCATTCATCGTCTTTAAGAAGCCTGATTATCTCGCTGGATTTCATTGCCTCTCCTCCTGATCTATTGATTATAACGCGCATTATAATGCGCGTCAATTCAATTCACCTGTCGGAGTGTCGAATTCTGTGCTTGCCGCCGCTCCCAAGCGCCTTGCCGGGAAGGGTGGGGTGACCGGAAATGAAACGAATCATTGCTAGGCTGTTGCTGATAGTTGCGCTGGTGTTGGCTCTCGCGGTCGCGGCGTTCGCTCAGAGGGTGTACGTGACAAGAACAGGAGATTAGATACCATTCGGCAGGATGCCGCTATTTAAGTCAGTCTCGTATTGCAACAACATTGTCTTCTGTAGTTGCGCGAGGGATAGCGCCGTGCAGCGTGTGTAATTCTCCCAGAACTCAAAGCGTCGACGTGGAAGCGCCAAGCGAAGAATCATCATCGGACTACACTCCGCCACCATACAGACCACCGTCTCTTTATAACGGCCCGCGCCTCGGAGACAGACCTGTCCAGTCCGAACCAAAAACCGCGCATGTCGAAGACTGCTGCCTCATCATCGTGCGCGGCGACCAGATAGCAAGAGTCACGTATTCGACGCCGGAGCAGACGTACCGTGCTCTCGCGGCGCTATTACTGCCGGGAGAGAAATTCTTGTCACCACTCTACCAACACAAACACACTACGTCCAGGGGGTCGTCCGCGTCTCCGGAGAGCCCTCCGGACAGGCCGGAACGCACCCGCGAGCTTCTCCGGGCTTTCCCGTCGTGAACGGAACGGGAAGACTGGCCGTGCACTTTTCAGGAATGCGATTGCATGAAATACGTAGTCGTCATTAAGTAAATACACTTACCTGCTCTCCTTGTTCTCATTGTAAGCTCAATTTACCTAATGTTATATGTAAACAAGTGCAAATAAAATAGCGCAGTTGACTAATATGCACATAGAAGAAAAACGTCGAGAAAGAAAAACGTCGAGAAAGAAAAACAGATATAAATATATGCGACTTCAAGTTGAAAAATCATGTCGTTTTATGAAAAGGAGAAGTCGCATCACAATGCTCTCCGCAGAAAGCCGGTGAATACGATGCACGATGTTCTGTTCCGTTCGGCCCCGTTTCGCTCCGCCCTCCGTATTCTCCTCGTGATGCTGCTAATGACATTAGTGCAGGGTGCCTCTGCCGCCATCCGGCACGACGGCATCGAGTGGGAGGGTTTTCCGACGCACGACTTCTTCGAGGAGCACGGCGCGCCCATGCTGCTGATCGACCCCGCGACGGGAGGGATCCTTCACGGCAACCGGGCGGCGAGAGCCTTCTACGGCTACCCCGACCTTCGGGGCATGAACATAGCGCAGATCAACACGCTCGCACCCGAGGAGATAGCCCGCGAGATGGATCGGGCCCGCACGATGCTGACGAATCGCTTTCAATTCCGCCACCGTCTGGCGGACGGCTCCGTCCGCGACGTCGAAGTCTACTCTTTCCCCTTTACCCTTGAGGGGAGGGCGCTGCTGTACACTCTGATCGTAGACGAGAGCGAAGTCGTCGCCGCCCGCAGGGAGCTGGACCATCGGAACTTCCTGACAGGCGCTCTGCTGACTGCGGGTCTGCTGGCACAGTTCGCCGTGCTGCTGCTGCTGGCGAGGGCCGTACGGCGGCGCAAGCGCGCCGAGGAGGAGCTTCGCGAGAGCGTGGCGCGCTACGACGAACTGGCGGCCAAAGTGCCGGTCGGCGTCTACGTCTTCTGGATCCGAGCGAACGGGCGTCTGGAATTCGAGTACGTCAGCGACAGATGGTGCAAAATCCACAGATTCAGGCGCGAAGACGCGCTCCGCGATCCCGCGACGGTGAACTCTCAAGTACACCCCGACGAGCGGGAGGAATTCATGGCCCGCAATATGGAGGCCTTTCGCGACCGGACCACGTTCGCGTGGGAGGGACGATTCATCGTCGGCGATGCCGAGCTTCGCTGGCTGCGTCTGGAATCCACTCCCGTGGTGTTCGAAACCGGCGACGTCCGGTGGTTCGGAGTGACTTCGGACATCACCGACCGCAAACGAACCGAGGAGGAAGTGCGGCTCGCCAAGGAGAAGGCCGAGGAGGCCAGCCTTGCCAAGAGCGAGTTTCTGGCAAACATGAGCCATGAAATCCGCACCCCGATGAACGGCGTTCTTGGGATGACCGAGCTGCTGCTGGGAACGCCTCTCGACGACGAACAGAGGCGCTTCGCCGAGACCGTCCGCACAAGCGCCGAATCGCTGCTGGGAATTCTCGACGACATCCTCGACTTCTCCAAGATCGAGGCCGGAAAACTCGAACTCAAGTCGCTCGACTTCGATCTCTCCGCCCTGATGGACGCCTTCCGGGAAACAATGAGCTGGAGCGCCGAGAAAATGGGGCTCGCGCTTCACTGCTCGCTCGAACCGGACGTTCCGATCTTCCTGCGGGGCGATCCGTGGAGGGTGCGCCAGATACTGACCAATTTGACCGGCAACGCGATCAAGTTCACTGAAGAAGGCGAAGTCGCTATTCATGTTTCTGCGGAGGAATCGGACGAGACGCGGGCTCTCCTGCGCTTTTCGGTCCGCGACACCGGCATCGGCATCCCCGCCGACAAGCTGAACACTCTCTTCGAAAAGTTCGTCCAGATCGATTCCTCCTCGACTCGCCGCTTCCGGGGGACCGGACTGGGACTCGCCATCAGCAGGCAGCTCGCCGGGATGATGGGCGGTTCCATCGGCGTGACGAGCGACGAGGGGGAGGGATCGGAGTTCTGGTTCACGGTAGCATTGCATAAGCAGCCCGAAGGCGCGTGCCGCAACGAGCTGACCTTCGACCGGGCCGCCGCCGCGCCGCGCTTCGAGCGACGGGGCGTGCGCCTGCTGCTGGTGGAGGACAACACTGTGAATCGCAGCGTCGCGCTCGGGATGCTGCGCAAGCTGGGGCTTGCCGCCGATACGGCCGAAAACGGCGCGGAAGCGGTCGCGGCCGTCGTGAAGCAAGACTACGACATTGTCTTCATGGACTGCCAGATGCCGGTGATGGACGGATTCGACGCGACGAAGCGCATCCGGCGGCTGGAGGGCGAAAAGAGCGAAGTGCCGATCGTCGCCATGACGGCGCACGCGATGAGCGGCGACCGGGAGAAGTGCCTCGCCGCCGGAATGGACGACTACCTCTCCAAGCCGATCTCGCTTTGCTCTCTGACCGCCCTTCTGGAGAGGCGCCTTCCCCCGACGGGAGAGGAGGGGCGGCCCGACGCTCCCGTAGTATGCCCCCCCGTCAGCCCCGCCGAGGAGAACGCGGGCCTTCGCTGGAACAGAGATGTCTTACTGCGCCGCCTGCTCGGCGACGAAGCGATGGCGGCGGGGATCGAGCAGGAGTTTCTGGACGACATTCCGAAGAATATCGGCGTAATGAGCGCCGCGCTGGCCGCAGGCGATCTCAAGAGCGCGGAGGATGCGGCGCACACTATCAAAGGCGCGGCCGGCAGCGTCGGTGCGGAGATGCTGGAGTCTCTCGCGCATGACTTGGAAGGAGCGGCGGGGGAAGGCGATCCTGAGCGGGCCGCCTCTGTCGAAGAGCCTCTGAGGCGCGAGTTCGAGCTGCTGAAGGAGATGATGCTCTTCCGCAGGAAGGAATGACGCGCGCAGGACTTCATGAGATGCGACGACTGAAGAGAACGGAGAATGACGACAACGCTTCCGATACCGAATGAAAGCATACGATCGCCGAGAGGGTGGAGTAGCTGTCTGTCGCTTGCTTCAAGGTCGGTAAGGAGAGCGGAGAGGCGGTACCGAAGAAAGAGCCCGCTTCGCGGAATACGAAGAGATGAAGGAGGAGAGGAACATGGCGGAGCAGCAGATGGTCGTCTTCGGGCTGGGCAAGGAGGAGTTCGGCATCGACATCTCGCGTGTGCGGGAGACCGTTCGATTGCAGAACATCACCACAACACCACTAGCGACCGGATACGTATCGCACTAAGCGACCGACACGGCTTATTGCTCGCTTCGCTCACATTCGCCGGTCGTCTGCTTAAGTCTATGGACTTCGTGGAGGGGCCGCTAGGATGGAGTCCATCATTTCGGCAACGTCGGTGAATCCTTTCACCGAAGGATCGCGGGCGATACGATCCACCTCCCGCAGCGCGGCGAGCGTTTCATCGCTCGGGTGCTCCTCTTCCAAGGCGTCGATATAGCCGAGCACACGCGCGGCATTCCGTTCCGAGAGATTTCGGAAACGTCGGTACAGCTCTTTTCTTCTCGACAGTTCAAGCGTTGCCCGAGGCATTGATACCGCTCCTTCTCGCCCCGAGGGCGCAGCGTTATTGTACCGCGTCCCGTATGCGATCTTCAACCGGAGGAAGGAGTCCTCAATCCGCAGGCAGAGGGAGCGTTGCCGTTGCTCGCCGGGGCCGCTGGTGCGGTTCTTCGCGGCCCACTTCCAGAGAACGAGAAGCGCCTTGAGGCCCGGGAGACCGTGGCGCCGTTCGAGCTTAACCGTCTTCGGATGGTCGAAGAAGTCCACAGAAAGACGAATATCCGTGACCGCCATTACTGCACCGCCGCCGTGATTCTTTACTCCGCAGGAAATGTTCCCGGACGCACTCTGTGTTTTTCTCGTTTCAGTTTTTTGAAAAATCCGGATGGAAGCATGATCCTGCATCCTGCATCCATTTTTTTCGGCACTCCAAATCGAACAATCAGTAGAATGTGGTATTGCTTTCTTAAGAGTCTGCGGTTATAGTGCTTTTAATTACAAAAAACACATCTGCTTGTTTTCCTCCCTAGCCCCAGCTTCCGCCCTTCCGGCTTTCGCCTCCGGAAGGGCTCTTCTTTTTTACGAAACTCTTTTTTCAATGTCGCTCCAACGACTCAGATAAAAGGGTGTATCTCCTTTGAAAGAAAGGATTTTGCCCCGCTCTTTCACTTGCAGAAAAAATCTCCGGGCTGTAAGATGATTATAATAATGAATGGGTTGCAGTAATTCCGAGGAAATCCATGCGGAAACGAAAAAACATGAGGGGAGTTGGGATGATGAAACGTTTTTCAACGGTGCTTGTGTTCATGATTCTGTTGGGATTTGCGGCAACGGCGGTTGCGGCGCACCTTTCGATCGCTATGATCACGGATGTCGGCGGTGTCAATGACCAGTCCTTCAACCAGTCGGCCTGGGAAGGGCACCAGAGAGCGGAGAAGGAGCTTGGCGTCAAGGTCGCCTACATAGAATCGCGGCAGGACGCCGATTACGGACCGAACCTCGAGACTCTTTTCGACGCAGGAACGGACCTGATCTGGGGAATCGGTTTCAAGATGGCCGACGCAGTCCTTGAAGCGGCGACCAACAACTTCGACCAGAAGTACGCGATTATCGATTTCGCATGGGAAAACACTCCCGACAATCTCATCGGCGTCGTCTTCAAGGCTGAAGAAGCTTCCTTCCTCGTCGGCTACATCGCAGGGAGAATGACGAAGACCGGAAAGGTGGGCTTCATCGGCGGCATGTCCTTCCCCGTGATCTGGGGCTTCGAATACGGCTACCGGGCCGGCGTCATGCAGGCCGGAAAGGACATCCAGATCCTCGGCCAGTACGCCGAATCCTTCACCGACGCCGCCAAGGGGAAATCCATCGCCAACAGTATGTACCAGCAGGGAGCGGACATCGTCTTCCACGCTGCCGGAGGCGTCGGCGACGGCCTTATCGAGGCCGCGAAGGAACAGGGCAAGTGGGCCATAGGCGTCGACCGAGACCAGAACTACCTCGCGCCGGACAACGTCCTGACCAGCGCCATGAAGCGAGTCGACAACGCGATCTTCAACATCGCGAAGGAGCTGACTGAAGGAAAGTGGCAGGGCGGCCACACTGTCTCCTACGGCCTCGCCGAAGGCGGCGTCGATATCGCCCCGACGAGTTCCACCCACGTTCCGGCGGAAATTCTGGCGGAGGTGGAGGCCCTCAAGGCCCGTATAATCGCCGGTGAGATCGTCGTTCCCTTCAGCAAGGAGACCTTTGCCTCCTTCGAGGTGAAATAGACGCCGAAGGCGGGATGAGGAGAGCAGGTTTCCTCTTCCCGCCTTCCCTCTTAGTTGAAGGAGGTGATGGTGTGGCGGAAGGGAGAAAGTCCTCCACGGTTCCGGCTGTGGAGATGAAGCGGATCACGAAACGGTTCGGGAACTTCGTCGCCAACGACAACATCGACCTGGAAGTCCGGCGCGGCGAAGTTCATGCTCTTCTGGGCGAGAACGGCGCCGGAAAAAGCACCTTGATGAACCAGCTCTACGGCCTCTATCGCCCTACATCGGGCGAGATTTTCATTAACGGCGAGAAAATGAGGATGACGAGCCCCAAGGCCGCCATCGCCAAAGGAGTCGGCATGGTGCATCAGCACTTCATGCTCGTTCAGCCCTTCACCGTCGCCGAGAACATCGTGCTCGGCAACGAATCGGTGAAAGCCTTCGGCATCCTCGACAGTGAAAAGGCCCTCCGCGAAGTGGAGGCCATCTCCAACCGCTACGGCCTTGCCGTGGACGGCAAAGCCCGCATTCAGGACATCTCCGTCGGCATGCAGCAGCGGGTGGAGATCCTCAAGTGCCTCTACCGGGGCGCGGAAATCCTCATACTGGACGAGCCGACAGCAGTCCTGACCCCCCAGGAGATCGACTTCCTGGGAAAGATCATCGAAAACCTCGTCGCCGAAGGCAAAACCATTCTCATCATCACCCACAAGCTTCACGAGATCAAGGCGATGGCCCATCGCTGCACCGTCATTCGGCGCGGCGTCAAAATCGGGACCGTCGACGTCGCGACGCACTCCGAAAGCGATCTGGCCGAAATGATGGTGGGGCGCGTCGTCTCCTTCGAAGTGGAGAAAGCGGCCTCGCGGACAGCCGCCCCGGTGCTCGCTCTCCGCGATGTCCACGCGCTCAACAACCGGAGACTCCCCGCCCTCCGTGGGATCTCGTTCGAGGTCATGAGAGGTGAAATTCTCGCCCTCGCAGGAGTGGACGGAAACGGGCAGAGCGAACTCGTCGAGGTGCTGACCGGTTTGCGCTCCGTCGAATCCGGAAAGGTCCTCTTCCGGGACCGAGACATTACCGAGGCAGCTCCTTCCGAAAGGATCGGGATGGGAATGGCGGCCATCCCGGAGGACCGGCAGAAACGCGGTCTCGTCGGCCCTTTCACCGTGGCGGAGAACCTCATCCTCGAAGAGAGGGACAAGCCTCCTTTCTCGACCGGAACCGGCATTCTCGACCTGGAGGCGATCAGCCTCCACGCACGCGAGGTCATCGAAAGGTTCGACATCCGCCCGCCGCAGGAACGCTACAAAGCCGCGGCGCTCTCAGGCGGAAACCAGCAGAAAGTCATCCTCGCAAGGGAGATCACGCGGGATCCGGAGCTTCTCGTCGCATCGCAGCCGACCCGGGGGCTCGACGTGGGAGCCATCGAATACGTGCATAAACGGCTGGTCCAGGTTAGGGACGAGGGGAAAGCCGTCCTGCTCGTCTCTCTCGACCTCGACGAAGTCATGTCTCTTGCGGACCGGATCGCCGTCATCTACGGAGGTCGTATCGTCGGCGTCCTGGACCGTTCGGAGGCCGACGAGAGAAAACTGGGACTGCTCATGGCAGGAGGTGGAGCGAACAATGTCTAAGGAAAAAAAGCGCCTTCTCTCGGCTTCGCCTCTCCTCTTTACGCTTTTTTCGGTGCTGACGGGCCTTCTCGTCGGCGCTGTCGTGCTCCGGATCAGCGGGTACAACCCCGTCCAGGCCTACCGGGTCATTCTCGACGGCATCTTTTCCCGCCCGAGCTACGTGGCCTACACGATCATCTATTCGACGCCGCTCATTCTGACCGGTCTCTCGGTCGCTTTCGCCTTCCGGACGGGGCTCTTCAATATCGGCGCGGAGGGGCAGTTCATCATCGGCGCCCTCGGCGCGGCGCTCGCAGGAGCATTCCTGAACCTGCCCCCTGTGATTCACGCGATCGTCGCCGCCCTCGCGGGAATCGCGGCCGCAGCGATCTGGGGAGGAATCGCCGGTTTTCTCAAGGCCCGCTTCGGAGTGAACGAGGTCATCGCGACCATCATGCTCAACTGGACCGCCCTCTACCTGAACAACTACGTCGTCACGCTTCCCGGAATAAAACGCCCCGCCGCAACGGCGACCGCATTCATCCTCGACAGCGCCCGGATCGAAATCCTGCCTCTCTGGAAGATGAGCGAAGCGGGCAGGGCGTGGCGGATGGCTCACCCCTTCTGGCACGATATCCTCCGGACGCCGCTGAATGCCGGAATTCTCATCGCGCTGTTCCTCGCGTTCTTCTGCTGGTGGCTCCTGAACCGGACCACCCTGGGGTACGAGCTTCGGGCGGTCGGATACAACCCGGACTGCTCCGAGCACGTCGGCATCGACGTCAAGAGACGCATGATCTCGTCCATGGCGATCGCCGGAGGACTGGCGGGAGCCGCAGGAGCACTTCACGTCCTCGGATGGACGCGCCAGGCCGCCGAACTCGCCGCCATGGAAGGACTGGGCTTCGACGGCATCGCCGTCGCCCTGATAGGAGGAGCGTCCCCGATCGGCTGCATTCCCGCCGGACTGCTCTTCGGCGCCCTCAAGTACGGAGGCTCGAAACTGCAGTTCGCGCTCCGGGCGCCGATCGAAGTCGTCAACATCGTTATCGGTTCGATCGTCTTTTTCGTCGCCATGCCCAGGCTGCTGCAGATACTCGCCCGCAGACTGAAGAGAAAAAAAGAGACGGGAGGCGATTCCCATGCTGCTTGAGAGTCTTGCCTTCATCATCGCCACGACGCTCATGTACTCCGCGCCGCTGATCTTCACGGCCCTCGGCGGCGTTGTCTCCGAGAACGCGGGCGTTGTCAACATCGGGCTCGAGGGGATGATGACCCTCGGAGCCTTCGTCGGCGCGGCCGTCGGCTATTTCGCAGGGGACGCCTGGATCGGCTTTCTCGCTGCCGGAGTCGCGGGAGGGTTCCTGGCCTTCTTTCACGCCCTCGCCTGCGTCACCTTCCTCGCGGACCACATCGTCTCGGGAATCGCGATCAACTTCATCGGGCCGGGAGTCGCGCTCTTTCTTTCCCGCTACTACTTCGACGGAGCCACCCAGACCCTCTCCCTGTCGCTGGACGCCAAGATACCCCGCCCCCTGAACGGCGTCTTCGAACAGAACGGCTTCCTCGACATGGTCTTCAACCAGTACGCCACGGTCTACCTTGCGCTCCTCCTCGTCGTCCTGATCTGGTTCGTCCTCTACAAGACGCGGCTCGGCCTGAGGATCCGCGCCGTCGGGGAGCACCCGAAGGCGGCCGACACGCTGGGCATCGATGTCTTCAAGATCAAGTACCTCGCCGTCATCACCTCCGGCGTCCTCGCCGGATTCGGCGGAGCCGCCCTCAGCGTGGCCATCGTCTCGCGCTTCAGCGCCACCCTCGTCAGCGGCCAGGGCTTCATCGCCCTCGCGGCGATGATCTTCGGCAAGTGGAAACCGCAGGGAACGCTCCTTGCGTGCCTCCTCTTCAGCTCCGCGCAGGGTCTGACGGTCTTCCTCGGAAGGGCCGACCTCCAGCGCTTCCTCCCCATACCGTCGCAGCTCCTTGCGATGATCCCGTTCCTGCTGACCCTCGCGGTCTTGATCGGATTCGTCGGCAGATCGCGCCCCCCGGCGGCGGACGGACTACCGTACGAAAAGGACTGAAGATCGAAAGCCCCGGAGGGGAATATGCATCGCGATTCCTCCGGGGCTTTCGGCATCCCATGAACACCCTGTTGCCGCAAAAACACAGAACACCCGGTCCGTCCGTTTCCTGACGTTCTCCCCGGCGCCTGCATTCCGTTCCGCAGTTCGCATTACCCCAACCAAGGAGAGGCGCAGAAACTCCTTTCACAATATCCCCAAAAGATGTTGAAAAAATCCCGCTCATGTCGTAAGGTAATTCTGTTCTTGACAAATGAATCGCAAAGTATCCTCGTACCTTCTGAAAGAACGTGCATGCTGCATCCTGTCATTCCGCCATAGCAGCGAAACGAAAACAGCGGCGGTATTGATGCGCACGATCCGGGAACACCATCTCAATCCAGAAACGGAGTGGTACAAAATGACGATGAAGCGATGCCCGAACGGACATTTCTACGACCCCGCCCTCAATCCGTCCTGTCCCTGGTGCGCCGTTCCCGCGGACGATAACGAAGGAACACGGCGGATCAATCCTGCGGCCGCCCCGGCGGGAGGCAACGCGGGATCAACGGTGAAACTCTCTCCACGCAGCGGGTTCCCCTCCGCAAGCGCGCTCGACGAGGGGCACACCGTCGCGGTCGTTAAGCGCAAGACCGGCATCGACCCGGTCGTCGGCTGGCTCGTCTGCGTCAAGGGACCCGACCGCGGGCGCGACTACCGCATCCGTTCCGAGAAGAACTCCGTCGGGCGGGCCGATTCAATGGACATCTGCATCACCGGCGACGACACCATCTCGCGGAATGATCACGCCTTCGTCGTGTACGATCCGAAGAAGAACACCTTCCGGATCCAGGCCGGTCTGAGCAGGGGGCTCGTCTACCTCAACGGGGAAGAGGTGGTCGCCTCGCAGACGATGAACGCATACGACCGGATCGAGATCGGCCAGAGCACTCTTGTCTTCGTTCCTTTCTGCGGGGAGAACTTCCTATGGGAAGCAGAACAGGACTCCTGACGCGCCTTCCGCTTGCCGCCTGCGTCCTCCTCCTTTCAGCCGCCGCCGCGTTCGCCGCTCCTTCCTCCCTGAGGATCCGTCAGGCGTACCTCGACTTTCCGTCCCTGACCGTCTACGCCGATCTGCTCGACGTCTCGGGCAGGCCGGTGATTCCGAGGGAGGCGGGACAACTCGCGGCGAACATCGGAGGGCGCGCCTTCGACATCTCGCGGTGGAGCTCCTTCTCGGCGAAGGACGACGGACTCCTGACGGTCTTTCTCGTCGACATTTCCGCCTCGATAGGAGAGAGCCGATTCCGTGAACTTCAGGAGACGATCTCCGCCTGGATCCGCCGAATGAACCCCTCCGACCGGGCCGCCGTGATGACCTTCGGAGGAAGCGTCTCCGTCGTCCAGGGCTTCACGGGCGAGCAGAACGCCCTGCTCTACGCCGTTCAGTCGCTCTCCGCGCAGGATCCCGACGCCCAGCTCAACCTCGGAATTCTTCGCGCCCTCGAGCTGGCGAAAGTGAAGGGGGCCGGCCTTACGAAGCGCCGCATGATCCTTCTCTGCAGCGACGGATTCCGCGAGACTCCGGGAGGCGCGACAGCTGAGGAGGTCCGGAACGCGCTCACCTCCGACCCGATTCCGATATACACCATCTTCTTCGACTCACCCGAACGCGAAAGCGCCGGCAGGACGGAAGAGGCGCAGCAGCTGCTGAACGAGCTGGGCTACGACGCGGGCCCGGTCGACGGCAAGCTCGGCCCGCGCACCGTCTCCGCCATACGGATCTTCCAGCAGAGCAGGGGAGTCGCGTGGGACGGCTCCGTGTCGAACGAGCTGCTGGGAGTCCTGCGCACGATGGCCGCGAGGCGGAAAGAGTCCGCCCTGACGAGCGCCGGCGAATTCTCCCGCCGCTCCGGAGGGCAGCTCCACCGCGCGGGGACCTCACCGTTCAACACGATCTTCGATTCCGTCGCGGCCTCGCTCGACGATTCGCTCGAACTGACCGTGACGCTTGACGGCATGACGCCCGACGCCGCGGTCAAACGCCTCGAAATCACCTATTCCGACGGCACGGTCTCTCTCCGACGGCATCGGCATCCGGATGACCGGCATCCCGCCGGCAGCGGAAAAAACCGGTCCTCCTCCGGAAAAAAAAGAGGAACAACCGACGAAAGCGGAAGATTCCGGCCTCTCGCCGTGGTGGTACATCCTCGGCCTCGCGCTCGTTCTTGTTCCTCTCTCCGTCGTGCTGGTCCGGAGGAGGAAGCGGAGCGCAGCTCCGGAACCCGAGGCTCCCGGATCCCCGGAACCGCCGACTCTCTTCCGTGCCGGAGAGAGCGGCCCTACCGCCGTTCTTCCGGGCGTTTCCCCGACTGCGCCCCGTCCGGCGCCGGTCTCTCTCCGGGTCGAACTCGCCCCCACCGGGACGCGGGATACCGGAGGCCCCCTCAAGGCGACCGTCACGGACCGTCTGGTCCTCGGCAGGAGCGGCGGGCCGTCCGGACTCGCAATCCCCGGAGACGCCACCATCTCCGCCAGGCACTGCGAACTCGTCTTTTCCAAGGGAAGACTCTTCGTGTGCGACCTGCAGTCCTCCAACGGCACGATGGTCAACGGCGTTCCCATACAGGGAAACTACCCGCTGGAGGACGGCGACCGGCTGACGCTCGGCAAGACGGAGCTGCGCATCCGGATCCTCGGACTGGAATGAGCCTTTTTCAAACGACTACAAAAGGGGGATGATGCTTCATGCACTATATCGCGTTGACAGGAGGAGGAATGCTCGTCGTCGGCTGCTTCCTGCCGTGGATTTCGCTGGGAGCCGTTTTCGTCCAGCGCGGGCTGGACACGGTCTTCGGAGCGGTCGCCCTCGTCTCCGGCCTCTTTGCGGCGGGAGTCGCCCTCTACAACATCATCAAGAACCAGAACAGGATGAAATACACCTACCTCGCCGTCGGCGTTCTGTGCCTTCTGATCGGCGTCTACGGCCTCCCCCAGGTGCGCGACATCCGTACGACCGCCGAGTTCGTCGACGAGCTGCAAAAACAGATGAAGACCGAAAGAAGCATGGAAGCGGTGATGGGGATCATGAGCACCGGGCTCTGGTTCGTCACCCTCGGCGGGCTGATACTCGCCGGAACCGGGCTCGTCAACATCTTCTCCCGGAATATCGGCATTTCGGAAAAAACACCCGGCTCGCCCGCCGGAGGGGCGGGATCCGGCATTCCATTCTTCGGAGCCGCACGTCAACGGACGACGATCCTTCACGGCATCACCGGACCGTACGCAGGACAGCAGATCCCGGTTCCGCCGGAGGGGATCGTCATCGGAAGGGATCCGGCCCACTGCAGCCTCGTCGTCCAGTCGCCGTCCGTATCGCGGCGACACGCCCGCGTCTCGCAGGGCCCCTCTCCCGACAGCTGGACGCTGGAGGATTTGAACTCCACCAACGGCACCTTCGTGATGGAACGGGCCGCCTGGGTTCGGATCACCGCGCCCGCAACGCTGACCATCTTCAAGCGCTTCCGCCTCGGAGACGAGCATGCCGAATTCGAAATCCGATAAGAGGCTTTCGAGATGAATATCCGTCCGGGAAACCACCAGCACATCGGCTCCCGAAAGGAGCAGCAGGACGCCTTCGGATTCAGCGACCTCACCGACGCGGCGTTCGTCCGCCACGGAGGCGTCCTTGCGATCGTCGCGGACGGAATGGGAGGGCTCGCGGAGGGCGGCGAAGCCGCACGCCTCGCCGTCCGGACATTCCTCGAATCCTACGCTCGCAAACTTCCCGCCGAGACGATAGAGGACGCCCTCGACCGCTCCATTCTTGAGGCGAACAGCGCCGTCCGTGCCTTCGCCGCCGAAAACGGCCTCTCCGGCAACTGCGGCACCACCCTCGTCGCCGCAGTCGTCCACGAAAGCGGCGTCTACTGGACGCACGCCGGGGACAGCCGCCTCTACATGACCGACGGACAGAGCCTGACGCCGCTCACCGAAGACCACATCTACGTGCGCAAGCTGGACAAGGCCGTCGAGAAGGGTATTCTCGAACCGGAAGACGCTCTTTCACATCCGGAAAGAGAAGCCCTCACAAGCTACATCGGCGGCGAAGAGATCGAGACCGTCGGCCGCGGCTCGCTTCGAAGCGCGCCGGGCGGCCTGCCGACGGACGGATTCCTGCTCCTCCTCTGTTCCGACGGTCTGTACAAGACCCTTCCGGAGGAGAGAATCCTCGAAGCCTACTCTCCGGACCCGGACGAGTGGGCCCGGACGCTTGTCGATATGACCGTCGCGGAAAAACGCCTCTTTCAGGACAACGTCACCGTCCTCTGCCTCGCCGCCGGGACGCCGCCGCCCCGCAGGCAAAGACCGAGCATCGGGAAAAAAACGATCGCGGCCTTCACACTCGCCGCTCTGCTGTTCCTCTTCGCCGGAGGCGTCCTCTGGCGCGTCTTTTCAAGGACCCCGCCCGCCGATTCCCCGTCAGCCGCGCCTCCCGCGAATACCACCATCGTCTCGGGCGACATTCCGGAACCTCCCGCACAGCCTGCGGAAGAGCACCGGGAGCCGAAGCCCTCTCCGGATGAACGCCCCTCCTCGCCCGGCGTCGACGATCGGGCGCCCGCGGGAGAGAGGCACGATGAGCAGAAGGGCGAGCAGGTGTTCCTTCGGCGGCAAGAAGGAATCAGGACTGCGCGCCCGCCCTGTTCCGAACATCTCCGAAAGGGGGAAAAAGGATGACATCAGCACGAGACGCCTTTGCCGCCTCCGGGCTCTGCCCCTCCTGCTTCGCCGAGACGGGGGGAGCGCGGACTTGCCCGGCCTGCGGCTTCCAGACCACGGGAAGTGAAAATGACGACTGGAATCTGCTCCGCCCCGGAACGGTCCTCCGCGAGCGGTACGTCGCCGGAAGAGCCCTCGGGCAGGGGGGCTTCGGCGTCACCTACCTCGGACTGGATCTGCTGCTGCATACCAAGCTCGCCGTCAAGGAGTACTACCCGTCCGGGATCAGCGTGCGGAACTCGGAGAGCCGTTCCGTCCGGCACGCTTCGAGCGATCTCGCCGAGGACTTCAAAAGGGGGATGGAGAAGTTCCTCGAAGAGGCCCGCACCCTCGCCCGCTTCGAGGAGCATCCGAACGTCGTCTCGGTGAGGGACTTCTTCGAGGAGAACGGCACGGCGTACATGGTGATGAACTACGTCGAGGGGAAGACCCTGCTCGATCATCTGAAGGAGCGGGGAGGTCGCATTCCGTTCGGCGAGGCGATGTCGATCCTCTCGCCCCTCATGGACGCGCTCGACGAGATCCACGCCTCGGGCACGATTCACCGGGATCTCAGCCCGGACAACATCTTCCTCACGCGCTACGGCCAGCCGAAGCTGCTCGACTTCGGCGCGTCGAAGTCGGCCCTTTCCCTGATGCAGCAGCGGAGCCACTCGGTGATCCTGAAGCGGGGGTACAGCCCTCCGGAGCAGTATCAGAGCAGGGGACGCCTCGGCCCGTGGAGCGACGTCTACGGCATGGCGGCGACGCTCTACCGGTGCGTCACGGGGGTTACGCCTCCCGACGCGTTCGACCGGATGGAGGAGGACATCCTGACCCCGCCCGGCAAAGGGGGCGCGCAGCTTCCCGGACACGCCGACTCGGCGATCGTCCGTGCGCTCTCCGTCTCGTCGAAGAACCGGCCGCAGAGCATGCGGGAGTTCCGGGATGGACTGACGGGGAACGTACCGCCTTCATTCGCCGGGCGTCCTCCGGACGCCGCGGAGGTCCGCCCTCCCGCCGCTGCGCCCTTGCAGCAACCGGCCCCCCTTTCTCCGCTCGCTCCTACGCTTCCTCCCGTCATCACGGCGAGGGACGGCAGCGAACTCCTGCTGATCCCCGCCGGAGAGTTCGACATGGGGGACGGAAAGGACGCGGACAATCCGAGGCATCGCGTTCACCTCGACGCCTACTACATCGGAAAGTACTGCGTGACGAACGCGCAGTACCTGCGCTTCGTCGACGAGACCGGGCATCTCCCCCCGGAAGACTGGGGGGGCGTCTCCTCGAGGAGCTACCCCGACGGCAAGCCGGACCACCCCGTGGTGAAGGTCTCGTGGGAGGACGCGATGGCGTACGCGAGATGGGCGGAGTGCGAGCTGCCGACCGAGGCGCAGTGGGAGAAGGCGGCGCGCGGCCCGAAGGGATACATCTATCCGTGGGGGAACGATTGGGACTCTTCAAAATGCCGGAAGTCACAATTCTTCGGCGGAGGAACGGTTCCCGTGGACGCGTATCCTCAGGGGGTGAGCGGCTACGGCACGTACCAGCAGGCGGGCAACGTCTGGGAGTGGTGCTTTGACTGGTACGGCTCGGACTATTACACGAGTCCGGATGCGGGCCGCAATCCGGGAGGGCCCTTGACCGGCTCGCGCCGAGTGACCCGGGGCGGCAGCTGGTGGGGCGACATTCCGTCGGTCTTCCGGGGGGCGTACCGCCGCAGGGACGTACCCTCCTGCCGCGACGCCGACCTGGGCTTCCGCCTCGCGAGGCCGGCAAAGTAGTCTCCTTGCCGCGCCCTTTCCGGCCGCGGCAGCGCCGGGCTTTCGCCCTTATATTTGCCTGCGCTTTCGACATCGTTTCTCTCGGCGCGTGCCGGCAGGCCGCCGCGACAGCGGCGAGCGGCGAGAGAAACAGAGAACGGCGGCGCAGAACGAGACGACAGGGTTTTACTCGGAAAAGAGCCGAATCGCCAGTCGATACTTTTGAAAGCTTACATATCTGGTCTTCTGTTTGCAATCTTGTTTTCCTGGAAAGCAAGAGAGTTCGCTTGATGAAAGCTCCCCCCATCCTTATAATACGCTTGCAGAACAAGTTGAAAAAATAAGCGAGCACAGGCGTGCAAGGTGCGGCGAATTTGCTCCTTTAGCCCCACGGCTCAGAAGTCGATCGTGTTTCACATCCGAAAATACCCTGCGAACAGGAGGAACTGCCATGGTCACCTCCAACAGAGAATCTGAAAAGCCCGATATCTCTCCTTCGATTTCCGGAGGAGCGCTCTGCCCGGCGTGTTTCGCGCCCTCCTCGGGTGAAGAGGATCCCTGCCCGGAGTGCGGCTACAGCGCTTCCCGGCCTGAGGAGGGCGACTGGAACCGCCTGAAGCCGGGGACGGTCGTCAACGGGCGGTACGTCGTGGGCAGGCCGCTGGGGCAGGGCGGATTCGGCATCACGTACCTCGGGATGGACCTGCTGCTGAATACGAAGCTCGCGATCAAGGAGTACTTCCCCTCGGGCGCGGCGATGCGGAATCCGTCGAGCCGGGCCGTCCTTCCCGCTTCGGAGGAGGTCGCCGAGGACTTTCAGAAGGGGATGGAGAAGTTCATCGAGGAGGCGCGGACGCTGGCCCGCTTCGAGGGGAACCCGTCCATCGTCTCGGTGAGGGACTTCTTCGAGGAGAACGGCACGGCCTACATGGTGATGAACCACCTGGAAGGCAGGACGCTGCTGGAGCACATCAAGGATCGGGGCGGACGCCTTCCGTTCGGCGAGGCGCTCGGCATCCTCTCGCCGATGATGGACGCGCTCGACGAGATCCACGCCTCGGGCCTGATCCACCGCGACATCAGCCCGGACAACATCTTCCTGACCCGGTTCGGCCAGGTGAAGCTGCTGGATTTCGGCGCGTCGAAGACTGCGCTGGCCCTGATGCAGCAGAGCAGGCACTCGGTGGTCCTGAAGAAGGGGTACAGCCCCGCCGAGCAGTACCTGGGGAGCCGGCGCCTCGGTCCGTGGAGCGACGTGTACGGCATGGCGGCGACGCTCTACCGGTGCATCGCGGGAATGCCTCCTCCCGACGCGCTCGACCGGATGGAGGAGGACTCGCTGGAGCCGCCGAGCCGGATGGGAGCGGCGATTCCGTGGTACGCCGAGGCGGCGCTGCTGCGGGCTCTGTCCGTTCCGTCCGAGAAGCGGCCGCAGAGCATGAGGGAGTTCAAGGAGGGACTGCTCGGCGAACTGATCTTCTCCGGATCCGGGGAGGAAGGCGCGGAAGCGGGAAGGCGCGCGGCGCCGGAGACGGAAGAGCAGAACGGCGGGAGCACGGACGGTGAGCTTACGGGGGCGCCCCTTCCGGAACGAAGAAAGAGAAGGCAGAGGTCTTTTTCCGTCCTGCCGTTTCTGCTGCTTGTGCTGCTGCTGGCACTTGGGGCCTTTTCCTTCTTCGCGCTGAGCGATCTTGGCGAGCGTGCGGGAAGAGGAGAGGCCTCGGCGCAGAGGAGTTTGGCGCGGCTGCACGAGATCGGCGGCATCTTCGGCAGCAGAATGAAGGCCGCGGAGTGGTACCGGAGGGCCGCGGAACAGGGGGACGCCTCCGCGCAGTTCGCCCTCGGCAGGATGCACGCCGAGGGAGTGGACGGGCCTCCGGAGTACGCGAAGACGCTCGAATGGTACGAAAAGGCCGCCGCTCAGGGGCATGTGCTGGCGCAGTTCACGCTCGGTTTTATGCACGAGCACGGAAGGGGCGTGCCCCGCGACGATCTGCAGGCGTCGAGGTGGTACCGGAGGGCCGCGGAGCTTGGAGACGCCCGCGCCCAGTACAGCCTCGCCCTTCTGTCCGAGCAGGGGCGCGGCCTTTCCGCGAGCGACGCGCAGGCGGCGGAGTGGTACCGGAGGGCCGCGGAGCAGGGGCACGCGTCGGCGCAGTCCGCCCTCGCCCGGATGTACGAGCAGGGGAGGGGCGTGATGCGGAGCGACGCCCGGGCTGCGGAGTGGTATGAAAAGGCGGCCGACAAGGGGGAGGCGGAGGCGCAGTATATTCTGGGCGCGATGTACGAAGAGGGACGGGGGATAGCGCGGGATGAGGTGAAGGCCGCGGAGTTGTACCGGAAAGCTGCGGAGCAGGGAATCGCGTCGGCGCAGTTCGCCCTCGGAACGGGCTACGGCAAGGGGAGCGGCGTTCCGCAGGACGACGCGAAGGCCGCTGAGTGGTATCGGAGAGCCGCGGAGCAGGGGCATGCCGGTGCGCAGTTCGCGCTCGGCTGGAGCTACGAGTTCGGCAGAGGCGTCTTCCGCAGCAGCGCGCGGGCGGCGGAGTGGTATCGGAGGGCCGCGGAGCGGGGGCACGAACAGGCGGGGACCTCGCTTCAAAGGGTTACCGGAAAGACGCAGTAAAACAGGTTTCCGCCGGAACGGGCGGAGTGCTCACTCTCCGGCTGATACAGTGCTTTGGAAATCGCAATGCGCCGGAAAGCGGATCCTCCGGCGCATGTTTTTTTCGCTTCTTTTTTAGAGCTTTCCCTGCTGGTGCAGCTCCTGCAGGAAGTAGGGCATCATGATCCGCCACCACGGCCAGTCGTGGTCGACGTCGTACCCCCAGTAGTCGATCCAGGCCGGGACGTTCTTTTCCGCCAGGATGTCCTGCATCCGCCTTGTGTGGCGTATGGAGTCCTCCTCCCATCTCCCGAGGCCGACGCAGACGACGATGCTGCCCCGACGATACCTGTCGAGGAACCACGGATCCTCCATGGAGGCAAGGTAGTCGACGGGTGAATTGATGTAGACGTCGAAGTCGTTTGTGTCCCCCACGAAGAATCGGGCGTCGTAGATGCCGCTGAGGGCGATGAGGCCGTCGAAGACGTCGGGATGGCGGAAGAAGAGGTTGGCGGAGTGGTACCCTCCCATGCTGCACCCCGTGGCGAGCAGTCCGCCTTCGTATCCGGAGTCGTGCCGGATGAACGGGACCATTTCGTCGACGACGTAGGCGTCGTAGTCGTTGTGCCGCCGGGCGCGGCTTCCGGGGTCTTTCCCGTTGTCGAGCCAGCTTTCGCGGTCGACGCTGTCCAGCGTGTACAGCCGGATGATTCCCTGCTCGATAAATGGGGAGCAGGCGTCCACCATCTGGAAGTCCTCGTACTCGAAAAATCGCCCTCCGGACGACGGAAAGACGACCACCGGCTTGCCCGCGTGTCCGTAGGTTTTGAGTTCCATGTCGCGCCCCAGCCTGTCGCTGTACATATTGTGGTATTGGACGTTCAACTGTATTGCCTCCTCGCTCAGACTCTTTTTCCAATATATGCTGCGGCTTCCTTCAATGGTTCCAGTTTCGGCGACCGGAGCAGGTAGGCGTAGTCCCCCATCGCGGCGGAGAAGATCGGGTCTATGGTGCCGTGCTGTACGATCAGGGGTCCGTATTTTCTCTCGATCTCTTCGCGGCTGTGGGCGCGGAGTATGTGCTCCCTCTCCTTCAGACCGATGTAAAAGACATGATAGGGCCGGTCGAAGGCGGCGTTGACGCGGCCCTCCATAAGGAGTCTGGCGTACTGGTCGTAGACGTCGGCGTCGTTGGCGTAGTTGATCATGTCGATGCACCAGCCGCCGGGCGGGCGGGCGTTGATTTCGAGTGCGACGAGCCCGGAGGAGGTGCGGAAAAACTCGATGTGGAAGAATCGCTCCTTCAGCCCGAAGCCGTCGACGATCTTCGAGCCGTATCCGGCGAGGTCCTCCGGGATGTCCCGCAGCGTGTAGTGGAGGGTGTCCAGTTCGTAGTTCACCATCTCCATGATGCCGTACTCCTCGAGGACAAAGGTGTTCATCAGCAGGATTTTTCCGCGTTTGTCGACGAGTCCGTCGAAGGTCTCGATCGCTCCGTGGATGAACTCCTCCATTATGTAGTCGATCGGAGGCTTGGTGCTGAAAAAGAAGCGCAGCTCTTCGTCGGTGTGCAGCTTGTAGGTGCCGCTGGCTCCCACGCCGCAGTCCGGCTTGACGCAGACGGGAAACCCGGTCTCCTCGACCAGCCCGCGGGCTTCTTCAAGCGTGTGCACTACTTTTCCCTGAGCGACGGGAACGCCGATGCTCCGGAAGACCTCCTTCATCTTCGATTTATGCCTGACCTTGAGCAGATCGTCGCTTTTGAAGCCGAAAACATTGAAGTCGGTACGGAGGCGGGCATCCCGATCCAGCCAATATTCGCTGTGGGACTCGATCCGGTCGATTTTGCCGTACTTGTGGGTGAAGTAGGCGCAGGCCCGGAGGAGCTGGTCGTAGTTCTCGATATCGTCCACCCGGTAGTACTCGCTAAGGCCTTCTTTCACCTCGGGCGACAGGTCGGAGTAGGGGACGGCGTCGATGCCGAGCACCGTCGCGCCCCGCTCCTTCAGGCGGAGATAGAAGTTCGCGTAGTTGCGCGGAAAATTCGGGGAGAGACAGATGTAGTTCATGTTCGGCGTCCTCCTCTCAGGCCCTCTCCAGAATGTAGCCGGCGGCTTCTTTCAGCGGCTCGATTTCCGGCGAGCGCAAGACGTAGGCGTAGTCGCCGATCGCGGGGGCGAAGATGGAGTCGATGGGGCCGTGCTGAATGAGCCGGTCGCCGTAGATTTTCAGAATCTCCTCCCGGCTGCGGGCCCGGAAGACCTGTTCGCGCTCTTTCAGGCCGAGATAGGCGACATGGTAGGGCCGGTCGAACGGCGCGTCGGTCTCCCCCTCCAGAACGAGACGGGTATACTGATCGTAAATGTCCGCATCGTTTTCGTAGTTGAAGATGTCCAAAGACCAGCCTCCCGGCGGACGGACGTTGATCTCGAGCGCGACGAGTCCGGACTCGGTACGGAAAAATTCGATGTGGAAAAAACGCTCCTTCAGTCCGAACGCCTGTACGCTCTTTTCGCCGTACTCCATGATGTCTTCGGGTATTTCCCGGAGAGAGTAGTAGAACATGTCCAGGTCGTCGTTCACGGTTTCCATGACGCCTTTGCCGAAGATGAAGCAGTTTTTGAAGACGACGTTCCCCTCCCTGTCGGCGAGACCGTCGAATGTGTGGATCTCACCCTGGATGAATTCCTCCATGATGTAGTCCAGCGAGGGCTTGGTGTCGAAAAAGAGCTGGAGCTCGTCGTCCGAACTCAGCTTGTAGGTGTGCGCCGCGCCTACGCCGGAGTCGGGTTTCGCGCAGACGGGCCAGCCTACCTCCTCGACGAGTTCGCGGGCGTCTTCGAGGCTTGTTACGACCCGGCCTCGGGCCACCGGGATTCCCTGGCTCCGGAAGACCTCCTTCATCCATGACTTGTGCTTGATCGGGCCCATGTCGTCGTTCTTGAAGCCGAAGACGTTGAAGTCCGTCCGGAGCCGCGCGTCGAGGGACAGCCAGTATTCGTTGTGGGATTCGATGCGGTCGATCTTGCCGTACTTGTGCGTGAAGAAACCGCAAGCCTGGAGCACGCCCTCGTAGTTCTCCATGTCGTACACCCGGTAGTACTCCGTCAACGCCCCCCTCAGCGCCGGCGAAAGGTTGTCGTACGGCTCGGAGCCGATGCCGAGCACCCGTGCCCCCCGTTCCTTCAGCCGGAGGGAAAAGTTGACGTAGTTGGGCGGGAAGTTGGGGGAAATGCACACATAGTTCATTTTCAACCCTCCTTGAGCAGATCTGTTGTGCCGGTCGGAAGACAGTCTCTTCGTCGCGGCGGAAGACCGTGAAAAGCACCGCCTCAGATTTCAACCGCGAAGCGGATATCGACGATTCTCCAATGAATTGTAAAAAGGAATTATACCAAAAAAGAGAAAGAAAAGAGGATCCGGAGTTTTGAGAACGGGATTTTTTTATTTTTTCAGGAAACGGCTGTATTTTGAAAGGAAAGAACGTATACGGCGCACGCTTTTTCCGGATTTTGTGACATAATAAAAGAACTGAAAAACACTTTGCGGATATCGGGAGGGCAAACGTGATCTTCGGAATCGGTGTCGATCTGTGCAGCATAAACAGGATGGAGAAGTCCATCGAATCGGAGCATTTTCTGAGGCGTGTCTTTACGGAGGATGAGATCCGGTACGCCGTCGGGAAAGCTCGGCCGGCACGTCATTTTGCAGGGAGCTTCGCGGCGCGGGAGGCGTTTTCGAAGGCGTCCGGGATATCCATGTATTCGGTCGCGTTCGGCGGCGCCTGGGTCGAGCGGACATCCTCGGGCCCGGTGCTTCGGCTTTCGGATACGGTACGGGAGCTGCTGCCGGAAGCGGGAGAGAAGCGTATTCACCTGTCGCTCACTCACGACGGGGAGTACGCGATCGCCATGGTTGTAATGGAGGTGAACGGATGATGGAACGTTTAGCACGTCTTCTGCCACGCTGGGCGGATGACATTCACAAGGGAGACAGGGGTGGCGTGCTGATCGTCGGCGGCTGTTCGCTGTACCGCGGTGCTCCGCTTCTGGCGGCTCGGAGCGCGCTCCGGGCGGGGGCTGGCCTCGCGGTCGTCTTCTCGGACGAGTGCGTCTGCGCAGGAATCGCACCCTTCCTGCCCGAGGCGATCGTTCAAACGGGGCTTTACGGCATATCGCAAGAGCAGTTCGTCGAGGTTCTGGAATTATGGGAGCCCCGGATCGGCTGCCTCGTCCTCGGGCCCGGAATCGGGAGGGCCCCTGAAGCCGGTAAAATAGTGAGGACTGTCTGGAACACGTGGCGAAAGCCTCTCCTGGTGGACGGCGACGCTCTGTACTGGCTCGCGGAGGGCGGAAGCTCCTTCGCGGCACGTCGTGACGCACTGCTGACCCCGCACGAGGGTGAGGCTGCACGCCTGCTGGAGACCACGCCGGGGTCGGTGCGGCGGGCGAGGGAGGTTTCCGTTCGGGCGCTTGCCTCCCGGTGGGGAGTCGTGCTTTTGAAGGGAAGAACGACGCTGGTGGACGACGGCGAGCGGACCGACGTTATCGGCGAAGGAAATCGAGCGCTCGCAATTCCCGGTTCAGGCGATGTTTTGGCCGGCTGTGCGGCGGCATTCGCCGCGGCCGGGGTTCCGCTGTACGAGAGCGCTCTGCTTGCCGCATTCGTCCACGGCAGGACAGGGCGCGTTCTGTCTCACCGGATGGGAATGGACGGAATTCTGGCCTCGGAAGTCGCGGACGCGATTCCGCCGGTCCTTCACGAGATGAGGATGGGATTTTATGAGGCGGAAACGGATTGACTGGGACGAGGAGATCCGGAAGACGGAGCAAATTCGCTGGAGAGGAATCCGCTTCAGTCTTGCGAGTTTCGCCCTCGCTCTTTTCTGGATTTTCGGGGTGGGAAGAATGGGAAGGAATTTTTCTCTCGCTCCGCTTGTCGCCCTTGTCTTTTTCGTGAGTGCCGGAACGCTTCTTTTCATCATGCTGATGCGTCGCAGAAAATAATGAACGGAGAGGGGAGTATGATGAAAGAACTCTCATTCCGCAGGGTACTCTCCGAATCGGAGGACGAAACACTCCGGATCGGGGAGGTGATGGCGGAATATGCGTTTCCGGGTCTGACTTTTTTCCTGGAAGGAGACCTCGGGGCGGGAAAAACGACGCTCGTGAGGGGGTACTGCCGCGCCGCGGGGTGTTCGGGAGTCCGCAGTCCTTCTTTCACACTGGTGAACCGGTATACCGGCAAGGAGGGAACGGTCGTTCATTCGGACCTCTACCGCCTCGATTCCGTCGATCCGTCGGAACTGGACCTGGAGAGTTATCTCGACGAAGAGAGCGTGCTCTTTGTCGAGTGGGCCGACCGGGGAATGCCGGGTGATTTTTCCGATTCATGGAAGATTCGCTTTTTTTACGGGGAGGGAGAGGACGCAGAAGACTGCAGGATTCTGGAGTTTGCCGCTGACGGTGCAAAGGCTGAAGAGGCTTTGACCTCTTTTCTGAGCGCCCTCGGAAGGATGATGACGCTATGAAGGAATATGTTTTGTCCGTAGACTGCTGTTCGGAGTGGACAACTCTCGGACTGGCGGAGAACGGAACGGTGCGCGGCGAGGTCAATATCGACGCCGGAAAGAAGCAGTCCGCGATTCTGCCCGATCTGCTCCGCGCTTTTCTGGATGCTTTTTCACTGGTTGTCGAGGATATCTCGATGTTCGGCGTGGTGGCGGGGCCGGGTTCCTTCACAGGGATCAAGGTCGGCATCTCATTCGTGACGTTTCTCGCCTGGGCCGGAAAGAAGCCGGTGATTCCCCTTTCCTCGCTTGAATGCATGGCATTCGGGAAGATCGGAAGAAACGAAGGGATTGCCGCTCCTCTTCTATGGGCAGGAGGCGGGAAAGTCTACGGCAGTCTCTTCCGGACGGGGAAGGAGGGGTGTGCCCCCAAAAGGCTCTGTGCCGCCGGGGCATATACTCCCGACGGTTTCCTTGACGCGATCTCGGCATCCGGGTGCGATGCCGGGGACATTCTTTGGGTGACCGACCGGCCGGAAAAGACAGCCCCCCTCTTTCCGTCGTTCGGGGATCGTTTTGAGAAGTTCATTCCCGGAGGTGCGCTCACTGCAGAACTGACGCTCCGGAGAAGGGACCGCGCACTCACGCCTGCTGAAGTTCGCGCGAATTATCTTCGAGATCCGGATTTGGGATAACGCTTTTTATTTCTATCTTTTTTATCTCTATATATCTTGTGAGATAAAAAAGAAATTATTATGTTAGAGGTTGAACTCTTATGCGCTTGAAGATATTCTACTTTCAGAAGAGCAGGGAGGGGCGTCCGAAGTCCCTCCTGTGTTTGGGAGAATCTCATAGGAGGTGACTTTTTTGCCCAAAAAATTCGAAGTGCAGGTAAACAATTCCTGGTGCAAAGGCTGTTCCCTGTGTGTTCACATCTGTCCCAAAAAAGTCCTCGAACTTGACGAGGTGCGCCTGAAATCGGTTCCCGTAAGGCAGGAAGACTGCATCGGCTGCAGGCAGTGCGAGAATATCTGCCCGGATCTTGCAATTACCGTCAAGGAGGTCGAGAAAGATGCCTGATGTAGCGTTCTGGCAAGGCAACGAAGCGCTTGCTCACGGCGCTCTCGCGGCAGGCTGCACTTTTTTCGGAGGATACCCCATCACCCCCTCGACCGAGATCGCCGAGATCATGGCGGAGGAGCTTCCGAAAATCGGTGGCCGGTTCATCCAGATGGAGGACGAGATTGCCGGAATCGCGGCGACCATCGGCGGCTCGATCGCGGGAAGAAAGTCTCTTACCGCGACCTCCGGCCCCGGATTCTCTTTGAAGCAGGAAAACCTCGGACTCGCCTACATCGCCGAAATCCCGATCGTTGTCGTCGACGTCATGAGAGGCGGCCCTTCGACCGGTCTTCCCACCAAGTCGGCCCAGCAGGATGTCATGCAGGCTCGGTGGGGTACGCACGGCGATCACGGAACGATCTGCTACGCCCCTTCCTCCGTGCAGGAGTGTTATGAAATCGCGATCAAGGCGTTCAACGCCGCCGAGAGATACCGGCAGCCAGTCCTGATCATGAGCGACGAGATTATCGGGCACATGAGGGAAAAGGTGATTCCCCCGACAGTCAAGCCTGAGGATCTTGTGGATCGAAAACGACCCACCGAGGTCCCTGAAAAGTTCGTTCCCTACCGTCCTGATCCGAAGGACGACCTTCCGTGCATGGCGTCGTTCGGCGACGGCTACACTTGGCATATCACCGGCCTTACGCATAACGACTGGGGCTTCCCGACGAACAACCCCGAAGAGATCGAGAAGATGATGAAGCGCCTCATGCGGAAAATCGACCGCTTCCGCGATGATATCGTCGAGTACGAAACCGCGTTCACCGAAGACGCCGATGTTCTTGTCCTGGCCTACGGAAGTGTTGCTCGCACGACGCTCCGCGCTGTTCACGAGGCGAGAACCCGGGGGATCAAGGCCGGTTTCTTCCGCCCGATCACGCTGTGGCCCTTCCCCGACAAGGAGCTGGAAAAGCTCGCACGGAAGGTCAAGACCATCATCGTTCCGGAGCTGAACTGCGGTCAGATGGTGCTTGAAGTCGAGCGCGCGGTTCACGGAAAAGCGAAAGTCATTCCCCAGAATCTCGTCAACGGCGAACTGTTCAAGCCGGATGATATTCTGTCCGTCATCGAGGAGGTGGCCTGATCATGCCGAATCAGGAAGTCTTTAACTGGCTTCGAACCCGCTTTTTCCCGCATATCTGGTGCCCGGGCTGCGGCCACGGAATCATCATGCACTCCCTTCTGCGCGCCCTTGTCAATCTCGACAAAAAGAAAACGCAGACCGTCATCGCATCCGGAATCGGCTGTTCGAGCAGGATGGTCGGGTACATCGACGCCTGTACCGTCCACACCACCCACGGGCGTTCTCTTGCCTTCGCCACCGGAATCAAGCTCGCCAACCCGGAACTGACAGTCGTCGACGTCATGGGAGACGGCGACTGCACCGCGATCGGCGGCAACCACTTCATCCACGCGTGCAGAAGAAACATCGACATCACGGCCATCGTCATGAACAACAACATCTACGGCATGACCGGCGGACAGATCTCCCCGACCACGCCCGTCGGAAGCTGGGCCACGACGGCCCCGGCCGGAGCCATCGACCCTTCCTTCGATATCTGCAAGCTGGCGGAGGGAGCCGGGGCCACATACGTCGCCCGCGCCACCGTCGCCAATCCGAAACAGGCGGAGCAGTTCATCCAGGCAGGAATCTCCAACAAGGGATTCTCGGTCATCGAGATACTGACCCACTGTCATACGCAGTTCGGCAGAAAGAATAAGCGGAGGACTCCCATAGACAACATCAATTTCTTCAAGTCCAGCTCCGTTCCTCTGGCCAAGGCAAAGGACATGGCTCCCGACGATCTTCTCGACAAGATCGTTGTCGGCGAGTTCGTCAAGAAGCAGATTCCCGAGTACACCGCGCAGTATCTGGCTATGAGCGAAAGAGTAGGAGGACCGAAAAATGGCAAGTAGATATGAAATACGTTTCGCCGGTTCCGGCGGACAAGGTGTCATTCTTGCTGCGGTCGTCGTCGGTGAAGCGGCCTCTCTTTTCGAGGAAGGGCTGAGCGTCGTCCAGACGCAGTCGTATGGCCCCGAGGCCCGCGGCGGAAAGTCGAAGGCCGAGGTTGTTATCTCCACCGGGCCCATCGACTACCCCAAGGCGATGAAGCCCAGCCTGCAGGTCATTCTGACGCAGCAGGCGGCGGAGGAGTACGCGGCTGAGACACTGCCGGGAGGCCGTATCATATACGACGACTTTTTTGTTACGAGCTTCCCCCAGGTTGACGCGAACGTCTACTATCTTCCGATCGTCCGAACGGCCCGCGAGAAGCTCGGCAAGGAGATCGTGACCAACATGGTGGCGCTCGGAGCAATCGCCCGCGTGCTTGAGCTGGAAAAGATCGTCCGACCGGAATCCGTCAAGAAGGCAATTCTTGCGAAGGTTCCCGAGGGAACGAAGCAGCTCAACGCCCAGGCTTTCGACGAAGGGTACCAGCTCTTCAAGGGCAGCGTTCACCTGTAGTCTCATCAGACCCGCAAAACAATTTCCGAAAGCGCCCTTTCTTTTTGAAGGGGTGCTTTTTTGTGCTTCCGTTCTTTTGCTTCCGGAGTTCCTCCTGTAGAATGTATCCGATGGAAAAGAATGCGGAAACCTGCTTTTCCGGCCGCAAGGAGGAGATGGTGCTTTTGCTGAAGACAGGAGATTCCGTTCTTGTGCGGACGGAGAAGACGAGCAGCGACGGAAGCGCTCTTGCGCGGACTCCGGAAGGACTGATCGTGTTCATTCCGGGTGGTCTTCCGGGCGAGACTATCCGGGCCAGGATCTCGGTCCGGAAGAAAGAGTACGCGATCGCGGTTCCCGAAGAGGTAACGGAACCCCATGTTCAGCGAAGGAACCCTTTCTGTCCGGTCTTCGGGCTGTGCGGAGGCTGCCAGCTACAGCACGCAGCGTACTCTCTCCAGCTTATGATGAAACAGTCGATTGTCCGCGACGCCTTTGAAAGGATCTATAAGAAGACGTTTCCCGATATCCCCCCCTGTATTCCCGCTCCGCAAGAGACCGGATACCGAAACAAGACGTCGTTTCCGGTCCGTAAGGTGAATGGACGGGCGGCGACCGGATATTTTGCGCCCAGAAGCCATGATATCGTCCCGGTGAATACATGCCCCGTCGCGGCGCGCCGAATCGACGGCGCGTACTCTCTCTTCGCCGGAACACTGCCTGCCCTCGCTCTTCCCCCCTACGACGAAAAGAACGGAAAAGGGGTATTACGACACGCGATTTTTCGTCAGAGCATGGAGAATCAGGATGTCCTGGTCTCCCTCGTCATCGCTCGCCCGCTCTCCAAACAACAGCGAAAGCTGGTCGCGGAACAAATCCTTCCTGTCTTCCGTGACCGGATTCCCGGTTTGCGGAGCTTGACCCTGAATCTCAATCCGAAGCAGGGCAACGTGATTGTCGGGCGCGACACGGAAATTCTCTACGGAGACGGTCTGGTAGAGGAAATACTGTCCCCGTTTCGCCTGCTCTACGATACGACGGCTTTTTTCCAGGTGAATTCGCGACAGGCGCTCGCTTTGTACGAGTATGTGGAGAAGGCGGCGGTCCATACCGGCGATGAACATGTCCTGGAACTTTTCAGCGGCGCGGGCAGCCTGACGGTGTTCCTTGCCCGAAGCGCCCGGCATGTCACCGCCGTTGAAGAGTGGGATTCCGCCGTCCTCATGATGAACGGAAATCTCGGCGTCAACGGCCTGGCTAAAAAGACGACATTGCTTTCAGGCGCCGTCGAAAAGGTCGTACCTTCGCTTGAGAGGAATTTTAACGTCGTCGTGCTGGATCCTCCGCGGACAGGGTGCGATGCGTCGGTCCTGAAGCTTCTGCTTTCTTCCGGGCCTGATCGTATTGTCTACGTCTCCTGCAATCCTGCGACTCTCGCCCGGGATGGGGCGATTCTCAGTGAAGGGGGCTATTCGGTAGAGAGCCTGTCTTGTTTCGACATGTTTCCGCAGACAGTCCATGTGGAAACCGTCGCTGTCTTTGTTCCGCAGAATGGAAGCTGTCCGCATTAAAAAAAACTGTTGCCAAAACGGGGGAGGGCGGATATAATACCACAGTCAAAACAAAAAATGAGCGGACATAGCTCAGCTGGTAGAGCATTAGCTTCCCAAGCTAAGGGTCGCGGGTTCGAATCCCGTTGTCCGCTCCATTTCTTCCGACCTTTCCCCAATCGAGAGTCTAGTATATCCGATGATTCTTTGCAAGTTTCCTCATGCTTTACGCTTCTTTTTATTAAGATCTGGACATATTGTTAAGTTTGACACAAATTTCATCTGGTAATAAAATAGTCTATGCTTTTGTGTTGACTATCTATGCGACGGGTAAACCCTCGTTTATTCAAGGGAAGGAGGTGGCGTAATGGCAGCGAATCTGGCTGAAGAAATCAAGGAGGTCGAGGCTCGTTCGAGAGAAATTGTGAAAGATGCAAAGAACGAGGCCGCCGGAATGATCAACGATGCGCAAAATGAAGTGGAGCGTCGACTCAAGGAGGCGAAACAGAAGGCATTCAGGCTTTTCAAGGAGAATACTGCCTCTGTGGAGAAAGAAGCGGAAGAAAGAGCGAAAAAATCTGTTGCAGCCGGCCGAAAAAAATCCGAACAGTTTGCACAGAAGTACGGACAGAAGGTCAAGAGCACGGCACAATGGATTTCTGAAGAGGTGATTTCTCGATATGGCAGTGGCGAGAATTAAAAAAGCCGAATTATACGTTCATAAAACCGATCTGGACAATGTCCTGAGCGCACTTCAGAAGACCGGTTCGTACGAAGTGGTTCCGATATCCCCTGAAACGGATGCGGAAGGTTCCCCCGTTCATCCCGACATCGGGCGGGTCGAGGGACTTCTCGGCGAAGCGCGGTATCTTCTCCGGTTTCTCGAGCCCCATTTCAAGGACAACGTTTCCTCTCTGGCAAGAACGATGGGGGAGCGGCAGTCTATTTCGCTCCGAGACGGAGAAGCTCTCGAATCCGCGACAGACCTGATGAAATTTTCGGAAACCGTCCGAAGCCTCGAGCGGCGGCTCATGGAAATACGTTCCGAACTGACGCAGATTTCCTCTACCGAGAGCCTGCTGGAAGACCTTTCGGATTTTCCCTACCCTTTCGAACTCATTACTTCTGGCACCGAGCGCGTCCGCGGAGTCCTCGGAACGATGCCGGCCGCAAAGATCCCGGGTTGGAAAGAAGAGACGGCAGCTGCGCTCTCTTCGATGGGCGAGGTCTATGTCTCGGTTATGGGCGAAAAAGACCAGGAAGGCTGGGTGGCCGTTCTCTATGACGAGTCGCTGAACCAGCAAATATCGGATCTTCTCGTACGCAATTCATTCAGCAGGGTGGATATTCCCTCTTCGCTGAAAGGTACGGTGGAGGACGAGCAGCGTTCTCTCGCCGGGAGAAAAGAGTTCCTCGCCGGCGAAGAGGAACGGATCGTGACAGAAGTTGAAGCCGCCGCGGAAGAGTGGATTCCCACAGTCAGGACATTGAGCGATTACTGGACGGTTCTTCGAGACCGGTACCAGGCTCTGTCGTCCGGATATTCCACCGAGCAGGTCGTCATCCTTCGCGGATGGGTTCCGGAATCGGAGGTTCCCAGGGTGACCAAGGCCATCGCGCCTTTCGGTCTGTCGGCGGAGCTTTTTCTCTTCGACCCCCGCCCCGACGACTCTCCGCCCTCTCATATCGTCAATTCTCCCTGGTGCCTTCCTTTTGAAAACCTGACAAGGCTCTACGGCGCTCCAAAGTACGGAGAAATCGACCCCACCCCTCTGCTGGCCCCCTTCTTCTTCCTCTTCTTCGGAATGTGTCTCGGCGATGCCGGATACGGGCTCGTCATGATCGGATTTTTCCTGTGGTTCCTCAAAAAATATCAGAGAATGCCCAAAGGATTCCAAGGATTCTTCAAGCTTTTCGTTCTCTCCGGAATCTCCACGATCGTTGTCGGAACACTTACAGGGAGCTGGTTCGGTGATCTGGTTGACGCCTTTTCCATTTTCTCGTTCCTTCGTCCGGTTAAAAACTTCTTTTTGATCCTCAATCCAATGGAAAACCCGATGATCTTCCTCGCAATTTCTCTTGCGCTCGGCGTCGTTCAACTTTTCTTCGGACTTTTCATCGCGTTCTACGATGCCCTGAGAAAAGGAAACTACATGGGCGCCTTTGCCGATACAGGAGGCTGGATTGTCTTCCTCAGCGGGCTTTTGCTCTGGGGAGGCGTTTCCAGCGGTTTCCTTTCCGCGAATGCGGCGTTCCTCGCGAAGACGCTCGCCCTTCTGGGAGCCGTTGTCCTCGTGACCACACAGGGAAGAGAAAAAGAGGGGATCGTGGGAAAAGCGGTTTCCGGCCTGCTCAGCCTTTACAGTGTGACATCCTATCTGGGCGATGTGCTCAGTTACAGCCGCCTGCTCGCCCTGGGTCTCGCGACATCTGCGGTCGGTGTGATCATCAACATGCTCGCCGGGCTTGCAGGGGATGTTCCCTACATCGGCTGGCTCATCGCGCTGGTCCTCCTTATCGGAGGTCATATTTTCAGCATCGCGGTGAATGTGCTGGGGGCGTTCGTTCACTCTCTCCGACTGCAGTACGTGGAGTTTTTCAGCAAGTTTTATTCGGGCGGAGGATCGGTATTCGCTCCTTTGACGTATAAAACCTCTTTTGTCTCGATTGAAAACGATCCTGAAGAATAGTAGTTCAGATTTTTTTACGAATACGAGAGGAGTGTGTCAATAATTATGGATCTTCTTGGAATCATGTTGGCGATACTTGGTGCGGCAATGGCGGCCGGATGGGCCGGTGCGGGCTCTGCGATCGGCGTGGGAATCGCCGGTGAATCCGGTGCGGGCGTCATGACCGAGGATCCGGGCAAGTTCGGCCTTGTGCTTCTTCTGCAGGCGCTTCCCGGAACACAGGGAATCTACGGGCTGCTGATCGCCTTCTTCGCAATTCTGAAAGTCGGCCTGCTCGGCGGAGGCGCCGAGATCACAGTGAGCGTTTGGCAGGGCCTGGGCATCTTCTTTGCATGCCTTCCCATCGCTGTCGGAGGATTCTTCTCCGCGATCGCACAGGGAAAAACGTCCGCCGCCTGCATCCAGATGATCGCAAAACGTCCCGAAGAGACAGGAAAAGCGGTTATCCTTCCCGCCATGGTGGAAACATACGCTGTTCTCGCACTTCTGATGAGCATTATTCTTCTCAACGGAATCAGCCTCTAATTCGTCAAGGAGGAATGCTGAATGTCCTTGACAGATATTAAGAAAAAAATCGAAGCCGACGCGCGCGAAGAGGCGGAGAAGATCCTCGAGAAAGCACGGAGCGATGTACGGAATACACAATCGCGAACGGACGAGGAGATCCGGAATATGGAAGCAGGATACGCCGAGCGTTTCAAGAATGAACAGCCTGAAATTCTCCGGAGGCGTGAGATCGTCGCCGGACTCGACGTGAAGAAGATCGAACTCGGAGTGCAGCAGCAGACCATTGCGGACGCCTTCAAGGGAGCGCTCCAGATTCTGGATTCGCTTCCTTCGGAGAAGTATCTCGACTTTGTCGGGAAGCTGCTCAAAAAAGCCGTGACCTCAGGAAAGGAAAACATCTTTGTCGGAAAGCCGGAGAAGCATATCACATCAGAATGGATCTCCGAATTCAATAAACAGCAGGGATGGTCGCTTTCACTGAAAAAAGAACGTCGGGAAATATCGGGCGGATTCATTCTTGAACAGGATGATATCGAGACGAACTGTTCTTTCGATATGCTTGTCCGGTGGGTTCGGGACGAAATCGAGGCAGACGTTGTCAAGCGGCTGTTTTCGGCTTGATCGGAGGTGACGCTCCATGGCTCCGGCTGAGCGTTTTGGCTATGCGGTCGCACGGCTCCGGGCGATGTCCGGACGCCTTCTTGAAGATGCCCTTATTCAACGGATCCTGGACAGCGAAGATCTTGATTCGGCGCTGAAAGTGCTGGGCGAGACGGCGTACTCTTCATGGCTCGTCGAGTTGAAGGGCAGCACGGATTTCGACAGGGCGATCGAGGCAGAGCTTCTGTACACGTACAACGAGGTGCAGAAGTTCGTCCCTGAACCGAAGCTCGTGCATTTGTGCCGTATTCCCTATGATTTTCACAATGTGAAAGTGCTTTTGAAAAGTGTCATTCTGGTCCGCGAAGGAGGCGAGCGACGTTTCGATCTCCTTACCCCGCTCGGCGTCATACCGACGGACGACCTTATCATGGCCATCGAGAGCGAGGACTATCGTCTTCTGCCTTTCGGCCTTCACAGGCTCGTTCCGCAGTGTCTCGCCCATTGGGAGCAGACCAGGGATCTTCTGCAGGTGGAAAACATGCTCGATGACGGCCTTTTCGGCGTCCTTTCCAAGCTTGCGGCGGAAATCGGTTATGACACCGCCGTGCAATGGGTGAAGGGAAGAATCGATGCGGAGAATATCCGGAACCTGCTCCGGATGAAGCGGATGGAAATGGAGCAGGGAAACGTAGGCGCCTTCCTTCACGACGGCGGCATGATTTCGAAGGAAAAGCTTCTCGCGGTGCTTTCGGAACCGGTGGAGAGCTGGTCGCGAATTCTCTCCTTCGCGGACGTATCGGAAGCGTTCTCACGAATACATGACCTTACGGACATGGGGTCGCTTCTCGTTGAGATGGAGAAGATACTCGACGAATATATCTTGGCTATTATCGAGACGGCGAAATACAAGCCTTTCGCTCCCGAAAACGTGATTGCCTTTTTATGGACGAAGGAACTCGAGGCGAAAAATCTCCGTATAGCGCTGGTCTCTGTCGCGAACAATACGGACCGGAATCTTGCAAGGGGGTTGCTCCGTCATGGCCGCTAAGAAAAAAGCACATCCGATGGCTGCCGTGGGAGAGTACGAGACGGTGCTCCCGTTTCAGGCTGTCGGCGTAAAGCCCTGCATCGTAAAAAGCGACGAGTCCTCAGACGTGGACGTTATGCTTCTTGAACTCGCCAAATCAGGGTATGCCGTCGTTTTTGTTCAGGAGGCCTTTTTTGTCGAACATGTCGACCGTATTGAAGAGCTGAACGACGAATACGAGACAAGTTTCATTCCCATTCCCGGCCTGAAGGGGAGCATGGGAGTCGGCCTGGAATCCATTCGAAGCAGCGTCGAGCGTGCGGTTGGAATGGATATTTTCGCAGTGAAGTGATGATTAGAAGTTTGGAGGCGATAGATTGTGGCCGCTGAAAAAGTTATAAAAGGGACGATCGAGAAGATATCCGGCCCTCTTGTAGTGGCGAAGGGCATGTTCGGCGCCGGCATGTACGACGTGGTTCGTATCGGCGAGATCGGTCTCGTGGGAGAAATTATCGAGCTGAAGGGTGATACCGCATCCATTCAGGCGTACGAGGAGACATCCGGCCTTATGCCCGGAGAGCAGGTCGTGAGCACCGGTGAACCTTTGAGCGTCGAGCTGGGGCCCGGGCTTATCGAACAGTTTTACGACGGTGTGCAAAGACCATTGCAACTTATCGAAGAAGTGGCGAAGAGCCACTATATTTCAAGGGGAATCGACGTTCCCGCCATCGACAGAAAGAAGAAGTGGGATTTCTCGCCGAAGGTGAAACAGGGCGACGTTGTCTCCCAGGGCGACATTCTCGGCGTAGTCCAGGAGTCGGTCCTCGTCGAGCACCGGATCATGGTGCCGGTGGGCATGGGCGGAAAAGTGACGAAGATCGAGAAGGGGTCGTTTACCGTGGAGGAGGTTGTCGCGGTACTCGAGCAGGACGGGAAGAAGCAGAACGTGACGATGCTGCAGCGCTGGCCCGTCCGGAAGCCCCGCCCCGTTGCCAAACGTCTTCCTCCGGTGATTCCCATGACCACGGGACAGAGGGTCATCGATACCTTCTTCCCCATCGCAATGGGCGGAACGGCATGTGTTCCCGGCCCGTTCGGTTCCGGAAAGACCGTCGTTCAGCACCAGCTCGCCAAGTGGGCCGAGGCCCAGATCGTGGTCTACGTGGGCTGCGGTGAGCGCGGCAACGAGATGACGGACGTTCTGCTGGAATTCCCCGAGCTGGAGGATCCCCGTTCGGGCCATCCGCTCATGAAGCGTACCGTGCTGATCGCGAATACCTCCAACATGCCCGTGGCCGCCCGCGAGGCGAGCATCTATACCGGCATCACGATGGCGGAGTACTACCGTGACATGGGCTATTCCGTCGCTTTGATGGCCGACTCGACAAGCCGCTGGGCCGAGGCCCTCCGCGAAATGTCGGGACGCCTCGAGGAAATGCCCGGCGAGGAAGGGTATCCGGCATATCTCGGCACACGCCTTGCCTCTTTCTACGAGAGAGCGGGCAGAGCGATTGTTTACGGCAGCGACAAACGGGAAGCATCCGTAACCGCCATCGGGGCGGTCTCCCCTCCGGGAGGCGACCTTTCCGAACCCGTCAGCCAGAATACGCTTCGCGTCGCCAAGGTCTTCTGGGGGCTTGATGCGACTCTCGCCTACCAGAGGCACTTCCCGGCCGTCAACTGGCTTCTGAGCTATTCGCTCTACACAGAAAAACTCGACGAGTTCTGGGATCTGAAGTTCGACGACGAGTGGAGTTCGCTTCGCATAGGAGCCATGACACTCCTTGAGGAAGAGGACAAGCTCCGTGAAATTGTACGCCTCGTGGGTGTGGACGCGCTCTCGAAGGAGGAGCGGATGGTCCTTGAAACGGCAAAGTCGCTTCGGGAGGACTTCCTGCATCAGAATGCCTTCCATGAAATCGACACTTACGCATCCATGGAGAAACAGTTCAAGATGCTCAGTGCAATTCTGGCGTTCCATTCCATCGCCATGGAAGCGTTGAAAAAAGGCGCATCCATGAATGAAGTCTTCAACCTCCCTGTAAGGGACGTTATAGCCCGTATGCGCTATCTCGAGGAAAAAGACATCGGGAAGATCGACGACCTCGAAGAGCAGATAAAGAAGGAAGTCGGCGGAGTCACTCCCGTTGGAGGTGAAAGCGATGCTGCCTAAGGAATATAAAACCATCAGCGAACTCTCAGGGCCTTTGCTTCTGGTCAACAAGACCAGGGATGTCCGCTTCGACGAACTCGTCGAGATCGAACTCGGCAGCGGTGAACGTCGGAGGGGACGAGTGTTGGAAATATCGTCGGACAAGGCTCTCGTACAGGTCTTCGAGGGAACCGACGGCATCGACATCAAGAACACGAAAGCACTTTTCCTCGGAAAAGTGCTGGAGATTCCGGTGAGCAAGGACATGCTCGGAAGAGTCTTCAACGGACGGGGAGAGCCGATCGACGACGGAGCGCCCGTTCTTGCGGAGAAAAAGCTCGACATCAACGGAATGCCGATGAACCCGTTCTCGAGGGACTATCCCTCTGAATTCATCCAGACGGGCATCTCGACGATCGACGGTATGAACCCGATGGTGCGCGGCCAGAAGCTGCCGATCTTCTCCGGAAGCGGACTGCCCCACAACAGGATGGCGGCCCAGATAGCGCGCCAGGCTACAGTCATCAGCGGTCACGAGGACTTCGCGGTCGTCTTCGCCGCGATGGGTATCACGTTCGAAGAAGCGTCTTTCTTCATGGAGGATTTCCGCAGAACCGGCGCCATTCAGAGGACGGTTCTGTTCGTCAACCTGGCGGACGACCCCGCGATCGAGCGTATCACCACGCCCCGAATCGCGCTTACCGCAGCGGAATACCTTGCCTTCGAGCACGATATGCACGTCGTGGTTATCCTGACCGACCTCACGAACTATTGCGAAGCGCTCCGCGAGATTTCGGCGGCCCGTAAGGAAGTTCCCGGACGCCGAGGCTATCCGGGGTATCTCTATACGGACCTTGCGACGATGTACGAACGCGCAGGGCGTCTGAAGGGAAAGAAAGGGTCCATCACCCAGATCCCCATTCTGACAATGCCCGAGGACGACAAGACGCACCCGATCCCCGACCTTACCGGATACATCACCGAAGGACAGATCATTCTGAGCAGAACGCTGCACAGAAAAGGCATCTACCCGCCGGTGGACGTCATGCCCTCGCTCTCCCGCCTGAAGGACAAGGGAATCGGCGCCGAAAAGACCAGGGAGGATCACGCCGACCTTATGAACCAGCTCTTTGCCGCCTATGCGCGGGGCAAGGAGGCGAAGGAACTTGCGGTTATCCTGGGAGAAGGCGCTCTCACAGAAGAGGACAAGGCGTTCGCGAAGTTCGCTGATATGTTCGAGGATCAGTATGTCCGCCAGGGCGAGTACCAGAACAGGACCTACAAGGAAACGCTCGAGCTGGGATGGGATCTTCTGACGGTAATACCGGTCAAGGAGCTGAAGCGTGTCCGGGATGCGTACATCGAGAAGTACCTCAATCCGAGGTTGAAGAGCGAGGAAAAGGCCGAAGCCGTCTCCGGGAAAGTGTAAGGGGGCATCACCATGGCCCGTATGAATGTCAACCCGAACAGAATGGAGCTTTCGAGGCTGAAAAAACGCCTCGTCGTCGCGAAGAGAGGACACAAGCTCCTGAAGGACAAACAGGACGCTCTTATCAAAGCGTTCCTTGAGCGGGCGCGGGAGGGTAAGATCCTCCGGGAGGAGCTGGAGGCGGAACTTGCCGCGTGCTACAAGAGCTTCCTCCTCGCGCGGGCCCAGACTCTTCCCGCCATGCTGGAACAGGCGCTCATGATATCGGGTGCGAAATGCGACCTGCAGGTGGGGTTCAAGAATGTTATGAGCGTAATGGTTCCGGAATATCACGTGGAGCAGGGAGGTTCTCCTCTGAACTACGGACTCGCGACATCCCTCGGAAGCCTCGATGTCGCTCTCGAAAAATTCGCGGAGCTTATTCCGAAACTCATCGAGCTGGCGGCGAAGGAAAAGGCCATACGCCTCATGGCGGTGGAGATCGAGAAAACGCGCCGGCGGGTGAATGCGCTCGAGCACGTCCTGATTCCGGGCTTCATCGAGACGATACGCTATATTACGATGAAGCTGGACGAGCAGGAGAGATCGACGCTCAGCAGACTCATGAAGATCAAGGAGATTGTCCGGTCCCACTGACCGGCAGCTCCGTTTAAAAGAAGAAGGAGAGGGGGGATCCCCCCCTCTCCTTCTTCTTTTAAACGGGTTTCTGGTAGAGGAATGCGCCGGACGATTCGAAGCCTATCTTCCGGTAATCGAAGATCTGTTCGGTGGAGCCTACCAGGAGATAGCCGCCGGGGCGGAGCGCCTTGAAAAACTTGTGGTAGAGCGCGGTCTTCGTATCCGCACTGAAATAGATGACGACATTCCGGCAGAGGATCAGGTCAAAGTCGCTTGAGAAGGAATCCTCGATCAGATTGAGTCTCTGGAACGAAACTCTTGATTTAACCTCGTTGTTGACGGCATACGTTTCTCCGCCGTCCGATGTTGTGAAATATTTGGCGACGAGTTCCCGGGGGACATTGATGAGCTGGCGTTTAAGGTACAGTCCTCTCTTCGCGATGCCGATGGCTCCCTGGTCGATATCGCTTGCAAGAACCGGAGTCTGCGGAGCGAGTCTTGCCTCGAGCGAAACAATCGCCAGAGAATACGGCTCCTCCCCGGTTGCCGAACCAGCACTCCAGAGTTTCAGCTGTTTTTTCCCCCTGGATTGTATGAGTTTCGGAATGATGTTGTTCTGCAATTCAGTCCATTTGTTGGGGTTGCGGAAGAATTCCGAGACGTTGATGGTGAGGTAATCGAGGAATTCGCGAAGCTTCTGGTCGTTTTCCTTCATTGTTTTGAAAAAGATGTCGTAGTTGGAGATGCTCCAACGCTGCATCAACATGTGCACACGCCGGTGAATCTGGTTCTTGTAGGAGTTGAGGTCAAGCCCCGTCAGTTTTTTGATGTTGCTCTTGAACACGTCGTACTCTGGAGAATCGTAGCTTGTTCTTTCAATCATTTCACTCTATGGCTCCTTCGCTCGCTTTTGCGTGGTCGAATGCTATATCTCAATTCATTATAGCTTATTTCAGACAAAAAACCGATAGAGTCCCGCTTTCGTTTCCGTTAACGGGAATGAGATCGTAAAGGAAAGATGATATAATCATCGCCGGGAGTATCCTTGGTGGCCGCTCTTCATTTCGAAGAGAGGAAAGTCCGGGCTCCACAGGGCAGGACGCTGGGTAACGCCCAGTTGGTGCAAACCAAAGGACAGTGCCACAGAAATATACCGCCCTTTTCGGGTAAGGGTGAAAAGGTGAGGTAAGAGCTCACCGGGTGAAGAGCGATCTTCACGCCAGGAAAACCCCGTCCGGAGCAAGACCGAATAGGAGGGGACGAGGCTGCCCGCCGACCCTCGGGTACGGTCGCGTAAAGAGTGCCGTAAGGTATTCTTCAGATAAATGGTCACCCTCGACAGAACCCGGCTTACTGGATGCTCCCTTTTTTTAATTAACAACGATTAAATAGGTCTTCAGGCTCACTCTTTGTCTTGTTAAAAGAGCCTGAAGACCTAATCGTTTTTTGGAATTGATGATAGTGTGGGTTTTAGTGGGAGAAAGTGTCGAAAAGTGGGAGGATCTGCTATGCTGGTGGGAACTTATGAACATAAAATCGACAGCAAGGCAAGAATAGTTCTTCCGTCGAAGTTCAGAGAAGAGCTCGGTGAGAGTGTCTTCGCAACCATCGGCATTGACAAGTGTGTTTCTCTCTACTCTCCCGAAGGCTGGCGCAAGGTGATGGAGCGCCTTCAGGAGCTTTCCTTCTCAAAGAGCAAAAGCAGGGGCTTGCTTCGTCTCATGCTGTCAAGTGCTCACGAACTTCCTCTGGACTCGGCGGGACGCATTCTTCTTCCTCCCGTGCTCCGTGAATACGCGGAATTCATCCAGGAGGTCGTTTTCGTGGGCGTAAGCGACCACGTTGAAATGTGGGACAAGGAGAAGTGGAACGACTACCGGAAACAGGTTCTCGATGACCTGCCCGAAATCGCCGAAGGGGTGGATGGATTTTGACGGAACATGTCCCCGTTCTCCTTCCCGAGGTTCTTTCTTTCCTTTCCGAACACATTTCCTTGAAGCGTGTGCTTGACTGCACTCTCGGCCTTGGAGGTTATTCCGGGGCAATTCTCTCCTCGTTTCCATCAACGACAGTATATGCGCTCGACCAGGACGAGCATGCGTTGTCCATTGCAAAGGAGTCGCTTGCATGCTACGGCGAGCGTTTCCGTTGTGAAAAGGGAAATTTCGCTTCCGTTCCGGAAGAGATTGCTCTCCATGCTCCTTTTGACGCTATTCTCTTCGACCTCGGCGTCTCCAATCTGCAGCTCGTCGACGGAGACAGAGGGTTTTCCTTCCAGGCGGACGGTCCGCTCGATATGCGGATGGACCGGAATTCGCCGCTCTCAGCATCGACGATTATCAATACGTATCCGGAAAGAGAAATATCGGCTATTTTCTGGAAATACGGGGAAGAGCGTTTCGCCAGGCAATTGAGCAAGGGAATTGTCCGCTATCGGGAAGAAGAAGGCCCGATCGAGCGTACGTCGACTCTTGTGGAGGTCGTCCGCAAAACGCTTCCTGCCCCGGTGCAGCGGAAAATGGGCGGCCATCCTGCGCGGAGGATCTTTCAAGCCCTTCGCATCGCAGTCAACGACGAGCTGAATGTCCTCAACGAGGGGTTGAAGGAAGCGCTTGCGCTTGCCGCTTCAAACGCCCTCGTTCTTGTGGTCTCGTATCACTCTCTCGAGGACAGGATAGTAAAAAACACATTCCGGGAGTGGAAGGAGAAGGACAGGGGAAGTATTCTGACACGAAAACCCGTTGTCCCGTCCGAGGAGGAAATTGAGAGGAACTATAAATCCCGAAGTGCGAAGATGAGGGTTTTTTCAATCGGATAAACGTGGAAAGGAGGTGTGATTGTCTTGCGATACGGCGAAGCGGTTTCAAAAGATGTTGTCTCCAGTTCTTTCCGGAAGATTTGTCCTTATATCATCATTTTCACTCTCTGTGTCTTCGGTCTCTTCATGGGGCTCGGAGTATTGCGCCTGTATTCTTTTCGTCTTGAATGCAGGTTGAATGCCATCAACAGGCAGATTGAATCCTACAAGGCGGATCGCATCGTCCTCAAGCATACATTATCGTCTCTTCTCTCCCCGGCGCGGATTTACGGCTTTTCGAAACAGGAACTCGGAATGACGTTCGCTTCGAATGTCCGCATTCTGCGTGTGGAGGAAAATCTGCTGGCAGAGCGTTTCATCGAAGGACGGCCTGAATTTGCGACGGAGAAGGAGAGCGAAGGCTGGTTTTATTTCTTTCTTGAAAAAGCAATGGCGGGGAACTGATATCTCCCCTTCCTGAGCGGAGGTTGAATCCATGAATAGGCGCTTTGGATCTCCATGGTTCATGATCTTCGTTTTTTTCGGCGTTGTCGTTTGGAGATTGGCCGCACTTCAACTCTTTCCCGATCCGCGTGTGGAGAGTCAGTCTCAACGTCAGTACTGGAGTCATGTTCCGGTAAGCACAAATCGCGGCTTTATATACGACAGGAACGGGCACGCGATGGCGGTCTCCATTCCTTCGTCAAGTTTTTTTCTTGATCCCGCATTCTGGAATCCTGCGGATGCGCACCAGCTTAAGGGAATCCTGCCGGATTCCCTTGTAAAGACTATTTCCGGCCCTCTCTCGGGAAGATTTCTCTGGCTTGCACGAAAAGTCGACGCCGAAACGTCCGTAAAAATTCGTTCTTTGAAACTCAAGGGCATCTATGAGATCGAGGAAAAGAAGAGGCTCTATCCAAGCGGGTCTCTTCTCGCTCATGTTCTCGGCTTCTGCGATATAGACGACAAGGGAATTTCCGGCATTGAACTCATGTGGGACAGTGTTCTTTTTTCGCCTCCCGGAATTCGGGTTCTTGCGAAGGAGTCTTCGGGACGAACTCTCGATATCAGCGGAAACGCTTCTGCACGGAAGGCAGTTGAGGGGGGAACCGTCTCCCTCACCGTAGATTCGCGAATTCAATTCATCGTTGAGAAACGTCTCGAAGAGGGAATTCGCGAACACGGTGCACGTTGGGGAAGCATCATTTGCATGGATCCGCGGTCAGGTGCCGTCCTTTCCATGGCCAGCTGGCCGACGTTCAATCCGAATGTCCGAACGGATCTGATGAAGTCGCAGAATATCATGAACAATTCCATAGGAAGGACATACGAACCCGGTTCGACCTTCAAACCCGTCATTCTCGGTATCAGCATGGAGCGGGGCGCTGTTCGCCCCAACGAATCGTTCAACTGCCCGTATAGAATCAAGGTCGCCGACGGTCATATTTCCGAGGCCGGCAATACAGGCTTCGGAAAACTTTCCGTCTCCGAGATTCTCTCAAAGTCTTCAAATACCGGAATGGCGCAGATAGGAATGCGGATGAAAGCATTCGACATGTATCATGCCGTCCGCGAGTGGGGGTTCGGAAAACCCACCGGAATTGAACTTTCGGGCGCGGAGGAAGGTCTGCTGGCTTCTCCCGAGCAGTGGCGCGGCGTTATCCCTTCGAATATTGCGATAGGCCAAGGGCTTGCCATTACACCGCTTCATCTCGCTTCAGCGATTGCCGCGATTGCGAACGGAGGCCATCTCGTCAGGCCTCATATCGTTGCCGAAGCTGTTGATTCTTCAGGAAACATCGTATATAAAGGAGACGGAGGACCGATGCGGGATGTCTTGTCGCCACAGGTCGCTCTCTGGCTTCGGAAAGCAATGGTCGAAGCTGTGCGGAGCGGGACAGGACGTCAGGCTGCCGTATCAAGGGTATCGATTGCCGCAAAGACCGGAACAGCACAGGTTGCCGAAAAAGGTAAATATATGAAGGGGAAGTGGGTTTCCTCTTTTGCGGGCTTCTGGCCATCAGAAGATGCCCGATATGTTGTGCTTGTCGTCATCGGAGAACCTTCCAGGGGAAAATACTATGGCGGCGATGTAGCGGCGCCGATCTTCCGGCGTATCGTTGAGGACATGATACAGACGGATTTGTTCGCCGCCGTCAGAACGGAAGGGTGATTTCCGTATGAGGATTTCCGATCTGCTATCAAAGTATGAAACTCGTTATTCTTCTTTATCAAATCTGTCGACATACAACGTCGGCGGGGAGACTCTTTCCGCATTTGTCGAGCATGTCGGATGCAACAGCGGCGCAATCGGGAAAAATTGGCTCTTCTGCTGTATTCGAGGAGCACGCAGGGACGGGCATGATTTTGCTGCGGAGGCCCTTCATAACGGGGCTTCCGTTTTGCTGTCGGAACATCCCCTTCCTCTTGAAATTCCCCAGATTATTTCATCCGACGTCCGGCGCGACATGGGCCGGATTTCCTCCATTGTCTACGGTGAACCGGCGCTGAAGATGAGGATGTTTGCGGTCACCGGAACAAACGGAAAGAGCACCACCACATGGATCATCAGGCATCTTCTCCAGTCGCTGGGCCTTCGGACCGGGCTGATGGGAACCATTGTTTACAGCGACGGAGCCGATGAACAGGACGCGGGGAGAACGACTCCCGAGAGCTGCGACATCCAGCGCCTTCTGGCGAAGATGGTCAAAAACGGCTGTTCCGCCTGTGTTATGGAAACATCCTCCCACGGCCTCGACCTCGGAAGAATAGAAGGGTGTTCTTTCGACGGCGCTGTCTTTACCAACCTGAGCGAGGAGCATCTCGATTATCACGGGACTCTTGAGCGCTATTTCAATGTGAAGGCCGGACTTTTCGCGTCATATATGAAACAGGGGTGGAGCGGCGGCGTGAATACCGACGATGCATATGGAAAACGCCTGTTTGATAAGTACCCGGAAAGTCTTCTTTCCTTCGGATTGAACGGGACGCGAACAGATGCTCTTCGCGGTCGGGATATTTCCTGCTCACTTTCCGGAACGGCATTTTCCGTCTCACTGCCAGGAACGGAAGCCGGGATTCCGCTTGACTTTCCTCTTCCCGGAAGATTCAACGTGTACAACGCCCTGGCCGCCTTGTCAGTGACTTTGCCATTCGCTTCCGATGTGAAGATGCTCCTGCAGGCTCTTTCTACGATGGTGCAGGTTCCCGGAAGAATGGAGACGTTCTCGTTCGACAACGGCCTATGCTGCATCATCGATTTCGCCCATACTCCCGAAGCGCTGAAGAATGTACTGACGGAAGTCCGTAAGCTCTGCAGGGGAAAGATTTTTTCGGTGTTCGGACATGGGGGGGAGCGTTTCCAGCCGAACCGTTTTTCGCTCGGGATGATCGCGGCCGCTCTGGCCGATGAAATTATCGTCACTATGGACAATCCTCGCAACGAAGCGCCGGAACAGATCGCCTTGCAAATAGCGGAGGGTGTGCGTGCCGGGGAAAGGACGGTTTCTTTGAACACTATTCTGGACAGGTCAGTGGCTGTCCGTACTGCGCTGAATGCAGCAAATCCGGGCGATGTGGTCGTCGTTTCCGGAAAAGGACCGGAAAAATTTCTCCAGATAGGCTCCAGGTCCATTCCCTATTCGGATGGCGACGAAGTCCGTCGCTGGGCGGCAGAGAGGGGGTTGGGCTGGAGATGAGGAATATCCGTCTTGTCTCGTCGATGGCGGCGCTCGTAGGGGCGGCTTTTACCGGCCCCGATGGAGGAGTCCCCTCCCGTTTCGTTGCCGACAGCAGGCTTGTAGCTCCTGGTGACGCTTTCGTCGCATTCCGGGGAGAGTCGTCCGACGGACACGACTTTATCCCTGACGCCGTTTCAAGGGGAGCTTCTCTGGTCATCTGTGAAAGACCGGCAGCCGTTCCCGCCGGTGTATCTACTATTCAAGTTTCCGACTGCTTTACCGACGTTCCTGAAATGGCCCGCCGCTACCTCAGAGAATATGACGGGGTTCTTGAAATCATTGCGGTCACCGGAAGTGTCGGAAAGACGACGACACGGGAGATGATCCGTACCTGTCTCGCTTCCGATTTTTCGGTTCACTCCGCGGAGCACAGCTATAATACGCTTATTGGATGCGCCCTTTCAATTCTGGGAATGCACGGAAAGACCGATATTCTACTTCTTGAGATGGGAACCAATCATCCGGGTGAAATCCGCGAGATGGTCCGTTTTTTCCCTCCGACGGTCGCGCTGATTACCGAAGTCGCCGCGGCGCACCTTGAAGGATTGGGATCTGTCGAAGGTGTTCTGGAGGCGAAATTCGAAATAACGGAATCTCCTGTTCTCAAGGCTTTCTTTTACAACGGGGACAATCCCCTGCTCGTCTCGAAAAGTTGTTCGCTGCCGGATTCGGTTCGATCATTGAGTCTCGGATTTGAAAAAGGTGATTTTCGAATACAGTCGACACGTTTTTCTCTTGACGACGGTCTTCCGAACCTGACATTCGACTTCGTCCACGAGGAGAACGTCTTTTCCGTGCGGACTTCTCTTTTCGGGCGGCATTCAGCCCTAGCACTGGGATTCGGCCTTGCGCTCCGTCTTTATCTGGGAGCGCCGCTCGGAGATCGCGTGCTGCAGGATATCGGCCGTCTGAAAGCTCCTGCAGGACGCGGACGGTTCTTCCGTCTTTCGTGCGGCGCCGTAATGCTCGACGATTCCTACAACGCAAATCCGGCTTCCATGCGGGCCTCTCTTTCGGAGTGCGCCCGGATACCTGCAAGAAGGCGCATCGCGGTACTGGGTGAAATGAGGGAACTTGGAGGAGACGCTCTTGAGTATCATCGTGACCTCCTCGAATTCCTGAAGGACTTCTGCAAGGTCTTTTTGATGGGGAAAATATGGACCGATCTTTTTGACGGGGAACCTCTTCCGTTCAATGTCTTCATGTTCGAGAATCCTGTCCGCCTTGGAGAAGAGCTTCTTGCAGAGCTGCAGGAAGGCGATCTTGTCGTGGTGAAGGGCTCTCACGGAAACCGGCTTGATAGAGCGGTGACCGTTCTTCTGGAGGGGGTCGGGTCTTGAAGATCTTCGGGATACTCGTCATTGTTTTTTTTCTTCAGATTCTGTTTTTGAGCGGGTGGATTTCCAGGCTCAATGCATGGCGTGTTGTCCAGATCCAGAAAATCTACGGTCCTGAGAGCCATATCAGGAGCAAATCGTCCACCCCTTCGATGGGAGGCATCGTTTTTCTTGCTGTATCAATTCTCAGTATTCCACTCATCGTTTTCTTATCGGAGAGTCTTCCGGGGGATCTCGTTCTTTTCTGGATCTTTCCTTTCGGCGCAGCATCCATAGGGTTCATCGACGACTGGATTAAATTCACAAAAAAGTCCAGTGAGGGTTTTCCGAGTCTTTACAAGCTGGTGGCCCAGATTCTCCTGGTCGTTCCCTGGGCGTACTGGGTTGCACTTTCAAGGGGGATTTTTCTCTGGCCCGGATTCGCGGCGCCGGTTCTTTTTTCCGCCCCTCTTCTGGCTTTCCTGGCAATAGGCATGATGAACGCCGTGAATGTAACGGATGGACTCGACGGCCTTGCTGCAGGAGCTTCTCTTCTCTCTCTCCTGGGAGCGATTGTATGGCTTCGGCTGAACGACGGGTTGCTGTACATCGCCCTGGCAGGAGTAGCAATGTGTGCGGGATTTCTCTGGTACAACGCTCATCCGGCGAAAATCTTCATGGGCGATGTCGGATCGCATTTCCTGGCGGGAATTCTGCTCAGCCTTTGCGTATACGCCGATTTTCTCGTGGCGGTCTTTCCTCTTGGCTTCCTTTTCGGACTGGAGATTCTTTCCGTTGCAATACAGCTCGTCGCGATCCATTTCTTCAAGAGAAAGGTTTTTCGCATGAGCCCTTTTCATCATCATTTCGAACTTCTTGGATGGGGTGAAACACAAATCGTCACCCGCTTCTGGATGGTCCACGGGGCGGGGTTGACGTTTCTCGCTCTTGCAGTGAACGGCTTACTCGGTGCGTGACGCTTTTTGGGAACGGGGGAACAGGAAATGTCGGAAGCAGATCAGGTATCAGGGAAAAGAATTTCCGTCATAGGAGCGGGTATCAGCGGTTCCGGTCTTGCCCGCCTTGCCGCCCGTCTTGGAGCAAAAGTCTTCGTCTCGGAATCGAAAACTCTTTCGGACGAGTCGATTATCTCCTCGTTCCGGGATGCGGGGATCGAATGGGAAGACGGCGGGCACTCCCGGCGGCTATACGATGCGGATTACATTCTCGTGGGCTCCGGTGTTTCACCGAATGCCGCCCCGGTGGCAGAGGCAGGACGAATGGGCCTTCCCGTGATGGGAGAGCTTGATTTTCTTGCGCCTTACCTTACCGGGAAGACGATCGGTGTTACCGGGAGCAACGGGAAGAGCACGACGACTGCTCTTATAGGACACCTTCTGCAGAATGCGGGTTTCTCAGTGGAAGTAACGGGAAACATCGGCAAATCCATGGCGGACTCCGTGCTTGAACGGCGGAATTTTTTCGTTGTGGAACTGAGCAGTTTCCAGCTGTACTGGAATAGCCTGTTCGCATGCGATGTGGCTCTCGTGACGAACCTGGCTCCGGACCATATCGACTGGCACGGGAGTTTCGAAGAGTACGTGAAGGCCAAGGGGAGGATCCTCTCGACCCGGAAGGAAGAAGGATACTCCGTTTTTCAGCAACAGGACCGCGCGGCACTCTCCTCGTCGTTCACGGATAGATGCCGGAATATCATCACATTTCAATGGAGGGACGGACGGGACGGAATTCAGTGGGACGGTCTTTACGCGGACTCCCTGGAGGAAAGAGTCTCTCTCAGGCTCCCAGGGGGAGAAGAGGAGATCCTGTTCGATTTCCGCGACGTTCCTCTTATGGGGCGCCATAATATTGAGAATGCGGCTTTCGCGGCTGCTGCGGTTCGATTGGCCGCAGGACCCGGAGTTTTCCACGGAGGGCTTTTTTCCGGTTTCCGGGGACTTGCGCATCGTTGCGAATTCGTCGCCACAATAGCTGACGTTACATATGTCGACGATTCCAAGGGAACGAACGTCGCTGCAAGCTCCACCGCGCTCAGATCCTTGCCCGGAAAGAAAGTCGTCATTCTGGGAGGGCAGGGAAAAGGCGAGGAGTACGGTCCTCTCGCTGAGGCTGTCCGAAATGAAGCATGCGCGGCGGTTGTACTCGGAGAGGAGAAAACGAAGATTGCGGATGCTCTCCTCAACGCGGGTTTCCCTGATTTTTTTGTTGTCGATTCCATGGAGGAGGCGGTACGGAAGGCGTCGGTTGTCGCACCTCCACGGAGCATTGTCCTGCTTTCCCCTGCATGCACCAGTTGGGATATGTACCCGAACTATAAAAAACGGGGAGAGGATTTTCAGCGGATTGTTCTGGAACTGAAAGAGGAGGAGTAGTCGGTGAGAGGCGTAGCAGAGGGAGTATTCGAGAATCGCTATGAGAAGAGAGTGCTTGCCGTTCGGGTCGATCCGTTTTTATGGATTATCCCGCTGGTTCTCAATGCATTCGGTATTCTCATGATCTTTTCTCTGACGTCGCATACCGCTCTCGAGGAATTCGGATCCCCGTTCGCCCTCGGCATGAAGCAGGTGCAGTGGTTTTTCGTTGCTCTCACGGTCATGCTGACGACATATCTGATTCCGCTTTCGGTATGGAAGGAGATGAGCGGAGTCCTCTGGGTTGTTGCTATCCTTTGCGTTGTACTGACGCTGATTCCGGGTATAGGCATCAAGGCGGGGGGAGCGAGGAGATGGATCGGATTCGGACCGCTTCGTTTTCAGCCGATAGAACTTCTTTCCCTCGCAGTTGCCGTCCATCTTTCAAAACTTATGACAAAGTCGTCGAAGCAGGGGTTGCATGCTTTTTTCACCCTCACCGCCCCGGTGTTGGCGCTCTCTTCGCTTCCGCTGATCTTTCAGCCCAATATGGGAGGGACGATCCTGATTTTCACCCTTACCATGGCAATCCATGTGGAAACGCGCGGATGGAGTTGGCCTATTCTCTTCGGCGGCACCGGATTCGCCTTTTTTTTCTTCATGATCATCCAGGCCGGATATCGCCTGAGAAGGTACATGGCCTTTCTCGATCCGTGGGAAGAGCCTCTCGACAGCGGTTTTCAGGTGATACAGGGCATGGTCGCCTTCGCTAACGGGGGGCTCCTCGGTGTCGGGATCGGCAAGGGACTCCAGAAGCTGAACTATCTTCCGGCCGCGCATACGGATTATATCTTCGCCACGATCGGAGAGGAGTTCGGATTTGTGGGAACGTTCATGGTGGTCTTTTTATTTTTCATCTGGACTTTCCGTGCATATTCGGTGTACCGCAGAGCGGCAGACCCGTTTCATTCCGCTCTCATCTGGGCGGTTGTCGCGTCTGTTCTTATTCCCTTCTTCATCAATCTTGGAGGCGTGCTGAAATTGATGCCGCTGACAGGAATTCCGCTGCCCTTCATAAGCTACGGCGGCAGTTCACTTCTGTTCATGTGGGTACGGATCGCCCTGATAATGAGGGTCTGCAAGGAGATATCAGTGCCATGAGGAAGATTTGTCTTGTGGCGGGAGGAACCGGAGGACATATTTTCCCCGCGATTGCCTTCGGGGAGTGGATGACAAAGCATCGAGAGGAGGTGTCGGTTTCATACGTGTGCGGCTCCCGGGCACTCGAGCATGAGATTTTCTCGTCGGCGGGACTCGCTCCTGTTTTTCTTCCGCTGAGCGGATCGCCTTTCGGAGTGCGGAATTTCGCAGGGAAGATGCGCCGGTGGAAGGAGATTTTCACGTCATTCTTCGCTTTCCGGCGATATCTGAAGGAAAACAGGCTTCACTGTTGTGTTCTCTTCGGAGGATATGTTTCCTTTATTCCGTTGATTCTTTGCCATTTGTTCAGAATTCCTCTTATAGTGCACGAACAGAACAGCGTTGCAGGAAAAGTCACGCGCTTATCTGTGAAATTCGGTAAGAAAGTGGCTTCGGGGTGGAATGTATGCACTCCGCTTTCTTCAGGAAGTTTTATAAGAACCGGTGTTCCCGTGCGTCGTTTTGTCTTGAAAGGCAAGCAGGAAGCCTTTAAAGAGATGGGACTGGAACCAATTTCTCCGAAAGAACGAATTATTGGGGTTCTCGGAGGTTCACTTATGAGCCAACGACTGATACAATTGTTGGGGACGATATTTCAGGATCAGGAATTGGATAACGTTACTTTTCTGATTCCAAGCGATTCCCAAAGTCTCGTTCCAATGCAGGCTGAGAGAAAAAACCTGCGGAAATTCATTTTCATAGAGAAACAATGGGATATGAGCTGTTTTTATTCGGTTGTCGAGGCCGTAGTGACTCGTGGCGGCGCCTCTACACTTGCGGAACTGATATCTTTGGGTATTCCCGCCGTGATTGTTCCGTGGCGCGATGCCGCCGATAATCACCAGGAGATGAATGCTCGATGCTTTCTTGAAAACAATGACGGTGAGCTCTGGCGGGAGGATGAATCTCCAGAGGCATTGCGAGATTATATACTGAGAATCCTTCGAAAGAAAAGACACATGAAAGAGAACTTTTCGGAGGGAGATGAGTCTGAATCTTTGTGGCGGCTGATCTCGTCCAGTACTGGAAGGGAGATTATATAATTGGAGACTACTATATCGCATTTTGATGGAATTCACAGGATTCATCTCATGGGCATCGGCGGGGCAGGAATGAGCGGTCTCGCGCTTTTGCTCGCGGAACTGGGGTTTGAGGTGAGCGGGTGTGATATGATTCACACGTCATACATAGATAAGGTTCTCAAGGAAGAAGTTGCCGTTGTTCTTGGTCACGGACGCGCTCACATGGAAAAGTTCCTTCCCGATCTTTTGATATACAGCAGCGCCATTCCAGAGGAGAATGAAGAAATTCTCGCGGCAAGGGAGAAGGGCGTCGCCATTGCCAAAAGAGGAGAAGTGCTGAGCTGGATTTTCGACGATCGTTTTGGAATAGGCATCGCCGGAACTCATGGAAAAACAACGACATCGTCCATGATAGCTCTCATTCTCGAACAAGCCGGATTTCATCCCACCCTCGCCATCGGCGGGGAACTTTGCGATATCGGTGTGAATGCCAAGTTGGGCGACGGACGTTTCATGGTTGCGGAACTGGATGAGAGCGACGGCTCTTTCGAGAAATTTCATCCCAACATATCAGTCGTCACCAACGTTGACTGGGATCATGTCAATTATTACCCCACGTTTGAAAGTGTTCTCGAGGCCTTCGTCCGGTTCATATCGAATCTGAAGGAGTCGGGAATTCTGGTTTTCTGCGGAGAAGATTACGGTCTTTCCCGACTGATGTCTCTTGGACTGATTCCGGAAGGGTCCGTTTCGTACGGTTGGGGTCCGATGTGGACATGGGGTGCTGTGAATGTCCACCACAAACCCGGCGGCGGCGTCTTTTTCTCGATTCTCCACGAGGGAGAACTTGTGGGAGACGTCGAACTTTCGGTGTCCGGGGAACATAATATTCTCAATACCCTTGCGGCATGCGCTGTAGCTCATCTGCTCGGAATTTCTCTCCCTGTCGTTAAGAGGACGCTGCGGGATTTCAAAGGAGCGAAACGCAGGCTTCAACATATCGGGTGTTTCGGCGGCGTCGATATTTACGACGATTACGGGCATCATCCCCGGGAAGTCGCTGCCACCCTCGGAACACTCGATCGCATGTTTCCGGAAAGACGTCTGCTGGTTACTTTTCAGCCGCACCGGTTTACCCGTACCAGGGCCTTGTACAAGGAGTTCGCGCAGGTCCTCGCTTCGGCGGACAAGCTTCTTCTTCTGCCGGTTTACCAGGCTGACGAGGATCCCATTCCGGGAATCACCTCGCTTCTTATCGCGGATCATCTGCCGGAAGAAAAAAAAGAATCGTGTATCATGAGCCGTTCTCTTGACGACGCAGTGTCGATTTTGGAGCAGATTTGCGAGGAGGGCGACATCGTCCTGACGATAGGCGCCGGGGATGTTTCGATAATCGGGGAAAGCCTGCTCGCAAAGACTAAAGAGCAGTTGGTGCATTTTTAGTATTTCGAAGTCATGCCCCGGAAGAGGGAGTCAGCAAATTTTAAACGTCCTTTCTACTCTGGTTTTTCTTTGTGATGTATAATGAATAAACGGTGTGTTTTTTTTATCTTTGTTGCTTTCTTTCTTGGTATTCTTTTGGGATGCGAAGCTTTTTTTCAACTTTTCTCCTTGAAATCTCTGGAAGTGAGCGCTGCGGGTCCGGTATCCGAATCTTTTTTCTGGAACAACGTCTCTTCCGCTTCGTTGCGATTTTGGCCGTTGTTTTTCTGGGAGAAGGAGAAACTGAAGAAGAAAATCGAATCCGAGGCGCCTCTTTCTTTTTCCGTTGACAGGAGAGGGATCGCGGGGGTCGATATTCAAATAGAGCCTTTGTATCCATGGGTTGTTGGACGATGGAAAGAAAATGAATTTTATATTACCCGGGAAGGGCTGGCTTGGGAGAGCAAACACGTTCTCAACAAGGCGATCGAGGGCATTGTACCCCCCAAAAAACCGTTGATTGTGTTCGCGGAGGGTATTCCTTCTCCCGCAGAAGACGCCTCTACCCTGATAAAAATTCTGCCTTTCCCTCTTGATCTTCTTTCCGGCTGGCTTGATGGACTGTCCGAGAACAAGTGGATATCCCGGGTTGTACAAATAGACGTTTCTCGAAGAGAGGGCAAATATTTATTGAAACTTTCATTCAACGGAAGAGGGGAAGCGCAGGTTCTTATGTGGGGTGAACGGTCCCGATGGAAGGAGCTTTCATCCGCGCTTTCGCAGATTATGGATCAGTTACATTTTCTGGGTGAAAACGTTATAATAGACACGACCTATACAGATAGAATTATCGTCCGAAGCATGGCGCACGGCGATCAGGAAGGGAGCGGGAAATAAATGTACAAAGAGCCGGAAATTTTAGTTGGGCTGGATCTTGGTACGAGCAAAATATCCGTCGTGATTGCAGAGAGGGATTCCCGTTTCCAGGAGGCTCAAATTATCGGCGTCGGCTATGCTCCATCGCAAGGCATCCGCAAGGGACTCATCATAAATCTCGAACAGGCTATCCGGTCCGTAAGGCAGGCTGTAAAAGATGCGGAAAACATGGTTGGCTTCGAAATAGACGAGGCAACTGTTTCCTTCAGCGGAATGGAGGTCGCTTCCGTCACTTCAAGAGGAATGATTTCCCTGGGAAGAACGCCCCGTCAGGTATCGATATCGGATGTGGAACGCGTGATAGAAGCCGCGCAGAGCGAACTCTCGATACCGCCCAATCGCGTTACATTGCATACAATTCCCGTAAAATACTCCATCGACGGGAATTCCGGAATAGACGATCCTCTCGGTATGACCGGCATACGCCTTGAGATGGAACTTCAATCGGTCATTGTTCCGACCACAGTCGTGCAGAACATTATCAACTGTGTTGAAAGTGCCGGAATAGAGGTGAACGGGCTCGTCATAAAATCTCTTGCGAGCGCCCTCGGTTCCCTGACCGACGAAGAGACCCGTGCAGGGGTCATTTCGCTCTGTATAGGCGGAGGCACCACCGGAGTCGCCCTCTATACCGACGGGAGACCTGTAAAGCTTTCGATCATTCCTATCGGCGGCGACCATATTACGAACGACCTCGCGTATGTAATGAAAATTCCGATCAGCAAGGCGGAAGAGGTCAAGAAACTGGTTTCACTCTATCCGGAGGATGCTGACCAGCAGGAGCTGGATGTCGATGTTCGCGGCCGAATGAAAACATTCAGTATCGGCGAAGCGGCCGAGGTCGTAAACTGCAGGCTGGAAGAGCTTTTCGGAGATCATGTCCGCCACCAGCTTTCCGAGTTCAGCCTTCACATGTTCCCGGCGGGTATTGTTTTGTCCGGGGGAGTTGCGAAAACACCCGGTATAGAGGTTTTTGCCTCGGATATGCTGAATCTTCCGGTGCGAATTGCCGAACCGCTTGATGTCTATCAAATGCCTCCCGGACGAAATGATTGCGAATATACGACGGTGGCCGGCGTGGTTCGGTACATGACCAGCAGAGAGCGTAATCCTTACAGGTACATCGAAACACCAATTTCCGAGCTTCGTTCCGGGGCGGCCCAGATTGTTTCCGGTACTGCAGGGAAGATTCAAAGAAAGATCGCCGGAGACCGCACAGAAGGGATTCGGGGTTTTATGGATTATTTAAAGAAGTCAGTAAAAGAACTTTTTTAACCGCATTCCGCATTCGGGGAGGATATGAATATGGAGCATGTATTTCAGTTAAATGAAACTCCGAGACCCCACAGGGAAGAAATCAAAGTCATAGGCGTGGGGGGCGGCGGCGGAAACGCCTTAAACCATATTATTCGAAGCGGTGTATCGGAAGTTCATTTTATTGCTGCAAATACCGATGTCGGAGCGCTTCACCTTTCACAGGCGAATTCGAAGATCACGCTGGGCGAAAAACTCACGAAAGGCCTTGGCGCCGGTTCCGACCCGGTAGTAGGGATGAACAGCGCGAAGGAATCCATCGACAAGATCCGTGAGTCCGTGGCAGGCGCCGACATGGTATTCATCACCGCCGGCATGGGAGGCGGCACCGGAACGGGCGCCTCTCCCATCATCGCAGAAGTCGCAAAGGAAGCCGGAGCGCTTGTGGTGGCAGTCGTCACGTTCCCCTTTTCTTTCGAGATGAACCGTCGTAGAAAACAGGCCGCAGAGGGGATTGCGACCCTCAAAGAGAAAGTGGACGCGCTTCTTGTCGTGGAAAACGACCGCCTTCTTGAGCTGACGGACGAAAAGACAAAGCATTCCGAGGCGTACAAACTTGCCGATGAAGTTCTTCGCCAGGCAGTTCAGGGCGTTACCGATCTCATCCTGAAGCCCAGTCTGATTAACGTCGATTTTGCCGACGTCAGGACTGTAATGCAGAACGCAGGATCAGCCATCATGGGCATAGGCTCCGGCGAGGGTGAAAACAGGGCGGAGATCGCAGCGAAAACAGCGATCAAATCTCCCTTGATGTCGATACCGATGAAGGGTGCGAAGGGCATTCTCTTTAATATTACCGGAGGGGCGGACCTGGGTATCCACGAAATACGAAAAGCGGCGCAGATCATCACGGAAACCGCCGACGAAGACGCCATCGTGATATGGGGGCATACCGTTTCGGAGGAGATGGCCGAGAAGATTCAGATTACGGTTATCGCCACCGGTTTTGCCTCGGAGAAGGAAAAAAAGACCGTGACGAATTTTGCCGCAAAACCTGCCGCGAAACAGAAAACGGCGGGAGTCGTTCTGGAGGAGGCCGAGGTGCTTCCCGTTCAGGACGAGGACATGTTCTCAATAAGTGGTGTTCCCAAGAATCCCTATGATATTCCTTCGATAATACGAAGAAACAAAAAATCCGGAAATTAAATTCCATATATCCCGAATACATTTTCAAGCGGGTTCCATTTGATTGCTCCGGAGTAATCAAGCGTCGTCTGAAGGAAGCAGGGTCTTGAAAGGGATTCCTGCTTTTTTATATAAGGTGGATCTTTACAAAGCAGAAAACTCTTTTGTTTTACTCCGGGGAGCTTTGATCCCGGACAAGGAGGTAATGAAAAATGTCCACAAGAGAAGGCAGAAGACATAAGGAAAGGCGTTCCGTGATTCCTTTCGGCGATATCATGCTGCCCGTCATCGGACTTGTGGCGGTTGGTCTCCTCATAGTCGGCGTAAAGCTTTTTTTCCTGTCGGGAGACAGAACCAAGCCGTATACTCCGTTGCCCGTCGAAACGAACGTGTCCGGTTCTCCACGGACACCTGTCGCGACGGCTCCCGGAATAAAACCTGTAGAGCCGTCAGTGGAGGCTTCTCCTCAAAGCCTTCTCGCAATTCCTGTTTCACCTGGAAAGAAAACAGAGAGCGGTGTCAAGGTCGAATCTCCCGTGGCATCTCCTCCTCAGCCAAAACCGGCTGAAACTGCCCGGACTGCCGAACCTGTCCGCACTCCGGCCATACCATCGCCTCCAGCAACCCCTTCTCCGGCACCTGCTGACAGCCGCTGGGGAGTGCAGATAGGTTCCTTCACTACAAGGGCAAGTGCTGAAACTGTTCGTCAGCAGGCAGCACAGAAAGGGTTTACCGCTGCGATCTCATCGGCACAGGTGAGCGGGAAGACATATTTTCGCGTCACGGTTCCTGCCGGAAATAACCGTTCCGAGGCTGTGGCGCTCTCGCAAAGACTGACGAAAGCCGGTTTTCCCGTATTTGTCGTTTCGCTTCGATAGCCTTGTTTTTTGCGGTGGGTATGTTGCCCTCGAACAGAAACACAGAAGTTGAAGCCGGTTCGGGTGATGTGGAAGGAGACTTATAATTGGCTGGTTTTGTTCGTGAACTGACAGACAGGCTCTCCGCGATCGAATATGCCATGGATGTGCTTGCCTTTCCGTGGAGCGGGGAACATGAAACGCTGAAATTGGAAAACGCTGTAGGGCGCCGACTGGCACACCCGGTTTCTTCCTCAGAAGATTCTCCTCCGTTTCACAGAAGCACCCGTGACGGATACGCTCTTTCAAGTGCTGAATGCTACGGAGCTTCCCCTTCTAATCCCGCTTTCCTGACGGTTTGCGGCGAGGTTCCGATGGGAACCCTTCCTTCTTTTTCGATAGGAAACGGCGAATGTGCACTGATTCATACCGGGGGTATTCTTCCGGAGGGTTCAGATGCTGTTGTGATGACGGAAAACGCCGAACGCAGCGGAAAATGGGTCGAGATACGAAGTGCGGTGCAGAGTGGAGAAAATATCGTCTTCAAAGGTGAGGAGTTTTCGGCGAACACGCCTCTTCTCAAGCAAGGAACCCTCGTTGATTTTCGTTCGGCAGGTCTTCTTGCTTCTGCAGGCGTTTCATACGTGGATGTTTTTCGGATAAAGATCGGAATTATCAGCACCGGCGACGAAATAGTTCCGTGCGATACACAGGAGCTTCTTCCGGGGCAATTCCGGGATGTCAATGCCCATCTCCTTTTCTCTCTCTTGGAACGGGAAGGATTTTTTCCGGTCTATTACGGAATCGCCGGCGATTCTCAGGAAGCGCTTTCAAGAATGACAAATCGCGCCCTTGAGGAATCTTCCGTCGTTCTGCTCAGCGGAGGATCTTCCGTGAGTACGAGGGATTATTGCTCGACTCTCCTTGAATCCCTTCCTGAACCCGGGCTCCTGATTCGGGGAATTTTGATGTCGCCGGGCAAGCCGACGCTGATCGCCGGAATGAAACGTGAACGAAAGCTCGTGATGGGACTGCCGGGGCACCCTTTTTCATGCTTTCTCGCCGCGTACACCATTTTGCTTCCTTTGTTGAATGCGATGTGCACCGGCAACACTTCCGGCCCATGGAAATCGCTTCTTCTTCCTTCCGCGGAATCGATATTCGGCCACTCCGGAATCGAGGAATTTCTGCCCTGCGTCATCGAGAACGGCAGGGCAGTCCCGCTTCCGGTGAAATCCTCGTTCGCAAAGGCCCTCAGTCGTGCCGACGGTCTTTTTCGTCTTTCTGCGTCCCGTGAAACCGTTCGCCCCCAAGAGGAGGTTGAAGTATGGCTCTGGTAACTGAAAAGATGCATATCCCTTTAATGAGGGCGTGGCAGATCCTGCGGAAAGAGTGTAGTCCGCTTCCGCCGGAGCGATGCCATGTACAGGATTGCATGGAAAGGGTTCTTGCGGAGGATGTGATCTCCCTCCGGAGTGTACCGCACTATAACGCTTCCGCAATGGACGGATACGCTGTCGAATCGTCCTCGACCGCGGGCGCTTCGCCTTCGTCTCCTGTCGTCTTGCGGAATGATGATTTCACGCGGTTGAACACGGGAGGCTCTCTTCCGCCCCGTTTCGATTCGGTCGTCATGCTGGAGGATACCTCCCCCACACCCGACGGGACAGCATTGTTGCTCGTCAAATCACTGGTGGCGGGAGAGAACGTGCGTCCCGTCGGCGAAGATGTTTTTTCAGGACAGGTCATCGCACGAACGGGTGAACGGATAACGCCTGCTCTCGCGTCGCTTTTCGCAACGGCCGGCATCGCTTCGTTGAACGTCCTTCCCTTTCCGAAGACTCTTTTTATCCCGACGGGCGACGAGATCATCGCCCTGGAAGAGTGGCTTGCACTGACGGATGCCCCGGCGGGGCGAGTGGGCGAAAGCAACTCTCTGCTCGTAAAAGGATATTTTTCGAAATGGGGGTTCCCGGTAGACGTGGCGCCATGTCTGCCCGATGATCCGGAGATTCTCTCCGGTTTTCTCCTGGAGAAGGCGGAGGAGTATGATCTCCTTCTCGTCGGCGCAGGATCGGCCAAAGGTGAAAAAGACTACACGTTTTCGATTTTTGAGAAGCATGGGGAACCGCTTTTTCGTTGGTTGTTGATGAAACCGGGAAGACCGGCTTCCGCATCCCGCCTTCGGAAAGCAGTGGCGGTCAATCTCCCCGGATTCCCGATGTCGAACGTCGTTATCCTCTGGTCGATTGTCTATCCTCTCCTGCAGCTGCTTCAAAAGGGAGACTTCGATGAGACGCGTGTCCTTTCCGAAGCCATGGGAGCGGAAAAAGAGGAGACACTTCCTCTTCTGCTGTCCTATTCGTCCTCTCCCGGAAAAGAAGAGTGGCTCCGCCTTAAATGTGTCGAGCTTGACGGGAAACGAACGGCCTATCCGCTTCCGTCGGGTGCAAGTACCTTGTGGGCGCTGGCTGAGACGGATGCGGTTGCGATGCTCCCGGCGGAGAGCGCCGAATTGATTAAGGACAGCCCTGTTCCGATGTGGATGTTGAAGAACGTGCCATGGAAAGAACGGGTTCTGTTCCAGGGGTCCAACGATCCCGCCCTGGAACGACTTCCCTCGTTCGTGCGCGGAAGGGGAGGCGATCTTCTCCTCCGTTCCGTCGGAAGCTTGGGAGGGCTTGCCGCCCTTTCCCGGAGAGAGTGTCATGTCGCGGCGGCGCATCTTCTTTCCGACGAGACCGGAGAGTATAATACACCGTTCATCGAAGAGCTTTTCCCGGATTCGCGGGAACGCCTTGTGCGGCGTCTTCTGTTCTACCGGGAACAAGGCCTCATCACTAGCAGGGGAAATCCCAAGAGGATTGCCGGTATACAGGATCTTGCCCGCGAAGACGTCGTCATCATCAACCGCCAGCGGGGAGCGGGCACCCGGGTTCTTCTCGATGCCATGTTGAAAGATGCGGGGATTTCGCCAGGTTCCGTGAGAGGGTACGACAGTCTGAGCCCGACGCATTTTGAATCGGCGAACAGGGTTGCTCTCGGCTTTGTCGACGTTGCCCTCGGAATCAAATCGGTGGCGGATGCCCTTGGCCTCGGATTCGTTCCTTTTTGCGAAGAACCGTACGAACTTGTCTATCTGAAGGAGTTTGAAGATCTTCCCGGAATCGCCGCTCTTTTGAGTGCTCTTGAAGACAAGGAATGGCGCGGCATTGTGGAAGGAATGGGAGGATATCGATGGCCGCGATGATACAGGATCCTTTCGGAAGGACCTTGGATTACGTGCGGATTTCCATTACGGACCGCTGCAATTACCGGTGTCTCTACTGTATGCCCGCACAGGGGATCGACTGGATTCCTCATGAGAAAATCATGACGTACGAGGATATCTTCCTGCTCTGCAGCGTTCTTTCGGAACTCGGCGTGAAGAGAATCCGCTTCACCGGAGGTGAGCCCTTTGTCCGAAAAGGTTTTGTCTCTTTTTTACACGATATCCGGAGGAGATTTCCTGAAATCGGCATTGCTGTGACGACGAACGGGGATTTTCTGGAACGATGGGCTTCGGAGCTGATTGCTCTCGGCCTGAATTCCGTCAACATCAGTCTGGATACGCTGAATCCCGAAAAGTTTCTTTATATTACGAGGGGCGGAATTCTTGAACGAGTTCTTCGTGGAATCGATGTCCTTGCGGCTTCGGGAGAAGTTCCGGTAAAACTCAATACCGTCGTGATGAGAGAATTCAACCTGACTGAGATTCCGGAACTTGTCCGTTTTGCCGACAATAAAAAGGTCCTGCTCAGATTCATAGAGTTTATGCCTCTTGATACCGATGTATGGTCGAAACAACAGTACGTCTCCGCAGACGAGGTACTCTCTCTTCTTCCCCACAGGCTCCTCTGGCAGCCTCTCGGGCGGCAAGGCACATCGGGCGGAATACCAAGCGGTCCGGCACAATATTTCAGGAACGAATCTACAGGACAGAAAATAGGCATTATTTCTGCTGTTTCGGATCATTTCTGTCATCTGTGCAACCGTCTCCGCATTACATCGACAGGGGAAGTCAGACCTTGTCTTTTCAGCAACAATGGGATCCCGATCATCGACGCTCTCCGGAGAAACGACAGAGAATCCGTTCGGACAGGGATACTTTCCGCCGTATCCAGAAAACCAAGGGCGGGCGACACATCTCTTCCAGAAGGTTTCTGTTCCCCGGAAGAGGCGGCGCTGAACACCTTTCCCGCTGATCAAAACGGCACGGAAAAGACAGGAACGAAAGTTTTTCATGAAGAACGGCATATGTCACGTATTGGAGGATAATTTCGGTGAGCAATATTGAAGAGATCCGGCCGGACAGGTTGACACACCTGGATCAAGACGGCCGTCCACAAATGGTTGATGTAGGCGGAAAAACCCCCTCATGCCGTACAGCCGAGGCGGAGGGATGGATTCTCCTGAACGAGGCGGTCTGCGCTCTCCTCGCCGGGAAGGGAATTTCAAAGAAGGGCGATGTTCTGAGAATCGCTGAAACTGCAGGAATCATGGCGGTGAAAAAAACACCGGATTTGATTCCGTTATGCCACGGAATTCGGATCGACAGCGCGCAGGTTGAATGTGAGTTCTTCCCGGTGCTCCGCAAAATCCGCGTTCGGTGCAGGGTAAAAGCGCTGGATGTTACTGGGGTAGAAATGGAGGCTCTCACCGGCGTTTCGGTGGCGGCTCTTACAATCTACGATATGTGCAAGGCTGTCTCGAAGGAAATGATTATCGAGGGCATTCGGCTGCTCTCCAAAACCGGCGGTAAGAGCGGCGACTTTATTTCTTCAACCGGCTCAAAAGAAGAAGGAGGTTCGAGAGCTTGAGAATCCTGGATATTCTTGAAAAAGGCGGCCCTCGCGGATTTCTCTCGCACACGCTCTGCTACGTCAATGTCAACAGCCGCGGAAAAAACGCCTTCAACGGGATGGAAAAGCGGATCGTTCTTCTCTCTCCCGGACAAATTTCTTTGCTTCCGCAGGATGCCGTGGCTTTTGTAGTCTCTTCCGGAGTGCACTTTCACCCCTCATATTTTCTTTCTCCGGGCGAGGATGTCCTCTTCAGGATTCTTCCCGGAGAACACCTTCCGGAACTTCTGGTTGAGCAGGGAGGATTCGTCTCGGTTTCTCGGAGAGTGAAAATTTTCCATCCGATTTCTACGGGAATATTGACCGTCAGCGACAAGGGGAGCCGCGGGGAACGGGAGGATACGTCGGGACCGGCGCTCGCTGCTCTTGTCCGACGGCTTGGCGCTACCGTGGACGCAATGCTCACCGTTCCGGATGAAGAGGAAGCGATCACCGGCGTTTTGACGGAGTGGAGCGACAAGAAACGGTTTCACCTTATTCTTGCCACAGGCGGAACAGGTTTTTCCAGGCGTGATGTGACACCTGAAGCGCTCGCAAAGGTAGCCGAAAAAGATGTTCCCGGTATCGGGGAAGCGATGCGGAGCGCCTCGATGCGAATCACTCCCAAAGCCGTGTTGAGCCGGGGAGGCGCTGTTATTCGCGGCGAGACTCTTATTCTTGCGCTGCCAGGAAGCGAACGTGCTGCAAGCGAGTGTTTTTCGGTGATAGCCCCCGCTCTGCGCCATGGGATAGAGATCTTATGCGGGTGGGACAGCGAGTGCGGCTCCCGTCACGTGCGTTGAAGAGCCGGAAACGGAGGGATTGAAGCGTGGATATGGAATCCGTCGGCGTAAAACAGTGCATCATCATCACGGGCATGTCCGGCGCGGGGAAATCGACGGCCCTTAAAATCCTTGAAGATCAGGGAATGTTCGCCATCGACAATATACCTCCAGCTCTGCTTTCCCAGTTGATTTTCCTCCTCGAAAAACACAGGGCGGCAATTCGATGGGGTGTTGCAGCGGTAGTGGATGTACGAGGCGATTCATTGCTTGACGACTTCCCGGCGGCTCTTGCCGCGCTGAAAAAACAGACCTCTCAAGTCCATATCGTTTTTTTCGACGCGGAGGACAATGTGCTGTTGCGCCGTTTCGAGACAACCCGGCGCCGACATCCTTTAGAAGATAACGGATCCTTCCTCGACAGCATCGGAAAGGAGAGGCTCCGGCTGAAGCCGATTCTTGACTGTGCGGACATGATAATCGATACGTCGGCTCTTTCGCTCACGGAGATCCGGAATGAACTTATTTCACGTTTTTTTGAAGACGCGGCTGAAGTCTCCCTTCTCATTTCATCTTTCGGTTTCAAGCACGGGGTTCCGGCGGATTGCGATTATGTATTCGATGTTCGTTTTCTCGACAATCCTTTTTACAATCCTCGACTGAAACCGCTCTCAGGGAAGGATCATGACGTGCAGGAGGAGATATGGAAGACAGCTGAAGCGCGGGGGTTCTGGGAAAAGGCTGTGCCGTTTCTCGAATATATCGTGCCTCTTTATCTTCGCTCAGGGAAGACACACCTCCATATCGGCATCGGGTGTACAGGAGGGCGGCATCGTTCAGTTGCCGTCGCAGAAAGGCTTTATGCTCACTTTCGAAAATATCCGGGGGGATGCGTCGTGCGTCATCGGGATATCGACAAAGAGCAGGGGTGGTGATAATGGATCTCCTCATAAGCTACGGTTTGGGACTGCTCACAGCGACTATCCTGGCTTTTTTGTTCCGTATGCGCGATTCCGGAGGTCCCGGCGACCTGATTGCCGGAAAGTCAAGAGAGCGTAAAACAGCCTTTTCAAAGGCTATCGAGTACAGGCTCTCAATGGGGCCGTTCGTAGCGGCGCTCGGAGGAGGAACGGGGCTTTCGACGCTCTTGAGAGGATTGAAGAGCTTTACCCGGAATATCGTGGCTGTAGTCACCGTGACCGATGAAGGAGGAAGTTCGGGAAGGCTGCGTGAAGAATGGGGAATGCTTCCTCCGGGTGATGTCCGAAACTGTATCGTCGCACTGGCTGAAAACGACAACGCCCTGAAGCGCCTGCTCGACTTCCGCTTCGACCGCGGCGGGCTTGCGGGGCACAGTCTCGGGAACCTGATGCTTCTGGCGATTACCGAACAGTTCGGGGATTTTCGCCTCGCTGTCGAGGAGATGAATCATCTGCTCGCCATCCGGGGACGGGTGCTTCCGGTTACGACGGAGGCGGTGAACCTCGTTGCGGAGATAGGCGACGGCTCGCGTGTCCGCGGCGAACTTGCCGTTTCGGATCACGGCCATGAAATCCGGAAAATCTGGCTTGAACCACGAGATGCGAAACCGCTCAAGGAGGTTTTGCTCTCTCTCGACGAAGCCAATATTATTGTCCTCGGACCCGGAAGCCTGTTTACAAGCATTCTTCCGAACCTTCTCATTCGCAGCGTTGCGGAACGCCTGTGCAAGAGCGAGGCTCCCAAGGTATATATCGCCAACCTGATGACGCAGCCGGGAGAGACGCAGGGTTTCAGCATTCTGGATCATGTCCGCTGGATCAGCGCGGCAATGGGAATTCCTCCTGATTACGTACTCGTCAACGACGGCGCAATTCCTTCCTTTTTGGTGGAAAAATACCGGTTTGACGGCGCCGATCCTCTTTATATAACAGATCGAGAAGAGTCCGAACTGGAGCGTATGGGGTGCCGAATTCTCCGCGGGGATTTCGTCAGGATAATGGACGGCAATGTTCTGCGGCACAACGGACAGGCACTCTCCGAGATCCTCATCCGCCTGTGCCGCGAGCTTGAAGAGGACTGAACATGATGAAGGGCTCCCGGACGACGTTGACCTCGTCCATCTGGGATGAATGGACAGCAGGACCTGTTGCCGAAGGGGAGAAACCCCGGGAAGAGATCCGGGGCATTTTCGAAGGTCTTCACACAGAAGAGAGGGACGGCGGGAGCATCGTCTATTCGAGCAGCCGCCTCTGGGTCTTTCGGAGGCTGAGAACCCTGTGGTCCTCCTGGGAGGAAGCAAGAGATTTCGATTTCGCTTCCCTGCTGAGCATTCCCCCCTCCCTGAAGGGAAAGGTCTTCTTCCGGCTTCCTCCGCAGCTCCTTACGTCGTTGGATCATGAGTCCGGAGGGAGGGGAATGGAGTGGTTGAAGGGGTTGTGGGGGAGCTGCGGCTCTCTTTACCTGCCGAAGACCGGTTACTACCTCTGTTTTCGGATCTCATCGAAACAGACCGAGGAGAGAACGGTCCGTCTCTTAAAAAAGAAGGGTTTTTCCTTTGGGAAAAGACGTATTCAGGAAAAATTCGAGATCACCATTCGCAACCAGCAGGAGATCGTCGACATACTCGCACGATTCCATATGTTCAAGACGACGCTTCTCCTTGAAGAAAAGGCGATTCTCAGGTCGCTGAGAAACCAGGCGAACAAGCTGGTGAACTGCGATGCCTCGAATATAAGGAAAAGCCTTGAGGCGGCTTCAAGGCAGATCGAAATCGCCCGCACCGTTCTCGAATTTCCAGACTACCGGGAATTTCCGGCTGTCCTGAAACAGCTTGTGACGACACGACTGGAAAATCCCAGTGCGACATTGGAAGAACTCGGACGGATGCAGTCTCCTCCTGTGAGCAAGAGTACGGTAAAATATCGTTGGAAAAAAATCGAGAGTCATATCGCTCCCTTGTCGCAGAGAAGAAAAGGAGCCTTCAAGACGGATTGATCGTCGAATAACGGGAAATGAAATACGAAAAAGGAGGAAGACACTATGACTCTTCGTCAATTTACAGAAACTGATGTCCGTGGAAAAAGAGTTTTTGTCCGCGTGGATTTCAATGTTCCCATGAAGGACGGAAAAGTAAGCGACTCGACCCGTATTGCAGCCCACGAGGACACTGTCACGAAACTCCTTGGCTGGGGAGCAAAGGTTGTGCTTGCATCCCACCTGGGACGTCCGAAGGGGAAGCGGGTTCCGGAGATGTCGCTGAAATGTGCTCTTTCCGAGGCGGAGAGGATCTTTAAGGTCCGTATGAATTTCTGCGATGACTGTATCGGGCCTTCAGTGCAGGCAGCCGTTGAAGCAATGAAAGAGGGCGAACTGCTTCTCCTCGAAAACCTGCGCTTTTATGAAGAGGAGCAGAAGAACGATCCGGAATTCGCGAGGATGCTCGCAAAACCCTTCGATGTGTTCGTGATGGATGCGTTCAGCGCTTCTCACAGGGCGGATGCCTCCACCAGCGCGATTATGGAGGTTCTGCCGTCATTTGCCGGCTCGCTGCTGCTGAAAGAAGTCGATATGCTCTCGGCGGTCAGCGAAAATCCGTCGCGCCCGTTCGTTCTCATCCTCGGCGGCGCAAAGGTTTCGGACAAGATCGGCGTTGTCGAGCACCTCATGGAAAAAACCACGAGCATTCTTATCGGCGGCGGCATGGCGTTCACATTCCTGAAAGCGAACGGCGCCTCGATCGGGCGGTCTCTTTTCGAAGAAGAAAAGAAGGCTTTCGCTCTGGAGATGATGGAGCGTGCCAGGCGAAACGGCGTGGAGATTCTCCTTCCTGTCGATGTCGTCGCGGGAACGTCGCTCGATATGACGAGCGGAGAGACGATCGTCCCCGCCGACGCGGTTCCCGACGACGCGATGGGGCTGGACATCGGGCCGAAGACGGCCGCTCTCTTCGCTGAGCGGATAGCGAACGCGAAGACGGTCCTGTGGAACGGCCCCATGGGGGTTTTCGAGAATCCGCTCTTCGCAGCCGGTACGAGGGGCGTTGCGGACGGGGTAGCGGAGTGTACACGCCGGGGGGGCCTCACGGTTGTCGGCGGAGGAGACACCGCGGCCGCAGCCAAGGCTCTCGGATTCGACAAGAGCGTATCGCACGTCTCGACGGGCGGCGGCGCCAGTCTCGAATTTTGTGAAGGCAAGGCTCTTCCGGGAATCGTTCCGCTGTACAAGGAGTAGTCAATTGACACAATGGAGGATATCATGAAAAAAATCCATCTCTACGGCAACTGGAAAATGAACATGCTTCCCGATGAAGCGGAAGCCTTCTGCGGCGAAATCCTGCACGCCGCCTCCGGGAACATCTATAACAAAGAGTCGGTCGATATCTGTCTTTTTCCGCCGTTCATTTCAATCGCGCCTGTCGTTCGGCTTTTGCCTGAAAACGGAATTCTGTCCGCAGGCGCGCAGGACGGATGGATTGAAGACCGCGGGGCTTTCACAGGAGCAGTCTCGATGGACATGGTGCGTTCAACGGGGTGCACCCGTGTTCTGGTGGGACATAGTGAAAGAAGGAGCATATTTGGGGACACCGATGAAATTATCGGAAGGAAGCTGAAACAAGCATTTATAAAGGGCCTCAAGCCCGTCCTGTGTTTTGGGGAAACGCTCGAACAGCGTGAAACCGGGGAGACTCTTGCGGTGCTTCAAAGACAGCTTGTTTCAGCCTGGAAAGAAATAGAGCCGGGTGAAGCCGGCTCTATGCTTCTTGCTTACGAGCCGGTCTGGGCTATCGGAACCGGGCGGAACGCTCAGCCTGAGGACGCACAGGAAGCCTGTGCTTTTTCCCGGAACCTTTTCAGGGAACGGTTCGGCAGCGATCGCAACTGTCCGGTGCTGTACGGAGGCAGCGTCAAGGAATCGAACGCCGCCGAGCTTCTGTCGCAGGAGGATATCGACGGAGCGCTCGTGGGAGGAGCATCTCTGAAGGTTCCTTCTTTCCTTGGAATTTATGAAAATTACCGAAATACAGCCCAGTAAAAAGAATCAATATGTAACATAAGATATATTATAAGACAACCATTTTCACGATAACGGCTGATGGCGTGTTTCGATATCGGTCCTGGTTTTCAGTTTTTAAAAACAGCACGGAAGGAACGGCTAAGAGACCGTTCCTTCCGTGCTGTTGCTTTATTTCGGTATCCTGAGAATCAATCGTGGTACGAATAATGGTACGTAAAAGCGTCTCCCCACATCTTCTCAAGATTATAGTGATCTCTTCCTGACTTGCTGAATACATGAACAGTAAGTTCTCCCGCATCGATAAGACGCCAGCGGCTGCTGTCGTTTCCTTCGATATTCGTCCTGATGCCCTGCGCATGGAGGGCTTCCAAGGCTGCATCCCTTAAAGTTCCCATGTGGATATCGGAATTCGCGGTAACAAGCACGAAGACATCAGAAATTGTCGAAGAGCCTTCAAGATCGAGCGCGACTATATCGAGCCCTCTTTTCTCCGCAAGCGCCCTGTAGAGAAATTCATACTGTTTGAGCCGGTTTTCCTGCCTCTTCAATCGTTCACCCTCTCCTTTTCATAATTATTGTTTTTGTTTTGCAAGTTCCTCAAGATGTTGTAACACCTTTTCATGATCCTTGCCTATGATTATTGTAGCATGCGATACGTGGGAAGTCCGGGATATCAGACCGGAGCTTATCCCCACTATCTCCGCCAACGTTTTGGCCGTACTTGCTACTTGTTCCCCCGCTCTTTCAGGAAATTGCACGGTCGTCGAGCGATAATCGAAATGGCGTGCATTCCCGATATGCGTCACATCGACTCCAATCTTCTGCAGAGCTGTCGCGACGGTCTTGCCGAGCCCGGAGACTCCGGCGCCGTTGAGTACGGCGATCGGTGTGCTGATAGATGAGACGAGCGCCATAATATCGACCTTTGCGGCATCGGTCTGCTCCTGCTCGGCGGCGTTTGACGCCTGCTCCCCGTGACCCTCCGGCAAACCTGAAAGCAGTGCTGAAGCTGCCGTGATATCACCAATCCAGTAACTGATGTTGGAGATGTATGCAGCTTTTCCCGGCATTGTAAAAAAGTGGATATTTTCACTCGGTATGGACGCGAGATACGAAGCGAGCTGAAGGCCTTGAGCCGGTGTCATGTCGGAGTTCACCATTTCAATGATCTTGTGCGCCAGTTCCGGTATCTTGGGGATCATCGAAGGGCTTTGGATCTTCTTCAATGCAGCTTTTATAAAATCCTGCTGTCTTTTGACCCTTCCGATGTCTCCGAGCGCATCGTGCCGGAATCGAACATAATGAAGCGCGTTCTTGCCGTCAAGAACCTGGAGTCCCTTCGGAATGTTGATGAAGAGTTTTCCTGCGTAGTCGTTATAGACCATTCGCCGCGAGACATCTATCTCCACTCCGCCGATAAGGTCGACTATAGAGGGGAAAGTGTCATAATTAACGAGCACGTAGTAGTTGATCGGTCTGCCCAGATAATTCACGACAGTTTCGCGTAAAAGATCGGTTCCGCCGTAGGCGTATGCATGGGCGATCTTGTCCCAGCCCCTTTTCGGCAGCTGAACACGAGTATCCCTCGGAATGGACATGAGACGGACGATTTTGTTGTCGATATCGATTGTCGCATACGCGACCGCATCGGCGCGTCTTCCTCCGTCGACATCATCGAGACCGATGAGGAGAATATTGATGGAACCGGATTCTTCCGTGAATGATATCGACTCTTTTATCGTCTGAGGTTTTGGCTCAACAAACGTTCTTACCTTGAACGCAGCCCCCGCAAATGCTGCTCCCATGGCTAAGAGGATAATGGCCACTATGCGCATTATTTTCATCTTTTGTCGCCCTCCAGTTTTTCCGGTAGAGTCCCTTCTTGTAGATATATTGCTCCACCGTTTCAGGAAGAAGGTATTTCACGCTTCTCCCCGCCTCTATTCTCTGGCGGATTTCCGTGCTCGAAATCGAGAGAAGCGGAATTTCGAGGGGGATAATTGCTTTTCCAATAGCTGGTGGAAGCGTATCCAACGCGTTCGGGGCATACCCGGGACGGCTTACCGCCACAATGTTGCATAGTGTTGGCAGTTCTGTGTATTCCTTCCAAGTTGTTATGCTCAAGACGGCATCCAAGCCCGTAATGAAAAAAAAACGGACCTTTTCCGGCGCATACCAGTGCCGCATTTCGCGGAGGGTATCCACGGTGTGGCTCGGTTCCTTCCTGTCGATTTCAATCCGAGAAGGAGTGAAATTTCTGTTTTCAAGGGTTGTCAGCAGCGTCATGATGTACCTGTCCTCGGCGGAAGCGACCCGGCGCTGGCGCTTATGAGCAGGGTCGCCGGCAGGTACAAAAATAACCTCGTCCAGCCCAATGGCTGTACGGCTCTCCTCGGCAGCGAGCAGATGACCGAAGTGAATGGGATCAAAGGTTCCCCCCATGATTCCGATCTTCCTGGGTTCAATCCGGGTTGTATTCAGCACGGCTCCAGCCCCTTCGCGCTACTCCATCACAATGTCGGGTTCAAAATCGAAAGAATGATCGCCAATATAGACCTTGTCGCCTTTTTGGGCGCCCATTTCCTCGAGGCGCTCCTCGATACGGAATTTTTTGACCAGCCTTGCAAACTTGAGCAACGCGTCTTCGTGTTCGAAGTCATAACGCTGCAGCGTTTTTTCGAGATTCTCGTGAAGGATCCGATAGCCGGAACCGTCATCAAGTTTGACGATCGTGACCGGCTCGAGCTTTCCTCTCCGCCGCCGGGGTTGCGGGGACTGGATGAGAAGAGGGGCAAGTCGAGTTTCCCCTTCATGGCGGGATGTTTCTCTCGCACGTTCTGCGAGGACCGAAATAAAGTCCGGTATTCCCTCCCCTGTCAACGCGCTTATCGAATAGTAGGGTATTTCCTTTTCTTCTATGAATAACCGCACTGCTTCATTGTTCGAAGCAGCGTTCTCAAGGTCTATCTTGTTCCCCACGACTATATACGGCCTTTCAAGAAGATCCGCTCTTCGAAATCCGGGAAGGCCGGCCTCTTCGGTTTTTGCGTAGGCGTCGAATTCGGAACGGAGAATGTTCCACTGTGAGATGATTTCGTCCGCGCTTCCGGCGCTCAGATCGAGCACATGCACGATAAAACGGGTTCGCTCGATATGGCGGAGAAAATAAATGCCCAGTCCCTTGTTCTCATGCGCTCCCTCGATGAGACCCGGTACGTCGGCGATAATGATTTTCTGATCGTCGACGGAGAGAACTCCCAGGTTGGGGGAAAGCGTTGTGAACGGATATCCCGCGATTTTCGGACGTGCTGTGGAAATAGCGGCCAGAAGGCTTGATTTACCGGCGTTGGGAACACCCACAAGGCCTATGTCGGCTATGAGCTTGAGTTCGAGAAGAAGCGTGCGTTCTTCCCCTTCGTCCCCTTTTTCCGCAAAACGCGGAGCTTTCCGGACCGAATTGGCAAAATGCGCATTTCCGCGTCCTGGACGCCCCCCCTTCGCAGCGATCAGCCGATCACCCGGTTCGACAAGGTCCGCCAGAATCTCGCCCGTTTCGTCGTCATAAACGATTGTTCCGCAAGGCACAGTAATGAGACGATCTTCACCGGCTCCTCCGGATTTTAATCCGCCTTTGCCGGGTTGACCGTGGCCCGCCTGGAATTTTTTTTCGTACTCGAAATCGGCAAGCGTCAAGGCGCCGGGAGCCGCTTCCAAAACAACATCGCCTCCCCTGCCGCCATCTGCACCGTCAGGGCCGCCTTTCGGAATGAATTTTTCACGGCGAAAGCTGAGACAACCGTTTCCTCCGCGTCCTCCGCGGACAGATATTCTCGTAAAATCGACAAATTTCATAGTATCACCGGCCTTGAAGGCCAAATCCCCGTTCCTGAAAAAATCAAGGGCCTGTTTTATCCCCTAAGGGTGAGAGCCGGCATGAGAACAGACGGTTCCATCTTAAGGCGATACGGAGGCCCTTGTTGAGTTCATTTTCTTTCTGAATTAAGATGAGGAGCCTATTCGGCCGCTTCCATGATCACGGAAACTATCTTTTTGCTCCCCTTCGTCTCATAATTCACTTTTCCGGCGCTCATGGCGAAAATTGTGTAATCTCTGCCGATACCGACGTTTTTGCCGGGGTGAATTTTCGTTCCTCTCTGCCTCACAAGAATGTTGCCTGCTTTGACGGTCTGCCCTGCATAAATTTTGATTCCAAGGCGCTTTCCATCGCTGTCTCTTCCGTTCGTACTGCTCCCCTGTCCTTTTTTATGGGCGAAGAGCTGTAAGTTAAAATTCCATGTCATCAACGAGCACCTCCACAATTCGGACGTAATCCGGATAAATCCGTTCTATCTCTTTTAGGGACCCCACTACCGTCTGGACGAGAACCGTTTCATTCCCCGGAGGGGATCTTCTCCAGTCGAGCATCATTCTCGCTTCCTCTTCCTGAATGGTGCAGATGAAGTTTTCGGAGAACAATACCCTCTCAAAACCGTAGGCGAGAGCCTGTAAAAGCGCGGAAACGGCCGCGCAGACCACATCTTCGCCTTTTTCAGCAAACCCCGAATGTCCTGTCGCGACAATTGCTGCGATCCGTCCGTCGCTCAGGCCAACGGAGACTTCCGTCACTTTCAGACTCCGGCTGTAAGAGAATCTATGCGGATCTCCGAGAAGTGCTGCCTGTGTCCTCTCATGCGGCGATAATTCTTCTTGCTCTTGAACTTGAAGACCAGGATCTTCGGGTCCTTCCCGTTTCCTGTGACCGAAGCCGTTACCGAAGCACCCTTCACGTAAGGTGTTCCGACCGTGACTGAATCATCCTTGCCTACAAGCAGGACCTTGTCGAAGACAACCGACTGCCCTTCTTCTGCTCCGAGGGACTCCACCTTCAGAACGTCACCCTCCTGAACGCGGTACTGCTTGCCTCCCGTTTCAACGATTGCGTACATTGTTTTCCTCCTCCCGCCGGGATCATCAGGTGCTCGAATACGCTTGAACCTGTCCCGTGCGACATATACATTCAACCGTAGCATTATACGGAGTTTAAACGGTAAAGTCAAATTTTTGGGCGCCGGATTGCCGGGCAGAATTCAGTCGGTCGACGACGGCAGGGCAGCTTGCAGCGCGTTGTTGTGCCCGGCCGAAAGGAGAAGTTTTTCCGCGTGTTCGAGCGCCTCATGGAGCGAGGCGTCGCCGGAGAGCATCCGGGCGATTTCTATGATACGATCTGATTTTTCCAGCTTTCGCAACTGGACGAAATCCGCGGATTTATGAACAAGAAAATGATGATCCGCGAGCGCAGCGATGGTCGCTTCGTGGGTCACAAGGATGACCTGTGTCTTTCGGGAAAGTGCCAGAAGCTTGTATCCTGCCAGGAGGGCGGCTTTTCCGCCGAGCCCAGCTTCGACCTCGTCGAAAACAAGCGTCGGAGGAAGAGATGACTCCGGAAGTGAAAGCTGGAGAGCGAGGAGAATCCTGCTCAGTTCTCCTCCGGACGCTGATCTGCTCACCGGAATTTCGGCGGAGCCCCCGGAAGAAAGGGTGAACGAGACTTCATCCGCACCGCTGTTCCTGATTTTATCCAGGGAGGTAAGATGAACGGCGAAGACACTCTCTCCCATTCCAAGTTCAACAAGATGAATGTTCACCTGATCCTGCAGAGCCGATGCGGCTTTCTGCCTGAGTGCACGAAGTTCAATGGCAAGCGAACTGGCTTCCCGACGCAGCTCTTTCCCCCGTTGTATGAGATCGGAGGAAAGCGCTCCCGCTTCTCTCAACCATCTGACTGCTTCCTGGGCATCGTTTGTCCAGTCGAGCAGCTCTGCGGCGGAGAATACTCCCGTTATTCTCTTCACTTTTCTGAGCGCTCCCAGTTTTTTTTCAAGAATATCTACCTCGCGCTCCAGTTTTTCCGGCGACAGGCCTTCGGATTTCTTCTCGAGGCTTCTGATGAAGGAATGAAAGGAGGCCAATCCTTCGTTGAACGAGGACGCCGCTTCCGTTTTCTCCAGGGAAAGAAGACGCAGCAGTTCCAGGCCGCACGACTCGAGCCTGTCAAGAGCGCCCTCCTCCGAAGCGCCCCCTGTAATCTGAAGAAGATTTTCGAAAACTTTTCGGGAGAGGTTCAATGAGCGGCTGTTTTCCTCGAGTTCTTTCTCCCAGGCGATGTCGCAACCTGGAAATATTGACAATGAGCGAAGGGCCTCTATCACGACCTCCGCATCGCGATAGCGCTGTTTGAGCTCTTGTTCCCTGGATTTCAACACCCGTAATTCTCTTTCGCATCGAAGGGCTTCGTCGAAAATTTTCGTGAGGGATATCCGGAGCTCCGCAGCGCGTTCACCGCAGCATGAGTCAAGGATCGACAGCTGTCGCTTAGGGTCGAGAAGCTCGATCTGGGCAAACTGGCTCTGAATTCTCATCGTCTCGTTCATCATGGAGGCAAACGTGGAAAAAGGAATGCTCCTGTCCTGAAAGAAAGAGCGGTTGCGCCCGTTTCTCGAAAGGACTCTGCGTGCGAAAAGAAGGTTTTCTTCGCCGTTCTCCGTCGTTTCTTGGAGAAGATCACGTGATACTCCGGAAAGGACCGCCTCGACGGAGGCATCTTCTTCTCCTGCACGGATGAAGGCAATCTGACTTCTTTTCCCTCCGACAAGTTCCATGGCTCTTACGAGACTGCTCTTTCCCGAACCGCTTTCCCCTGTAATGACGGTGAACCCCTTTTCGAGGTGCAAGGACGCAGATGCAATTCCTCCGACATTCTTAATGGAGATCTCTTCGATCAACTGCGTCACTCCTTTTCAAAGGTGACAATTCCCTGCCCCCACCGCAGTTTTTCCTGCAGGAGGTCAAAGTAATTGCGGGACGGCAGAAGAATCACGTCGATTGTCCTGGAGCGGCTGAGCGATATTTCGATACGGTCTCCGGGTAGAATCTCATAGCCAAGCTGGCCGTCCTGTGTAAGCAGTAAATCCCTGTGATTACCTCGCGGAATGAGTGTGACCACGTCCTCCTCTCCCGCGATAACCGGCCTGGAATAGAGAGTGTGAGCGCAAATAGGGACGATGATCATGCAGGGAACATGCGGAGGAACGATCGGCCCGCCCGCCGAGAGCGCGTACGCGGTAGAGCCGGTTGGTGTCGCCACGATGATGCCGTCGGCGGGCAAAGTGTTGAGAAGCTTGTCTCCTATGTGGACTTCGATATGCATGACCCGGGCAAGCGCCCCCTTGGCAAGGACGAGATCGTTCAGGGCATACAGGGAATAGGTGTCATGACCGTCCCGCGATATTCTCCCGTCGAGCACTCTGTGCGTCTGCACTGCGTATTCGCCTCTGAGAATGTGTTCCAAGTCCTGTATGGCCTCTTCGGCCTTTCCTGAGGCAAGAAAGCCGAGGTGCCCGAGATTGATACCGTAGAGACGGATAGAAGCTCCCAGGACGTATCGCGCAGCGCGCAGGAAGGTGCCGTCTCCGCCGATGACAAGAGCGATCCTGACTGATTCTTTCCACTCGTCGTCGCCTGCTCCCTGAACTCCCATGACGGATGCCTCATGGGGAGCAAAGAGAAACGAGACGCCGTTTTCCATTCCCCAATGAAGAAGGGTTCTCGCCATCTTGATGGCGCCCGGTTTTCGGGTATTGACAAGCATGCCGATGCAAGGAGAGTTCATGATTCTCCCTTCCCTTCCGCGAAAAAAAGATGAGCCTTCTCCACTACCGATGCAGGGAAAAATGGAACGTCCCGATCGTATCCTTTCACAATATGCAGGAGGTACTCGATGTTCCCCATAGGCCCGGTTACAGGGGAAAACGTCAAACCGGCCGGAATGAACGAAGTCTGCTGCCGGCAAAAATCAATGATGCCCTCAAGGACGGAGATGTGGTCTTCTTTTGAACGAACGACCCCGCCTTTCCCCACCTTTCCCTTGCCTACTTCGAACTGAGGTTTCACGAGGACAATTCCTTCCGCGGAGAGCGAAAGGAAGGCATCCATCGGCGGCAGCAGGAGCTTCAGAGAAATGAACGAAGCATCGGCGACCACGATATCGGGCGTGTGTTGAAAATCTTCCCTACGAAGATTTCTCGCGTTTGTCCGCTCCATCACAACCACTCTTGAATCGTTCCGGAGCGGCCAGGCCAACTGGCCGTATCCGACGTCGACCGAATAGATCCGATCGGCTCCGAAGGCAAGAAGCACTTGTGTGAAGCCTCCCGTCGAGGCGCCTATGTCCACGCAAATCTTTCCGGAAGGAGAAAGAGGAAAGACATCGAGAGCTTTCAAGAGTTTCAGTGCCCCGCGGCTCACCCATTCCTTCTCTTTTCCCTGCACTTCGATAGCCGCATCAGGGAGAACAAGGGTTCCGGCCTTCTCCACTTTCTCCCCGGAGACGGTCACTTTTCCGGCCATCAGGAGACTCTGCGCTTTTGTTCTGGAATCAGTGACCCCCCGGGATACCAGTACTTTGTCGATGCGTTCTTTTTTGATGTTCGGCATACAACGTCACCACTCTGAGAGGTGTAAGGCCGCAATACTCGGCCTGTTCCGAAATCGTACCCTGAGGGACGAAGAGATCGGGAATACCGAGCGGAATGACCTTCGTTGCGTCGGGTAAAGAAAGTGTTCCGGCGAGGGACGCGATGGATTCGCCCGCCCCCCCCTCGCGATAGCCGTCTTCCGCTACGATGACGAGTTCATGCTTCTTCAGGATTTCTTCGACGGCATCTGTACAGAGGGGTTTGATGCACTTCAGGTCGATGACCGAGGGAGCAGGATCGCCCTCTCGGAGAATCATATCCCGCGCTTCCAGCATAAGCCCGACAGTTTTCCCGTATCCGATGAGGGCGCAACGGGAACCTTTTTCCAGGACTTCAGGGACCGGAAGGTCGTTCAGAAGGACTTCCCCGCGTTCTCTGCGGAGGGACGGTATGGCTTCGCCTCTCGGAAAACGGATCATCAGGGGGCCGTTTCTTCGAATTCCAAGATCGAAGAGCGCCGCGAGGCCTACCTCATCTCTCGGCGCGGTGACGACAAGATTGGGAATAGGCCGCGACCAGGCAATATCGAGAAGCCCCTGGTGCGTCTCTCCGTCGTCGCCGATGAGGCCTGAACGATCGACTGCTATTGTAACCGGAAGATTCTGCATGGCGATGTCGTGAACCAGCTGGTCCATAGCACGCTGAAGAAACGTGGAGTAGATGAACACAACCGGACGAAGCCCTCCGGCGGCCATTCCGGCGGCCATGGTCAGCATATGTCCCTCCGCGATGCCGACATCGAAGAAACGATCAGGAAAGCGTGCCGCAAACTCATCGAGCTTGCTTCCGCACTTCATCGCCGCTGTAAGGCAGACTACCCGGCTGTCCTCTTCCGCAAGGCCGCACACGACGCCCGACGCGGCTTCGCTCCAGGATCTGGAAGGGGAGACGGCACTATCTGTTTTTCGTGGAGGAACACCGTGAAACTTCGTCGGGTTCTTCTCCGCTTCCTTGTATCCTTTTCCTTTCACCGTGACAACGTGTATGAGAACCGGCTTGTCGTATTTCTTGGCGAGCTCCAGGACATTTTCGATCTCCTGGGTATTGTGTCCATCAAAGGGGCCCCAGTAGTTGATGTCCATCTCGTCGAAGATATTGATGGGTTTGACGATCGATTTGATGTGATCTTTCATCTTTCCGAGGGCGTTTTCCAGCGACTGTCCCTTCGGAAGGGATGCGCAGGACTCCTTGATGAGTTTTTTGAGCGAATTGTAGGCGGTGCTCGAACTGAGTCTCGCAAGATGTGTTGCGAAACCTCCGACTCTCGGACTGATCGACATCGCATTGTCATTGAGGATATAGATGACCTTCGTCCCCGAATCTCTCGTATAGTTCAGCGCCTCGAATGCGAGGCCGTTGAGGAGGGAAGCGTCGCCTATCACCGCAACGACGTGATTGTTCCGCTCCAGCACATCCCGGGCCTTTGCATAGCCGAGCGCGGCCGAGAGAGATGTACTGCTGTGTCCCACGTCGAAATGATCGTACGGGCTCTCGGATCTTTTCGGGAAGCCGCTGATGCCTCCCCACTGTCTGAGCGTCGGAAAACGGTCTCTCCTCCCGGTGAGAATCTTGTACGCGTACGCCTGGTGTCCAACGTCGAAAACGATTCGGTCAACTTCGGGATCAAACGATCTGAGAAGAGCAAGAGTGAGTTCGACGCTTCCAAGAGACGAGGCCAAATGGCCTCCGTTCTTCAGGACCACCGATGTGATGTATTCCCGGATCTCTGAAGCGAGCGTTTCCAGATTCTCGTTTGAAAGGCTTTTCAGTTCCAAATAGTGCTTGATGTTCTCGAGAATCGCCATGACTATCGTGTCCTTTCCACAAGATAATCGGAGAGTGCGACGAAAAATTCCACGTTGCCCGGAACTTCCCGAAGGGCATTTACCGCGGATTCGCTCTCAGTCCGGGCCATCTCGCGGGTCTTGTCGAGTCCGAAAATCGAGATAAACGTCCTTTTATCCTGGGTTGCATCCTTGCCCGGAGTCTTTCCGAGTTCCTCGGCCGAGGATGTGACGTCGAGAATATCGTCCACCATCTGGAAAGCCGTTCCGACGTGCTCGCCGTATTTCCGGAACGCTTTTGCGGAGTCGCGGTCCGCGCCCGCAAGAACCGCTCCCGTTTCAACGGAGGCGGCAATGAGAACGGCAGTCTTCTGCCGGGCCACCTTGAACGGAAAATCCTCGGTTTCTTCGATGCTTTCGCTGTCGGTATCGAGAACCTGTCCTCCGCAAATCCCGAAAGGGCCGAGCGCGTTAGCCAGAATTTTCATTGCCTCACAAATTCTCTCCGCCGGAATACCGTATCGGGGAAGACGGGTCAACGGATATTCAAATGCCCACGCCATCAGCGCATCACCTGCCAGTATTGCGAGCGACTCTCCGAAAAGGACGTGGTTCGTCGGTTTTCCTCTCCGAAGAATGTCGTTATCCATGGCGGGCAGGTCGTCATGAATAAGCGACGCCGTATGGATCATCTCGAGTCCGAGTGCCATTGGCAGGCATATTTCTCCGGACATGCCGAAGACCTCCGCTGCCTTGAGACAAAGAATAGGACGGAGACGTTTGCCGCCAGCGGCCAGGGAGTACGTCATAGAGTCCCTGAGCCTGGGAGGAGCCGGAGATGCAAGATCCTGCGATATATTCTGCAGGCGGGCCTCGACGAACTCCTGCGCTTCGGTAAAAACAGCGGAGAAAGGGCGCGTGTCCTGTGTCATTTGTTTTACTCCTCTTCGTTGTGTTTTGAAGAAACGAAATCAATGGCTCCGTTATTCTCGGTAAGAAGCTGGACTCTCTGCCGGGCCTCCGTGAGGTAGCCCCGGCATTCCCTTACAATCCCCACTCCTCTCTCAAAAAGGGCAAGGGCATCCTCCAGAGGGAGCGCTTCTTTTTCCAAGCGAGCAACGATGCTCTCGAGTTCTCCTATTTTCCCGCTAAAACTCATTTTGTCCAATCCTCCCCGAGGAATTCTACAAAAAAAATTTGCTCCCTGCACCCCTCTGTGCTAAAATTCTTCCGTTTGGTCGATATTAATTGCAGCAAGGGGGCGAAATCAATGGCAAAAGTATGTGAATGTTGCGGACGCGGACCTGTCACCGGAAATGCCGTAAGCCATTCCAACCGACATACACGCAGACGGTGGCTTGTGAACCTGCGCAGCGTCAAGGCAGATATAGGCGGCGGCGAGTCTCTGCGGATGAGGATATGCACACGGTGCCTCAGATCCGGCAGAGTGAAGCGGGCCGTGTAAAGTATCTCTGTTTTTCAGAGCCATCCGCAGTATACACCAAGGATTCCCTTCCGCAACGACACCGAGATGTTTTCTTTATTTTCGGGCCTGTTGCTTACTGTGTAGGGATGTTTTTGCAGTAGAAGGGAATCCTTCAACTCCCATCGGACATTCGACAATTCGACCCCCGAGCACTCGGAACTGAGCGGAAGAAGAGAAATGACGGCTTCCGCTTCTTCGTGAAGCTCTATTTCAAGAGACTCTCCCTCGCCGAGGAGAAGCAGGGTCTCCTTGTCGTCGGCAAAGGCAAGGATACGAACCCCGCGTTCACCCGCCCATAGTGCGGAAAAAACATTCGCCCAGAGATGGTCGAACCTTCCACCCCAGCATCCGGTCACGACAACAGGAATGCCTGCAAGTTCTCTGCCCGCGGTGAAGAGGGCAAGCTGCAGATCAGTCAAATCCTTGTCCGCAGGATGACGGGTCACGGCGATCCCGTCATCCTGCGCCTTCTGCCACACTTCCGGCGGTGTGCTGTCTCCGTCTCCTATGAGCCTTTGAGGAAGAATACCCGCATCCAGGCAGGCTAGAAGACCTGAATCGGCACACCAGACAACCGTGTTCGGAAGCAAGCACTGCATCCAGGAAAGAGCAGGCTTTCTTCCCCCGGCTACGAGAAAAAGAGGATCGCTGAAGGATTTTGAAAAAAAAGCCCCGATCCCTGGAAGGTGAAGAGAAGAGCCGTTCACTCCGAGTCTCCTGTAAGTACCCGGGAGAGAAGACTTCTGGCAGACTCGTCGTCAACGAGTATTTCCCTGGGTTTCGAACCTTCCGGCGGCCCCACGATCCCTATCTGCTCCATTGTGTCCACCAGTCGGGCAGCACGGGTAAAGCCTACGCGGAGCTGCCTCTGAAGCCTGCTTGCCGAAGCGATGCCGGTTTCCATGACGATATCGACCGCTTCTTCGAGAAGAGGGTCGTCGGCAAATGAAGTGTCGCCGTTGTTGGAGCTTTCTCCTCCCTGGGCTTCGATATCGACATACTCCGGAGCTCCGAAGACATTTGCAAGATACTCTACGATGGCGATGCTCTTCGCGTCGTCGATAAACGGCGCCTGAAGGCGCAGAGGGCGCGGATACTTGGAGCTGACGAAGAGCATATCACCCTTGCCCAGGAGGCGTTCCGCGCCGGAGACGTCGATGATGGTGCGTGAGTCGGTCTGCGAAGGAAGGGTGAAGGCAACCCGGGCCGGTATGTTGGCCTTGATGAGCCCTGTGATCACGTTCACCGACGGGCGCTGCGTCGCGAGAATGAGATGAATCCCGGTGGCTCTCGCCATCTGGGCAAGTCTGCAGATATAGTCCTCGACGTCTTTTTGCGCCGTGAACATCAAGTCGGCCAGTTCGTCGACCACGATAACGATATAAGGAAGCTTCGCTTTGGGAAGGACATTCTGGTTGTACGACTTGAGATTGCGGACCCGGGCCCGGGCAAAAACTTCGTACCGGCGCTCCATTTCTCGCACGGCCCATGCGAGCGCCTGTACAGCCTTTTTTGGCGATACTACCGGCTTTGCGAGAACATGGGGAAGGTTTTCGTAAATGCTGAGTTCAACTCTTTTCGGATCGACAAGGATAAGGCGCAGCTCGTCCGGAGTCCTGTGCGTGCACAGTCCCGTGATACAGCTCGTCACGAAGACGCTCTTTCCCGAACCGGTCGTTCCCGCCACGAGAAGGTGGGGAAGGTCTTCAAGCCCGATAACGAGAGGACGCGAATCGACACGAACTCCCATGGCAAGAGGAAGATCGTTCTCCGCCTCCTGGAATGTTCTCGACTCGAGAATCGTCCGCAGGGCGATGCCCTTTCTTTTCGGATTGGGTATTTCGACGCCGACGTACGGTTTTCCCGGAATGGGGGCTTCGACACGCAGCGAAGGAACTGTTAGCGCCACGGCGAGGTCATTGCTCAAACCGGCGACCTTGCTCACTTTTATGCCGGGGGCGAGCTGAAGCTGGAATTGAATTACCGTCGGGCCTATGACGACATCGGCCATTTCGGCACTTACCCCGAAATCCGCCAGCGTGGAAATGATGGAGACCGCCTGTTCTTGTACCGTTTCGTTGTTTTCCGTCGTCTCCAGTTCCTGCCTCGGTCCGAAGATCTCTGATGGCGGAGGAAACGTCCCTCCCCGGACATGCCTTTCGGGTTCAACGACATTGAAATCGATGTCGGGAAGCGCACTCGGATCCCGGGCAATATCCTGTTCCGGTTCATCCGCCTCGGCCAGCAGCGACGACGGACGAAAAGCTTCCTCAGGTTCCTCGAGAGCAGGTTCTTCCTCGTATTCCCCGGGCTGTTTAAGAACGAACAGATCCTCGTCGCCGAACGAGATTTTTCGTTTCTCCCGGTAAGTTCCGCCGGAAATCTCCTCCTCCGGTTTTACGGTATCTTCGGTGAAAAAATCGTTTGCGCTTTCTTCAAAACGGACGCTTGCCTCCGGAGAAGGCTGTTCATTTTCCGTAAGCCGCGAATCATCCGATATCTCATCGTTTCCGGAGCCGAAGAAGGAAAAAGCTTCGGGATCTTCCTGTTCATCAGGCAAAGAACTCTCTTCCTCAGTTGCTTCAATTGGTTCCGGAGAAGTCGGAAGAGCCGGAGGGCGCGTAAAAACAAACCTCGTGGGAGGAGTCTCCTTTTCGTCTTCCTTCTCAAGGTGTTCTTCTTCCTCTCGGGGTATCGATGTCCGGAATCGTGGAAGCGAGAAAGACCGGAAAACTCTCGAAATCCGGGCTATGATCGATGCCGGGTGAATGAATCCGTAAAGAGTCGCGGAGAGGATCAGCGTCGCGACGGCGAGAAGGGTGGTCCCGAGCACTCCGAGCTCTCGTGTGAAAAAAACCGCGAGCCCCTGCCCCAAGTATCCGGGGAAGAAGATCGGGACGCTCTGAAAGATGCCGGCGGTTCGAAACAGCCCGAAGAGCAAGGAGGTGCACAAAAAGAGCAGGATCGTACCGAGAGCCTGTGACAAGAGTCCCTTTGCGCCTGTCTTCAAAAAATAGGCAACGCACAGATACCCTGCGAAGAGAACCGGAATCACCACTGCTCCGCCCCAGTTTCGCAGGAGAGAGAAACGGACCGCTTCTCCCCAGGCTCCTGTTTTGAGCGAAAAAACGGACGCGAGGACGTATACCAGGAAGGCGAAGACCAGGAACGTGATTGTTTCGATCCAAAGCGAAAGAATACTGGCGTCTTCCCGCTTTCCGCGCCCTTTCGATGCTGCGGATTTCTTGGGTAGAGGCTTTCTTTTCTTACTCGAAAATAATGTCATCGCTCGCGTTTGCTCCTCCAACAGTGAGATTACCGATGAGCAGCGACGGCTGTCCGTCGGTAACCGGCACATTCTGACCGGATTTGCCGCACATACCGGGAAGGAAATGAAGATCGTTTCCGACGGCATGGATATCCATAAGGGCTTCAGGGCCGTTTCCGGTGAGAACCGCTCCACGCACTGGAAAGCGAACGGATCCGTTTTCTACAAGATACCCTTCGGTGACATGAAAGACGAAATCTCCTGAAGTGGGATTCACTTCGCCGCCTCCCATCTTTTTTACAAGAAGCCCCCGCTTCATAGAACGGAGCATATCCATCGGCGAAGATTCTCCGGGCTCGATATAGGTGTTCGTCATTCTCGGCTGCGGAACGGACCGGTAGGAGCTTCTCCTTCCGTTTCCGGTGAGGGGCAGAGAGCCCCTGCGTGCGGAAGCGATATCGCTGATGTAGTTCTTTACGATTCCTTTTTCGATGAGGATGTTGCGCCTGCAGGGTGTTCCCTCGTCATCGCACAGTCCGCTCCCGAGATGTCCGGGAAGTGAGCCGTCATCGACAAGGGTGATTAACGGACTTGCAGCCTGCTTCCCCAATTTGTCCCGATAGACGGAGAAGTCCTTCTGGACGATGTCGGCCTCGAGCCCATGGCCGCAGGCCTCGTGAATCATGGTTCCTCCGGCTTCACCGGAGAGCAGCACGGGCATTGAACCGGCGGGGCATAATGGAGCTTCCAGCATAAGCAGGGCCCTGGAGAGAGCTGCCCCGGCAATTTTCAACGGCGATACGCTCTTGAAAAACTGACGGCTGTCCATCGAGAAAGCCTCGGATTCATATCCTGTTTGAAGGACGCCTCCCTTTTCAACAACGACTTCGACGCTGAAAATAGTGTAAAGGCGCCGATCCCCGGAAACTGCCCCGGCGCTGTTGAAGACGGTGAAACTCTTGAACGCTGTATCAAGGTTCATCGAGATCTGCCGAATCCACATGGAACTGTCCCTGAGGCGCGTGTCCACATCGTGAAAAAAAGAAAAATCGGGGACCGGGAAAGAAGGTTCCTGCTCCATCACCCGAACAGAGGACATCTGGCCGCACTGAAAGGGGATCCCTCCGCTGAAGGCCGCTTCCCGGAGACAGGAAACGCCGGTCTCAAGCGATACCCCCGGCGCATAGGAAAGCGATGTCTCCTCGCCTTTCAGAATACGTGCTCCGACGCCTTCGGAGCGTGAGGAGGAAATTTCTTCGAAAGCACCGTTTTCGAAAGAATAGGAATGAGAAGCCGCCATTTCAAAATACAAGTCCGAAAAGTCGGCTCCGTTTCTCACCACGGTCTTTAAAATGTCCTCCAGCTTCGCATTGATGCTCATAACGTCTTTATGTCCTCCAATATGCTCTCCTCCATTGCGTTTTCTTCCAGGCAAGAGACGGGCTCCGGATGTTTTTCGGAGAGAATTTCCAGATCGATACACTCGTTGCGCAGTATCTCCAGTAATTCTAACACGTCTTCCCGTTTATTCTCCGGAAAAAAGAGGGAGACGAGAGCGTTTTTGGGGGAAAGGATGCGTCCGCCGCCCGTTTTTCCCGCGGCAGTCTCCGCGGATCCTTCGCTTTTAACGAAGCCGAGACCGTCATACTCGGATACGATCCAGCTGAGCAGGACGATCTTCTCAAGGGGAAGGCGAATCAGGAAAGCCCCCATATCGGCGGCGAACCCCCTTTCGCGTGTAGTGTTCATTGAGCCCTTGCCTTCCTGATGTTCTTCAGGTGTTCGGCGTACGTAACGGCAAAAAGATGGCGTCCGTCCGGTTGCGCGACATAGTACAGATATGTGTGGCTCTCCGGATCAAGAACCGCAATCCACGACTTTTCGGAAGGGGTGCAGATCGGCGCCGGAGGAAGGCCGGAAACTTTATACGTGTTGTATGGCGAGTCGATCTCGAGATCTTTGAAAAGCACCCGTGTCAGGTTTCGTCCTTCCCGTTTCCAGGCGTAAACCACCGTGGCGTCGATCTGGAGCTGCATTTGCTTCTCTCTTCTGTTCGCAATGACCCCTGCGATTCGCGGACGTTCCTCGTCCCACAACGCTTCGCGTTCCACGAGGGAGGCGATGATCGCCGATTCCTCGAAATAAACGGGATTCTTCAAATTCTCTGGTATTTTCGAGCCGATTCTCCTCCACCAGAGAGCGGCAGCGGCCGAGACAAGTCCCTTTTCGGTCTTCAGCGGGAGATGATACGTCTCAGGAAGCAGGAAAGCGATCCGGCCCTCGGCGGCTGCCGGCAGAAAGGGGAGCATTTCCTTCGGATACAGCGAATCGTTTCCGAGGAGATCCTCGAGTGCTTTTCCCGAGAGAGCAAGATCCGGAAAGATCTGGCCGAACGAATAGATATCGGTTCCGGGAACGAGAGTCAGCGATTCAACGTCCGGTTCGACGGTCCGCATCTGGCGCGCAACCTGCCACGGCGTGCCTTTGCGTACGGAATAAAGGCCGGGGCGGAGGCGGCGGTCTATCGAAAAACGGACCATCCAGCGGGCAAGTGCTCCGCCGTACCCCCTGTCGACCGCCCCCGACCTCACGAACTCTTCTGCAGCCTGCCGGGCATTCATCCCCGGCTGCACAAAGACCCGAACATATTCGCCGGAGGCTTCCGGAAACGGAAGGTTCCATCGCTCCGGTGTGTTCGCCGTTGTACGGATAAGCATGGCAAGAGCCGCTGCGGCCATGAAAAAGAAGAGAAGTTTTTTTATCATGGTGTCTCCCTTCAGGAAGTTTCAGAGAATAATCGGCGATTGTGAAGTGCAAAAAACACAGCGGCCGTCCTCGTCCAGATTAATTTCAAGCACCTTGTATCTCCTTCTCCTGATGAGAATGCCTCCGCATTGAAGGCACCGGGTCACGCTCTCTTCGTCCGTGTTGCCTGTATAGACCCATGGAAGGCGTTCCTTCGCGATCGCTTCGTATTCCCTGATGCGTTCCATCGGAGTTGCGGGCATTTTCCAGTCGCGGTTGGGAAAGTAGCGCGAAATATGAAGCACGGGAGAAGGATCGAGAGATGCGAGCCAGGCGACCATCTTTCCGAAAACGTCCGGCTCATCGTTGATCCCCGGAACGAGAAGGAACGTCACCTCGACGTGCACTCCGCTTTCAAGGAGTGTTTTGATCGTGTTTTTCACCGTGTGGATTTCTCCGCCGAGGAAACGGTAGGTCTCCGGCGAAAAAGCCTTCAAATCGATATTTGCCGCCGAAAGAAGCGGAACAAGTTCCATCAGAGGGCGCGGATTGATCATCCCGTTGCTTACAAGCGCTGCGGATATATGATCCCCGGCGAGGAAGCGGCACGCGTCGAGAAGGTATTCGAACCATGTCAGCGGCTCGTTGTACGTAAAGGCCACGGATGACAGTCCCTCCTGTACCGCGAGTTTCGCCGCCATATCGGGTTCCAGCTTTTGCAGAGGAATCGACGGCGCCCACTCCGCTATCTGCCAGTTCTGGCAAAAGGGGCAGTACATCGAACATCCCACGGATCCGAGAGAAAGAATGCAGGTCCCCGGCTTCCAGTGATACAGTGGCTTTTTTTCGACCGGATCAACGGCGATCGAGGAGACAAGACCGTAGTTGAGCGGCTTCAGTCCAGTGCCGGGTGTATGGACACGAACGCCGCAACGTCCTTTCCCGCCGGGAGGAATGAGGCACGCATGCGGACAGAGAAGGCAGCGTGCGCACTCCCGCTCCCACCGCCACCATTCCTGTTTTGCCGCGGCATTGGCCTCCGCAGTGCTCACATCGCTCCCTCCCTGATCCTGTTGACGGTAAACCGGAAAAGACCCGCTTCCTCCATCGAAGAGATTCCGGCTTTCCTCGCTGCTATGGAAATCTGCTGCTCCACTGTTTCCACACCATCCAGATCGGGAAGGAGAACCCCTCTCATACCACCTTTTTCGACGATGATTCCGTACTTGCGCGGATCCAGAAAGTCATGCGATGGAATCCTTTCAGGAGGTGAGAGAATATCCACGGAAAGAACAATATCTTCAAGCTCTTCCGAAGCTACGGGGAAGAATCTGGGGTCGCGCATGGCAGCCGAGAGTGTGTTTTCGGTAATTTCCTCCAGGAGAGAAGGATATGACGGAGTGATCGTGCCGATGCACCCCCGCAATTCCCCTCTTTTTTTTAGGCTGACGAAACATCCCGCCCGTTCGTTGAGTTCGGGAAAAGCCTTGAAACGGTGTGCTTCCTTTCGCGCCGCTTCTTTTCCGGACCGGACGCCTTCGGAGAGAACCGTCCTGGCAAGGGAGGCCGCACTGTGAAGACAGGTGAACGCCGTCGCATAACCGACTCCGAAAGGAGCTTCGTAGGAAAGAGGTCGTATCCCGTGCTTCTTTCCAAGCCCTAGAAAGACGAGAGCGGAACACATTCCGCACTCCCCGGCCCCCTCTCTTTCTGTCTCGGTCATTGCGAGAATAGGCGACGGGTCGTTCATCTCCAGCGCCGCCACCACGGTCTTATCAAAAAGAGCGCCCATCGGCGAATATCCCGCCGGAGCGTCCGGAGTCACCCTGTGGGACAGGTCTCCGCTCGCAACAAGCGCCCAGCTTCCGCGCAAAGGGGCGTCGAAAAGCCGCTCTCCAAGGCGGAAAGCGTCCGTTGGAGAGAGACCGATCGGGTTCGCGATGATAAGTGAAGGAGGAGGCGATAGTTGTCCCTTCCGGAGGAAAAAGAGCGGCACAAGACTCCCGTGGTCGAGAGGACAGGTTTTTCGCCGGGAGGAGAACAGCGGAAAGTCTACTGCCAGAAATTCCGCAAGACGTTCTCCATCCTCAGGTTCTCCGCGGAATGAGAGATGCGGATGCGGCGCCTGGAATCTTGCGAAATCCCCGGCATACTCTTCTGCAAGAGAGAGAGTGAGCCCCCCCGAAAAAGGGGCGTGAGGCGAGAGCAGAAGAATGTGGTCGGGGGGATTTAAGCCGGCAAGGGAGGAAAGGGACTTCATTCCTTCGAGCGTTGCCGCAGCTTCGTATTCTCTTCCTCTTCCCACCTCCGGAACAATCACCGGGGGGTGGGGCGTAAAGCACTCCCAGTACCACATGATATTCACCTCTTTCTGCCGAAACGGCACGGTGTCGAATTCGGTACAGGCGTTCCCGACAATGGACGCGGAACGTGTCCGATGACGCTATTTTACCGGATGAACATCGCATCTCCGAATGAAAAAAAACGATACTTCATCGCAACTGCGGTCTCATAGGCCCTCATGGTTGCATCATATCCCGCAAACGCCGAAACGAGCATGAGCAGGGAGCTTTTGGGGAGATGAAAATTAGTGATGAGTCCATCAATGACTCTGTATCGATACCCCGGAAAGATGAAGAGCCGGGTGTTCATCTCTCCCCAAAGCATCTCTTCCTCGCCTGTAGCCATGGATTCGAGCGTTCTCGCAACGGTCGTTCCTGCCGCGATAACCCGGCCCCCTCTCCGTTTTGTCTCCTCCACCAGCCGTTTCGTTTCCAGCGGAAGAAAACAGTATTCCTCGTGAATCGAATGGGCCCTGATATCCGAAGATTGGACGGGACGAAATGTACCAAGACCGACGTGGAGCGTCAACCAGCCGATAGAGACTCCCGTTGTTTCGCGAAGATCGCGCAGCAGCTCCTCGGTAAAGTGGAGGCTTGCCGTCGGTGCGGCCGCCGAGCCGTCCTTGGCCGCGAAGACGGTCTGGTAGGAAGAGGCCGGAGCCGTGGAACGGGTAATGTAAGGAGGCAGGGGTGTTTCGCCGATTTCTCCGAGCAGGGGAAGGACTTCTTTTTCTGCCGGGAAGAAAATGCGTCGAACCCCTTCTTCCAAGCGTTCGCCGACCGTAACGACGGTTCCGTCGGAGAGCTGAATGCCGGTTCCATCCCGAAGCCTTCTTCCTGGCTTTACCAGGGCTTCCCATTCGTTCCACCCGGAATTCAAGGGTTTTAGGAGGAGAATCTCCGCCTTTCCGCCGCCCGGAAGTTTCCTTCCTCTCAGCCTGGCCGGAATAACTTTGGTGTCGTTGAGGACAAGAAGGTCCGAAGAGTCGAGGAAATTTACGATTTCTGAAAAAAGCGCATGGCGCATCGCTCCCGTATGACGGTCGAGAAGAAGAAGTCGTGAAGAATCTCTCGGGACTACAGGATTTTGCGCTATCAGCTCCTCCGGAAGATCGTAATCGTACGACGCGATGTCGAAGAGATCCGCTGTCGCCATGAAATAACGCTACATCCTTCCCAGCGTTGTCCCAGGATAGTAGAACGAGAGAATTCTTTTGAAGTCCCACCCCTGGTCTGCCAGGGCTTTCGCTCCCCACTGGGAGAGTCCTACACCGTGCCCCCAACCTCTGCCTCGGAAATGGAACTGCCCCGTCGCAGCAATCGGCTGAGGCTGCGGGACTGAAGGAGTGCCCGGGCGGACCGTTCGCAGCGCCCTGACGAGATAGCCCTTGCGTTTTTCCGGATTCATGAGCATGTCCATCAGTTCTTCAGCGTTGAAGACGCCTTGTTCGGTAAGAGCCGTCAGCTGTTGTTCCTCCGCGGCGCTCATCGGTGTATTCGACGTTGGAACATTCGTTCCCCGGGGAGCTCCCGAAGGAAGGACCGGCTGAGGGGTTGCCGGTCCAGAGACAGACGGCGCCCCTCCGGAGGAAGCGATGGTAAAAGCCGTGCTGCGGATGAGGTTGCTCCCTGCAGCCATACGGAAGGAGTGGCTCTTCAGCGACTGCCTTCCGCTCGTTCCGACGGCGAGAAGCGTATTCACCCTGCCGAACGGGTCCGTCTGCTCTATCCGAAGCTCTCGAAGACTGCCCACGTTTACTCCTGCCGATCGGAGCGCCTCCTCTACTTGCGCCCTGGAAAGACGGGCTTCCCACGACGAGTGCGGCGATTCAGTCTGGAAATGCTCGTTCACTCCCTTCAGATACGGCATGCTTCCTCCCCAGACCGTCGAAACATCCGCAGTGGCCCCGCCGCTGTGTGAATGGAACGGAGTAAAGGCGATCTCGCTGCCGTGCCTTAAAATCATTCCCTTGGTCGCTCGTATCGCTGCATCCGTCCTCGAATCCTCCGCATTGATGCCCCGGTAGACCTGCGACATCACGGTGTCGCAAAGGTCGTAACCTCCCTTTCCGGCGTTCTGGAGAACGCTTCGGAGCGCATACGTCCTCGAAATAACAGCCTGCGCCTTCAAGGCTTCCATCGACCAGGCCGGGTTCACCTCCATCTTGAGGACTCCGCGAAGATACTCCTCAAGGTCGAGAATGTTCAACAGTGTGAGTCCCGAACCCGCACGTATGATCCGGAACGAGCCCCGATACCGCCTTCCGTTGAATGCCAGGGGATGTCTCGACGAGAGGGTCACGGGAAGCCTGAGCGTCCGGTTGCCCGCAGTCACGCTGGAAGAACCGGAAGCTCGGAACGAGACTGATGTTCCCAGAGCATGTTTTTTTCCGGCTCCGTCTGTCGCGGTTATTGTCGATGCTGCCGAAACCGAAACCGACGACTGACTGAGAACAAGGCCTACGGAAACGGTGCGTGCGGCGGCCGTGGACGGGAAAAGAAATAATGCGGAGCAATAAGCTGCGAAAAAGGTGAAAAGAAAGAGCAGGTTGGCCGTTCTTTTTTTCAAATGCATGGGCGTTCTTCCTCCATTAATTTGTTATTTCATCCATCGGGAGAGGAGATTCAGGACAATCGTCAGTACGATGCTTACGACGAGCATCGTGGTGAAAGGGAAAAAGATGGTCGTATTCTTCCGGGTCAGGACGATATCGCCGGGAAGATGACCGAAATAAGGAAAGAATCTTCCTGCGAACAGAAGCAGGAAGCCGGACAGTATGAGGATAATTCCAAAGACAATGAGAGTTCTTGCGATGGCATTCATTGCTCTGCATCCTCCGGCGCGGGAAAATTCAACTGCCACTGTTCCGGTCTTTCGGGAGGAGGCGTCTTTCCCAGGTAGAGCCAGCTGTTCCGCGTCGCTTTTCTGCCGCGGGGGGTACGCTCCAAAAGTCCTTGCTGTATCAAAAAAGGCTCGTAGATATCCTCGATCGTCTGCGTCTCTTCATTGAGTGCGGCCCCGAGGGTTGAAAGCCCTACAGGTCCCCCGTCGAAGAGTTCCACGAGAATTCGCAGAATCCTCCGATCCCCCTCGTCGAGGCCGATTGTGTCCAGGCCGAGCATATCGAGGGCGGTGGATGCGACGGATTCGTCGATGGCGGAAAGCGCGCGAACTTCCGCTACATCACGGACCCTTCGGAGAAGCCGAAGGGCAATACGGGGGGTTCCGCGCGCCCTTCTCGCGATCTCCAGCGCGGCATTTTCGTGGATTGCTATGCCGAGAACGCGGGAGCCCCGGATGACGATGCTCTGCAGTTCATCATCGGAGTAGAGGGAGAGCTGCTCGACAATGCCGAATCTCGCGCGAAGAGGAGAGGTGAGAAGCCCGAGCCTTGTTGTGGCGCCCACGAGAGTGAACCGGGGAAGCGTCAGGCAGATATTGTTTGCGAGAGGACCTTTTCCTACGATGATATGAAGAGCATAGTCCTCCATCGCCGGATACAGGATTTCCTCGACGTTCGAAGGAAGTCTGTGGATCTCGTCGATGAAGAGTACGTCGTTGGGCTCCAGGTTCGATAAAATCGCCGCAAGATCTCCGGTTTTTTCTAGGGACGGGCCCGTCGTTATCCGCAACTGTCCGCCCATTTCGCGGGCGATGATGCCTGCCAGCGTTGTCTTGCCCAGTCCCGGAGGACCGTAAAAAAGTGTGTGGTCCAGCGACTCTCCTCTCTGACGGGCAGCCTGGATGAAAATAGAAAGCTTGTCTTTCAGTTTCTCCTGGCCGAGAAACTCTCCAAGCGAGAGAGGCCGAAGTGAAGTTTCGTCCTCTCCGGGCTCGTCGTTCGGGTCGAGAAATCGCATCTTTTCTTCCGCCACAGTCCGTCACCTCAATTCCGCTTCAATTCTTTCAGGGCAAGGCGGATAATTTTTTCCTCGGTCAAACCGTCTTCTTCGAAAAGCCCCGAATCTTTCAGTTTTCGGAAGACAGGTCGTATTTCACCCTGGACAAAGCCGAGTGCTTGAAGGGCTTCCATCGCCACATCGACCTTCTTTCCTGAAGAGGAGAATGATTCCGCCGGAAATTCGGCGTTCTCTCCGGAAAAGTGGGGGCGCATTTCAAAACAAAGTCGCTCGGCTGTCTTGCGCCCCACACCCTGTATTTTCACCATGGAGTCGACATCGGCTGAAAGAATCCAGGTGACGATGCGTTCCGGCGGCGCCGCCTTCAGAATATTCATCGCCATCTTTCCGCCGACGCCCTTTACGGTGGTCAGTTTGAGGAAAAGCGTTCTTTCTTTGTCGTTGGCGAATCCGAAGAGAGTGGGTCCGGCCTCTGAAAACTGGAGATACGTCACAAGGGTAATCCGCTCTCCTTCGGTGCAGAGCGCGGCAGCACGCCCTGTGCAGAGCAGTTCGAACCCGAAACCGTGGACATCAAGAACAACCACATTATCGAAAAGCGATACCACGTTACCGGAAAGAGAGCGTAGCATTTCTACCTCCTGCAAGAGAGATACGGCGCTGTTCGGCGAAGAGCGAGAAGCCCGTTATTGCCGCTCCGATCGCATCGGCGGCGTCATCCGGTTTCGGCGGTTCCCGGAGGCTCAGCAGTCTCTGCACCATTCTTTGGACCTGTTCTTTGGGGGCCGTGCCGTATCCGCAGACAGCAAGCTTGATCTGGGAAGGCTTCGGTTCGAATACAGGAAGACGGTACCGGGCCGCTTGAAGAAGGACAATTCCGCGGGCTTGCCAGACATATTCCGCTGTGGTGATATTCTTGCCGAAAAAAAGTCTCTCCACCGACATGAAATCGGGGGAGCAGGCTTCAATCTGCTCCCCAAGCTTGGTAAAGATCATGTTCAGGCGGCAAGAGATATCCGTGCCCGAAGGAGTTTCAATACATCCACAGGAGATGAGGTGAAAAGAACGTCCATCCTGAAGGACTGCCGCAACACCCATCCGCCCCAGTCCGGGATCGATTCCGATGCATTTCAGCAAGCGCTACTCATCCATGCTTTCCATGATTTCGTCCGGAATATCGAAGTTGCCGTAGACGTTTTGAACATCGTCATGCTCCTCCAGGAGATCCATCAGGCGGAGCATTTTTTTTTCCTTGTCCTTGTCCTGGATGAGGACGGTATTTTTCGGAACCATCTCCGTCTCGGCCCTGTTGACCGCATATCCCGCCGCTTCCAGAGCATTCCGCACCTTGCCGAAGAGGCTCGGTTCGCTGTAGACGACAAAGGATTCACCCTGATTTTCGAGATCTTCAGCTCCTGCGTCCAGGGCTGCCATCATCAACGTCTCTTCGTCGAGGTCCTTCCCCGAGACTTCGATAATCCCTTTTCGCTCGAACATCCATGCAACGCTTCCTGCTTCTCCCAGCGAACCTCCGTTTCGGGTCAGAAGGGCGCGCATCTCGGAAGCGGTCCGGTTCCGGTTGTCCGTCAGAACCTCGATGAGAATAGCAACTCCGCTCGGCCCATAGGCCTCGTAGACGATTTCGTCGTATTGTCCTCCGTCTATCTCTCCAGTTCCCCGTTTGATGCCTCTCATGATATTGTCGTTCGGAACGCTGGCGGCTTTCGCTCTTTCAATGGCGGCCTTCAGGCGCATGTTCATCGAAGGGTCTCCGCCGCCTTCTTTTGCCGCTATGATAATTGCCTTGACGAGTTTCTGGAAAAGGTTGCCCCGCTTCGCATCCTGGGCCCCTTTCCGATGTTTTATGTTCGCCCATTTAGAATGTCCTGACAAAGAAAATCACCCCTCGGGAAAAAATAGATACGCTTAGAATGGAATGCACACAGGGGGAAGAGCCCTCTTGTGGGCCGACACATTGTTCATGGTTTCAATCCGTGCCCTGACGTTTTCATCTCCCTTTCCAGTAGCAATATACCCGTCGATCGCCTCGTACGTCATTCCCATCTCGCCTTCGTCGGTCTGCCCTTCCCAAAGTCCGGCGGAAGGGGCTTTCGTCACGATTTCTTCCGGGACGCCCAGGAAACGTGCCAGCTCTCTGACTTCACATTTCAGCAGATCACCGAGCGGAAGGAGGTCGCATCCGCCGTCTCCGTACTTTGTGAAGTATCCCATGACGATTTCTGCCTTGTTGCCCGTTCCGCATACAAGCAATTTTCTGTTCTGCCCCAAGGCGTACAGAGTCGTCATGCGAAGACGAGGCTTGATGTTGGCCGCGGCCAGCGGTGAAAGAGATGTATCGAGTGCACGAAGAAAGGATTCAAACACGGGGGAAAGATCGATCTCCGCATAAGGAAGAGCGAATGCTTCGACGAGAAGGAGTGCGTGATCCCTGTCTTTTGAAATGCTATGGCACGGCATGAGAACTGCCAGCATATCGGAGCCGAAGGCCCTTTTCAGAAGAGCTGCCACGACGGCTGAATCTATTCCGCCGCTGAGTCCTACTATTCCTCCGGAAGCTCCAGCGGAAAAAGCCTGCTCTTTGAGCCAGTTTTCAATGGAGACGGCAAGACGGGCAGGATCGCGATAGGTATATGTCATCGGTACGTTCACCTTCCTAAGAAAGAATCCATAACCTCTTCATTGTAGCATAGACGCCCTTTTCAGAGGATCGTGACCGCATGATAGAGTTGTTTTTTTCGCAGGGAAAGAAGGGGCGTCCTTTTCCGTTCGAGAAAAATCTCGCTGCGATGAAGCCGGAAAAACTTTTCCGTCCCGTCCATTTGAAAAGGCACTGCGGTTCCTGCCGGCCCCCAGCAGAAACAATCTCCGCGGCAGGGATCAAAGAGAGAGACGAAAACCTGGTTTTCCGCTGCCCTTACTCTTGCGAACTCATGAAGAGGGAAAGAGTCGAAAAGTGCCGCAGGAGGAAAGATGCAGAGGAGATCGATTCCCGAGAGCACGAGCAAACGGCTGTGTTCGGGGAGAAGAAGATCCCAACCGGCGGAGAGACCGCAGAGGAAATCGCAGACTCGAAAGACGGAGAACGCCGAAGAGGCTTTTTCGGTCTTGCCGGGACTATGGGCGCTGCGGTATCGAACAACCGCGTTGCCTCCGTCGTCGCAGACAATGACCTCTTCCGGATTTTCAATAGAGGGTGCGGCGCAGAATGCTGTCCGCGAGACCGCAGCGGATCGCAGCTGTTCCTCGGAACAAGAAGAGAAGAATAGTAACAGACCGCCGTCCTGCTCACTTTCTTCGTGCGGATCCAATGCGAATATCGCCGGAATTGAGTACAATACAGAGACCCCCTAAAACGGGAATTTGCGGTTATTATACTCTACGGCAGATGAGAAAAAGGAGGCGTTGTTGTGGACACACTGGTCCGTTTCGGTGTTGCGGTGCCATCTTCATTGCTGGACGAGTTCGATTCGTTTATCGAGAGGAAGGGTATGCCGAATCGCTCGGAAGCATTGCGTCAGTTAATAAGGGAGCGTCTTTCAAGAGAGATGTGGATCACGGGCGACGGCATCGTCTACGGAACGGTCACGATGATGTACGACCACCACGGGAAAGATACTGCTGGTGCTCTTACGTCGCTTCAGCATGAATACGGAGAGAGCATCATCTGCACAACGCATGTTCACGTGGACCATCATCACTGCCTGGAGTGCATCGTCCTGAAGGGAGATGTCGGGCAAATCCGCCGTTTTGTCGAGGCTCTCGCTTCGCTGAAAGGCGTAAAGAGCCTCGATCCTTCGATTTCAGCGATTCTTTGAAGCGGAAAAAAGGGGCAGCGAACCGCTGCCCCGCTCTTAAACTCCTCAGGTCGAACAGGACGAGGCCGTGCAGCCGCCGCATTTTTTGCGTGAAAGACTCTCTCCTTCAAGCAGAATAAGAACCTTTCCGCCGCACGATATGCAACGGGGAGCCCTCTCCTTTCCCTCGACACGGAATTCCGTACCGCAGGAGGCACATCGAAATACTCTGTTGTTCCGCGCTTCCATTGCTGCATTCACCTCCTCCCCGATTTCGGGCGTATGCCGCGGATTATTGATTTCCTATGGTTGCCACCATAACGGCCTTGATTGTGTGCATCCGGTTTTCCGCCTCGTCGAAGACCTTGGAACACGGGGCCTCGAAAACCTCTTCAGTGACCTCCTGCCCCTTCACCGCAGGAAGGCAGTGAAGGAAAATCGTGGAATCCTTGCCCGAGGCCCCGAAGAGCTTCATATTGACCTGATACGGTGCAAGAAGCGTCTCCCGCTCTTTCTTCTTCTCTTCTTCTCCCATCGAGACCCAAACATCCGTGTAGAGCGCGTCCGCTCCTTTCACCGCTTCGAAGGGATCTTCGAAGACCGTGACGGAAGCGCCCGTTTTCTCCGCGATCGCTCTGCATGTTTCCAGAAGATCCTTGTCCGGGAACAGGGATGTTGGAGATGCCACGACATAGTGCATTCCGAGTTTTACACAACCGATCATGAGCGCGTTCGACATATTGTTCCGTCCGTCGCCGCAATAGACAAGGCGCAGTCCTTTCAATTTTTTTCCGAAATTTTCCTGAAGCGTCAAAAAGTCCGCGAGAATTTGCGTGGGATGATCGATATCCGTCAAACCGTTCCAGACGGGAATCCCTGCGAACTTTGCCAGTTCCTCCACAAGAGACTGTTTGAATCCGCGGTACTGGATGCCGTCGAACATGCGCCCCAGGACTCTGGCGGTATCCCTGACATCCTCTTTCGCACCGAGATGGATATCGTTTTTTCCCAAAAATTCCGGATGCCCGCCTTCGTCGATGCATGCGACGGTGAATGCGCACCGGGTTCGGGTGGATGCTTTTTCGAATATAAGCGCGATGTTTTTACCCTTAAGAGCATTGCCGGGGATTCCTGCGCGTTTTTTTGCTTTCAGATCGGCGGAGAGATCGAGAAGATAATAAATTTCATCCGGGGAAAAGTCCATGAGAGTCAGAAAACTGCGTCCTTTAAGGTTTACAGGCATGGCTCCATCGTACTCCTTTCAGATTTCGGTAGAATTTATTGCTTTTTCTCTCTTGAATTCGTGGCGAATTGGGAAAAAACACCGGGGAGTTCCTCCAAGGAAACCTCCCGAAGTACTTTCCCTTTCCGGAAGATAACCGCTCCTCCAGGAGAACCGGCGACGCCGAAATCAGCGTCCATCGCTTCTCTCGGTCCGTTGACCTCGCACCCCATGACGGCGACCGTAAGAGCATCCGGAAGGTCCGCCATGACAGGTTCCAATTTTTCAAGAATTGCTCTGACGTCTATTCTCTTTCGGCCGCATGTCGGACACGAGACGACATTGACTCCGCGGCTTCGCATTTCAAGCGCTCTCAGAAGAGAATACCCTGCCAGCACTTCCTCTTCGGGCTTGTCCGTAAGGCTGATACGGAGGGTATCGCCGATTCCTTGCGAAAGCAGGAGGGCAAGTCCGGCTGCGCTCTTTACGAGACCGTCTCTTCCGTATCCGGACTCCGTAATTCCGATATGCATCGGGAATTCCGGGTATTTCGAGGCAAGCAAGGTGTTTGCCCTTACGGTTTCGTTCACCGAAGTCGACTTCGCGGACAGAATGATATCGTCGAATTCCTCCGAGAGCAGGATCCGCAGCTGCTCTTCGACTGCTGCCGCAAGCGCGTCGGAGCGGATACCTCCCGCAGCCTCCAACTGGGATCTGGAAAGAGAGCCTCCGTTTGCCCCGATACGGAGCACCGCGCTCTTTTCCCTTGCGGACGACACAATATCCCGAAGGCGGGAGGGGGACATATTTCCCGGATTGATGCGAATCGACGGAATTCCCGCTTCAAGAGCGGCAAGGGCGAGCTCCCCGTCAAAATGGATGTCCGCCATGAGAGGAACCGGAGATAGTTCGTTCAACCACTCGAGGTTCTTCCGAAGGTCAAACGACGGAAATGCCGCCCTTACAAGTTCGCAGCCTGCACTGTGCAGCGAAATGCACTGATCGAGACACTCCTCTTTCATGGTGAGAGAAATTTTGAGCATGCTCTCCACTCTTACAGGATTATTGCCGCCTATTCCGGTATTTTTGATATGCAACCGGCGTGAACTCATTTCTGTAGCCTCCTAAAACAAGCGCAGCAGATCCTGCCACGTCACGTAGAGAATGAGCAGAATAAGCAGGAAAAACCCCGACATATGAATAATATTTTCAATTTTCGATGGCAGCCTCCTTCTCAGAATCATTTCTCCGGCTGTAAAGAGGAGGCGGCCGCCGTCAAGAGCCGGAAACGGCAAAAGATTGATCAGCCCCAAGTTGAGGTTGATGAGCGCCAGAAAGGTCACGAAGGGCCATATCCCCCTTCTGGCTGCCTCGCCCGCCATCGAGGCAATGCCTACAGGGCCGGTCACGTCCACCTTCTCCACTCCCGTAACCCATCTCACAATTCCGCGGATCATCTCCACCGTCATGTTCACGGTATAGGCAAATGCGGATGAAAGGGCTTCGAAAAACGGGTATTGGCGCATACCGGGCCTTATCCCGAGCAAGGGAACCCCTTGCGAGTCCGGAGGAATGGGAACCGTAAGATCGAATGTTCTTTCTCCGCGCCGTATTGAAAACTGAACAGGCCCCTCAAGCGCTCCGGAGCGTATCCTTTCGGACATGGTTCTCCAGGAAGTCACGGGAACCTTGTTGACTGAAAGGATGACATCTCCCGGCTGAATCCCTGCAGTCTGAGCCGGGTATCCTTCCATGATCTCCCCTATCGCGGTGCTTTCTAGGTCGACCACTCCGTGCCCGGAAAGAAAAAACACTGTCAGAAGCATCGCCAGAAGGAGATTGAAAAGAGATCCGTTGAAGAGGATCAGAAACCGCTTCCAAGCTGCCTTGTCGAAAAAACCTCTCCCTGCGTCGACGACCTCTCCCTCATGATCCTCTTCCATGCCTGCGAGCCGTACAAACCCTCCCACCGGAAAAACCCGCAAAGACCACAGCGTATGTTTTCCCTTTCGCTGCAAGAGGACAGGTCCCATGCCGAAGGCAAATTCATGGACTTGAACGTCGAAGATGCGGGCCGAGATGTAGTGTCCGCATTCATGAACAACAACACAAATACCTATTACCACGAGAAACGAAACGAGACTTGCCATGTGAACTATCTCCTTGATGGTGAAATTTTTTCCAGTTGAAGGCTTATTCCCGCCGCTATTCTACGCCCTTCTTCGAGAATTGCGAGAGCCTCTTCGAGAGTTTTCGGAGCGCCTCCGGAATACTCTTCGAGAACCGACTCGATCAGCACGGGAATGCTGGAAAAGGCGAGTCTTCCGGACAGGAACCGATCCACAGCGATCTCATCCGCGCCTACCAGGAGCGCGGGATACGCTCCTTCTTTCCGCGCAACTTCGCGTGCCAGTCGAATACAGGGAAAACGGTCTTCGTCTGGAGCCTGGAAGGTAATCGCCATGCCGTCGAGCAAAGGAGTGTTTCCCCTGTCTCGAGGGCTCCGAAGAGGGTGAAAGAGGGCGACAAGTGCAGGAATTCCCATATCGGGGGCGGATGCGCAGAGGTGAAACGAACCGTCTGAAAAACGCACGATGCCGTGAATGAACGGGTTCGGAGTGACGACAGCGTCTACCTGTTCCGCAGAGAGGCCGAAGAGATACATCGCCTCGAGAATTTCTATCCCCTTGTTCATAAGGGTGGCGCTGTCGACGCTTATTTTGGCGCCCATACTCCAGACCGGATGGGCGACGGCCATTGAGGGAGTCGCTCTTTCAAGCTCCTCTCTCGTGAATTTGAGAAACGGTCCTCCCGAGGCGGTGAGAAGGATTCTCTCGACAAAGCCGCTCGCTTTTTCCGGGAGACACTGCCATATCGCGTTGTGTTCGCTGTCCAGAGGGCGAAGCTGATCCCGGTCCTGCACCAAGGGAAGGACCCAGGGACCTGCAACGACGATGCTCTCCTTGTTCGCCAGGGAGACTTCTTTACCGCTCTTGAGAGCTGCCATAAGAGCGCCGACAGCCCCTGTCCCGGACGACGCGACGACCACGTGGTCGATCGCCGGATCGGATGCAGTTTCAATGAGTCCGCGCTCGCCGGAAAGAACTGTTTTTTCCGTCAGGCTTTTCACCCTGGCTGCGGTTTGAGCATCTGCAAGAACGATTGTGTTGCAGGCAAATTCCTCAGCCAGGAAAAGAATGCGTTCTGCGGAACTGTTCGCTGCCAACGCGGCAATTTCAAAGCGATCCGGAAACATCCGGCAGACCGAAAGGACCGAACTGCCGACGCTCCCCGTGCAGCCGATGATAAAGAGACGTTTTTTCATCGAAGAATCACCCCGAAGAGTATATACACCAGCAATCCGTTGATCAGCGTGCTGTCGAACCTGTCGAGCACTCCGCCATGCCCTGGAATGAGGCTGCCGCTGTCTTTGACCCATGTTTCCCGTTTGATGACGGATTCGGCAAGATCACCGAGCTGTCCTGCTATACCGCAGATGATACCGACGAAAAGAAACGGCAGGGGGGGGATCTCCAGAATGAACGCAAATGCCACGCTCGCAAGGAGGGCAGCGGAAAACCCTCCCAGGAATCCTTCCCATGTTTTATTGGGGCTTATATTTTCACAGAGGAGATTGCGCCCCCATTTCGACCCTATGAGATAGGCTGCGACGTCGCAACTCCACGTCGCGATGAACATGACAAGCAAAAGTAACCCTCCTCCCGGCAGTCGGCGGAGGAGAATCATGAAGGTCCACGGAATCGTGATATACACTATCCCGGAGAGAGTCCCGCCCATGTTCCAGATGGCGAAGCTCTCGCCGCGAACCTGTCGCCGGATGATCTCGATGAAAAGAATGACGAAGGAAGAGACGCTCAGTGACAGCACGAGAGATACGGGGTGGTTGCCCTCGGAAACCGAGAAGATGATAAGGCATGAGGTAAGAAACCCGACCCCCTTGGAAACCTTGAATTTTCGGGAGAGCATGCTGTAAAACTCGGCAAGGGAGATCAGTGCGAGTGCCGCCGCAAAGAGAACCCACGCCATGCCCCCCAGGTAGAGGGTCCCTAAAGTGCCGCCTGCTATAAACAGCGAGCTGATTCCCCGCACCGCCAGTTCACTTGTTTTTTTAGTGAAGAGCCCCATAGCGTCTCTCTCTGTTTGAAAAATATTGCACTGCAATTTCAAGTTCCTTCTCGTCGAAATCGGGCCACAGGATATCCGTGAAAAAAAGCTCGCTGTAAGAGCTCTGCCAGAGCCAGAAGTTGCTCAACCGCTTCTCTCCGCTCGTACGGATGATGAGATCCGGATCGGGCAGATCCGGCAGGTAGAGACACATCCGCAGATCTTTCTCCGTCAGGGGAGGGGTTTTTCCTTGTTCAAGGAGTTTTTCGACGGCATGCAGAACCTCCTGGCGTCCTCCGTAGTTCAGGCAGGGGACGAGTGTCAGTCCTGTGTTGTGTTCCGTTTCAAGTTCCGCCCATTCCATCAGCTCCTGAACGTCCTTCGGCAGTCCATCACGGAAACCGGCAAAGCGCAAACGGACATTCTTCTCCTTCATTTCATCGACTTTTCTGCGAAGGACGAATCGGAAGATACTCATCAGCCCGGAGATTTCCGTTTCCGGGCGTTTCCAGTTTTCCGTCGAAAAGGCGTATAGGGAAAGGTATTCGATACCTATTGAATCGGCTGCACGCACCGTTCGTTCGATAGCCTTCACGCCGGCCCGGTGTCCCAGAAGGCGGGGTAGAAAGCGTTTTTTCGCCCAGCGCCCGTTGCCGTCCATTATGATAGCGACGTGACGAGGCAGGGTATCCGTGAGTGTCATCAAGCTGGTTCCCCTTTCGTCGGAAGTTGATCAATTTTTTTCCGGAGAGAATTGATATCCTGCCATGTCAGATCCTTTGGGCTTCCCTTTTTCTTCGAATCGTTCCGCAGAAGGTAGCTCGGGTGGAACATGGGAAGAAGATCCGTTCCCCTCCAGGAAAACCAGCGCCCGCGGAGCGACGTGATACCGTCGGAAGTTTTGAGCAGCCATCTGGCAGGAGTATTTCCGAGGCAGACAACGATCTTCGGTCTGAGAAGAGCTAGCTGCGCTTCGAGAAAAGGACTGCATGCCATCATTTCGTCCACTGTCGGCGTCCGGTTCTCCGGCGGACGGCACTTGACGACATTCGTGATGAAGATGTCTTCCCGCATGATCTGAACGGATTGAAGAATTTTTGTAAGCAGTTTTCCCGCCTTCCCGACGAATGCAATACCCTGTTCGTCCTCGTCGGCCCCCGGTCCCTCCCCTATAAAAACAACAGGAGAGGACATATTTCCTTGTCCAAAAACCGTGTGTGTCCTTGATGAACAGAGTCCGCATGCCGAACACTCTTCTACGCGGCGTTTCAGTTCAACCCAGGCCAGATCTCTGTCGGCTTCGCTCGGAAAGACAGTCATGGCAATACGACCTCCACGATATTCACATCGATCCCATTTACATCCATGCCGGTAAAATAGCTCACTGCGGATGCTATCTTCTTTTGATGCACCAGGCCCAAACGGTGAAAATCCATCTTCCCCGGGACAACCTGGAGTGATATTTCCAAAGAAATTGCATTGTCCTTGTAACGAACCCGGATATCCTTGACTTCGGTGATTTGAGAATTCGAAGAAAGAACGTGTCGTACAAGGTCCAGGATTGCCGACGATTCGATGGTCAGCTCTCCGAAGAAGCTGAACGGAGGGCGGACGATTGTCCGTTCTCCATCCTCCTTGTCGACGCTCTTGAAAAGACCTCTCAGATGACCGACCAGCTTCCCCGCAAAATTCTTTCGTATCTGGGTCCTCGACACCGGAATAACGTGCTGCCCCTTCTCGTGGCGTTCCCTTCTCGCATTGATGATGTCCTCCGCGGAAGCGACTTCCGTTATATCGATGATCATCTCGGGATACGAGAGAGAGAGAGCCTTTGTAATCTTTTCCGCCATGGATATCGATGTGGCGACGATCATGAGCTTCTTCGGCTTTTTCTTTTGGAGAAAAGCAAGAACAGCTTTTCTGTGTTCCGGGAACTGGAACAGCGCCCTCCGGATAGCCCGAACGAGGTTTTTTTCCGCTTTGGCACTCTTTCCGGCCATTATACGCCCTTTCGAAATCACAAGCCCGTCATCGATAATGTAGTCGACCTCATTTTCTAGTGCGACCATCTGCGCGCGCTGGCTTTTTCCGGTTCCGGCGGGGCCGACGAACGCAATAACTCTCGTCGTGCCTGCAATGCCCGACGTTACTCTCAAAGCCATTGTCTTCCGCCATAACGCCCGCGACGCGGCAGTATCATGGAGGTCTTAAATTGAGACGGTACGGTGCGATGGGACATTTCCTTTCGCATCCTCTTCGGAAGGGAGAATCGAGATATTTGCCCCGATTGCCCGGAGCTTCCCTTCAATCTCCTCGTACCCTCGAAAAACATGCCCAAGATTATGCACGTACGTTATATCTTTCGCTGCCAGGCCGGCCAGCACGAGAGCGGCTCCGGCACGAAGGTCCGTGGCCAGAACGTCTGCGCCGGCAAGGCTTTCAACACCGCTTATCACAGCAGAGTTGCTTTGGATATCGATTCGCGCTCCCATTTTATTCAGCTCGCTTGCGTGAAGGAAACGCGACTGGAATACGCTTTCCTGGACGATGCTTATTCCTTCGGCAAGACAGAGCGCGACCATGATCTGGGGCTGCAGGTCCGTCGGGAAACCCGGGTACGGCAGAGTCTTGAGCGAAACTCCTTTCAGCCTTCCCGAAGGATGAATCGTCACTTCGTGCTCTCCGACGGTCAACGAAGCACCCGCCTCTTCTAGCTTGGCCAAAAGAGAATCGATGTGATTCGGTATGATGTCGGATACCGTTACTTCGCCGTTTGTCGCGGCTCCGGCAAGGATATATGTCGAGGCCTCCACCCTGTCGGGAATGATTTTTGAAGATGCGCTTTGAAGGTCATCCACACCCTGTATACGAATTACCCCGGTGCCGTCCGCTTCAATGGATGCTCCCATAGAACGAAGCGCTTCGACGAGATTGAATATTTCAGGCTCTCTCGCGGTATTTTCGAGGATCGTCTCGCCTTTTGCAAAGACCGCGGCCATCATCAAGTTTTCAGTAGCGCCTACCGAAGGGAAGTCCAGGTAGATCCGGCATCCTTTCAGGCCGTTCACTGTTGCGTGCACGGCTCCGTGGACCAGTTCAATAGCGGCGCCCATCCGGGTCAGGCCCTTGAGGTGAAGATCGATCGGGCGGCTTCCGATGGAACATCCGCCGGGAAGCGGCATCACCGCTTTTCCGCAGCGGGCGAGCAGCGGTCCCAATACCAGTGAAGAGGCTCTCATCTTGCGGACAAGATCCGGAGGAGTCTCCCAGGAAATATCCTCCGGGGTTGAAATTCTCATTTCATGCCCGGAGAACTCGACATCCGCTCCAAGACTTCTCAGAAGATCGGCCATGGTGACTACATCGAGAAGGTTCGGCACTCTCTCGATTCTCAACTGTTTCCCTTTTAGCAGTATGGCGGCGGCCATTACCGGAAGCGCTGCGTTTTTTGCCCCTTGAGCGGAAATCCTTCCTTTCAAGGGCGTGCCGCCAATAATTTTCATTTTAGATTCCACTTTAAATTCCTCCCGAATGTATTGTGGAAAAAACAAAAAAAGTCATGATGCGGACCGTTGATCTTCGAAGAAAGCGATGATGGCCCGTGCGATCTTCTCGGAGGCGTCGCCGCTTCCGAAAGGATTGGCGCCTCTGCTTAAAAGACTCTTTCGAAATGTCTCGTCGGACAAAATGCGCAAAGCGACCTCGGCAATACCGACACGACTGGTTCCGACGAGAAGTGCTGTTCCGGATTCAAGGGCTTCCGGCCTTTCCGAAACATCCCTCATGACGAGCAGAGGTTTTTTCAATTCTGCCGACTCTTCCTGCACTCCGCCGCTGTCGCTCAAAATCAGAGAGCTCCGTTGCATCGCCCAGACGAAGTCCGGATAATCGAGAGGTTCGCACAGAATGGCGCGATCCTCCCCGGCTAAATGATGTCGAATCACCTCTCTGACGGACGGGTTTTTATGGAGAGGGATCAGAATATGAACTTCCGTATTTCGGTGAAGAATGTCTCGAATGGCGCCGCAGATCGATTCGAGTGGTTCTCCCCATGATTCTCTGCGGTGCGCCGTCATAAGGAGAAGCGGTCCCGAAAAATCCTTGAGCGGCTGCAGCGTCGAACAGAGGGTGTGTTTTTTCGTCAGTGCCAGTTTTAATGCATCGATCACTGTATTGCCGGTGATCACCAGGTTTTTCTCCGACACGGGAAGTCCTTCGCTTCGAAGATTCGATGCTGCCTGAGCGGTAGGAGCAAACCATAAGGAGGCCAGTCTGTCGGTGATGATCCGGTTTGCTTCTTCGGGGAACGGTCTTGTCATGTCGCTGCTTCTCAGCCCGGCCTCTACATGTCCCACCGGAATCCGGCGGTAAAAAGCCGCGAGGGACGCCGCCATCGTGGTCGTGGTGTCTCCATGGACAAGCACGATATCCTGAGGCTTTTCGTCGAGAAAAGTACCGACACCGGTCAGGACCTTCGAGGTGATTTGATCAAGGGTTTGCCTTTCTTCCATTACGGAAAGCTTGACGTCGGCTTCTATTCCGAAAAATGCCAGCGACTGGTGCAGCATTTGAAGATGCTGGCCGGTCGAAAGCACCGTGACGGAAAACTGTTTCTCACGAAGGGCAAGAATAAGAGGAGCCATCTTTATTCCCTCAGGGCGGGTTCCAACGACGCACGCAATCTTTTTTTCCATGTCGGCCATCCTCGTTAAATCTAATTGCTGTAAAAAATAAAAGCGGAATTAAAAAAGAATACGCCCGAAGAAAAAAGTTCCTCCGGATACTATGCAAATCTGCGCGAAACTCAGCAAAATGACAGTTGTGACCGGGCCGAACCCCTTATCGAGCATGCGATGATGAATATGTCCCCGATCCGGAACAAATGGAGATTTTTTTCGTGCCATTCTTCTTATTATAGCAAAGAGAGTATCCAGAACGGGTACGCCGCCTGCAAAAAAGAGCAGAAAGGGCAGCTGCAGCACAAAGATCTCGTCAAGAAAAGGTGCTGCGGAATAAAGAAAAAGGGTTGCGAAAAGATATCCCAGGAGCGTGGTTCCTCCATCGCCTAAAAAAGTTCTTGCCCTTGGAAAATTCCAGAACAGGACACCAGCAGCAAGGGCGGAAGGCGGAAGGAGAAGCGGAAAACCAAGCAGCGAGACGATAACGGACGCTGTAATGAACATCATCAGGCACAATCCGTTCGCACCGTCGATCAGATTGAAGGCGTTTGTCATACCTGTTATCCAGAGAAGACAAATGGGAATATGGCGAAGGGGAACGGGGAGAAAGAGCAGGAAAATGCCGGCGGAAAGGATATGGACCAGAAGCCGTGCCGCCGGATTCAGTGTTTTCATGTCATCCCAGTATCCGCTCAGAAAGACGAATGTTCCGCCGATGGACAAAAAACGAAGAAGTGGAGCCCCCTCCACCGCATAGAGGCTCCACAACAGAAATCCGAGCCAGAGAACAATTCCCGCGCCGCGGGGGGTAGCGGACATGTGGATCTTTCGTTCTCCCGGCTGATCGACAATGAGATAACGATTCGAAAGAATTATTGAGAGCGGCGTTACAGATGCTCCCCAAAGAAAAAGGAGCAGACACGCAACCGTGAGAGGTGCGAAGAGAAAGTCCACGAAATCCCCTTACTTCGTTCCGAACAACCTGTCTCCGGCATCGCCGAGCCCGGGCACGATGTAACCGTGGTCGTTGAGATGACTGTCCAGTGCGGCAGCGAAGATGTCGACGTCGGGGTGTTCGGCGTGAACCTTGGAAACTCCTTCGGGAGCGGCTATGATGCAGACCAGAGAGACTTTTTTGCCGCCTCTTGCCTTGACAAGGCTGATGGCCGCCGCCGCTGAACCGCCCGTTGCAAGCATCGGATCAAGTATGAGAATATCGCGTTCATTGATGTCGCCGGGGAGTTTGCAGTAGTACTCGACGGGGAGGAGTGTTTCCGGATCACGATACAAGCCGATATGCCCCACCTTAGCGTTCGGAACCAACTGAAGGATGCCGTCCACCATGCCGAGACCGGCCCGGAGAACCGGTACTATTGCGAGCTTCTTGCCTTCAAGCGCATATGCCTCCGTTTTCGCAAGAGGTGTCTCGACCTCAATTTTGACAAGAGGAAGGTTTCGGGTTATTTCGTACACCATCAAGCCGGCAATCTCCTGGACAAGTTCACGGAATTCCTTTACGGAGGTGTTCTTGTCGCGAATCATACTCACTTTATGCTGAACAAGCGGATGTTCGAAGATTACGGTTTTTCCTTTATCCGAAAAGGTGCAGCTCGGGCAGATCTTGTGTTCGTAATCGAAGATTTTGCTCAATCTGCGGATATGACGATCCCCTTCAAAACTGGTTTCAAGCCATACGTCGACGATTTCCCGGGCAAGATCCGGGGATATTATCCGCGCTCCCATGGTGAGCACGTTTGCATTGTTGTGCCAACGGCTGAGGCGGGCTGTCTCGACATCGTGACAGTGAGCGGCATACACACCGGGGATCTTGTTCGCAGCGATGCTCATCCCCACTCCGGTTCCGCACAGGAGCAGTCCCTTGTCAGCCTGGTGGCTCGCAACGACTTCGCCGACACGAAACGCGACATCAGGGTAATCACATGAAACCGCATCGGTATCCGTGCCCATGTCAAGGACTTCGAACTCATCCTTCCGTCGAAGGTACTCAAGCAAGGTTTCTTTCAAAGCATAAGCGGCATGATCAGAGCCTATGGCAATCTTCATGGACTGACCCCTCCTCGTAGAATTTCCAAAAGATAGATTATGAAACGTCGCGACCCCCGGTGACGGTTGCAGTCCCATATATAATATCACCTGCCGGGAGAAAGGCATATATACGGCACACGGGGAATCGAAGAAACAAACGGAGGATCTTTGCGGAAAAAGACCGAAAAATACCAGAAAAAAACGGAACCCTTCTCGCCCCGGCTGCGTTCCGGACATAGAGATGCTCCTCCGGATCAACCCGGAGGAGCATTTCTATGTTTATTTTTTTATCCGGCATTTTTTTCCGCCGGTAAGATTGAGAAGGTCGTCGGGAGAAACCGGGAAAAAAGCATGATCGGTTCCTGCTGCGGCCCACACGACGGGGTATAAAAAAAGATCTTCGTCGAGCAGGGCTTCAGGTGTTTCGGGGTATCCTACAGGAGGCACTCCTCCTATTTGGAATCCGGACCAGTGAAAGACGTAATCCGGAGTGGCCATGCGAACAGTTTTTGCGCCGGTTTCCCGCCGGATTTTTTTGATATCGACACGGTTGATTCCTGACATGAGAGCGAGCAGCGGACGATCGTCAGCAAGAAGAATCAGGCTTTTGAGAATGTGTTCCGGCAGTGCTCCGACCACTCGAGACGCATCCTCCACAGTGAATATGGTCTCCTCCGAGTATGTGATGGAATCCGGAAAGCCCTTTCCCCTCAGGAATTCTCCGACCCTGAAAACGGGATCGAGCCATTGATGACCGCGGAAAGCCGCGGTCTCATCTGCGCGCTGATTTTTCCAGTTCAACGCTTATTCTTCCTTGAAAGTCTTTCTCTCGAGGAGAAATTCGAGAAGCGTCTCCATCGCTTTCGTCGTCATGGTCCCGTAAGTGATCGAGAATGTTCTCATAAGCGCAGGGCGGAACGGAATGAGCCGAAGGCCGGAAATATCGGCGCCTGCAAGCCTTGAAATGATCGCCCCTTCGGCGCCTTTTTTCACTGCCTCGATCACGGCATTGACATGGCCGAACTTGAGATAGACGTGTTTTCCTTTTCCTGTATGGGCCTTGAAAGCGTCTTCCCAGATCCGAGATGTCGACGAACCGGTTACACGGCCGACGAGATCCATATTCTCGAGATCGCGAAGCGTTATGTGTTCTCTTTCGGCAAACGGATGTTGCGGGGAGAGGAGCAGAACGAGCTCATCTCGCGCAAACGGAACCGTATTGAATCCGGATGCGTGGCGTCCATGCCCGGTGACGGATATGTCGGACTCTCTCGTGACGAGTTTTTCCACGGCCTCGCGGGAATCGGAAATGCGCACTTCAACTTCGATATTCGGGTAGAGCTTCCGGAACTCGACAAGAATGCCGGGAAGAATATAATCTCCGGGAATAGAGCTCGCACTGATTCTGACGATTCCGGAGACGTCGTCGGCTATGTCGGAGAAATCCCGCTTGATATCCGCCAGTTGAGAGATGGTCTTCCGGGCGAACTTGTACAGCACTTCTCCCTCTACGGTAAGATTGGAGCATTTTTGACCGCGTGCGAATATCTTGACGCCCATCTCTCTTTCCAGCTTAGCAATGTGCTTGCTTACCGCCGGCTGGGAAATTCCTAGAGATGCTGCAGCAGCAGAAATACTTCCTTTTTCCATAACCTCAACTAAGCTTTGAAGTTCACGAAAATCCAAAGTCGATACCCCCCACAAAAAATATATTCTTTTTTCTACTCAAACGCCCCAGGACAAATATATTCTGAAAGAGAAAGAAATTCAAGAGGGAAAAGATATTTTTTCCGAAGAATTTCGGCCCTTGAACTTAATGTAATCATGGTTATAATAATACATATCCTAAGAAAACATCGCTTGAGGAGGAATCACTATGAGCCTCGGAACAAGAATACGCACCCTCCGAAAGGCTCTGGGGCTTACGCAGCAGGGCCTTGCAGAGAGAACACAAGTAAGCAGGATCTATATTCAGGCCCTCGAAAGCAACCGGAGAACACCTTCAATGAAACTCCTCGCACGCCTTGCGGATTCACTGGAGGTTGAGGTGCAGGACCTTGTCAAGACAATGTCGACATCTCCTTCCGGGAGACTCCAGCTTGAAGAGGTCTTTCAGGCTGCTCCTGAGACGGAGGTATGGTACAGAAGCAAGAAACTGAAACCCAGGGAACTCCGCTTTGTACAGAGCCTTATCGACGCCGCGGTTTCACGCTGGGAAGAAGAGGACCGCAGTGAGACGGGCGCCTGACCACGGCTCCAAGTTAAAAAAAAGCCTGCAAAAAACAAGGAGCGGAGAGGAGCCGGGCCAGGCAGACGAATTCGATTTCCCCTCTCCTCCCGAGTTTCTTCCTGAATGGGCTCTGAGGGAAGGCGAAGAATGGGCCGGCCTCGACGAGTTTTCCATACTTGTAAAGGCTGAAGAACGAACGGGGAAGAAACTGGAAGTGGAATATCACGACCTGCCTTTCGGAACGTGGGGGCTTCACATGGTCAGAGGCCCCAGGGGGGCTATTTTCGTCAACCGCCGCCTTCCCCACCATTGGAGACGTTTCGCCTTCTTTCACGAACTCCATCATTTCCTGGAGCACAAGCGGGGAATGGAATTCTGGATGCGAACAGCAACACCTCTTTCAAGCTTCGAACATCAGGCGGACCTTTTCGCATGGGCTGTTTTGCAGAAGGAATGGAACCGCTGCTGGGCGCACGCACACCTATGAACAGAATTTCCGGCAGACTCTCGTCCGCTTCAGGAGAAACGAAGAGAGCACGATTCCATGAGAAAGTCCGGAGGATTCCTTTTTTCCTTTCGATGCAAGCATGTCCGCGGCGATGCGTCTACTGCCATCAGGGGGAAATCACCGGAGTATCCTCAGCTCCTTCCCCGGATGAAGTCCGCCGCGTCCTCGCTTCCCTCCAAGGCCCTCACGAAGTCTGTTTTTTCGGGGGCAGCTTTACTTGTTTTCCTCCGGATCTGCGCAATGCGTATCTCGATGCTGTTTTTTCCGCTCCTTCCGGAAGCAGCGTCCGCTTCTCGACGCATCCGGAGTGCATCTCTTCCGGTGTTCTCGACAGCCTCGCTCGGTTCCCCGTCTCCATGATCGAGCTTGGAATTTCCTCTCTTGATGACCGCGTCCTCAAGGAGACCAACCGAGGCTACACCGGAGACCAAGCTCTCTCCGTCATGAAATTGGTCTCGCTGAAAGGATACCGTCTTGCTGCGCAGATGATGATAGGCCTACCGGGGCAGACCACGGAAAGCTCGTTGGAGGATCTGCGTAAAATTTCGTCGGTACCGGGAGATAGCCCGATAACCCTGAGGATTTACCCCTGCCTGGTTCTCCGGGATACCCCGCTCTCTCTTCTTTTGGCACAGGGAAGATATTCTCCTCTTTCAGTGGAGGAAGCGGCTTCCTGGGCCGGAATGCTCCTTTCCGAGGCGAAACGCCTCGGTTTCGCAGTGCAGAGAATAGGACTCCAGCATACGGAAAGCCTTGCCGCAAACGTTGTTGCAGGTCCCTACCACCCTGCACTGGGAGAAATGGCACAATCGGTCGCCCTGGTGACCTCCCTGCTATCGAAGAGTTCATCCGGCCCTTGGAAGGTGGAGCGAAACCAGCTCTCCCTCCTTCATGGACACGGAAAATTCGGGATTCGCCTCCTTTCGGACCGGAGCGGCCTTACGGTTTCCTGTGTCGAGAGGAGAATCGGCATCTCACAGCTCACGCCGTATTCAACTCTGGAAACAACAACTGACTCCTGCGCGGAAACAAAGACGTGAGTTACCCAAATCTACAGGTTCCTAAGGCGGAGGAAGTATCAGTGGGCACGGTCACAGCGAGCACCGATTACGCTTCCCCCGCCTGCGGATTTTAGAGTGAAAAAAATGATTGACGCGGCACTCTCTTCCGAATAAACTTAAGTCTCGGAAGCATATCAAGAGTATGATCCGGTTTCGGAGGTGTTGTCATGGACAGTTCGCAACTTCAAATTCTGTTGCGAAGCAAAATGGAAACAATGCCAAACAAGGCACGGCGTGTCGTGGAGTATATCCTGGCGAACGCCCGGGAAGCGGCGTTCCTCTCCATAGGCGACGTCGCAGACAAGCTGAGCGTCTCGAAGGCTCAGCTTGTAAGGGTCGCCCGGATGGTGGGGTTCGACGGATATGCCTCTTTAAAGGAGGCTCTTCAGAACACCGTTCTTGAGCAGGTGAATCCGGCCGCTCTCCTTGGACGTATTATGAAAAACCGGCAGGATCTTCCCGAAGAAATCCTGCGGCTGGAACATGCCAATCTTGATGACACATGGAATCAGCTCCAGCCGGAGAAAATCGTCGCTTTCTGTGAAATGGTGAAGGAAGCGAGAATCGTTTACAGCATGGGGTGGGGTATCTCGTCAATCGTAGCGGAGTCTCTTTTCACCCGGCTGCTCGAAATGGGAATCCGGAGCGCACTGATGAAAAGGGGCTCGCTTGCGCTGATCGAACAGGCACGTACCGTTTCCGCAGGAGATCTTCTCATTGTCTGTGAAATGCCGAGCTACGTCATCGAGGTTACGGAATCGGTGCAGAAAGCGGCTGCGAACGGCGCCTCGATAATCACCATCACAGACAGTCCCGCAGCGCCTGTCTGTCAGTCGTCGACGCTTTCATTCTTCGTCAGCGAGACGACTCCCACATTTGGAAGCAGCCTTGTGGGGCCCGTATTCCTCGTCCATATCCTGACGTCGGTTCTCGCTGTCAACCTGGGAGAATCAGCCCGGGCGGCGCTTCAGGACCAGGAAATGGGGCTTCACGACGAACGGATCTACCATCCGGCCTACGGCCTCCGATACTGATGCAATGCTGCTTCGGTGCCGTAAGGAAGCGCCGCCGAAGCAGCATTGCGCAGAACACGCTTATGCGGACAGGTCGAGCATATCTCCGGACTTCATAATCTTCACGGCCGCGGACCGGCCGACAAGCCTTTCGAACTCCCGCGGATCCGCTTGGATCACCGGAAACGTGTCGTAATGAATAGGAATGACGATCTCGGGACGAATAAATTCTACTGCCCGCGCCGCGTCATTGACATCCATCACGAAGTTCCCGCCGATAGGAAGAATCGCGACCTTGACATGTTCCGGTTCGAGAAGCTGCATATCCATTGTGAGGCCGGTATCACCGGCATGGTAGATTCGGGTCCCGCCGATGTCGAAGAGGAATCCGCACGGATTGCCTCCCGGAATAACATTCTCTCCGTCGATAATGTCCGAGCCGTGAAGAGCGGGGGTCATTTTTACACGGCCGAAGGGAAAAGAAAACGCTCCTCCGATATGCATCGGATGGCACTGAACTCCTTTTTTCCCGAGGTAATTGCACAGCTCGAAATTCGCCACGACGGTCGCACCTGTTCCGGATGCGATCTCGACGGTGTCCCCTATATGGTCTCCATGACCGTGAGTGACGAAGATATACTTCACATCGTTGAAATCCGAGGCTTTCGCCGCTGCGGCAGGGTTACCGGAAAGGAATGGGTCAATGAGCATCACATTCTCTTTACTCCTGATTTCAAAGGCAGAATGTCCAAGGTAACGAAGTGTCAACATCTCATCTCCTCCTTGCGATTTAGGCCTCCACCTCCGGACGGGCCTGAGCGGAGGCCGGGATTCTTGTTTATGAGTCGTCCTTTTTCTCCGTGAGGCCGGCTGATTCGCCTGCCGGAACGGTCCGTATGAAAAGCTCGGCTAACTGCTCCCTCGGAACCGCCGAAGGAGCCCCCGACATGAGGCATTGCGCTTTCTGCGTCTTAGGAAAAGCCATGACATCCCGAATCGAAGACGCACCGCACAGGAGCATTGCCAGTCTGTCCATTCCAAGGGCAATTCCTCCGTGAGGAGGTGTTCCCGATGAGAGGGCGTCGAGTAAAAAACCGAAACGATCCCTTGCAGCCTCCTTCGTGAAAGCGAGGCAGGAAAAGACTTTTTCCTGGATTGCCGGATCGTGTATCCGTATGGAGCCTCCCCCCAGTTCGCTGCCGTTCAGGACGCAGTCGTACGCTCTGGAACGCACCTCGCCCGGATGAGCGTCCATGAGTGGAATGTCCTCGTAACGCGGTGACGTGAACGGATGATGTACGGCTCTCCAGCGCCCCTCATCCTCATCCCGCTCAAACAACGGGAAATCGACGATCCAGAGGAATTCCCACGCTCCTTTTGCGACAAGCCCGTGTTCACGGGCGAGTTCCAGGCGAAGCGCACCGAGTATCTCGGAAACCTCGCGCCGGTCTGTCCCTGCAATAACGAACAGCGCATCCCCGTCGCGAAGGGATGCGGAATGCATCAGAAGTGTCTGTCGTGATTCATCAAGGTGTTTCACCAGGGGCCCCTTGAGCTCTCCGTCCCTCAACTGGAAAGGAGAAAGGCCGCGGGCTCCGAGTTTTTTCGCACGCTCCTCTATCTCCGCAAGATTCTTCCGTGAGAGAGCGGCGCCTCCCGGAAGAGGAATGCCGCGGACATACCCACCCTGCTCCAGAAGGGTTTTGAAGGGATCGAAAGCACCTTCAGAGAAAACGGCGGAGAGGTCGACGATTTCGAAGGGAATACGCAGATCCGGCTTATCGCTTCCGAAACGGTCCATCGCTTCCCAGTAGGACATGCGGCGGAACGGCACTGAGACATCGACGCCTATCGTCTCTCTGAAGAGTCCTTGCAGATATTTCTCGATTAGATCGAATATGTCCTCTTCGACGAGATAACTCATCTCGATATCGATCTGTGTGAATTCAGGCTGCCGGTCCGCCCTGAGGTCCTCGTCCCGGAAACATTTGACGATCTGGAAATACCGGTCGAAACCGCTTATCATAAGGATTTGCTTGAATATCTGGGGAGACTGCGGAAGCGCGTAAAACTCCCCCGGATTCACCCTGCTCGGAACCAGATAATCCCTCGCTCCTTCCGGAGTGGAGAGCGTCAACATCGGGGTTTCGATCTCCAGGAAACCGTTGTTCGAGAGAAAAGTACGGGTAAACATGGCTATATGATGACGCAACCGGAGATTCCGCTGCATCTTGTCTCTTCGCAGGTCTATGTACCTGTAATGGAGACGGAGATTTTCGTCCACCCTGTCGGTCGATTCGGATATCTCGAAAGGAAGGGGTGCGGCGGGAGAAAGGCGCAGGAAGTCCTCTACGATAATCTCCCATTGGCCTGTCCTCATCGAAGGGTTTGCAGTTCCTTCGGGACGAAGGCGGACTCTTCCTTTCACCGCTATTACAAACTCGCTCCGCAGTTCCTTGGCTCTCTCGTGCGCTTCGGGGATGATTTCGGGATTGAAGACGATCTGTACAACGCCCGAATGATCCCACAACTCTATGAAAATGAGGCCTCCAAGGTCTCTCCTGCGCCTCACCCATCCGTTGACGACAACGGGGGTCTCTTCTCCGGCATTTCCCGAAATAGAGCCGCAATACGCAGTTCTTTGCCATTCCCTGTCAAAATAGTGCCGTTCGCATTCCATGAAGCGTTCCCTCCGGGCGCCGTTTACCCTTTTCGGGTAGAGGTCAGTTTGTTGTTCAGTTCCAAAACAATTGAAGACACTGGCACTTCGCGCTGTTCGGCAGTCGAAAGATCTTTCAGCATCACCGTTTGACGGTTCCGTTCGTTTTCACCGAGAATACATGCGAAACGAGCGCCCCGTGATGAGGCGGCTTTCATCTGCGCTTTCATGCTCCGGTCGCAGAAATCCATTTCCGCGACGATTCCGTTTCTCCGGAGCAGATCCACCAGCCGAAGCACATCGCGGCGCATCGTGTTGTCAAGAGCGATCGCAAAAACCTCCAATGAGGGTTCCGGGCCGAAGGAACACTCCTGCTGCTCCATCACCATCAGGATGCGGTCGACACCGGCGGCAAATCCGACGCCCGGAACGTGCGGGCCGCCAATCGCTTCAGCAAGATTGTCGTATCGTCCTCCGCCGCATACGGCATTCTGGGAACCCAGCGCGCCGGAAAGGATCTCGTACGCGGTCTTGGTGTAGTAATCGAGTCCCCGGACAAGGCGCTTGTCGAGACGGTAGGAAGCCCCGACGGCGTCGAGTCCGGCCTTCACCATGTCGAAATGCTCGCGGCATTCGGCGCAAAGACTGTCGTATATATCCGGCGCGTCTTCCGTCGCATTTCTGCAACTTTCCCTTTTGCAGTCCAGAATGCGCAAAGGATTGCGTTCAAGACGGTTCCCGCACGTCTCGCAGAGGTGTTCTTTCCTGGAGGAGAAAAACTCTGTCAGGCGACGCCTGTATTCGGGGCGGCATTCGGGACATCCCACGGAATTGATCACGACCTCAAGCTGACGCAGACCGAGCCTTCGGAAGATCTCCAGGGAAAGGGCGACAACCTCGATATCGGCATAAGGAGAAGCGGCCCCGATGCTCTCGAAATCGACCTGCCAGAACTGCCTGTATCGTCCTTTCTGAGGACGTTCGAACCGGAACATCGGTCCTGCGCACCACATCTTCACCGGTTGAGGCAAGGTCGACATATGGTGTTCAAGATAGGAACGGACCATGGATGCCGTGGCTTCGGGGCGAAGCGTCATGCTGCGTTCGCCTTTGTCCAGAAATGTGTACATCTCCTTTTCAACAACATCCGTTGTATCTCCGATACCGCGGGAGAAGAGCTCCGTGTGTTCAAAAATGGGCAGATGGACCTCCGAATATCCGAAATGACGGGCGGTCTCCTGAATGATCCTAAATACGTGAGACCATTTCCACGATTCTACGGGGAGAATATCCCGAACTCCCTTGGGTGCGCTTATTTCCGCCATGCTTTTTCCTCCTGATCTGGGCGCGCTGTTTTCGAGCTAACGCGATAAATCGTTGTTCCGAATACATTATGCAGGTTAGTATATCCATTCTCCCGCTTTTTTTCCAGAGAGAAAGGCGAAAAAAAACCGGCCTCGATATCCGGGCCGGGTTTTCAGCTTCGGAGGATTCCTCCATCCATCATGTTCAACGGGACTCGAGCTGAAATTTGATGGCTGTCCTTTCCTCATCGTCAATGGCGATCTTCGAGAAGGCGGGAATACAGATAAGATCGATTCCGTTGGGAGCGACGTATCCTCGTGCAATAGCGATGGACTTTACCGACTGATTCACGGCTCCCGCACCCACCGCCTGCACCTCGACGGCCCCTTTCTCTCGCAGCACGGCGGCGATAGCTCCTGCGACCGACTTTGGTTGTGACTTGGCAGAGACCTTAAGCACTTCCATAAGTAGTGACCTCCTTCGTAGGTTGACGATCTGCGCATATCGGGAAGAGTTCCAATATGTCTACGGAGAGAACAAGCGCTATGCATCCTCGTAGAAACATCGGGACGTGAAAGCCTGAAAGTCAGTCTCCATATTTCTTTCAAAAGTTTCTAAATTAGTATAATCGCAAAAGCAAGTTCTTTGCAAGGCACCAATCTCTTTTATCGGGCGACTTTTCACATTCCGAGGCTTTCGGGAGAAGAAATATTTACTATCCCCTCAAACGGAGCAGATTTTCCTCCGCCTCGTGAAGGCGTTTTTTGTCGCTTTCATGTAGGCGTGCAAAAAGCTTGTTCCGAAAAACTTCTCCGGAATGCTCCCGGCGTTTCATTCCTGTTTTAAGCCCGCCCCACGAAATTTTCTCCCGTCCGGAGTAAAGGTCGATATCTGCGAGTCGGGTACCGTCTTCCGCATATTCTAATCCCATCAGGATTTCCTTGACGATTTGCGCCGAAAAAAAAGTGAAAAAACGGACGCGGTAAATTTGAACAGGCATCAGAATGTGCGCAAAATCCTTCCCCCACCCCTCGCCGAGGATCATTCCCGTATCCAAAGCGGCCAGGACAATACGAAGTCTCTCATAATGTTCCATGAAATAGCCCCATGAATCGTAAATACGGATTTCCATCTCGTTCCACTGCCGATTTTCCAATCCTTCGCTGAAATACCAGAGCGCCCGGCTTCGGAGAAGAAGATGCAATTCCTCATAAGAGGTGTTCCCGACATACAGCACATCATCCTCGACGTCGGACATCGCAATGGGTCCGTTGAGCGGTGCGTAGGTGAAGCAGACTGCGATTCCTTCCTCCGGCGATCGTGCCAGAACGGAGCGTAATCTCCCTCTTCGAGCTCCGAAATCTTTTTCCATTTGTTCCAAGACACGGTCTTTCTCTCCAAAGATACGAAAAACGATGAGACGGGGGAGAAGGCGGACTGACTCGAGTGCTTCCGGGTTTGCGTTGAAAAGTGCTGCCAGCACCTCATCAGCCGGCGATGAAACGACACGGAACCCTCTGCTGCCGTCATCCTCTCTTCCATGGAGGGCTATTATGCTCTGTCCTTCCCCCGCACAATCGAGCGCGCTTTGAAAGGTGTGCATCGAAATTTTAAAACGGACCGCGAGTATTTCCGCCAGCGCGTTCCGATCTCCCTTGAGAAAGACTATCCTTGGACCGCCTCGAACAATTGAAAGCATGAACACACCTCCATATCATCATCAAAGACCGATTTTTCTCCGATTGAGGCGAGCATCATCAACGTAGCCCGGATAAGGAAGATAGAATACCTCGCCGGTTTTAATATTCACCACGTGCATGGAATACAGTCCGTTGAGAAGGAGAGGCATGCCCTCCTTGCAGTTGCGGTGCATAACGGGCTCGTGACCGAAGAGGTTGAACCTTCCGAGAGGTTTTTGCAGATCTTTCGGGGCATGGCTGAGATTAAGGTCAAGGCCGTATAGATCGATTCTGCCGTTTCCTGCAAAGACGGTACTTCCCTGAAAAATTTCCCGAACGCTTCCTTCATGATCGTGATTTCCCGTCACCAGGACAATGTGCCGCTTCTCGACGGGAGCAAGGACTCCGGCAAGTTCGGAGAGCTTCATCCGGTATCTCGAAAGCTCCCCGGGGCGAAGTTCAAGTTTGATATCATCCGCAAAATCCCCTGTGTGGACCACGCAGAGAGGTTGCAGAAGTCGGATCAAGTGGCGCATGCCTCCATAAAATGTTGAAGGGGTGTCGGAAAAATGGAGCAGGATTTTTCCCCGCAGATCCTCCAAACTGTAAGGGAGCGTTATTCCTGAAAAGAGACGGGAAAATGCGAGCCATACATTTTTTATCATGAGCGACTCCTTTCTCTCCCGCAAATTTTATCATGATATTTCCAACCATTTTTCATCGTGCTAGAATGGGAAAAAATCACGGAGCGCACGCGCTTGGGGAGCTTGGGGATACCGAATGAACATAGAACTGAGCGAACGAGTATCAAAAGAACTGAAACTGCCTCGAGAATCGGTGGAGGCGGTTCTTTTGCTTGTGGAAAAGGATTGTACCGTTCCTTTCATTGCGAGATACAGAAAAGAAGCCACAGGGTCCATGGACGAGGAGGCTGTGCTGGCCGTCAAAGATCGCTACGCCCGCTTGGAAGAACTTGAAACCCGAAGAGGGGCGATTCTTTCCTCTCTTGGGGAACGGGAACTTCTTACGCCGGAACTTGAAAAGGCGGTGAGAGCGGCCTCTTCGCTCACTGCGTTGGAGGATGTCTATCTCCCTTACCGTCCAAAACGAAGAACGAGGGCTATCATGGCCGCCGAAAAAGGACTTGCTCCTCTCGCGGATCTCCTTGTCCGCCAGAACGGAGACAATCCTCTTTCGCTTGCAATTCCTTTCGTCTCGGATGAAAAGGGGGTGCCGTCGTCAGGCGAGGCTCTGCAGGGAGCAAAAGACATTCTTGCCGAACGCTTCAGTGAAAACGGCGAAGCGCGCCGGTGTATCCGTGTCCTTTTCGGCAGAAAGGGAAAGATCAGGAGCGCGTGCGTCAAAGGCAAAGAGGAGAGCGGCTCCAACTTCAAGGACTGGTTCTCCTGGGAAGAGCCTGCCGCTGCGGCGCCTTCCCATCGAGTGCTGGCGATGTTCCGCGGCGAGAGAGAAAAAGTGCTTTCCCTCTCGCTGCTCCCTCCTGAAGATGAGGCGCTCCGGCTTCTTCGAGAACTCTTCCTCAAAGGAAACGGGGCTGATTCCATCCTGGTGGACGAAGCTCTTGTCGACGGATATCGACGGCTTCTTGCCCCTTCAATGGAGACCGAACTCCGAAACGCTCTGAAAAAACGGGCGGACAAAGAAGCAATCACTGTTTTTGCGAAGAATATCCGGGAAATGCTCCTCGCACCCCCTCTTGGACCCCGTAATATTCTCGCCGTCGACCCTGGTTTTCGCACCGGCTGCAAGTTCGTCTGCCTGAACCGCCAGGGAGATTTGCTGTTCAACGGAACGATATTTCCTCATCCGCCTCGTTCCGACGAGAAACAGAGCGCGGAAATCATAAGAAAAGCCGTTCAGGACTTTCAAATCGAGGCAATCGCGGTGGGCAACGGAACGGCCGGACGAGAGACCGAGCGCTTTCTTCGGAAACTTGCTCTTCCTCAGTCTGTTCTGATCACAATGGTCAATGAAAGCGGCGCTTCTGTTTACTCGGCCTCGGAAACGGCCCGGAGAGAATTTCCGAACCATGATTTAACCGTGCGCGGGGCAGTCTCGATCGGCCGAAGACTTCTTGATCCCCTCGCCGAACTCGTGAAAATCGATCCGAAATCGATAGGCGTCGGCCAGTATCAGCATGACGTTGACCAGAAAGAACTGAAGAACGCACTCTCGACGGTCGTCGAATCATGCGTCAATGCCGTGGGCGTTGAATTGAACTCAGCCAGCACCGAACTGCTCTCGTTCGTCTCCGGCATCGGCGCCGCCGCCGCTGAGCGAATCGTAAAATTCAGGGAGGAAAACGGACCTTTTCCCTCCCGCAAAGAGCTTCTCAAGGTTCCCAGGCTGGGGCCCAAGACCTTTGAACAGGCTGCCGGTTTTCTTCGAATACGGGACGGAGAGAATCCCCTCGACGGCAGTGCCGTTCACCCGGAACGCTATGCTCTTGTCGAGAAAATGGCCTTGGATACCGGATGTTCTCTAGCGGAACTCATCTCGGACCCCGCAATAAGAAAAACGCTCGATATCAAACGATACGTTTCCGCAGATGCAGGTCTTCCTACGTTGATGGATATCATGGACGAACTTGAAAAGCCCGGCCGTGATCCACGCGAGTGTTTTGAACCCTTTTTTTTCGAGGAGGGCGTCGAAAAGATAGAAGATCTTGTGCCGGGAATGCGGCTTCCAGGAATCGTGACGAACATCACTTCTTTCGGTGCTTTCGTCGACGTAGGAGTCCACCAGGACGGTCTCGTTCACCGAAATCAACTTCCGCGAGGAAGAGGATCCGAACTTGGCCCCGGACAACGCGTACACGTCACCGTGCTGGACGTTGACCTTCCCCGCAAGCGCATATCGCTCTCCATGAGGGAAGCGATGAAAGGCGGAAACAATGAATGAACGGCGGATTGTGGTGATCGGAGGCGGTCCTGCGGGTCTTCTTGCTGCGGGGCGAGCCGCCGAGAAGGGTGCGCGCGTGGTCCTCGTCGAAAAAAACCAGGCACTCGGAGAAAAGCTTCTCATCAGCGGGAAGAAACGATGCAACCTTACCAGTTCCGAAGAGGATACGAACGTTTTCCTCTCGAAGTATGGCCCCAACGGAAAATTTCTCTACTCTGCCTTTTCCGGATTCGGTCCGAGGGAGACAATCGAATTCTTCGAATCCAGGGGAGTTCATCTTGTAGAAGAGCGGGGGAAAAGGATGTTTCCGGCCAAAGGGGGATCCGAGGCAGTCCTGTCAGCGCTTCTCGGGTATCTTCGCGAAGGAAGGGTCGCTGTCTGCCGGGAACGCGAGTCCCTCAACCTGGAAATCGGGAACGGACGTGTCCGCCGCTTCATTCTTCGGGAACATGAAATTGAGGGAGACGCTTTTATCGTCTGCACCGGGGGGAAGTCTTTCCCGAAGACGGGGTCGACAGGAGATGGATACCGTTTCGCTCGACGCGCCGGGCATACTGTCATTCCTCCTTTACCAGCTCTCTGCCCCGTCCGGACGATTGAAAAATGGCCCCTTTCTTCATGCGGCCTTACCTTGAGAAATGTCTCCCTCACACTGCGGCGGGGAGGAACAATTCTGTCACAGCGCTTCGGTGAACTTCTTCTTACTCATTTCGGCATCAGCGGTCCGATCGCAATGGATATGAGCAAAGAAATCGCCGGAGCGGCCGAACGCGGAAAGGTAATGCTCTCCATAGATTTCAAACCGGCTCTCCCGTTGAATGTCCTTGCTGACCGGATAAGCAGGGATTTTGTCAAGTTCTCAGGACGGATGTTCAAGGATTCCCTGGGGGAATTGCTGCCGAGAGGCCTTATACCGGCTGTCCTGCGACTGGCGCCTTTCCCCGTTGAAAAAATCGTCAACTCGCTGAGCAGGAAGGAGATAGAAGAAACCGCCTCTCTTTTCAAGACTTTTCCTCTCACTCCGGACGGCCTGCTCGGCTTCGAATGGGCGATTGTAACGAGCGGCGGGGTTTCGCTGAAGGAAATCGAACCCGCTACAATGCGATCGAAGCTCGTGGAGAATCTCTTCTTCGCGGGCGAGGTACTCGACCTCGACGGCCCAACGGGCGGATTTAATCTCCAGATGTGCTGGAGTACCGGGTATCGGGCCGGCGAGAGCGCCGCGGACATGATTTTATCAGCATAATTCGAGAGAAAGGAGATGCAACGTGCAAATATTCAATTCCTCCTCTCAAAAACGAATATCCTTTTTCATCCTTTTTCTCGTTGCGGCTTTATTACTGGGTCGGACCTATCCGCTTTCGGCATTCCGCCATCAGGTGCGAATATTACTTCTGAACTCTTACTCAGGTGAAGATTATTGGACTTCAGAAACAAACAGAGGCATTTTTACCGCGTTTTCCGAAAAAACCGCAAACGTGGAATTTTTCGTCGAAAACCTTGATATTACAGGCACTTTTTCCGCAATCCACTTACCCGAGTTACGCAAGCTTTTTCAGGCGAAATATACTTCAATACCGCCGGATCTTATCATTTCGATCGGAAATGATGCGACTACATTCGCTCTCGGACAAAGAGGAATTCTCCTGCCGGAAGTTCCTATTGTTTTTTGCGGTCTTACCAACAAGGCTCTTCTCTCGATTTTTCCACCGGAGAAAGGAACCGGTGTTTTCAATGAAGAACCGTCGTTATTGCTTCTCAGGGAAATCCTGAGGTTGCATCATGACGCTCCGGTCATCGCCATAATCACCGACCTTACACCAAGGGGTTTTCGGGATATTGCCCGTATGAACGAGGCTGCGGCGAAACTCGGGCTTCCTTCCGGGCGCCTGCTCCCTATTACCGGACTGGACCTCGACATGATCACCTCCGCCATCGCCGAGCTCCCCAGGGGATCAGTCCTTATTCTCGGCCACTTCTCCGTCACAAAGGAAGGAAATATCGCCTCTTTCTCCGGACTTCTGGAAGTCCTCAGGAGCGTTTCCGGTCTGCCGATTTATTCACTCCTGGAAGAAGGCGCTGCCTTGGGAGCACTGGGAAGTGTCTCTGCAGGAGGGTTTCAAAAGGGGTACCAGGCCGCCGGGATTGCCTTGCGCATTCTCGAAGGAGAAGCTCCCCAAGCGATAGCGCCCGTGCTCAGCGCAAACAGCAGGATTCTTTATAACTACTCTGAAATGAAAGAATTCAATATCTCGAAGAACGGTCTTGCTCCGGAAAGTGTAGTTTTCGGGGATCCATTGGACGAGTTTCACAGATATACGCCGCTGATCCTCGGAAATACGCTTCTTGTTCTTTCTCTCGGCGGGATGGTATTCTTCCTGAGAAGGAAAATTTCAAGGAGAATAATGACGGAGAATGACCTGATTCAGCAGACGGAGTACTGGAAAAAACTTTTCGAGTACTCACCCCAGGGGATTCTTATATACGACAACACGGGGGAGATAAAAGAAGCGAACAGCCGTTTCCGGAATATGTTTCGCTCATCTGAACATGCCGCTCCTGCAGGGAATGTCCTTTCTCTTTTATCCGGCGCCGAGATCAGCATTTCGCAAGAAGAAGTATTCCCTTTATCAGAGGATTCCACGGCCGGCGAAGTGAGCGCCATGGAAGTCGAACTTCCGGACGGAGACGGCGGAAAACTGTCGGCCTCATTTCTGGCTTTTCCTATTTCGGTATCCGATGAAGGCACTTATTTCTGCGCCCTTTTTCACGATATCCGAGAAAGAAAAGAGCTGGCGAATAAACTTCACCGCCGCGCCTTTCTCCAGGAACGTATGACGGCCATTTCATCGCGATTCGTCCTCTTCCAGGACTTTACCGAATCGATGGGAGCTGCCCTGGAGGACATCCTCTCCCTTTCAGGAGCGAAATGCGCTTCTCTCTTCCTTCTCTCCGAAGAAGGAACACTGGTCCCTGAAATGGAGATTTATTCTCCCGACAGGAAACGGAATATCTCCATTGCGGAAAATTTTTCAGACAAAGATGATTTCTTCTGGAGATCCGCTCTGCTGAAAGAAAAGCAGTCCACCATTCTCACTTTGGAATCGAATACATTGTTACGGGACGGCAAATGGAGTTTCCTTAGGCAGTCCGGTATCTTCTCGCTATCAGTATTGTCTCTTTTTGTCGAGGAAAATTTTCAGGGGGTACTCCTCCTCGTAGATCCTCGCTCTCAATGGGCAACCCCCGCGGATGAACCAATGCTCCGCTTTTTTGCCGACCTGATGGCGCTTGCAATTGAGCGGCGAAAAGAAGAAGCGTCTCTGCGCAAGGCTCATGACCTCATCCAGAACAGGTTTACCGGAGCTGTCACCGCTCTCTGTCAGGTCAGCGAACTTCGGGATGTCTCCACCTCGGGGCATCAACGAAATGTTTCCCTTCTTGCCGAAAGACTGACCGCGGAAATGAACCTCTCCGAAGAGACACGATTGTCGGTGCGTTATGCCGCTCTCGTTCACGACTTGGGAAAACTATACATTCCTGCAGAAATTCTCGGGAAACCTTCTCCCCTCTCACGAGCAGAGTATGAACTGGTCAAGAAACATCCTGAATTCGGGCACGATATTCTCTCTCCTTTGAATTTTCCATGGCCTTTAGCCAAAATCGTTCTGCAGCACCATGAACGCATGGACGGGCAAGGGTATCCTTTCGGCCTCACGGGGCAGCAAATAATTTTCGAAGCCCGTCTTCTGTCTGTTGTCGACGCCTTTGACGCAATGACTTCCGACCGTCCCTACAGGAAAAAGAAGTCTACGGAGACTGCGCTGATCGAACTTTCCGATCTTGCCGGCACGGTCTATGACGCAAAGATCGTGGAGGCTTTCGTTACGATGATTCGAGAGAAGCTCGGGGTCACGGTATAAAGGCAGAATGACCGAAACCCTTGGAGGCAACCGGAGAACCTGCGCCCTTATGCTGGAGCGCGTTTTTCCAGAACATGAAACAATGCAAGAGTCCGCCCCTCAATGAAGGGCGGACTCTTGCAAAGGATTTCCGAGAACAAAAAACCGGTTTACTCCTTGCCGGCGATGTACTGAGCCAGTTCCACCATCCTGTTGGAATAGCCGTACTCGTTGTCGTACCATACCATGACCTTGGCGATCTTGCCCATGATCACCTTTGTGGAAGGCGCGTCCACGATGCCGGAGTGGGAATTGCCGATAATGTCGGCAGAGACGATCTCCTCATCGTTATACTCAACGATGCCCTTCAACCGCCCCTCCGCAGCCGCTTTCAACGCGGCGTTTACGGACTCTACAGTGACTTCCTTTTTAAAATGAACCACGATATCGGTTATAGAACCATCGGCAACCGGAACACGGACGGAAATCATGTCCATTCGCCCCTTCAGCTCCGGAAAAAGAGGCACCATGGCCTTGGCCGCACCGGTGGTCGCCGGCACGAGAGAGACCGCTGCAGCACGTCCCTTTCTGCCGCCTCCCTTGGGGACGTCTACGAGCACCTGTGTCGACGTATAGGCGTGAATTGTCGTTCCCATAAGGTACTCGATACCGAATGCGTCGTTCAGAACCCTGGTTACAGGAGCCAGTGAATTCGTCGTGCAGGACGCGTTGGATACGACAACATGTTTCGCCGGATCATAGGAGTCTTCATTGACGCCGAGAACAACAGTCAGATCCGCATCGTCGGCAGGCGCACTGATGATGACTCTTTTAGCGCCGGCATCGATATGAGCCATTGCTTTTTCTCTTTTGGTAAAAAAGCCGGTGCACTCGAGCACGATGTCGACGCCGAGCTCCTTCCAGGGAAGTTTTGACGGGTCTTTCTCCTTGAAAAGAGGAATTTTCCTTCCGTCAAGGATCAGGGAATCTTCCCCCGCCTCGACAGAAAAACCGGCCTGACGGTGGATGGAGTCATACTTGATGAGATAGGCCATCTCAGATGCCGGAGTCAGGTCATTCAATGCCACGATCTCAACATCCTCGGGCTTGTTCGCCATATAACAGCGGAGAACGAGACGTCCGATTCTTCCAAGTCCATTGATCGCTATTTTTTTCATTGCAACACCCCCAAAAGTGTATGAATATCACATATCAAAATATCTGCTTATTGTATCACAAAACAGAATCTCAGTCAGCAGAAACCTCTTCCTTGCGGTTTTCGTGATGCGAGTGAGAACGTGCAATCCACCACACACCCGCGCCTGCTGTAACCGGTATTGTGAGAAGAAGTCCCACCGTACCGGCCACACTACGGAGGATTTCCTGTGCAATGTGAGGATCGTTGAGGAGGGCGATCAGGTCGGGCCCCTCCATGGCGATGAGGACGACAAAAGGAAGCGAGCTGCCGAGATATGCGAGGATAAGGGTATTGATCATGCTGCCGAGCACGTCGCTCCCCACATTGAGCCCCGCTCTCCAAAGCCGGCGCAGTGGAATCGAAGGATCGTAAGAATAGAGTTCGGCCATGGAGGAAGTGACGGAGATCGCGACATCGAGCACCGCACCGATGGCGCCGACCATGACGGCGGCAAGCATCAGTCCCCTGAGTTCGAGATGGGGAGCAACGGAAAAAAGCAGTACGGCACTGTCGTTTTCAAGTCCCGTAAGCTGCCACAGAGCGATCATGGTCCAACCGGTCACCGAGGCCGCGATGGCTCCTCCTACCGCTCCGATAAAGGGAATTGGCCAGAGGATCCTTTTCGGGACCACAAAAGCGATCGTGATGATCGAAACTCCTGCTATGGCGAAAATGGCAAATGGAACAGGCGTGTAGCCCGCCGCAAGCAAAGGTACAAACCAGCCCAGAAGCAAAAAGAGGGAGAGAAAAAGCCCGCAGAGAGCTTTTACGCCTGCTTTCCCTGCCAGAACGGCAAGCGCGGCACATACAAGCGTGATGAAACCGACAACGACTGGAATCCTGTAGCGGTCGCTGATGGAGTACTGTTGGAAACCATCGTCGAAAGTATCGAGAAGCAGGAGATACTCTCTTCCCGGGAGAAGGGCCAGCCTGCTGTCCGCAAGCCGAAGAATGTCCAAATCTTCCGTCGTTCCTTTCTTGGGGCCATTTCGATATGTTATGCGAATACGGACATTTTCCGTTTCCCAATCTCCTTCGCTCTCGGCCGGGGACTCGCTTTCCCTTGCGAGCACCTCATCAAGGATGACAACGGAAGAGTCTTCGGCATTCCACCTGTTAAGCACGTATTTGTCCGCTGCGTGCGAAGACAGCCATGCAAGCAGAGGCACCAATAACAGCAGGAAAAAGAAGGAACGGCGAACGCTTTTTACCATGGGAGCCTCTTCCCTATTTTTTTCTTCCGCATACATCGGCGGAAGCGCAATCAAGCCAGGAAAGGAATTCCTCCAGGCCGAGATCATTCAGTTTCTCCCGAGTCGGAATGCCTTGCTCCGACCAGCCTCGCGCGGGATAGTACTCTTTCAGCTGAGCCTCCAGATCGGGAAGCGACTGTGCGGACCCGCCGCTTCCGCGAGGTTGTTTCAGTATCCTTTCGGGGAGAGTGTCGTCAGCCGCGGATGCGCCGCACGCGATATTGAAAATGCGTTTCAGATTGAAAATACGCTCGCCGGCATCCATAAGTTCGTCCCTGTTCATATCCCACCCGGTGATTCCGTTGATCCATTGAAGAAGATCGTCTATCCTCGTAATTGCAAAAGGGAATTTGCACATCTTCAAGGAATCAAGGACTCCCATCATGTTCTGGAGAGGAACGTTCACCCTGCCCTTTCCTTCGTCGACACTTCGATCCATGACGCTGTCCATGCCGAAGTCGGGATAGGTGGCACTGCGTTCGAACGAGTAAGAGAAACCGGATAGGTGGCATGCTCCCCTGTTCGAAGTCGCGTACCCCGTTGCAAGACTTTTATAACAGCGAGGGTCGTGCGCAGGGAAGTCCATCCCCTTGGAGTGGATGGCATACTTTTCCGCCCCCTTGCCGATCCTCGATGCGGCCTTGCGCGTTCCTTGGGAAAGCACTTCCCCGAATCCGCGCCTTTCGGCGATATCATTGAGAAGGCGAAGCATCGCATCGCCATCTCCCCATTCCAGTGAATATCCTATATCGTCCCGTGTGATGATTCCCCGCTCGAACAGTTCCATGGCAAAAGCAACGGCGGATCCTCCGGAGATGGTGTCGATCCCCATTCTGTTGCAGAAATCGTTTCCTCTCCCTATCGCCTTCAGATCATTGATAAGGCAGTTGCTCCCAAGCATTCCGATGGTCTCGTACTCCGGGCCTGCACCCTTTATATCATCGAATGCGACATCGCGTCCGCAACGAATAGGACAGGAGGTACAGCCCCAGTTGCCGGTAAGAATGGTCTCCGCCATCGCCTCGCCGGTGATGGATTTTATCTCTTCGGGCCATGCGCCCATGCTCCAGTTTTTCAGGGGAATATCCCCGTTCTGTTCCGCCAAGGCCACTCCACCGGCAGTACCGAACCTCGTCATGGCAGGAAGTTTTTCCATGTAGAACTTCGCTTTCTCAGCGGATTTCGCCCGCACGGATTGAGCGTCGGCCATGAGTACCGGAGCGTTGCCGCGGGCCACAATCGCCTTGAGATTTTTTGAACCCATAACGGCGCCCATGCCGCCTCTTCCTGCGGCCCGTGCATTCGGTCCGTCGTGCATGATATTTGAAAGCAGGACCATTCTCTCCCCGGCAGGACCGATACAGGCCACGCCGGCTGGTTTGCCCGTCTTCTCCAGAAGAAGTTTCTCGGTATCGAAGGAGTCCTTTCCCCAAAGAGAGGATCCGTCCCGTATATCGATCTTTCCGTCGATCAGAGCAACATAAACGGGATTCGAAGCTTTGCCGAGAAATATCATGCCGTCAAAACCCGCTTTCTTCATATGATATCCGAAGTGTCCTCCGCAATCCGATTCTCCGAACATATCGGTCAGCGGTGATTTCGCGATGACCTGATGCCGTCCCGAAGTTGGAATTCCGGTACCCTGGAAGGGCCCGTTCAAAAAAATCAGGGGATTTTCAGGAGAGAGAGCTTCGGATTTCGGCGAACCGTACTTGAAAAGCAAGTACGTGCCAAGGCCGGAACCTCCAAGGTATTTTCGCAGCATATCATCTTTGATGGAGATAATATCCGTTTCGGACGACGTAAGATCGACAAGCGCTATTTTCATTTCCATACGTGATCACATCCCTTTCATGAAAATACATCGAAACATATCCTTTGAATCGGATAGCCCCGTTCTTTTTCAGAGCAGGCATACTCCTAGAAAACCGGCGACAAGAAGGAGCAACTGCGGAAATCTGCTCATCACGGAAAGCCTCGACAAAAAAAACATTGCGGCGGTTAAACTCCAAAGCCGCCAGTCATGAACCAGCGGACGCAGAATCACCCAAAAAGCCGCGAACAGCATACCCGACACAACTGGGCGAAGCGCCCGCTGCACTTGCTCCACTCTTTTCTTCCATGCTCCGGAGGATTTCGAGAGGAGGAAAAGAGCACCCAGAAGCAGTGTGAGAGGTGCTGCAATCACTGAAAATGTGGCCATTATCGCTCCGGTGACTCCGGCAAGCCGGTACCCAACAAAAGTTGCGGCATTCACGGCGATTGGGCCCGGTGTCATCTGGGCAAGTGAAACCACTTCCGAGAACGCTCGTTCCGAGAGCCACGGTCTGGTTACAACGAGTTCGAAGTGGATGAAAGGGATAGTCGCGAGCCCCCCCCCGAAAGCTCCAAGTCCGATTCGGCCAAATACAACAACGAGAGTCCAAAGGACGTTCACGAAATGTCTCCTTCCCCAAGAAGGAGACGAAGAAAAAGTCCGCTTCCCAGAGCAATGAAGGGGTGCAGCTGCAAGCCCATTAAAAGGAAAACCACAAGAGCAAACGTCAGAACGTCTTTCCAGCCCCTGCCGAATGAAATTTTCGTCATACCATATACCACCTGGCCGATTATCACAACGACGGCACAGGTTGCCCCAAGAAAAAACGAGGCAAGCCATGGTTCATGCATGGAGCGGAGCAGCACTTTCGAGAGAAGGAGAATCGTAAGAAACGGCGGAAGGCTTGTCCCGATGATGGCGAGCACCGCACCCCTGATGCCGGCAAGACGCCTCCCGGCGAGAAACGCCATGTTTACGGCAACCGGCCCCGGAAATGCCGTAGCCAATACCATCATTCCGGAAATCTCATCGGTATCGATGAGTCCAGTGGAGCGCAATTCCTTCTCGATGAAACCGAGCATGACGATCCCACCGCCGAAAGTGAAGGCCCCCATGCGTAAAAAAAGCAGAAAGATAGAAGCAAAAGACATTCAATACCTCCCGAAAACCGGCAGAAGGCGTTTGTTTTCAACCATTCCTATGCAAAAAGAGAGAGAATTCCTGCAAGCTCGGACTGCAACATCGAGTTATACTTGCCGCGACGGTACTCAAGCGTCATGGCGCTCTTCTCTCCTGCATCCGCGTCCCGCATCTCTTCCTTCAGAGCCGCCGGAAGCTCCACGTATTTCCCCTTGAGCTGCATCTCTTCGTCGAAGAAAAGCAGGGTCGGGATCCGAGAAGTGCCTGTAAGCGCTTCAAGCTCTTTTTCGAAAGGCGATCTCGGAAATACCGTAACCTTTATCATCGGGTTCAATTCTGCCATCCGGTGCACGAAAGGCATTGTCACTACAGAATCAGGGCAGTATATCTCCGCGAATGCGGCAAGTTTCAGCGTGTGGGCAACCCGCCGTACCGCTTCCTCAAACTCGTCCGAAAAAACGGTGCGTTCGCAGGCCCGGCGCTGCCGGTCACGCTCCTCTTCGTAGCCTTTTTCGAGATACTCGCCGAACGAATACCCTTTCGTAAAATCAATCACGTTCTTCACCCCGCATCTACACGTTTTGGAGACTATCTTACCCCGCAAGGCATTTTTTCTCAAAGGGAATTTTTCGGAACTTCGGAGATCACTTCTGTCCCGTGAAGTTTTCCCCGGAAAAAAGAGAAAAAAACGCCCACCAGGCAGAGAAAGGCGGAAATGCTGAAACAGATACGAACCATGACGAGGAACGTGGCGTAATATTCAGGCGTGATACGGTTCTCTCCGAGAAAAAGCGCGAAGATGACGGTGATGATCATCATGCTCGTCATTTGCCCGAGAACTCTCATTGTTCCCACCGAACCGGAAGCCACTCCGTAAAAGCGTGCGGGGACAGAGCCCATGATCGCGTTTGTGTTGGGGGAAGAAAAGAAAGCGAAACCGAGTCCCAGAAAGAGGAGGGCCGAGACGATCAGAAACATCGGGGTATCCCACCCGAGAAAAATGAAACAAGCAAGTCCGAGTGCTGTGGAAAACATCCCTCCTGACGCAAGGAGTCCGGGCTCTATCCGGTCTGAAAGTTTTCCTGTTATAGGAGAAAGGACCGCTTGCAGGAGAGGTTGTGTCACCATCACGATTCCAGCCTCGGAAGGAGACATTCCTTTGATGTACTGAAGATAGAGGCTGAGGAGGAACGCAACGGAGTAGGTTGCGGCGTAGTTGATGAGAGCCGCGATATTTGAAAATGCGAAGACGCGGTTTCCTGAGAAAAGCCTGATATCGAACAGCGGATTCTCCATGGACAGCATCCGCTTCAGAAAGAAAAGGAAAAAAACAAGTCCGCATCCGAGGAGAGCGACCGCCGTCCTGGAAGGGAGTATGGACGCGCCGTACATCAGGGCAACAAGGGAAAAAGCGTACAGGAAACAGCCGGTAATATCGAGATCCTGATCTCCGGCCTCTCTCCATTCAAAGCGTATAAAACGTTGGAAGAGAAAAAGCAGGAGAAATCCAAGGATGACATTTGTATAAAAAATAGATTTCCATCCGAAAGTCGCGATGAGGATTCCGCCCAGAAATGGTCCTGCCGAAGATCCCAAGTATATGGCCGCTACATTGACTCCCAATGCTTTCCCTCTCTCGGAAGAAGGGAATACGGAAGTGAGAATCGCCATACCCATTGTGAGCATCAACGCTCCTCCCAATCCCTGCATACATCGCAGGAAGATAAAAAAGAGCATATTGGGAGCTGAGGGACAAAGAGCTGTTGCAAGGGTGAAAGCCCATGCGCCGGCGACGAGCACTCTCTTTCTTCCCCAGATATCTCCCATCTTTCCCGCCGGTACGAGAAAGACTGCTGAAGAAAGAAGGTAGGATGTGGCCACCCAGCTCAGCCAGACGGCGCTTGCTCCGAAAACCGTCTGAATTGCGGGCAAAGCGATATTCACACCCGACAGCATGAACGGTGGGAGAAAGGCCGTTAGCGCTGCGGCAGTCAGTATAATATTTTTCGAAAGAAAAGGGCTGTCGTTTCTTTTCAACAGGAACACTCGTCTCATCAGGGAATTCTTCCTGCGTGACAGTATACCTTATATGATGCACTTACGACAATATCGGAACAGGAAGGGTCCTTTCCTGTTCCGATATTGTCTCGCACGTATTTTCGGAAAGGTGGATTTTTACGCCAATTCCAAACCTGCGAAAAAGGCTCTTTGGTTGACTTCCAGCGCATTTCGAGGAACGCACGCACGGATCGTCTCGATCCAGCGGTCGTCTGCCAATCCCAGGGCGTTGATCACCGTCCCGAGAAGGACCATGTTCGTGGTTTTCGGGTTCCCAAGTTTCCGCGCGACTTTTGCGGCTTCAACGACCAGAACCCGGGAGACGGCGTTCGAGAGAATGTGTTCTAATTCCGAAGGATACTCCGCCTGCCCCAGGATGACCGGCATCGGGTGGATCTCCTGGTTGTTCACGATCAGCATTCCCTCCGATGAAAGATAGGAAATCCATCGCAAGGCTTCCATCTTCTCGAAGCCAACCAGAAGATCGGCCTCTCCCCTGCAGAGCACCGGCGAACGGACATTCCGGCCGTAACGGACATGCGTCGAGACGCTGCCGCCCCGCTGGGCCATCCCGTGAATCTCGGACATCTTCACATCGAACCCGAGCGCGAGAAGCCCTTCCGAGAGGACTTTGCTCGCGAGGATCGTCCCCTGTCCTCCCACACCGACCAGCAAGACGTTTATTGTATGCTTATCCATGTTGATCACCTGCTCTCGAAATCGCCTGCTTGGGACAGACCTGCACGCACAGGGTACAGCCGTTGCAGGCAACGGAATCAATAACAATACGGTCCCCGCGTTTCGTGATCGCCGGGCAGCCGAGCTTGAGGCACGAAGAGCAGAGAATACACTTCTCCTGGTCGACGACACAGTACAAGGAGACCCTTGCTTTCTGGACATCTTTTATCAATGCGCATGGACTGGTTGTTATGATGACGGAGGTTTCCTCCGCGGCGCAGGACGAATCCACGGCGTTGCGGCACGCTTTCAGGTCGTAGGAATCAACGACATGGATATGCTCCTTCCTGACACCGCACGCCTCGCAGAGACGCGGAATATCAAGTGAGGTCGTTTCTTCGCCCATCAGCGTGCGCCCCGTGCCGGGATTCTCCTGCCGGCCGGTCATCGCCGTAATCCGGTTGTCCAGAATAACGAACACGCCTCTTGACTTGTTCACCACCGCGTCGATCAGGCCGGTGATTCCGGAGTGAAAAAACGTGGAATCTCCCAGGATGCCGAAGACCTTCTGCGATCGTCCTGCCTTCTCCTGCGCCTTCTGAAATCCTACAGCAGCAGAAAAACCCGCGCCCATGCAGATGGTGCTCTCGCCGACATTGAGCGGAGCCATCGATCCGAGACCGTAACACCCGATATCTCCCATGACCACCAGGTCATTTTTCCTGCTCATTGCGAAGAGAAGCCCCCGGTGAGGGCATCCGGCGCAAAGAAGCGGCGGACGGTTCGGCGGCGAGATCCCGGTATCGGGTCCGGAGGACGGCGGTTTTCCAAGAACCGCTTCCGCTACGATGGCGGGAGAGAGTTCATCCACCAAGGGGAGCACATCCTTCCCCGAACAGGCGATGCCCATGCCCCTCACTGCTCCTTCGATGAAAGCGTCGTTTTCCTCAACTATCCAGAGCTTCTTGACCTTCGAGGCAAAGTTCCGAATAGCTTTCTCCGGCAGGGGCCAGGTCATCCCCAGTTTCAGATAGCTCGTGCTGTCGCCGAGGGCTTCACGGGCGTGCTGCAGGCCTATGCCGCTCGCGATGACGCCGATTTCGCCTTCGCCCTCCTCGAAGGAGACAAACCCTGATGATTCGTTAAAATCCTGTAAAGCCAGAAGGCGTTTTTCGACAAGATAGTGCTTTGCCTTGGCAAAGGCGGGCAGCATTGCATTTTTCGCCGGATTTCGGGTATACTCCCGCACCGGGCGCTCCATCCTTTCCCCTGTCTCGACGACGCTCTTGCTGTGGCAGATCCGGGTCGTGACGCGAAGGAGAACGGGCGTGTCGAACTGCTCGGAGATGTCGAAGGCCGCCTTCATGAAATCAAGACACTCCTGGCTGTCGGAAGGTTCGAGCATGGGGAGTTTTGCATGGAGAGCATACCACCGGTTGTCCTGTTCGTTCTGGGAGCTGAAAAGGCCCGGGTCATCCGCGTCCACGATAACGAGCCCGCCGTTGACACCGATGTACGACATTGTGAAAAAAGGGTCCGCGGCTACGTTCAAGCCCACATGTTTCATGGCGCACATGGCCCGTGCTCCTGCCATGGAAGCTCCGGCGGCGACCTCCAGAGAGACTTTTTCGTTCGTTGACCACTCGGAATAGATCTCGCTGTACCGGGCGATGTTCTCAAGAATTTCAGTACTCGGCGTTCCGGGATAGGCTGCCGCAACATGGCAGCCGGCCTCCCACGCGCCCCTGGCAATAGCTTCATTACCGGTCAACAGTTCCCTCATCGACTCCACTCCCTCCAACAGAACACACCGCTTACATGGACGAGCTTCCAGGGAGCGTTGTGATAATAAATTTTTATCATATTTTATTGCATTACGCAACACGTTGAATTTCCGACCTGGACAGGATAAGCGAAAAAAAGTTGCGAAGCGCACTTCGACGACCCGGGCATGCTCATGTCTTCTTCAGATAACGATAAACCGTCGCTTCAGAGACGCCAAGACGTTTTGCCACCTTTGCAACGGCGCCCTTCATCGAGAAAAGATGACGGATTTTGAGCATGCTCACAAAGTGTATTCGGTCCTCGGGGGACATCGCCCCGGGGGGAACGGAACATTCGGAAGAGGCCTGCTCAATAAGGACATCCATCAGTCCGTCGAGGTTTGAGTGCGATTCTCTTTCAAGGACCGTTTCGAAAGGAAGATCCTCTTGTGCACGTTCTGCAAGATCTCTCGAGAGCCCGTTCAGCATCCTTATTTTTTCGTGGAGGGTATCGTGAAGTTTGATAAGGTTGGTCACATCATGATTGGCGCATATCATGCCGCGCAGCTCGCCTTTCTCGTCCTTGATGAAGAAGGTGTGCGATTCAAGGATGCGATTGTCCTTTGTCCTGTCGACATGGGCAACCATATCTTCGACATACCCCCCGCTTTGGATGAGCTTTATGAAAGTGGGAGCGTACTCGGACATTGTGCTCCCGACGGAGCGGCCGCTGATCTGGCCGTTCCTGATCGCCACTATTGATGACTCCGGGCGTGAAACGTCATGCAACACGAGTTCATACTCCGGTCCGCAGACCTCGGAGAAGAAATCAAGAAGGGGTATGTATTTTTCCAGGAACCAGCGGTTGTCGGCTTTTTTGTCGTCGTTTTTCATGAAAGCTCCTTCCTTCGGAAAAGAGAGAGTCCTCGGTGATAAAAAACTCATATCACTTCAGCAGCTCCTTGTAAAGAAGAGCGAAGCATCAAAACAGAGTTCCATTACAAAGCAGTCTATATTTTTCTTTTCTATGATTCGCACACGTGAAAATAAAAAAAGAATTCCCCTGATCTGTATTCTGCAGGCTGTCTTCAACGAATTTGTTTTTTACGGCAACTAATTGACATGTTCTGAAAATGGGCGTATTATTACGCGCAACTTTCAGACATTCCTTAAAGGTGGGAAGGAAGGCTTCTTTTGAACTCAAGACAATTGGGTCTCTGCGAATTTCCGGTTTTCCTCTTTAACAAAGATCATCGGTATTATTTCACCGAAGATGGATATTTTTGTGGAAACCGGTTTAACCGCGGCCAGAGTGTCTGGATACTGTAAAAAATTCAGTGACAGGAAAACACAAAAGCCGGGCCGGGTTCGGGTTCCGGCTTTTTTCTTTTTCATTATCGGTCCGTTGGCCAAGGAGGGAAACAAGGTGAAAAAAAAGGTTGAATTGAAGCAATCCGGGACATTGACGATCGAAAAAAAAGAAGAGGGTCTTGAACGCCTTGTCGGACTTCTTGGCGATCCTGTAGCGCATACTCTTTCACCCGCCATGCAAAATGCAGCCTTTCTGGCACTGGGTTTGCCCTTTCGTTATCTCGCGTTTCATGTGCGTGCAGAGGAATTCGAAAGGGCAATGGAAGGGCTTGATGCTCTCGGGGCAGTCGGTACGAACATCACGGTCCCCCACAAGGAACGGGCCTTTCGCTGGGTACGCCGACTGGACCCCTCGGCAGCCAGAACAGGAGCCGTGAACACGGTGCTTTTTAGTGCGGATGGCAGTACTGGTTACAACACGGACGTCGCCGGCATCCGCACAGCGCTTGCGGCGCTCTCTCCCCGAAGGGAAAGTGCGCTCATCCTCGGCGCCGGGGGTGCAGCCCGCGCGGCTGTCTGCGCACTTCAGAATGAAGGGTTCAAGCATATCGGCATTATGAACCGTACACGTGAACGAGCTGAAACGCTTCGAAACCAGCTCTTTGCCGTGAATAGCCGGGAGGTTCCGCCGACAAGCGAGATTCTCTCGTTTGGAGAGATCCCCTCCTTCGCTCCCGATCTGCTGGTGAACACAACATCGCTTGGAATGCACAACACCCCCTGGCCGGAAGAACTGCTCGACACGGCAGTTTCGCTGGCAAAGGGTGGCGCCGTCCTCGACCTCGTCTATATGCGCGGAAGCGAAACGCCTCTCTGCGATCGCGCACAACGCTTGGGCATACCTGCCGTCTCCGGACAGGAAGTGCTTCTTCACCAGGGAACAGCCGCCTTCGAACTTTTCACCGGAATGAACGCTCCCGTCGAGGTCATGCGGGAAACCCTCATGAAGGGGAAATCATGATGCTCGATAAAAGGTTGCTCTTCGAAAAAATATCCCCAAAAAGAGGCGCTCTTCCTCGGGACGTTTCGGAAGAGCGCCTCTTTTTTTCCGGTGAATTATCCGACGGCGATGAACGAGAGCCGGCGAGCGAGCAGCTTGATGCACATGACGAAGAGAGGGATCTGGATAAGCTGCGTCTGGAAACGAACAAAGACCGTCGCCATGAAAGGCACACCGAAGAGCATGTTCAGAAACCACGGTACCATCAGCACCGATGTGATGATCTGCCCAGCGGCGATAGCGAGCAGAATCTCGAGGAAAGAGTGATCCGCAACATGCTCTCTATGCGGAAACAGCTTGAGCATAAGAGGGGGAATTGCTCCCGTAAGGGCGGCGGTGAGAGTGAAATGAGGCATGAATGCTCCTCCCAGAGGGCTCATGATAAACCCCGCTATATCACCGAGCGCGCCCACAACCGCACCGGCACGCGGCCCGAAGAAAAGGCCGGCGAATATGACCGGAAGTGCTCCGAAGCCGATCCTCAAGGCCTCTGTACCGCCTATCGGGATACGAATACTGGCGATACGCGTGAGCACCACATTCATACAGATTAAAAGGGAAAGAACCACCATATCGCGAATTGCGAAACGTGAATGTTTCATAAAAAAGCCTCCTTTGACGATACCGGCACAACCGCCACATCAAAAGAGGAGTAATCCAATTGATGTGACAGCGAACGCGACTTCCCCACCGCAAATCATGAATGATTTTTCGTCCCGGGGCAACGTCCCATCCCAGGGCACTTCACGCGGGAAAACCTACTCTGTCTCGCTATTTCAAAAACATTATATCATCTTTTTCGAAAAACAACCTCTAAGTAATTTTTAATGTTCCGGAACGGAAGAATATGCCCGCCGCTTCAAGTCCCTTTCCGAATCTGACCGGTGATGCGTTCAAACTCTCTCAGAACTTCCTGGTCGTATACTATGGAAAGATCGGGAAGCGCGAATCCGAAAACACCTTCGAGTGTTCTCATGGAGACGTTGATCAACGAGATCAGGTCCCCCCCCGTTTTGACCGTCTGATAGGTGTTCCGGGCTACGGAGAGATCGTTCCTGAGCTTTTCCGCGGAAACGCGCAGCTTATTTTGCTGTGTCCGAAGATACTCACGGTAGAGAGAAGCTGTTCGAACCGTCCTTTCATTCGCCTGGACGTTCGTTTCAAGGACCAGGCGCCTGGTTTCGTCATTCGAGGCGCCGGCGAGCATTTCTTCCGCCTGTTTCTTGAGACGCGCCGCCGAGTTCGTGATTTCATCCAGCCGCGGAGAGTACTCCGTCGCGATCTTTTCGAGAACGTTCTGATGCGCATGAAGATAGATATCCACCAATACCATATGGACTCCGGTATATTTTCGGGCCATGTGAATGTTTCCCTCGCCCTTCCGGAGAAGTTCCACGATCTGGAGGTTGATCTTCTTGATGCTGTCTGCAGCGAGAAGCAGGGCAATAACGTCGTCTCCGCTCACGCTGGCGAGCAGAATATCGAGACGCACTCCGTCGACGCTGACCCCCATGGCGCTCAGCGCAGCCACCATCGAGGAGCGGATCGCCTCTTTCTCTTTTCTGAAACGGGCGGCATCCTTCTGAAGTTCTTCAATATTCTTGTCGATTTTTGAGCGGGTCTGGCGGAAAGGAACCCAGCTCTTTTCGGGGGCGCCGATCCGCTCTTTTCTCAGCTCGGAAATTTTCTGTTCCGCCTTTTCGATCCGCTCCTCCAAAGAGCGGTACTCTCCTCGTGAGGCATGAAATTCCGAGTCGAGGAGGATGTTGAATACCTCGTTCAGCAATTTCTCATACTTCTCGGTATTGGATTGCTTATCCGCGCCGAAGATGCGTGATTCCGGCAGTTTTTCTCCTCTTTCGAAGAGTTCGAGAGCCTGTTCGAGCTTCGGCATGGCTTTGCTCCACATCTTGGCGAAGATGGAGTCGCCGGACTCTTCCGCTCCGACGCCGGCTGCGCCAAGAAAAACTATTACAGCAAGAAACACGAACATCCTGAACTTCTTCATGGCTATCACCTCGTGACAATAATCTACCACAAACGGGCCGTTCTTTGTTGAGTAATCGTACATAGTCAAATCTCTTTTTTGATTCTCTCCGCCATGTGCCGACACGCCTTTTCAGGGATGGTATACTCTTTCAGGAGATCATTTTCACCTTGGAGGTGGCGCTTTGTGAAACGGGTGAGCATTCTGAACCATGTTATCGGACCTGTAATGCGCGGACCATCGAGTTCACACACCGCTGGGCCATGGAGAATCGCTCGGACAGCCCGCGATCTCCTCGGAGAAAAACCGTTGAAGGCGGTTTTTTCCTTCCACCCCTCAAGCTCCCTGGCGGTCTGTTATCACGATCAGGGAAGCGATCTGGCCTTCGTCGCCGGTCTTCTGGGAAAACCTCTGACGGATCCCGTTTTTCCCAGCATGCTAGAAATCGCGCGCAACGAGGGACTTGACGTGTCTTTTGAACAACGTTCTTTTCCGGAGGCGGACCACCCGAACAGTTCGCTCCTCGTCCTTTCCGGAAAAGATGGCGTCGAGATAAGCATTCACAGCCGCTCCGTCGGCGGCGGATCCTTTGAGATCGCGTCCCTGAACGGCCGTCCTCTCAAAATCACGGGCGAGGCCTTTGAAGTTGCCGTGGAAGTGCCGTCCGAAAACGAATCCGATGGAGTGCGCCTGCTCGAAGAATGGACTGATTGTGTTCGAATCGAAGAAAGCGACGGACGGGTTCTTCTCCACGCATCTTCCTTCCGTGCACCGCCGAAAACACTCCTGGAAAAAATGGAAGCCCTGCCCGGAGCCGGGCGCACCGTCTCAGCGAACCCGGTGATGCATCCGCTTGTCGGCTCCGAAATTTTCGACTGTGCCTCGGGAATGCTTTCATTTGCGGAGAAGACAGGCGCCTCGCTTGGAGAATCCGCACTCGCTTACGAAGCCGCACTGCTCGGTTTTGACGAGCAAAGAGCCATGGCGGAGATGGAGAAACGACTCGATGTCATGCTGGAAGCGGTGAAAAGAGGTTTTTCCGCCGATATCTCAATGAAACTTCTGGCTCCCGCCGCTTCGCTTCTTGCAGAATCCGAACGAGACGGGAAGCTCTTTCTTGGAGGCCCGCACGCTCGTGCCGCGATCCGCTCTCTGGCGGCGCTCCATGTCAATGCCTCCGGAGGCGTCGTCTGCGCCGCTCCGACAGGCGGTGCGGCAGGAGTGATTCCGGGAATCGTGAGTACTTTGATCGAGGATATGAAGATCGACCGGAATCGCGCGATTATGGCCCTCTGGGCTGCTGGTGCGATCGGGCTCTTCCACGACCTGCGGAGCACTTTCGCCGCGGAGGTCGCCGGTTGCCAGGTGGAGATCGGAGCCGCCGGCGCCATGGGGGCGGCAGCGGTCGTCGAGGCAGCGGGAGGAAGCGCACGCCAAGGGTGCGATGCCGCCGCCACGGTCTTTCAGAATATGATGGGTTCTGTTTGCGACCTCGTTCAGGGTGTGGTTGAAATCCCATGCCACAGCCGAAACGCGGCTCTGGCTTCCCAGGCTTTTCTCTGCGCCGATCTTGTTCTCGCAGGGTATAAAAATCCCGTCCCGCTCGACGAGACGATCGACGCGGTGGACAGCACCGGGAGAATGCTTCCGGAAGAGCTACGGTGCACTTCAAGGGGCGGGCTCGCCCTTTGCCCTTCAGCACGGCGACTGCCCCGTCGTAATAGAGAATATTTCAAGAAGGAGGGAACGGAATGACATCTGTACTCAGCAGCACGGCAGAAGGGATCTGCCGTATCGCACTCAACCGGCCGGAGGCGATGAACACTTTCAACACCGAGCTGGCAACCGGCCTCGATGAAGCTCTGCGCGCAGCAGAAGCAGCCGGAGGTGTAAAGGTTATCGTGCTTTCAGGAACGGGTAAGCACTTCTCCACCGGCATCGACCTCCGGGAACTTCTTTCAAAGGAACGGCACGAAATCCAGGACTTTCTGAGCCTCATGGATCTTCACAATCACACCTTGGCCTCCCTGACAAAACCGGTCATCGCCTCGGTGCAGGGGTATGCGCTGGCCAATGGAACCGGACTCGCCCTGGCATGTGATTTTATCGTGGCGTCTGAAGAAGCCGTCTTCGGAACAACGGCGGTAAATGTCGGCCTGATTTGCATCGAGCCCGGTTATCAGCTCGCCCGGTGGATCGGTGAAAAAAGGGCGCTCCAGTATGTTCTTTCGGGAGAGCTCATTCCGGCCGCAAAGGGAAAGGAGCTAGGTTTCGTCCATACGGTCGCGGAAAAAGACCGCCTGGAAGAAACAACGCTGGAACTTGCCCGGAAACTGGCCTCGAAGAGTGCGCTCTCTCTGCGCGCGGGCAAAAGAGGTTTTTCCCTGATGGAAGGCCTGCCGCTGGAGCGGGCGGTCCGGGTCGGCGGACAGATCTTCACCGATCTCGCAGCATCCGAGGACGGGCGGGAAGGCGTCTCGGCCTTCCTCGCGAAACGCCCTCCGGTCTTCAAAGGACGCTGACATTTAACGCTGTGGAGGGGCAGTCACGGATCGTCCCTCCACAGCGGCATGGTCGTACAGCGGGGACCTCCGCCCCCTTTTACGAGTTCGTCGGCATCCAGCGGCACGACCTTTAAACCGCCTTTTTCGAGCGCCCTGATGGTCCCGACGTTCCTGTCCCAGATACAGACTTTCCCTGGTTCCAGATTGAAAGTGTTTCCACCCGATCCCGCACGCTGTTCAGAGAACGCAACGGCTTCGCTCTCGTTTCCCCCGACCTTTATTATACGCACGGCATCGAGTTTCAATACCTTTTTGATCGCACCGAAAAGAGAATTTTCCCTTTTTATCCGCAGACGCTCTCCCCTCCCGCGTGTAATGCGGAGGACCGTCAGTTTCTTTTCGATGTACGGGAAGAAAAGGAATGCGTCGTGATCGATCATATTCAGAAACATGTCGACGTGAACGGTAAGACCGATCGAGTCCGAAGGACCGAGACGGGGGTTCTCGAAGAGAAGAGCCAGCACATCGGTGATCTCTCCGCGGCGCATTGTTCTGCGGGCAATCTTTTCTATTGAATCGGGATGTGTCCTCTCGTTTACCCCGATGACGAATACATTCCGGCTGTAACAGTGAACGTTTCCTCCCTCCACCGGATCGATATCGTCCGCTTCGCCTCCGTACCACGTCGAATAACCGGTATCCTTGAACTCTGAATGATGCCTGAAAATAGCCTTGATACAGGCCGGTTCCTTCATCCTGTCCCGATTCAGCATTTTGCCGAAGACAAGCCCCTTTCCGAGTACAGCGGCCGGGTCGCGCGAATAGAGTACATTGGACATCGGGAAAAGCGACCATTCATTCGCCCTGTCGGCAAGATCCCGAAGGGCCACCTCTCCGGAAATCTTATTGAGTTCTTCTTTCGTCATACCGAAGAAAAGGCGTTCCACGAGCTTCTCCGGCGCCTGTTCTACGAGATGCTCACGGAGCACCTCCAGCGTCTGCAGGCTGAGAAAGGGTTTCTCGGTCTCCACGACAGCGGAAACAACTTCCTCTTTCACAGCCCGAAGAGCGAGAACATCGGACAGCAGGTTCTCGAAGAGGAAAACACGAGCCCCGAAAGTCTCGACTGCGGACACCCATTTTTTATGTTCTTCAGCCGCCTTTTGGGGGCTCGGTACGGAGTCCCATGCAAGCGAACCCACGTTCAACGGTGTACATCGTTCGATTCCCTTCCCCGGAGGCTGCATAATGACGGCGCGAAGACGTCCTATTTCGGAATTGACACTGATCTTCACATACACTCCTCCTTATGGCCCTGCCGCCGACTTCGTTATGAAAGGTTATGTCGCGTGTATTTCATGGGCAGCATATAGCCGGTCGAACGCGACATCAAGCAGCACCTGTGCGCCCATAAGCAAATGTTCTTCTGAGGTGAACTCCGCAGGGTTGTGGCTGATGCCGTCCTTGCTGGGAACAAAAATCATTGCTGACTTGCAGACCCGGGCCAGCATCTGGGCATCGTGACCGGCGCCCGAAGTCATCCGTTTATAGGTGAAACCTCGCTTCCTCGCTGAAGATTCAATGGAATCCGCGAGTTCTTTATCGAACTGGACCGGATCGAATCGGGCAAGAATCTCCGTCAAAACCGTAACGCCTTCCTCATCCGCAAGCCGGACGAGAAAATCCGCGAGCCGTCTCTCGCCTTCGACGAGACAGCTGTTGTCCGGATCACGCATATCCACGGTAAATTCTGCCTTCGAGGGAATAACATTGATCAAATCTGGTTGAAGACGAAAAGAGCCGACAGTGGTCCTGGTGTTTTCCGCAGAACGTGCGAGTTCTCTCAGAAACACAATCACCCTGGCCGCGGCGTACCCCGCGTCGTGCCGCATGGAGACCGGAGTGGTCCCCGCATGATTCGCCGTCCCCGCGATTTCGATCCGCTTCCAGGAAATTCCCTGCAGATGTTCGACAACGCCGATATCGAGATTTTCGCTGTCAAGCACCGGCCCTTGTTCGACATGAAGTTCCAGGTATTCCTTTGGAATGAGCAGCGACGGATCCGCGTCCCCGGAATAACCGATGCGGTTCAGCTCGTCGCCGAGGCGCACCCCGTCGATCCCTATTGTGTCAAGCGCTTCATCGATGGAGATTCCTCCTGTGAAATAGAGCGATCCCATCATGTCCGGCTGGAAACGAACCCCCTCCTCGTTGGTGAACGCAGCAACGACAAGAGGGCGGCGAGGCTGAATTCCGGCGTTCCTGAAAGCACGGGCCACAGCCAGTCCCGACAGAACTCCGTATGCGCCGTCCAGAGATCCCGCATCGATCACGGTATCTATATGGGAACCTATCATCAGTGCGTTTTCAAGGTTCGAACCGCTCAATTCTTCCGTCCCGCTCGGCTCTCCGGATAAAACACCGAAAATATTGCCGATGGGATCGATTCTGACTTTGAGATCGAGTTCTTTCATCCACCGCACGAGAAGATCCCGACCCGTTTTGTCTCCGTCGGAAAGTGCAAGGCGGGTTCTTTTCCCTGCGGGAAATCCATATTCTCGTCCCGTAGTATCTCCGCCGACTTCTCCGAGCATTTCAAGCTGCTTCAAGAGCAGTCTGCCGTCAAGAGCAGGGCGCGCATTTTGTTTTTCTGCCGGCTTCACACCGACACCTCCATTCTTGATAGACGGACCAAGTCCATCCCGGACACTTTTTTCATCATATAGTATACTATCAGGAAAGGGGGAATCCAGATGGAAAAAGTCGATATGCCGATCACGGGCATCTGTTCGTTCGCCAAATACCCTGTCTGTTGCGATATCTCTTCACTGAACGCCGATATGGCGGTTCTCGGAGTCCCGTATGACCTCGGCGTAGGATTCCTCAGCGGATCACGGCTTGGTCCGAGAAGAATCCGGGAGGCCTCTACTCAATACTCCCGCGGCGACCGCGGTTTTTATGATCCGGAACTCGATCGGACGTTCCTCGGCGATCCATGGAAAATCATGGACTGCGGAGATGCCGACATCATTCACGGCGATGTCGCGGCATCGTTCGAGAACATCGAAACATCCGTTCGCGCCATTCTTGGCAGAAACTCCACACCCGTTGTTCTGGGCGGAGATCATTCCATCTCCATTCCTGTCGCAAGGGCGCTCGACGAGCTTCCGCATTCCCTCGGAGTGATTCAACTGGACGCGCATCTCGACTGGTCCAAGGCACCCGGCGGCCAGCTCTTCGGCAACGGAAGCCCGATGCGAAGGATGTCCGAAATGCCCCATATAGGACCGATGGTGCAGATAGGGTTGAGAGGAATGGGGAGCAGCCGAAAAGAGGATTTCGACGATGCCAGATCATACGGAAGCCGCCTTTTCACCGCTTCGGATGTCCGCCGGCTGGGAGCGGACGAGATCGTACGGGTGATTCCGCCTGCAGACGCATACTATGTCACCATCGACATCGATGTTTTCGATATCTCCCTTGCGCCGGGCACGGGGTCCCCGATGCCCGCCGGACTTCTCTACCAAGAAGTTGCAGCCCTGCTTCGGGAAATCGCGAGCGCGTTCAACGTGATCTGTATCGATCTTGTGGAGGTTGCCCCCCAGTACGATCCTTCAACGGCGACATGCCGTATCGCCGCCATGACGCTTCTGGAATTCATGGGGCACATCCTTGAGCGGAGAAGGCAGCAGGGCCGGACAAATTGACCAGGAGATACCCGGTGCGGGCAGAGCGCCGGAACGCATGAAGCGCATGTATTCTTGGCAGACAACGAATCATCCATCACAAGGCCCGGTCTTCATATGCCGCGGCTGCAATGCCGGGTCTTGGCTGGGATTCGGAGAAATGACCGGCCTGGTGTCGTATTATTTTCTTCTTCTGAAACACAGTACCAGGAGAGGCCCCAGGAGGAACAGGGCCACCGGCGAGGAAACGCCCGTGCTGCACCCTGCACCGAGAAAATCAAGCCACCCCTCCCTCACGCTGACGATACTTTCCGCGATGAACCCGCCGTCTTCGGTAATCGCGCTGATGACGACCCTTCCCCGCCTGTTTCCGATAACCACACCGCCCTGTGAAACGGAGGCTATATATCGGTTCGACGATACCCATCGGACCCGTTTGTTCGTTGCGTTTTCGGGTCTGACGTAGGCGATGAGACGTCTCGTACCGTTGACGTAGACGTGCGTCGAGGCATGATTCAGAATGATCCCGGTAACCCTGACCTCCTTTTCGACAACGTTGACGGCGCATTCCGCAACGAACCCGCCATCTTCTGAAATCACCCTTATGGTTGCATTCCCGGCAGAAACCCCCGTTACGTTTCCGTGTGCAGAAACCGTCGCGATGCCGGCATCCGACGTTCTCCACGTAATGTTTTGATTGGATGCAGTCTCCGGGACGACATATGCCGTCAGATGGTCGGATTTTCCCCTCTCGATCGTCATTTTCTCCGGCATGATCCTTATGCCGGAGACTTTTTCGGGATCCTCGTTTGCCATGACTTCAACATGACATTCCGCCCGGTGGACTTCCTCCGAACCGTTATCGGCGGCATTGACTGAAATGATCGCGTTCCCCTCCCGCCAGGCTCTGACAACAGCGCGAAAACCATCCTCGGAAACAACGACATCCGCTATCGCGTCGTCGGTCGAATGCCACCATACATCGTCGAAGGATTTCTCCGAAAGAGCACGCAGGGCGAACGAGGCGCCAACTTCAGCCCTTGCTCTGTCCGAATCAAGACGAATTTCCTCGTCGGCCTGTGCCCACGATGCAGCGCCTAAGAGGAAGATCAGAAAGAGACTTGAAAACAAAACTCCTGTCAACAGCTGATTTTTTCTCATGACAGCACCTCCGTCAAAAGGTCGGGAACCTTGAATAATTGTACTCGAAAGCAGCCGAAGCCGCTCGTGCGAAGTCCGTTTCCAATAAAAAACCGTCGTTGCAAGGGAGTGTGCTCCTTGAACAACGACGGTTCATCAATTGGTGGAGGCGGGGGGGATCGAACCCCCGTCCGACAAGGGCCGGCCGTGGAAGCGCTACGGGCGTAGTTCCCGATTTATTGTCGGCTCGAAACTCCCGGGAACAGGATTCTCTCGCCCGAGCCCCCTTTTCTTTTTTTCGGGACCGGAGACACTCCCCGAAAAGCATCCGCCTTTTTGTGTCGCCTTACGTGAAAACGGCGGCTACTCCCGCGTAAGACGTGACTGCGCTAAGCAGCCAGTGCGTAATTGTTATTGTTGACGTTTGTCTTTGTGTCCGCGTTTAACGAGGTTCGGACGACCTCGGCCCGCTCTTCCAGACCCTCCGTCTTGCCGTCGAAACCAGTCGCCCCCATATAGTGCCGACTGGATTTTTCAGTCTCTGTTCCTTTGCCGGACCGCGCGCTCAATATCTCTTTTCGCGTCGCGTTCCGCAATGGAATCTCTCTTGTCATGCTGCAGTTTTCCCCTGACCAACGCCAGTTCCACCTTCGCTCTCTTCCCCTCCTTGAGGTACACGGAGAGAGGAACAACCGTGAGCCCTTTTTCCCGGACTTTCGAAAAAAGGCGGAGAATTTCATGTTTCTTCATCAGAAGCTTCCTGTCGCGCAACGGCTCGTGGTTGTAATAGCTTCCCTTTTCGTAAGGAGAAATATGGACGCCCACAAGCCACAACTCCCCGCTTCTTACGAGAGCATAACCTTCCTTGAGGTTTATCTTCCCCTCCCGAACGGATTTTATCTCTGTTCCGGTGAGAACGATGCCGCATTCGAAGGTTTCGAGGATGAAATAGTCATGGCGAGCTTTTCGATTCTGGGCTACTGTCCGGTTTTCCATACTTTTTTCTCCATATCGAATTGTATCACCATGGTCAGCATTAGTCAATCCGGAATGCTGAAAAGGATCATGTCGCCCTCTCCAAGGTGAAGCGGCCTAAAAAGAAAGAGGCTCCGGAATCCGGAACCTCTCGTTTCTTGAAAACTATGGTCGGGGCGAGAGGATTTGAACCTCCGACCTCCTGGTCCCGAACCAGGCGCGCTCACCAGACTGCGCTACGCCCCGACGCTCCGCTGCCGAAAGTTCTTTCTCCCGGCAACGGCGAAGATTGTAACACTCCAGGGGCTACCTCGTCAAACGGTCATCGCGTTTTCTTTCATCATCTCCTGGAGCCGCGCCGCCCTTCCGGTTGTTTTTCCAGGCAATACGGCTGGAAGGAGAGCTGTCGGCGGACAGGGGGATCTCGGTCCATCCCCACGGAGTGACGAGAAGGAATCGAAAGGCGATTCCCTGCCGGGCAAGCGCCCGTATATGAGAGATATAGCGGTATACGTCCCCGATGATGAACGTATCGCTGATAAGCCACACTCTGCGGCTGACCCCCCTGTTGAAAAGAGCGGCGTAGTCTATCGCCATTCGCAGGCTGTCCTCGAAATCAGCCGGCCCGATGTGCAGCGCCACAACATCTTCATGCCCGAATGGTTTCTTTATGTTGGGAAGGAGATCCGCATACTCGTCCACCCATTCGAGCTGATTGAAGAGAGCCTCGCCGTCCATTTCCATGACGTTCTCGAAAAGGGCCGCGAGGGGGTCTATCTCCTGTTCCGGATTGTCGGCGGCGATAGATTCATCCATCCATCGCTGCACCTGGTTCACGATTTTAAGAATATACTTCGGATATTCCGATCCTGACATGGCGGAAAGAATCTCCCCTACCGTCCAATTTTCGTTCTGCTCGTTTCTTCGTTCTCGTGTCATGCTGTCCTCCGCGTTTCTGATCTGAGGGAAGCATAACACATCCTGGCAAAGCCCACAAGTTGAAAGCAGGGAAATTTGAAAGCAGGGAAAGCCAAGCGGCAAAAAAGAAAAACGGCAAATTTCCATCGGACTCCCCACATCTCGCCGGGGAAGTAGTGTACAATTGGGTGGAATAAAAAAATACGGAGGTGAGATCATGTCCTTCTTTCGTCTGCGACGAAATTCGGCGCAGTTTCTCATGATCGACGTGCAGGACCGTTTGCTGCCCGCAATATCGAACTCGGAAGGCATCAGGTCCAGTATTTTGAAACTGGCGCGGGCATCCGACGTCCTTGGAGTCCCTTTCTGCTTTTCGGAGCAGTATCCGAAAGGCCTTGGAGCGACGGACGAGGTAATCCTCAAAGCCCTGCCGAAGAGCGCGTCCCGCTTTGAAAAAAGCACTTTTTCATGCTGCGATGAAGAGGGGTTCGATGGGTTTCTCAACCTGCAGGGACGACCTGATACCGTTGTTTTTGGTATCGAAACCCATATCTGTGTTCTGGCAACGGTGCTCGACCTTTTGGAAAAGGGAGGCCGGGTGGTCGTAGCAGCAGATGCCTGCGGAAGCCGTTCACCTGAAAACTCGCGTCTCGCGATGGATGTCATGCGAAGTGCGGGTGCGCTTGTACTCCCCTCGGAGACAGTGATCTATCATATCATGGAGCGCTCGGGAACCCCTGAGTTCAAGGCGCTGCTTCCCCTTTTCAAGGAATAAAGGATTTTTTGCCTGTATGAACACAGAAAGAACCGCACCGCGTTTACCGCAGGGGTGCGGTTTTAGAATGTAAGGAAGAGAAGGACCAGGGTTCCTGCAAGCGTGACGAAAAAGGAGTGACGTTCGCTCAGCCACAGCACGGAAAGGTCGAAAGGACCGGAGATACGCCGTGATAAAGGAATCCTGGGGAGGAATCGCCCTGTACAAAGAACGTAATCTGTGAATTCTTCCTTGAAAGTTCTTGCAAGGAAGTCCTCCTCGTACGGAACGATCCATCTGGAATAGACAAGCCAGAAGGCGAGAAGAAAGAGAAGAAGCGCTTTCCAGCCGGCGATGATTCCCCACCCCGCCCCGATGAACCAGTTTCCCACATAGAGAGGATTTCGGACAAGAGCATAAGGCCCCCAAGTCACAAGCCTGACGGCGCCGACCTGCTCCCCCCGGTACCGTGCAATGCTGCCCGCGGCCCAGAATCGGACAGCCTGCCCGGTCGCCGCCAGGGAAAGACCCGCAACAGACGCTCCGAACTCAGGTGGTTCAGCCAAAAGCCAAACCAAAAGGAAGAGGAGCGTCCAAATTCCGCCCCTCAGTTTGAAAACAACAGCTCTGAAATCATCCGTGGCGATTTTATTCATCTTTGATCAGCGGCACATCCTCGACAGGTTCATGGTGATAGATCTCTTCCGTAACGCCCCAGCCGAGCAGACGAACCGCCACGATGACACCCATTGCGATGGCGAGATATTCCGTGAAAAAACGCCATGCCACGGCCGTAACCCCCGCCATGTTCCAGGGGACCAGAAGGCCGAAGAGCGCCGCTCCTCCTCCTTCGGCAACGCCGCTCGCTCCGGGTGTAGGCACGAAATACAGCAGAAACATGAAAACCGCCTGTGCGAGAATCGCCTGAAGGTAGTGGAAAGGCAGTCCCATAGCCGCGATCAGGCAGGGAAGCACGGAGAAAATACACAGAAGATGAAACATGGAGAGGAGAATTGCAAGAAGAAAGTGCTTTAATCCGCAGGAGAAAAACATCCGGAAGTTGAGATTGTAATTATCAACTTCGAGGCTGATGCGGCGCACTATTCGCAGCACGGTCTCCGGCTTGACGATGCCGAGACGTTTCAGCCAGAGAGTGGCGATCGTTCCCCATTTCTTGATGAGCAGGGGACGGAGTATGCTCAGAAGCACGAGTATCCAGGAGACGACGATAAAAATGATGACGTACGAAAAGACTCCTTTGAGAAAGAGTTTCCCCTTGAGCAGTTCCGGTTCGATGAAAACGGCAAGCGGAACGACAAAGCCGAGAATCAGCAGAGTCAGCAGGGTTCTGGTCAAGGTGATGGCGATTCCTTTTCCTAAAGGGACTTTCCTCTTGTAAAGGACATAGACCTGGAATGGACCTCCGCCGCTCTGCATGGGCGTCACCGCGCACCCGAAATAATGTAGCCATGTCAGTACCATTCCGAGGCGGAAATTGATATTCTCTCCTGCGGCGCGCGCCAGAGCGCAGAAACGGGCGGCATCGCAGCACCAGGCGCCGATGACGAAAAAGAGCGCGAGAAACAGCAGACGCACATCAGCATTCAAAATGGTGTGCAATGTACCGGCATCGACGCTCGAGGCAAGTACCAGAGCGCTCACACCGAAGGAAAGGAGCAGAAATAGGATGAGTCCTTTACGAAGGGTCAACGAAGAAGTGCCTCCTCACGGGTTTCTAAGCTCCGCACAATGTACCCGGAAATGCGGAATCGGAAGATATTATAACAGATTTTTCTGCCGGTAAAAGAGTTTCTGAACAAGAGGGTTCTCCCGGAGCGATCGTATGATGAATGCGATAAAAAGATACACTGAACATGAAGTGAACTTCCTTCTTGCTTTCGGGAAGTCCGGCGGGGCAGAATCACTGCACGGATTTTTTGCCTGTTTCCAGAAGCGCCCGCATATACTGCGCGGCCCGTTCGATATTCGGCAGCACACCCGTGCGGATACGGAAAGAAAGTTCCAGGTGTTTTCCGTTCTCGATTGAACCGGATGCTTTTTCCAGTTCTGCCACGAGCGTTGTTTTCAACTCTGCAAGTTGTCCGTCCCCGACTTCGTGATCGGAAACTCCGAGGAGCACCTGGCAGTTGTGCATAACCTGGAGGGACCATCCGATTCCTTCCGCGGCCTGCCTGAGGAGATCCAGTCCGTCCGCGGTCTTGTCCTCTTCCAGAAGATCAGCTACTTTGGCGAGGCCCGCGGAAAGATGATTCATATACGAAGAGCCGTCCGAAAGAGACTCCACGACCAGTTCCCTCACGGGAACGGTCTCGAAGCGACACTCCGTTCCTCCGGAAAGCGCAAGAAAAGCCTCCTCCTCCAAAACGGTTCCGTCAACGGCAATCGAACGGACTACGTGTCCTTTGCCGGCGCTCTCCTCCTTTACCCTGGCATAAATTTCCTCCTTGGAGCCTGCCTCCCCGGAAAAAACAGCTTCCTCTCCATCGATGAAAATTTTCATGACATCCTCCTTGTCCGGAGTATTTCTCTTTTCTCCATTCACTGAATCCGCTGGATAAGCGGTACCGGAAGACATTGTACCACGACTTCTTTTCGATGCATCCGAATTGCACCATCAAGATCGAAATCGACTTCGCCGATAAGATAAGGGAGAAAGAATACCCTTTCAAGAGGGAGGAATCATACATGTCCGAATATCAGTCGACCTTTTCGATCCCCGGTATCTCTTCGCAGATAGATTGGGGAAGCATGGTGGACAAAATACTTGAAAACGCACGAAAACCACAGCAGCAGTGGGTCTCTCAGCGAGATACCCTTGAACTGAAAGTCGGTTTGTTCAATGAATTTTCAGGAAGCCTGAAGTCCTTAAGGAGCATGGTCACACCCCTCAAGCTGGAATCCGTCTTCAAGGCGAAAGCCGCGGAGTTCACCGTGATATCGGGAATTAACGCGAGCAGCGTCGTCACGGCGACCGTCGATGCGAGCGCGTCTATCGCCCGTCACGAGATCGAAGTGTTGCAGAAGGCCGTGGCGGAGACACGTTTCAGCTCCCGGATCACCACGACAATGGGAGAAGCAGGCTTGAGCGGAACACAAACCTTCTCCATCAACGTGGGAGGACGCCGTGCGGATATAGAGGTTCTCGCAACGGACACGCTGCACTCTATCGCGCAGAAGATCAACGCCGCCAAGGACGCCACAATAAATCCCGCCACGGGAAATGCCTACGGAGAAGGACTGGGCGTGACTGCAACGGTCCTTGACAACCGCCTCGTCCTGAAAAGCTCGAATACCGGACTGGGAGAGACGTCGAGTGACTGGAACGTGACAAGAGGAACGGGAGACACGGACAGGCTGGGTTTCACTTTCGCAGGAGATACCCCTTCAAACGGTACTCTTGTAATCTCGGATGGAACCACAGAGTACGTAGAAGGCGACGATTTTTCGGTTCTTTCCGGCAGCGACATTATTGACTGGGACCTCGGCGGGAACAAGCCTCCTGAGGGAACCGCCTACACTGTTTCTTACACGGTCAACTCGAACGCCTTCAGCTTGACCGGAGAAACGGAACTCCTCGAGCTTCTGGCCTTCGACAGCAGCACAATCGGTGATGTGAACTACAATATTCAGGCGCAGGACGCCCAATTCAAGATCGACGGACTCACAGTCACCCGTTCCTCGAACCAGATCGACGACCTCCTGGAAGGCGTAAAGCTTACGATCAACGGTCCCGGCTCGGTGATCATGGATATCACCCAGGATGCGGAAAAAGCAGTCACCGGCGTGCAGGAGTTCGTCGACTACTACAACGACACGCTCGACTGGATCAACATCCGGCTGACCGAATCCAAGCAAGGTACATCAAGCGATCCGAACCGGAGCGACGACTTCGCCAAGAAATTCGGCCTGCTGCACGGCAACTCGATGCTCTGGCAGAGCAAGTCGCAGCTTCGAATGCTCATGACCAATCCCGTAGTGGCCAAGTACACCAAGAAGACCGGAAACGCCGTCCTTGGGACGATGGCCTCCCAGGGGAAGACTTCGAACTCGACGTTCGAGCTAACCGTCGGCGTGAGGACAGCCAGAATCGAAGTGACGCCTTCGGACACGCTGAGTTCCATCGCGAGCAAGATCAACAATTCCTACGAAATGCTCCATGACCCGCAGGGTCGGACATATCCCATTCCGATGGCCAGTGCGAAGGTCGTGAACAACCAGCTCGTGATCGAGTCTTCCCCGAACAGGAAGTTTTCCCTCAAATCCTCCGACGATGTGCTCGATACGCTCGGCCTGGGCACCCCCTTCACGATGCTGTCCCAGATCGGCATTTCGACGGAGAGCGCTGACTACGGCAAAAGCGGAAAGCTCGAGTTCAACTCCGATAAATTCATGGAGGCGCTCCGTGAGGACCCGGACGGCGTCGCCGCGATCATGAACACGCTCATGACGAGCATGGACGAGTACATCGGCAACATGGTGGACGCCACTCCGGTCGAAACCGGGAACAGTACTTCGCCGAAGGGGAGAGTTACCAGCCAGGTCAGCATGCTCCAGGCGGAGATCAGGACGATCGACAAGAGAATCGTGGAGTTCGAGCGTCGACTGGACATCAGGGCCCGGGGCTTGTACGAATCCTTCGCGAGCGCGGAAGTTCAACTAGCGAAACTTCAGCAGCAGGCAACCTGGCTCGCCTCCGTAATGTCGCAATTGACCGCGAGCACCGCCAACCGGTAAATTCTTCTGTTCAGTTTCCCCGCAAAACGCGGAGGGCCTCTGCCGTACATACGGCTTGAGGCCCTCCGCGTGTCCATTATCTGCCAATCGGAAGGAATCGCGAACCCCTTTGGTCTTCCCGCGGTTCTACCGGCCCTCGTTGTCCAGGATATGAGCCAGCGTATCCGGGGAGAGCTGTGCGAAGCCTATACGCCAAGCGAGAATCGCCGCCTGCGTCCGGTCGCGGAGATCCAGTTTTTTGAGCACGTGGCTCACGTGGTTCTTGACCGTTTTCTCCGAGAGGACCATCCGGTCTGCCACCTCCGTGTTGCTCAAACCCTGGGAGAGCCAGTAGAGAATCTCTTTTTCGCGGGGTGTAAGCTCGTAGAGCTGGTCATTCTCCTCTTTTCTTCGCGAGAACGAAGTAAGAAGCTTTCCGGCGACCCTGGGATCGACATAGGGTTGCCCTCGTGCCGCGGAGCGGATGGCGGACAGCAGTTCGACCTTGCCGGACGCTTTCAGGACGAAACCCAGGACCCCCGCGGCGGAAAGCGCGGAGAGGCAGTCCTCGTCGTCGTAGGCGCTGATCGCGACGTAGCGGATTTTGTGGGGGATGTTGTTCAGCTCTCTGACAAGCTGAATTCCATCCACCTTCGGCATGTTGATATCGAAAAGCAGAATATCGGGCTCGTTTTCCCTGATGAGAAGAAGGGCCTCTTCCCCATCGCCGGCCTCCCCTGTCACAAGAATGTCGGGTTCGAGCTCGAGAAGCTTTTTCACTCCGTCCCGAAAAAGCTTGTGGTCGTCAGCTATGAGAATTTTGATCTGCTCCATGTGGAACACCTCCGTCGTGATCTGCAAAAACGCTTCTCCTTATGCTATAGTGAACGAAGAAACGCCGAACCGAACGCATGGGACTTAGGAACTATTCTAGCACGTTGATTGTATATTTTCGAGGAGGAGCAATTCGGTGGCAGTAAAAAACATCATTCCCGATCTTCCTTTTTCCATTCGCAAAAAAATGGGATTGGCTCTTTCGGAGTATCGAATGATCTTGCCCGGCGACAGAATTCTGATAGGGCTGTCGGGAGGGAAAGACAGCCTTGTTCTGGCGCTTGCCCTGGAAGGCTTGAGACGACGGAGTCCCGTCCGGTTTTCACTGTCCGCCTGTACGGTGGACATCACCGCGGGAGAAATGGATACATCGCCGCTGGTAGACTTTTGCGCTTCCCTGGATATTCCGTATTTCGTAAAAAAACATCCTATTGTAAACATCATCAACATCCGCAGTGAACGATCTCCGTGCAGCCTCTGCGCCAATATACGGAGAGGAATTCTCAATAGTGCTGCGAAGGAAGCGGACTGTAACCTTCTCGCGCTTGGACATAATCTAGACGACGCTGTAGAGACTGCTCTAATGAATATTTTCCACGCGGGAAGATTCAAAGCCTTCCAGCCGAAATACCGGCAGAGCAGATCCGGCATAACCGTCATACGTCCGCTGGTTTTCACCGAAGAACGGCGAATCGCGAAGGAAGCGGCAGGACGCGATCTTCCCGTCCTGAAGTACGTTTGTCCTTTTTCACTGCAAACCGAAAGGGTGCGTGCAAAAAAAATACTCGATCAACTTGCTGCCGGAAATCCGAGAATCAAGTACAATATAGTCCACGCGCTCAAATCCATCGACGAAGGGGACCGATGGGAGTGCGCAGATGTTCTTGAGGATTCGCAGCCAGAAACTGCGGGTACTTTTGCCCGCATCGAAAAGCTTCCGGAAAGCTTCCGCCCGACATAAAGAGTCGATGGAAGGGTAGATTCAACATGTTTGTCCGGGAACACGGACCGGTTCTTTCATTCTTGCGCAGCGGGAGTTTCCCGCTTGTTGCGGCCGGATTCCCGGAGCGAGAACGCCCCTTAAGGAGAGATGACATGCCAAGAATCGAAGAACACTTTTTGGACCCTTCGACGACAGGGGAAACACTTCCTTCAAATACGTGCGGATCTCTTGATGAAAGCAGCGGATCTGGCAGCACTGCGCCGGACAGCTCTCCTGTCGAGAATGAGAATGATCAAGTGATCGAGAGATATTTTCAATGGGATCCTCTTGACGATCCCATGTTTGCCCATCTCATCGTAGGAAAAGGCAGCATCGGCGGCAAGGGAAGGTCGCTGCTTTTCGCCATGGCCAAACTTCGGGACAGCGGAATCGAGACGCTGCAGCGTGTTGTATTTCCGCCTTCCCTCTTTATCGCGACCGACTCCTTCGACTTTGTAGTCTCCCAAATTCAGGATCTTGAGGCTCTCAAAAAAAAGGAACCGGAGGCGATCGAAGAGGCATTTTTGGCCACAGAACTTCCGGATTCGGTGAAAGAGGCGATAACCGGCTTTTTGACGAAAATAGCCGACCCTATCGTTGTCAGGAGCAGCAGTGTCCTGGAGGACTCGCTGAAATATTCGTTCGCCGGAAAGTACCTCTCCACCTTTGAATTCAACGGGGCCGACGAATCTCTTGAAGAACGCGTCATTCATGTGGAGCACGACATCAAGAAGATTTATTCGCGAACCTTTTTTCCGATAGCGGAATCGTACCGGCAAAAACACGGCCTTGGAGCGGACCGTATGGGGATTATCGTCATGCGCGTCGCCGGCAAGTGGCGAGGACGCTACTACTACCCCACCATGGCCGGCGTGGGCTTCTCCCGCTACTATCGCCGCTGGACGACGAGAATCAAGTCCGAGGACGGCATCATCCGTCTCGTCTTCGGAATGGGAACTACCAGCACAAAACGCGGATACGCCCGCACCTTTGCGCTGACGCTACCGTCGCTCCGCCCGGAGGGTCAGAATCCCTTCAACATCATGCGCCATTCGCAGGAACATTTCCAGGTGATCGACAAGGAACAAAAATCCCTCGTCACTGTCGATGTGAAGCAGATATGGAAGGACATCTTTCCATATCACAGCTGTTTTCCGGACTACGCGCAGATCTACAGCCCCGACGAGGAGGGAGGGTATTTCACCCCGATGTCGCGGCACGGTTCCACGATTGAGAAAGGGGAAAAAGTCTGTTTCACCTTCGAAGAGTTCGCCTTCCGCTCCAAACATTTCTTCGACAGGATGAAAAAACTTCTTTCTCTTCTCGACAGGGAGATGGGGGTGCCCGCGGATGTCGAATTCGCTTTTCATCCCACGGAGGACCTGGTTGAGATCGTTCAGGCACGTCCTCTCTGGCTCAGCGAACAAACCCACTCGGTGACGATTCCGGATCTCGAAAATCGGAATGTGATATTGCTGGCGGACAGGATGGTAACCCACGGCGCAAAGGAAAACATTCCCTATCTTGTTTATGTGGATCACCACATCTACGCCCAGGAGACCCGTTTTCACGATGTCGCAAGGGCAATCGGGACGATCAACGAATTTCTTAAGGGGTCGCGGTTTATTCTGGTCGCACCGGGAAGGGTCGGCTCGAGCAATCCACTGCTTGGCGTTCCGGTGCAGTATAACGAGATCACGCGATGCTGCTGCATCGTGGAGGTAGGATTCCCCAAGGAAGGGTATATGCCGGAACTCTCGTTCGGCACCCATTTCTTTACGGACCTTGAAATCGACGGCATTCTCTACATGCCGGTCTATGAAGGAGCAAAGAACAATATCTTCGATGAGAGTTTTTTTGATTCCTCTCCGTATGCACTCGCCGGTCATGCCGGTGTCAGGATTTATTCAGGATCCTTCTCGGTCTACACGGACGGTGACAAAAATACCGGGGTTGTCGTAGCCGACAGAGTGGACGAGCCGGAATCAGAATGGTGAAGAAAACAAAACGACAAGAAAGAAAGCCGCCGGGCTAAACTTCCCGGCGGCTTTCTTTCTTGTCGTTTTGTTCACGGGTATTTCTTCAGAGCGTTGTTTCCAACAGTGAAAGTTTTTCTGCGAGCTCCGTCACCTCGAGCGCCTGAGCACTGTAGTTCGGGCGTCCCATCAGACCGTACGTGTAGTTTTTGCCCTGCTCTACGCCCGGCTGATCGAAAGGATTCACGTCCAGCAGGTATCCTGTGAGGGCGGTAACGCGTTCATAAAGCTGGATCAGCCCCCCCAGGCGGCGTTCGTCCAGACGCGGTATCTCGATGGTGACGACCGGTTTGCCTCCTTTAGCGACAGCGGCGGCTGTTGAAAGCGCCTCATAGCGGCGCAACGAATTCATCGACTGCCCGAACAGGTAGGAAAGAGGAACGAGGGCTTTCTCCTCCGTCTCCGGAATCTGAATATCCTCATCCGGTTCGGATACGGTCATGATTGTAAAGAGTTTGTCGTCCGGCCCTTCCGTGTACAGCTGAATTTGCGAATGCTGGTCGATGGCGCCGAGAGCCCGTACCGGAGTGGAGCCGGAGCCGTTCTTGCCGAGGCTTTCTCCCCAGAGCTGGGCGAACCACTCGCAGAAGCGTTCAAGCGCGTCTTCATACGGCATCATGACCGTCATATTCCGTCCCCTGCGATAATGAGCCGCTGAAAGAGCGGCGAGAACCCAAGCGGGGTTGTTAAGCACCGAAGAACGTTGTGCAAGCTTCTCCTCCATTTCCGCAGCACCGGCAAGCAGCTTTCTTCCATCCAGCCCGAGCGCGCACGCGGAGAAAAGTCCTACGGACGAGAGCACTGAAAAACGGCCACCGACATCCGAAGGGAGCACCAGGCGACGACAGCCTATCTCGTCTGCGAAGGGGCGGAGAACACCCTTTTCCTCGTCTGTGATCACCAGAACATGCTCGGCGGCTTTTTTGGGGCCGAGATCGACTTTCAGGCGATCCCAGAAAAAAAGGAAATTCGCCATCGTCTCCGCTGTGCTGCCTGACTTGCTGATGACGATGAAGGCCGTCTTCTCGGGGTCTGTAAGATTCCAGACCATCCTGTTGTCACGCGGGTCAACGTTGTCCGAGAGATAGAACCTGGGCCCCTTTCGCTTCGACTGGGGAATTTCATTCCAGTAGGGGGGAAGAAGAGCGCCGTGGAGCATAAGATTACCGAGGGCGGACCCGCCTATGCCAGCCTGGACTATGGCTTCGAAACCTCGCAGCCATTCCGCAGCCTCCTCGATATCGCGGATGTTCCTGGAGGGAAGCGAAAGCCAGCCGACGCCGTCCCTTCCCTCCGAGAGCCCCTCGCGAAGCCAGGACTCTCCTTTTACAAGAAGAGGTTCAAGCTCCTTTAAGGAGTCTATGCTCACTGCTCCGGGAGATGCCGGATTTCCTTCCCTTTCGACCGCCATTCCGAATGAAACTGTGAGAAGTTCAGAGCCTGCTGTTCCTTTTGGCACCTTCTCCACTCCTTCCCGTTTCAAACTATTGATTCTGTTTCGCAATCTCCTCGTCAATGGCCTCAGGGTTATATCCTACAATATACTTGTCGCCTATCTTCGTCACAGGAACTCCCATCTGGCCGGTCTTCTTGACCATCTCCATTGCCGACTCGCGGTCGGCCGCGACATCGATGACCTCGAACGCGATCTTCTTTCCCTCCAAGTACTCCTTCACCTTGATGCACCACGGGCAGGTTTTCGTAGAATATACGGTAATCATAGCAGACACCTCCATAGAGAATATATACCTTATGGGAGTATATATCGAAATTCCTTTTTAGTCGAGTTCATTATATACTGAATTTCTACCGGAGCGAAAAATTGTCGCAAATTCGCGGTATAATAAATACCATTACCGGGGTATTTCACTGAAAAACGCACTGAGGAGGATATAGAATGACCATGTTGACGGGGGCCTCCGTGAGTTCGGCACTGGAAGAGCGTCTTCTTCCAATAGCCGGCAGATACCGGGGAAGGAAGGGAATCACCATTCCGCTTCTGGCGGACCTTCAGAAGGAGATGGGATACATCGCTCCGGAAGCGGTTGATTTTCTTGCAAGGGAACTGGATATTCCGGCAGCGGAGATGTTTGGTGTCGCGACCTTTTACGCCATGTTTCGGCTCCAGCCGGAAGGGAAGCACGTCGTTCGCCTTTGTAGGGGTACTGCCTGTCATGTCCAGGGATCGGCGCGAATCGGAGAGCAGATTCAACGCCACCTGTCCGTCGCCGACGGAGGTACGACCGACGATGGAATGTTTACGCTTCAATATGTAGCCTGCCTTGGCTGCTGCAGCCTGGCCCCGGTCATGATGGTGGACGAAGAAGTCCACGGACGACTGACTCCGGAAAAAGCCGTGGATGTTCTCGAGTCCGTGCGCCTCGTTTCGCAGGCAAATACGGCCCGGATTGCTACGGAATAGGTCATGGAGGTGTAGAAGGTGTCGAAAACCATCGTGAAGATCGGCCTGGCGAGCTGCGGCGTCGCCGCAGGAGCCGTGCCGATATATGAAACGCTCATCGCCGCCCTGGAAGGGCAGACCGACGTGGAGATAAAAAAGGTCGGCTGCATCGGTCTCTGCTATATGGAACCGATTGTCGAGGTGGAGCGCGACGGGAAGTCCATCGCGTACGGCAAAGTGGACACGGCGGTCGCGAAGGAAATTGCATCCGCCCACGTTCTGAAAGGGAAAATTGTCCAGAAAGCGGTGATCCTGGATCCGTCGGGGAAAGCTTGCGAGAACGAACGAATGGACAGCCAGGTTCGCATCGTTCTCCGGAACAGCGGTCTTATAGATCCGGAAAAGATCGACGAGTACCTTCTTCACGACGGCTACGAAGCGTTGAGGAAAGCGCTCTCCATGACCCCGGAAGAGGTGATCGAAGAGATTCTCGCAAGCGGTCTTCGAGGTCGCGGCGGCGCGGGCTTCCCTACAGGTCTGAAATGGAAGTTCGCCCGGGGGGCCAAGGGCACCAAGAAATATTTCGTCTGCAACGCGGACGAGGGAGATCCCGGGGCATTCATGGACCGCTCCGTACTGGAAAGCGATCCCCACAGCATTATCGAGGGAATGGCCGTCGGAGGCTACTCCATCGGGTCGGACGAGGGGATCATCTACTGCCGGGCGGAATACCCGCTGGCAATAAAGCATTTGAACGTCGCTCTCGAGCAGGCGAGGCAGAAAGGATTCCTCGGAAAGAACATCCTGGGCTCCGATTTCTCCTTCGATATCCATATCAAGGAGGGAGCCGGGGCTTTCGTCTGCGGAGAGGAAACCGCCATGATCGCCTCCATCGAAGGCCGGCGCGGAATGCCCCGTCCCAGACCTCCCTTTCCCGCCAACAGCGGGATCTTCGGAAAACCTACCAATATCAACAACGTGGAGACAATCGCCAACATACCGTGGATTCTTCTGAACGGAGCGGCGAAATTCTCCTCGTACGGCATCGGCAAGAGCCGCGGGACGAAGGTGTTCGCGCTCGCCGGAAAGATTAAGAAGGGAGGCCTCGCGGAGGTGCCGATGGGAATGCCGCTGCGCGAGGTCATCTTCAACGTGGCGGGAGGCATCGCCGAGAACAAGAAGTTCAAGGCCGTCCAGCTCGGCGGCCCCTCGGGAGGATGCATTCCCGAATCCCTTCTCGACACGCCGGTGGACTACGAATCAATCAACGCCACGGGAGCCATTATGGGATCGGGCGGAATGGTCGTCATGGACGAGACGACATGCATCGTCGACGTCGCCAAGTTCTTCCTGGCCTTCGTCCAGAAGGAATCCTGCGGAAAGTGTCCCTTCTGCAGGATCGGCACAAAACGGATGCTGGAAATCCTTGAGCGCATCACCGAGGGGAAGGGGGTCCTGGAGGACCTTGACACGCTGCTCGACCTCGCCGGCCAGGTGAAGGAAGGTTCCTTGTGCGGACTCGGACAGACGGCTCCCAACCCCGTGCTCACCACGCTGAAATACTTCCGCGAAGAGTATGAGACACACATCGTGGACAAAAAATGCCCCGCGAAAGTCTGCACGAATCTCATCCACTATGTCATCGACCCGGCAGCGTGCATCGGTTGCACTAAGTGCGCCCGGAACTGCCCTGTCTCCTGTATCTCGGGAGAAGTAAAGAAACCCCACGTCATCGACGATGAAAAGTGCATCCGGTGCGGCCAGTGCAAAAAGGTCTGCCCTGTGGGCGCCATTTCCGTGGAATAAGCCTTGTCGGGAGGATTTCGAGCTGCCATGAAGAAAAACATAAAAGTGACATTGAACGGAAAAACGGTTTACGGCTACGAAGGACAACGGATACTCGACCTCTGTACCGAGTGCGGCGTGGAGGTTCCAACGCTTTGCTACGACCCTCATTTGAGCCTGCACGGCGGCTGCTCCGTCTGCCTCGTCGAGGTCGAGGGCGCCAAGACGCTCCTGCGTGCTTGCGCGAACACCATCTCGCAGGGAATGGTCATCAAAACAGAGACGGAGCGGGCCGTCACCGCACGCCGGACCGCCCTCGAACTTCTGCTCTCAGACCATGTCGGCGACTGCCGCCCTCCATGCACCCTGACCTGCCCGGCAAACGGCAACGTGCAGGCCTATATCAATCTCGCAGCACAAGGGAAATACGACGAGTCCCTGGATGTGCTGCATCATCACGTAACGCTTCCCGCATGCATCGGCAGGGTATGTCCCGCCCCCTGCGAACAGAAGTGCCGCAGGAACTTCGTGGACGATGCCCCCGTCTCCATCAAGGAGATCAAACGCTTCGTCGGCGACTGGGGAATCCGTAACGGAAAGATGGGATTCATCCCTGAAATCGAGGAGAACGGAAAGCGGATCGCAATTGTCGGCGGCGGCCCCGCCGGTATTTCCGCGGCCTACTACCTCCGCCTGAAAGGGTACGCGCCGGTCATCTTCGAGAAGGAAATGCTTCTCGGCGGCATGATGCGGTATGGAATACCCGACTACAGGCTGCCGCAGCACGTCCTCCAGACGGAGATCGACTGGCTGCTTTCACACGGCGTCGAGGTCCGTACCGGGATGACGCTGGGCAAGGAGATTACCCTTCCCGAACTCCGGAAGGAGTTTGACGGCGTCATTCTCGCGATGGGGTGCTGGAAATCCTCACCCATGCGCGTTCCGGGAGAGGATCTCGACGGCGTGCTTGGAGGCATCAACTTCCTGTACGATGTGAAGACAAAGCCCGCCGTCACGGTCGGCAGAAGAGTCGCAGTCATCGGCGGCGGAAACACCGCGATGGATGCATGTCGCTCGGCCCGCCGCCTTGGAGCGCAGGAGGTTTCCGTCCTGTACCGCCGTTCCCGAGAGGAAATGCCGGCCGACGATATCGAAATCGAAGAGGCCACCGAAGAAGGAATCAACTTCATCTACCTCGCCGCTCCGAAAGCAATCGAAGGTTCCGGCAAGGTAGAACGGATCGTTTGTGAACGGATGATGCTCGGCGAACCGGACACCTCCGGAAGACGAAGTCCGATTCCCACCGGCGAGACGTTCATCCTGGAAGTTGACACGGTCATCGCCGCCGTCGGCCAGGGGATCGATTTTTCCACCGTACCCGCCGAGCTTCACGACGGCAGGAGGATGAAGGTAGGAGCGGAATATGAAACGCCGCTTCCCGGCGTTTTTGTTTGCGGCGACCAGCAGGCGGGGCCCAAGATAGCCATCGAGGCGATAGGCAACGGCCATTGGGCTGCGGATTCGCTCGACCACTATCTTACGCACGGAACGCCCAAAAAACCGTTCTTCTACGATATTGTCCAAACGGACCTCGGTCCCGGGAACTTCGAACACGTTGAACGTACAAAGCAGGAGCACGTCGAGCATGTTCCCGGAGAGATTCGCCTCTCGGCCCCCTTCAAAGAGTACAGCAAGGGACTGACCGAAGAGCAGACGCTTCGCGACGCAAAGCGATGTATGGAGTGCGGCTGTCCTGATGTCTTCGAATGCAGGCTTCGCAAGTTCGCGATCACGCACGAGGTCCAGCCGGAAAAGCTGGCGGGCGAGCACATCCAGAAGTTCGAGGACGCCAACGAGTACTACGTGCGGAACATGGACAAGTGCATTCTCTGCGCGAAGTGCGTTCGCGCGTGCGACGAAATCTCAGGTTTCCACGCGATCGATTTCGCAAGACGCGGTTTCGAATCCGTGCTGACTCCGCACTTCTTTAACGACATGGAGCACTCGGACTGCACATTCTGCGGCCTCTGCACACAAGTCTGCCCGGTAGGCGCGCTGATGGAAAAACGCGTCGAACGCTGGCCGCACCTTGAAGAACCTCACATCGTAAAGACCACCTGCATGCTCTGCTCGGTCGGCTGCGAACTGGATCTCAATCTCGACAGGAGAAGATCGCGTATCGTCCGTATAACCACCGATCTCGACAATCCGGAAGCTCCGACGGGAGGTTCATGCTGCGTGAAGGGCCGCTATGGATTCAAAGAGACATCTGAGGACGGTACTTTCAATCCCGCGATAAAGGGAGTTTCAGCTTCGCTGGACGATGCCCTGGCAGCGTTCGATTCTCTCGCGCACGGGGTCAACACATCCTTCGTTCTCGGCCGCTCTCTCACTCTCGAGGAAATAAGGGCCTTCAGGGAATATGCTTCATTCCGGGCGCCTAACGCCGTCGTTGCCGGCATCGAGGGCGCGGAATTCCTCCCTCTCATCGCGGAAGCGAAGAAGCGAAAGGACATGATGAGGGCGCCCTACTCATTGATGAACGAAGGAGACGCATTCCTACTGCTGGAGACAAACACTGACGAAGAGCAACCCGTTCTCACGTCGTGGCTTCGCAGGGCTATGCGGAACCGAAACGCGGCCATCGTCTCCATCGGCGATACCCCCGGCATGCTGAAAAAGGGAGAAGCCGCAGTTTTGCGGCCTGAAAAGGGATCGGAGGCACAACTTTTGTCGGCGCTCGTGAAAGCCGTCAAAGCCTCTGCAGCAAAGGAGACAATTGCTCTCGGAATACTGCTGAAGGGGACTTCAGTCAGCGAGGAAGACGCTGAAAAAGCGGCCCGCATTCTGGCCGCCGCGAAACATCCGGTCACACTTATCGGCGCATCGTCGCCGGCGGCAGAATCGTTCGAACTCGCAGCAGCGCTTTCCGGAGGAAAATATATGCTCCTGTTCAAGGGATCGGGAACTGCCGGACTGATCGAAGCCTTTCCGGAAATCGCTTCCGTTGAAACGCTCCGCTTGAAGTCCCCGGAATCATCGCTTGTTTTTCTCGGAACCATTCCGGAAGCGGCGGGTTTTTCCGCCCTTGATCTTGAAGGAAAGGATTACGCGGTCTTTTCGCCCGCTCTCTCTCCGCTCTCTGAAAAAGCGACGGTCCTTATTCCTCTCCTTCCATGGACCGAACGGGAGGGTACCGTTATAAATCTCGAAGGACGCGCGCTCCCTCTTCGAAGAGGGCCTCTTGCTGAGAAACAAGGAAAGAGTCTTTGTGTTCTTTTGGCGAGAGCGGCGCTCCCTCATGGAGGGCGAATCTCCTTCAATCCATTGACACGCTGATTCCGGAGAGAATGATCTCCTAAGGAGAACAAAAATTCACAGGGGAATCGCCCCCCTGTGAATTTTTGTTTCATATAATCCACTGTATTGACATTTAGATCAGCCCCCTTTAAAATTAGCCAAATAATTTGAACTCATTTCTGGGAGGTTGGATTGTATGAAGAAAATGCATTGCAGCGTTCTTTGCGCCGCCGTTTTGGTGTTCCTGACGTTTTGGACAGGAGCGGCGTTTGCAGCTGCTCCGTCCGGAGAGCCGATCAAGATCGGATATTTGGCGACCCTTACGGGCGACGGATCCACTTGGGGACAGCATGAAAGGGATGGAGCCCTTCTTGCGATCAAGGAGCTGAATGAAGCAGGCGGCGTTCTTGGCCGGCCGCTTGAGCTGATCTACTACGACGTGCGCGGACGCCAGGAGGACGCAATACAGGCCGCACGGCGCCTTGTGCATGAAGACAAGGTTGTCGCGATCGGAGGGACGAACTACAGCGGACTGAACATCGCCATCGCGTCCGTGGTCAATAACGGAAAAGTCTCGCAGATCGGAACCGCGAGCACGAATCCTGCGGTCACGGTCGATCCGAGAACCAATACCGTGCGCCCTTACACGTTCCGTCTCTGCTATACCGACCCCTATCAAGGGAAGGTTATGGCGGACTACCTCGTGAACAAGCTCGGAGTAAAGAGCGCTGCCGTTATCACCGACATCGGCAGTGACTACTCCGAGGGACTCAAGGAGTTCTTTGTCGCCCGCTTCGAGGAGCAGGGCGGCGAGTTGAAGGGCATTTGGGGATTCCGCGGCGGAGACGTGGACTTCCGCGCACAGCTCACCGAGATGAAGGCGACAGGCGCCGAAGCTGTTGCGCTTCCTATTCTCTATAAAGAGATGGGACTCATCATGAAGCAGGCCGCCGAGCTTGACTGGAAACCCATCTTCATCGGCGGCGACGGCTTCAGCCCCAGCATGCATGAAATTGCGGGGGATACCATGGAGGGAAGCTACTGGGTCTACAGCATGGATCTCGGCAATCCGCAGATGATCTATCTCCTCTCCCGTTTCGAGAAAGAGTACGGCAGACCTGCCGCGGAGCCGGGCAATGTCGCATACTCCTACGACCTGATCACATGGGTTGCTGACGCAATCAGGAGAGCTGGAAATGCCGACCCCGTAGCAGTCAGGGATGCTCTTGAGGATACGCAGAACCTGCGCCTTGTCCACTTCACACTCACCGTCGACAAAGAGACGCACAATCCTCTGAACAAGCCCGCGGCAATGATGCTCTGGAAGGACGCCCGGCTTAACTTCCTGGAGATGTGGGCGCCCCAGGACAAATTTTAAGGGAAATACGCTTGCGGTTTTCACGAAACAACAGAAAAGTCCCTGCCCTTTTTTTCCGGGCAGGGACTTTTCTGTTGAGATCAGTTTTCCACGCGAGTAACGAGTTTCCCAGCCTCAAGAGAGACCCGTATAGACTTCCTCCACTCCTGCCGTTCATCCGGAAAATCCTCGCGGAAGTGTACTCCCCTGCTTTCCTCCCGTAGAAGCGCGGCTTTCGCCACCGACTCCGCGGTGCGGTACAGCCCGTTCATCTCCAGTGCGTGAAGCAGGTCGAAAGCAGTGTCTATTTTCATCTTTTTTCGGACGCCGCTCCAGGTTTCGATCTCGGAGAGACATTTTTCTATGCTCATGGAACTCCGCCACGGAGAAAGCCCTTCCTGAACGATACGCCGAAGTTCCTGGCGAACATGGGCCGGAGAGTCTCCGTCTTCATCCGAACGGACGAGATGCTCCGGAAGTTCGATTTCCCGCTCGCCGAACGATGGAATCGGCAGGCTCTCCCTGACGGCAGCCCTGCCGGCCCGGAGGCCGAAAACGAGAATGTTGGTCAGGGCATTTCCTCCCATGCGGCTTGCTCCGTCCACTCCACCCGACACTTCGCCGCATACGAAGAGACCGGGCAAAGACGTCCTGCCCTCAGGATCCATCGGAACGCCGCCGGTGAAGTAGTGCTGCAGGGGGCTGACCTGCACAGGCGCCGAGCGTCTCTCCGGCGGAAGATCCAGCATCAGCGAAACCTGGACGTCCGGAATCGCTAGATCCTCCTTCCGCAGTTCTTCGAGATGGAGCAGCGTCTTCCCTCCTTTTCGAGCGTGCCCTGCCAGAAAGATCGTCGCGCGGTCCCGGGCGAAGAGGTTTGCCTCTTTTCCTGTGCTGACTCCCCATGAAGGGAGCGCTTCCTTGAGAAATTCCTTTCCGTGTTCGTCGGTAACCGGTATATAGTCGAGAATAGTGAGGCCAACCATCCAGACGGGATATCCTTTCTGATCCCACCCCATAGGGTAGAACTGGACGTACTCCATGTCAACAAGGTCGAGTCCGGCCACAAGGGCCAGGGCGTATCCGTCCCCGGTCATACGCAATGGGTTGTCGGTCCGTTCGTAGATTGCTCCGCCTCCTCCGGTCGCCAGGATCACCGCGGAGGCTCCGAAAGAGAAGGCCTTTCCGCTCCTCCATTCGACCGTTTCGACGCCTTCCACGCCGCGTTCACCGACCAGCAGCCGAAAGGCTGCGTGATTCTCGAGAACCGCCACTCCCTCCCGCCGGGCAATGGATGCAAGTTCACGGGTCATGCCTCTTCCCCCCATTATGGCGGAAGGAGCTGATTGGCGTACCGTCGCATGTCCGGATTTATTAATCTTCAGAGAGACGCCCCACTCCGCGACGGTGCGAAGCGCCGCTTCGGAATTTTCGGAGAGCGTCCTGACCAGAAGAGGATCGTTGACGCCGCGCCCCGTCTGCAATATCCTTTCGTAATGATCCTCCGGGGATACTGCCCCCGACGCAAGGGAAAAGAGTCCTCCCGAATATGCCGTGCAATTCGAGTCTCCGCATGCTGTTTTGCTGAGCAGCAGTACTTCCGCGCCGCTCTTCCTTGCTGTGCGACAGCCGCAGTCAGACCCGCACCTCCCGAACCGATGACCACAATCCTCTTGTTTTGCATAAAGAAGAACCCCCTTTAGAAAACAATATGATGGAAAAAGAGCCCCGCGAAATGCGGGGCTCTTAAAAAAACGCTTCGTTTATGGAGGATCCTATTCGTCCTCTTCTTCCTCCTTGTGAGCGGCGATAACCTTCTTGGAGATCTCCGCCGGAACCTCTTCATAGTGGTCGTACTCCATGGTGAAAGAACCTCTTCCCGACGTCATCGAGCGAAGGATGATCGCGTACCGGAACATCTCAGCCAAGGGGACCTGCGCCTTGACGATCTGCTGATGCCCCTTGCTGTCGATTCCCAGGATACGGCCTCTTCTGCTGTTGAAGTCTCCCATAACGTCTCCGAGGTAGTCCTCCGGCACTGTCACTTCGACATTCATGATCGGTTCGAGGAGGATCGGGCCGGCATCCAGAATACCTTTCTTGAAGGAAAGGCGGGCGGCCAGTTTGAACGCCATTTCCGAGCTGTCCACGTCGTGGTAGGAGCCGAAGAAAAGTGTCGCGCTGAAATCCACGACAGGAAATCCTGCCAGAGGTCCCTTGACCATCGCCTCGCGAAGCCCTTTTTCAACAGCAGGGATAAATCCTTTGGGAATCGCGCCGCCGACGATCTTGTCCTCGAACACGAAGCCTGCGCCCCTTTCAAGCGGCGTGTAGCGAACGTGTACGTCTCCGTACTGGCCGTGGCCTCCCGTCTGTTTCTTGTGCTTTCCCTGGGCCTCGGCAGTTTTTCGGATTGTCTCCCGGTAGGGTACCTGGGGTGTTTTCGTATCCAGGTCCACACCGTAGCGTTCCTTCATCTTCGAAAGGACGATGTCGATGTGCATGTCGCCCATACCCGAGAGGACGCTGTCGTTCGTCTCCGGGTTCTTCTCGAAGCTAAGGCTCGGATCTTCTTCAAGCGTCTTGTTGATCGCATTTCCGAGCTTGTCCTCGTCAGCACGGCTCTTTGCGGTGATCGCGACGCTGTAGACAGGTTTGGGAAACTCGATCGGCGGATAGAGCACTGTGGATCCCTTCATTCCGAGCGTATCGCCGACCTGGACGCTCTGCAGCTTGGGAAGAGCCAGGATGTCGCCAACAACGATCTCCTTGACGTCTTTCCCTTCCTTGCCCGTCATGAATTTGAATGAGCTGATCCGTTCGTCCTCACCCTTGTTCACATTGTAAATGTTGTTGTCCGAGGTGAGTGTTCCGGAGTTGACGCGAATAAAGGAGAGTTTCCCGACGTAGGGGTCGACCATGATCTTGAAGCAGATGGCGGAAAAGTTTGCTGCCGGATCCGGAGCGACCTCGATCTCTTTTTCTCCCTTCAGAGCGGAGCGTGCACGGGATTCCATGGGCGATGGGAAGAAGTCGACAATGAAGTCGAGAATCTGGTGCACTCCAACGTTGAGAGAGGAAGATCCGGGGAAGACCGGGAGAAGCATTCGCCCGACGATTGCCTTTCGAAGGACGGGAAGCAGTTCCTCTTCGGAGATCTCTTCCCCTTCGAGATAGCGCATCATGAGCTCGTCGTCTGCCTCGACGATGGTTTCAACGAGCGACTCCTTCGCCGCAGCGACTGCGTCGGCCATATCGTCAGGAATTTCCGTCTCGGTGTACTTTCCGCTTCCGTTGGTTTCGTAGATATATGCTTTGTCTTTCAAAACGTCCGCTACACCTTTGAAAGAAGATTCATGCCCGATTGGAAGGAAAACAGGCACAGCCTTGTCGCTGTAATCGGCTTTCAAGTCTGTGAGAACTTTCTCGAAATCGGAATTCTCACGGTCCAGCTTGGAAATATAAAACGCGACGGGAATCGCGAATTCTTCTCCGGTCTCCCACGCCTTGTCTGTTTGAACCTCGATGCCGCTCACGCCGCTCACAGCAATTATCAAGGCGTCGGCGACCCGGACCGCCGAACGCATTTCTCCGACAAAGTCCGCGAATCCAGGCGTATCCAGTGCAAAAAGCGTCTTTCCCCTTCTCTCCATCGTGATGAGCGAAGTGTTGATGGAAATCTGGCGCTTTTGCTCCTCCTGGCTGAAGTCGCTCGTCGTGTTGCCGTCTTCGACTTTACCCAGCCTGGATGTGATACCGTTATCAAAAAGCATGGCCTCGACGAGGCTTGTCTTTCCTGCACCTCCGTGGGCCGCGAGGGCGAAACTGCGAGTGTTCTCAGGTTGACGGGTTCCCATTGCCAACTACCTCCTCCGACGTCTCATTCCTGCCCCTTGCTATACAAGAAGGCAACTTTAATATCTTACGCATAATCCTCCTGTTCGTCAACAAACGGGTGGAAAATCGTGCTTTTTATTCCTTAAGGCTTCTCCTGAAGCAGTTTTTCAAGGAGTTCGGCCACTGCGGCGGCATCGGCCTGTCCTTTGGTTTCCCGCATTACTAGACCGGTCAGGAACTTTCTTTTTTTCCCCTTCTCATCTTTCTCTCCGAGTATTTCCGCTACGACATCCGGATTGGTACCCAAGACTCCCCGAACGATGTCGGCAAGCATATCTCCCGAGAGTTTTCCGATTGTCCCTCCGCTTCTTTTCAGGGCATGTTCCAAGGAGAGGTTCTCTTCTATCATGGTGTTGAAGACCTCTCGTGCGGCAGTCGTGGACAGTTTTCCTTCATCCACGAGGAGCACGAGAGAACCCAGAGATTCCGGAGTCAGCGGAAAGGATTCTATCGAGAAGGCGCGTTCGTTGAGGATTCGAAGTACCTCGGTGCGAATCCAGTTTGAAAGTCGGGCTGCAGAAGCGCCTGTTTGAGCAGTCTTCTCGAAGTATTCGGCGAGCGGCAAGCTCTCAGCGAGAATTGCGGCGTCAGCTTCCGGAAGACCGTATTCGTTCCGGAAGCGTCCCTCCTTGCTCCACGGCATCTCGGGAAGCGAATTGCGGATCGTCTCCAGAAGAGCAGGCGAGACCTCTATCGGAGGCAGGTCGGGATCGGGAAAATACCGGTAGTCATGAGCGGCCTCCTTGCTCCTGGTAGATGTTGTCACGCCTTCTCCATCGTTCCAGTGGCGGGTCTCCCTCTCCAGGATCGCTCCGCTCTCCATTTCACCGGTCTGCCTGCGTATTTCGTAATCGAGAGCTCGTTCTATTGCGCGAAGCGAGTTCATGTTCTTAACTTCCGAACGCTCCCCCCAGTACAGCATGTCGCCAGTGGCCGCGTCCGTTTTTTTCAGCGAGATGTTGGCGTCCACCCGCATCGACCCTCGTTCCATATCGCCGTCAGAGACTCCGAGGTAGCGAACGAGGCGTCGCAGGCAGGCGACATAATCACGGGCTTCCCTCGGGGAGCGCAGATCAGGCTCCGAGACGATCTCGGCAAGAGGGACTCCTCCCCGATTGTAATCGACGAAGGAGAGCGCCGCGCCCTCCAGGCGGCCGTCCGCTGCCGAGTGCATCAGTTTTCCGGCATCCTCCTCAAGGTGGAGACGGGTGATGCGGATTCGCTTCAGAGCCCCTCCGTCGCCGGAAATGAAGATCTCTCCTCCTTCTGCAAGAGGCAGATCGTACTGACTGATCTGGTATGCCTTCGGAAGATCGGGGTAAAAATAGTTCTTTCGGTGAAAGATCGTCTTGTTCCGGATGGTGCATGAAAGAGCCAGAGCGGCCCTGATTCCCAGTTCGACGGCCTTTCCGTTGAGAACCGGAAGACTTCCGGGAAGGCCGAGGCAGACAGGGCAAACGTTCGTGTTCGGCTCCGCGCCGATATAGTCCGTCGAACACGGGCAGAATATCTTTGTCGCCGTGGCGAGCTGGACATGAATCTCCAATCCGATAACCGGAAGGTACGCGAATTTCATCGGACGTCTCCTCCTTCCCTGCAGGGGTACCGGTTTTCAACGGGAGCGATCCCGGCGCTTCCCGTTTTACGTTCCAGTACCGCCGCTACCGAGAGGAGTTCCCGCTCCCCCCATTTGGGGGCGATGAACTGCACTCCGACCGGAAGCGTTTTTTCTCCCTCGGTAAATCCGCCGTTCAGAGACAGGGCGGGAAGCTCCGCCAAGTTCACCGGAAGAGTGAACACGTCGGCGAGATACATCTGGATCGGGTCATCAACAAGCTCTCCCTTTCCGAAAGCGGGGAAAGGAGCCGTTGGGAGTGCGATGAGATCGCACTTTGAAAAGGCGTCGGCAAACTCCTGCTTCATGAGTTGCCTTACTTTCTGAGCGGTAAGATAGTATGCGTCGTAATATCCGGAACTGAGAACGTAGGTTCCTGTTAAAATCCTTCTTTTTACCTCCTTGCCGAAACCCGCACCCCTGGTCTTGAGATAAAGGTCCATCAGGGATTCTTCGTTCGATGAGAGGCCGTAGCGAACGCCGTCGAAGCGGGCAAGGTTCGAGCTCGCTTCCGCAGGTGCAAGAATGTAGTAGCACGGCAGGCCGAACTCCAGAGAGACGGGAAGAGAGATCTCGACGATTTCGGCCCCTTCTTCCCTGCAATGAGCGAGTGTCTTTTCGAGAACGGTTTCCACATCTCGGGACATCACGTCCTTTTTACCGTGAAGGTCCTTCACCAGGGCGATTTTTTTACCTGCGAGCGAGACGGTTTGCAATGCCGCCGAATAATCGGGACGTTCTCTTCTGCTGGATGTCGCATCGCGAACGTCCGGACGGGCAATCACGGAAAGGGCGAGGGCAAGATCCTCCACTGTCCGCGCGAACGGACCGATCTGATCGAGTGAAGAGGCGAAGGCCACAAGGCCCCACCTGCTCACGAGGCCGTAGGTCGGTTTGAGGCCGTAGACGCCGCAAAAAGAGGCGGGCTGGCGGATGGACCCCCCCGTATCGCTTCCGAGAGCGAGAGGTGTATAGCCCGCCGCGACGGAGACGGCGCTTCCTCCTGAACTCCCTCCGGGTACGCGGGTGGTATCCCACGGGTTTGACGCGGCCCCGAAAGCCGAGAACTCGGTGGAACTGCCCATGGCGAATTCGTCCATGTTTCCTTTTCCCGCAATGATTGCACCCGCTTTTTCGAGTAATTCCGTCACGGTCGCGTCGTAGGGGGAAATCCATGTTTCGAGGATTCGGCTAGCGCAGGTCGTGGGCATACCGCGCACACACATATTGTCCTTGAGGACGACAGGGACGCCGGCAAGGGGCCCCGGATCGCCGCCGCGCGCGATCAGCGCGTCCACTTTTTTTGCATGATCCCTCGCCCTTTCCGGATCAACGTGCAGAAGGGCGTGGAGAGAGGGTTCCAAACGCTCTGCACGGTTGAAAAAAGATTCGACCATCTCCTGTGCGGAGAAGTCGCCCTTCCGTATCCCTCTAGCAATATCGGCTGCGGAAAGCGTTGCCGGAGTCATGACGAGGCCTCTTCCAAAATTCTGGGTACAACAAAGAATGAATCCTTGCGTCGCGGAGCAGAGGCAAGGACATCCTCCCGTACTTCCGAAACCTCCGGAATATCCTCCCTGGGCGCCGGAATTTCCGTGTCGGAAAAAATGAAAGGGTCCACGGCGTCAAGGTCGAGGCGTCCTTCGATCCGGGCTTCGGAGAGAGTATTGAAGTGCTCGAGAATAGCCCCGAAATGCCGAACAAGTCCTTCTACTTCCCCATCGTCCACGTGCAGCCGGGCGAGCTCGGCCACATGCAGAACATCCTGCTTTTCCAGCCTGCTTCCGCTGGGGTTGCTGAGCATCATCGCAAAACCTCCTGAAATAACGAGATGGTCCTTCTTTTCACCGTACGCCGACTCTTCGATACACTTCGAAGGAGATCAATGCTTCGCGTATCTACGGATCATCTCGAGAAATTCTTCTTCGTCCAAAATCCTGATCCCAAGAGCAACGGCCTTCGAGAGCTTGCTTCCAGCATTCTTCCCGGCTATTACGAGAGAAGTCTTTCCGCTGACGCTTGACGAACAGGCCGCACCAAGGCTTTTCGCGAGGGATTCGGCCTCTCCCCTGGTCATGGATTCCATTTCTCCGGTGAAGACAAGACGCATGTCTCCGAGCGGATTGGGTGTTTCCGAATCGGCTTCCTCGCGCTCTTCCATCTGTTCGAGAGCTCCCCGGACTCCTGCGGAGGCAAGGCGTTCGAGCATCTTCAGGTTTTCAGGCTGTTCAAAAAAAGCCCGGATGGAAGAGGCCATTACCGGGCCGATACCGTCAACGGACGCGAGCGCTGTCTCCGGAGCTTCCCTGAGTGAAGGAAGATCACGGAAGTGTTCAGCCAGTATTTCAGCGCTGCGGATCCCCGTAAAACGGATACCGAGCGCGGCAAGGAGAGATGCAAAAGGACGTTTCTTGGATTTCGTGATTGCTCCGGTAAGATTCCGTGCCGATTTCTCTCCCATCCGTTCAAGCGGGACAAGATCTTCTTCCCTGAGGTCATAAAGATCCGCCAGGGACCGGATGATCTTTTTTTCCACAAGCTGCTCGATGATTTTGTCGCCGAGCCCCCGAATATCCATGCCGTTCCGGGAGGCGAAATGGCGCAGCCCTTCCTTGAGCTGTGCCGGACACGAAGCGCGGTTGGGACAGCGAAGGGCAACCTCGCCTTCCAGGCGGACCGCGGGCGTACCGCACACAGGACATCGATCCGGCATCGCGAACTCCCGCTCCTCTCCGGTACGCTCCTCGATCACGGGACCGATAATTTCCGGTATGATCTCCCCTGCCTTTCGAACCCGCACCCTGTCCCCTATAAGCAAATTCTTGCGCCGGAGTTCATCTTCGTTGTGAAGACTGGCCCGGCGGACCACCGAACCGGACAGGGCTACCGGTTCGAGCAGCGCGACGGGTGTAAGTGCCCCGGTCCGCCCCACCGAGATGATGATATTCTTGAGGAGGGTGATCTTTTCCTCCGGGGGATACTTGAAGGCGACAGCCCATCGAGGAGCATGAGATGTGCTTCCGAGCGCGGACCAGGCGTCGATGGAGTTCAACTTCACCACGACGCCGTCGGTCGCATAGGAGAGGGCATACCTTTTTTCCCTCCACTCTTCCACGAAGGCACGCACATCTTCCTTTCCGGTTCGTTTCTCCCAGGCAGGCTGAACAGGCAGTCCGGCTTCCGCGAGCCAGGTCAGAACCGATTCCTGCGTTCCCAAGCCGAGAGATTCGGGTTCGAGGACCGAGTAAAGAAAAATGGAGAGGCGGCGCTCGGCGACAATGGCCGGGTCAAGCTGGCGCAGGCTTCCTGCCGCTGCATTTCGCGGGTTCGCGAAAACCGGTTCACCCCGTTCTTCCCGTTCGGCATTCAACTCCGCGAAGTGTCTGCGCTGAATCAGCACTTCACCGCGGATTTCAAGTTTGGGGGGAACATCGCCCGAAAGACGAAGCGGAAGATTCCGTATGGTGCGGATATTCGCGGTGACATCTTCTCCCGTGCGCCCGTCGCCCCGTGTCGCTCCCCGCGTAAAAAGGCCGTTCTCATAGGTCAGGGAGACTGCAAGTCCGTCGATCTTGAGTTCGCAGACATATCCGTCCATCGCAAGAGGAGCGGTCCTGGCAAGAAAGGCGATGAGCTCTTCCTCGTTCAGGGCGTTGTCGAGGCTCAGCATCGGGGTCGAAAGAACCACCTTCGCAAACCCGTCCGCAGCTTTTCCTCCCACTCTCCGCGTCGGGGAGTCAGGCGACCGGAGAAGGGGGTGGGCTTCCTCAAGCCGCTTCAATTCGGAAAACATAGCATCATACTGATCGTCCTCGATCTCCGGTGCGTCGAGGACATAGTACAAATGCTCATGACGAGCGAGTTCCCTTCGAAGAAATTCAGCACGCGAGCGTACTGCTTCGGAAATCGGGGCGGATGTTTTTTTTCCCGTCACGGAAGCCTCTCTCCTCTCTATGCCTCCGGTTCTTCTCTGTTCCGGGAGATAAGAGGCTTCATCGTTGGGAAAAGAATAACGTCGCGGATGGAACGGGAGTTCGTGAGGAACATCACGAGACGATCCACGCCGATACCGAGGCCGCCCGTCGGAGGCAGTCCTGTTTCGATCGCATTGATGAAATCCTCGTCGAAGTCGTGCGCCTCGTCGTCTCCCGCCTCCTTTTTCCTGAGCTGGTCTTCGAACCGCACTCGCTGGTCGATGGGATCGTTCAGCTCGCTGAATGCATTCGCAACTTCCTTGCCGCATATGAAAAGCTCAAAACGGCGAGTATAGTCCGGATTCTCCGGATCCCTCTTCGCGAGGGGCGAGATTTCCGTGGGATGGCCTATGACGAATGTAGGCTGAATGAGCTTCTCCTCAACAAACGTCTCAAACATGAGGTTGAGCACGGAGAAACGGCTTTCGTCTCCCTTGATCTCCACATTTCTTTCTGCGGCGATTCTCCTGGCTTCCCCGTCATCCGTCACCGTCATGAAATCGATTCCGGTATACTCTCTCACGAGGTCCAGCATGGAACTTCTTTTAAAAGGCTTGTCGAAATCCAGGTCGACCTCCTGGTACCGGATCGGCCCGAAAGCGTTTTCTCCGCGGACCGCTGCGGCCGCATTCCGGATGATCTCTTCGGTAAGGGCCATCATGTCATCGTAGTCGGCATAGGCCCAATAGACTTCCATCGCGGTGAACTCGGGATTATGCATCGTATCGAGCCCCTCGTTCCGAAAGTTCTTCCCCATCTCGTACACCCTGCCGAACATGCCGACCACAAGGCGCTTCAGGTAGAGTTCGGTCGCGATCCGGAGGTACATTTCCATTCCCAGCGCATTGTGGAAAGTCTTGAAGGGCCTTGCATTAGCACCTCCCGCGAGGACGGAGAGGATAGGCGTTTCCACTTCGAGCGTTCCGTGGTCTTCGAGCGTTTTCCGAATCGAGGAGATAATCTTCGACCGTTTTCGGAAGGTCTCGCGGACATCGGGATTGGCGATAAGGTCGGTGTAGCGCTGACGGTAACGAAGTTCGGTGTCCTTCAGCCCGTGCCACTTCTCGGGAAGGGGTCTGAGAGCCTTGCAGAGCAAAACGCACTCCCTTACATGAATGGTGAGTTCTCCTCGCTGGGTCCGGAATGGATGTCCGATAATTCCCACCCAATCCCCGGTATCCACCCACTTCTTTGCGAAAGCATACTTATCCTCCCCCATCGCATTGAACTGGAAATAGAGCTGCAACGTCTCGGTCTCGTCCGCAAGGTTGGCGAACATGGCCTTTCCGTGTTTCCGCAGGGTCATTATCCTGCCTGCGGTGACGACGGATACCGACTCATCCATTTCGTCCGCCTGAAGGTGCTCGAAGTTTTTCCGAACGAAATCAAGAGGATGTTCCCGCTGCCACTTCTCTATCAGGTAGGGGTTATACCCCTCCTCGGAGAGCAGTCTCTCGAGCTTGTCCATCCTCTGGCGGACGATTTCGTCGCCGGGGCCTGCGTCCTCCGTTCCGGGCAGGGGATTTTGCATTTCTTTGTCATGAAGCGTATCCACTATGTTCCTCTCTCCTTTCAAAATAAACCTCGCATTTTTCAAGAATACCCCGAAGATCCGTCCAGGAGAGAAGGTGGGCCGCAGCCCGCCTCAATTCGCCTATTCCGGGAATCCCTTTGAACATGCCGGAAAGAAGCCGTTTCACCATGAGAACGGCTATCCTGGGTCCCGATTCGGCGCAGACGCTCTCGCCAAAATCCAGAAGAAGAGAAACTTGGAAATCCGGGGAAGGATTTCTGTATATATTATGCACGTCATAACCCAGAAACGCCAGTGTCCGCGGGAAAAGGAACGGATCCGCCACCGCCCCCCGTGCCAGAAGGACAGCTGCACATCCTCCGCCGAGATATTCCGCGCTCCTCTCAGGAGTAAAGACATCCCCGCTGGCGCAGATCTTTCCCGGAAAACGCCCTGCTAAAGCGATTGGAAGCGAGACATCGGCTTCTCCGGCATAGCGCTGGGACGGAGTTCTTCCGTGAACGGCGATCATCTTTGCGCCCGCCTCGAAAAGCCCCTCGCAGAAAGCCCCGGTATCGAGAGGAAAGGCGGAGGGACATTTGCGGATCTTGGGCCAGACGGGAAGTCCAAACGAAGAGAGCTTCCTCACCATGTCGAACGCAATTTCCGGACGCTCCAGGAGCCTTGCGCCGGCGCCCTTCTTGAGTACCTTCGGCATCGGACATGCCATGTTGATGCTGATGGCGGCCGGCTTGTGCATAAGGGAGACAACGCGTTCCGCACCCTTGACAAGCGTTTCGGCATCTCCCGAAAAAAGCTGCACGACGACGGGAGCTTCTCCTCCGAGAACGGAGAGCATCCGTTCACTTTTATTTTGGTTTCGCAATAAACCAGCGCAGCTGATCATTTCGGTATGCACCGCTCCGGCGCCGAGCCCGGAGAAAAAAAGCCGGACCGGAGGGATTGTCACTCCCGCGAGGGGTGCAAGGAGAAGCGGATTCGAAAGAGAGACCCCTCCGATCTCGAGAGGTTGTCGTATGGACGATGAAAAAACCGTCACCAGAGGCGGTTCCTTTCGTATATCAGTCGAAGTCCTTCCAGAGTCAGCCAGGGGTCGACATCGGTAATGGTCTCCGAAAGAGAGGCGATTACCGTTGCGTGCCCTCCCGTCGCGACGACCGGAGTCCTCGCCTCCAATTCGTTCCAGGTTCTCTTCACGAGACAATCCACCAGGCCTGCGTTTCCGAAGAGAATGCCCGCCTGTATCGAGCCGATCGTGTTGTTGCCGATCACACTCTTAGGCGGCTCGAGGGAGACCTGCGGCAGTTTGGCCGTCCGTCCGAAAAGAGCCTCCATACCTGTCACGAGGCCCGGAGAGATGGTGCCGCCGAGATATGCTCCGTCGGCATTCAGTATATCCAAGGTGATGGCGGTGCCGAAATCGACGACGATGAGCGGCGCGCCGAAACGCGCCTTGCCGGCAACCGAGTTTACAAGGCGGTCCGCCCCTACCTCGTGCCGGGGCGAATAGGCTATTTCCATTCCGAGATCCAGATTTGCCGTCACTTTCACGGGATCGACGTCGAGATACTCCCTTAAACCTTCGGAAAGCGCCGTATCGAGCGAGGGCACTACGCTGGAATAGACCGCGCCGTCGAGATCCTCCCGCCGAATCTCCGATATCGAAAGGAGGTTCAGAAGATAAATCCCAAGTTCGTCGGACGTATGGCGTTCCGACATGAGACGCCAGTGTTTCACCAGATTTTCCCCGTCGTAGATTCCGATCACGGTCGTCGTGTTGCCCACGTCAAGAACGAGCAGCATAATACTCTCCCCCTTACCCGGAAGAATTGGAACATCGAAATATTATACCACCGGAAAAAACTTCCGTGACATTCAGCCAACAAGCACCGCTGAAAGCAGAAAAATTCCCGCCCCTGCCACGGTTCTTCCCCGTAAGGGAAAAACTCCCCCTGCCACGGTCAGGATGAAAATTCCGCCTCCGATCGCGGCGAAGAGAGGATGCCACGAAAGATTCCACGGAAGGATGGAGGATGCTGTATCGGCGCACTGCTCCCAGAGAAGGAAAAGCCCCTCCGCGATTCCGGCCGGAAGCCAGCCTCCGGGAATACCGAGCAGTGATGGGAGCGCAAGGATACAACAGAGCGGATAGAGTACCGAAAAGAGCGGGAGTGCCGCCAAATTGAGAAGCATTCCGGCAATCGGTGCCTCGCCGAAAGTGGCTGAAATCTGCGGAAAAGTGGCCAACCAGACGAAAAGGCTGGAGGCGGGTAGTATCCAGAAGGCGAGTCTTCTTTCGGCGAGCGCGGAAAGAAGAAGCGCCGCTATCACTGAAAGACGCCATCCGACATCGAAAAACCAGTCAGGGCGCCAGAGCAGGAGGATGATTGCAGCGAGAGAGACCGAATTGAGCGGAGATCCTTTTCGTCCGAGCAATTTCCCGACAAAAAGAGCCTGAATCATCAATGCTGCCCGAAAAGCTCCCGGCGCCCCACCGGCAAGGAGCGTATAGAACCAGAGCAGTCCGCTCACCGCAAGAAGGGCCGCACGACGCGGCAGGATGTCCCTCATTTTCCGCATTGAAAGAAGGCTCCATGCTCCAAGAACGACGAGTCCCACATGAAAGCCTGAAACAGCCAGAAGATGTGACGTTCCCCACCTCCGGTGGGCTTCTGCCAGGTCGGGATCGCGCACCCCGAGGAGGGCCGCGAGCAGATACCCCCGTACCCGGGGAGGAAATACGAGGAGAATCCGTTTCCGAAGCGCCGTTCTCCACCGGGAGAGAGAGAAGCCTCCGTCCTTTCGGGACAGAGATTCCGGCATGATCTCCAACGATGTTCCCCGAGCACGCCAATACAGGTCCTCCTGAAACGAGCTGTCCGGCCTGGAGCGGATAATCGTCGCATATCCGGTAAAGGAGAGGCGATTCCCCTCCTGAACATGGAGATTCGGAGCGAGTTTCAGCAGGTAACGGCCCGAAGAAGCGTCCACCAGCACCGCGCGGCGCCCCCCCCAGGGGCGCTCGAGGATCACGGTCCCTTCATCGCGTATCATGCCGGAAGGGCTTGTGGACTCCGGAATCAAGCCATAGCAGCAAAACAGCGACATCAGAAGGGCTAAAAACGAAAGGGCGGAAGCATACGGGAAAAAACGTGAGGGGCGCCGCTCCGAAAAAAGAAGCAGAAGACCCCACACGGTAAGAGGCGCGAGAAAAGCAGCAACCATAAAAGGTGTTCTCCTGGGAAAGGCGGTCAGGGAGAACGAAACTCCTGCGAGCAAAAAAAGGAGAGGTGAACGGGCTGCCCCCTCGGCCGCGACGAAGGGAACTTCATCCATTCTCATCGGAGAGAGACCGCACCTCGAATCGCTTCCAACTTCTTTGCTCCGATTCCCTTCACCTTCAAGAGTTCCTCGACGGAGGAGAATCTGCCGTTGCTTTGGCGGTATTCAAGAATCGCCCGCGCAATAGCCGGTCCTATGCCTGGAAGCTTCTGGAGCTCCGTAGCAGTTGCTGAATTTACATTGACACTCGCTTCCGGAGATATCGCTCCTCCTCTTCCGGAGGAAAAAGAAAGAGAGGGAGTTCGCAGGAAACTTCCCGGCGATGAGGACGGCGGCGAGGGAAAAGACGGCGCGCCTTCACCCGATGCGTCCGGAACGGAAAAGAGCGGACGGACTGCAGGAACGTGAACGTGCACCCCATCCTCAAGAGGAGAAGCCAAGTTGATCTGAACGGGATCAGCCTTGGAAGTTAATCCGCCGGCTGCCTCCACGAGCTGAAAGACCCGGCTTTCCGAAGGAAGCCGATATACTCCAGGAGAGACAACCTCCCCAGTGATGTAAAGAACCCATTGCTTTGCTTCGGCGGAAGGAGTCTCCCCGGTGGATGAATGAGAGGCCGGAGGAGGGAGAGGAGTTTCGCGCGAGGGAGCGGAAGAGGAGGAGAGTGAAAGTGCGGGGCCTGCCTTCATGCCGGAAGGAACATTCACAAACTTTCCGGAAAAGATGTACATGATAAGGCCCGCGAGAAGAAAACAGGCGATGCCGATGGCAAAAAACACAATCCCCGTGATCGAATTCTTCTGCGAATTCCTGTCTCTCTCCATGATAAAAATCACCCCTCATTTTCCGATTTCAAGGATCCGCCCGGCCAGGCACCAGTTCTCTCCGCCCGTGATCTCGACTATCGCGAAGCGTCCCAGCAGATCCTCCTTGCCCTCGACGAGCACGACCTTGTCCGAATGAGTTCTTCCCTGGAGAAGCCCTTCACCGCGCGGCGCAACATCATCCAGAAGAATCCGGAACGTTCTTCCGACGAGCCCTTCGTTGATTTCACGAGTAATGAGAGACTGAAGGCGGTTCACTTCATTCAGGCGTTCCATTTTCACTTCGCGGACTACCTGGTCGTTTCTTGAGGCGGCACCGGTTCCCTCTCTCGGTGAGTAGGCCGCGGAGTGGACGAGATCGAAGCGAAACTCCTTCAAGGCGTCGAGAGAGTGTTGAAAATCCTCCTCGGTCTCTCCAGGATGCCCTACGATAAGATCAGTGGTCAGTCCGGCCTCCGGTAGGCGTTCCCGTATCAACGAGACGACGGACCGGTAGTGATCCATAGTATATCCGCGGTTCATCATCCTCAGAATCCGGTCGCTGCCCGACTGCACCGGCAGATTGATGGAGGGGCAGATAACATCGCCGTGTTCTGCCATGATTTCAATGATATCTGGAGTAAAATCCCTCGGGTGCGACGTTACGAAGCGCAGCAGGCGAACACCCGTGCATGCGGCCTCGGAAAGAAGCGAAGAAAAAGAATATCCGTTCGAAAAATCACTTCCATAGCTGTTGACGTTCTGTCCAAGGAGTGTGATCTCGATGACACCATCCGCAACGAGCATCCGTATTTCCTCCAGGATTTCCGCGGGCGATCTTGAGACGAAACGCCCCCGGACGTACGGGACGATGCAGTACGAACAGAAGTTGTCGCATCCGTGGGCGATTGTGACGAACGCTCTCCACGGATTTACACGCTCGGTAGGGGCTCCCGGAAGCTCAAGAAACGCCCTTGGATCGTCGTCGAGAAAAAAAAGCTTTTCGGTTCTGCCGGTCGGGCCGGAATGGCTTTCTCCGGCAAGAAGACGTTCAAGTCCGTCCGGAACCGCCCCGATATGGCGCGGACCTGAGATGAAACGAACCCACGGGAAGCGTGCGGCCATACGCCGTCCCACATTCTGGGCGACACAGCCGGTAACCGCTACAACCGGTTTTCTTTCCTTCTCCCAGCGGACTGCAAAGCGTCCCAGGTCGCTCCAGACCTTCTGCTCCGCCTTATCCCGGATACTGCAGCCGTTGAGAATGACAACATCCGCCTCATTCTCCGGTGTTTCTTTCCATCCTCGTGAGACAAGGGCCGTCTTTATTTTATCTCCGTCGTAAACATTCATCTGGCAGCCGTACACTTTCAATGCGAATCGGAACAACAAAAAATTCCTCCCGGTGCGGAAAAATTGAGGGTACATTTCTCAAAAAAATAGTATACCACGAATTTCGAATTTGCTTTTTCAGCAAAAACGAGCCTATAATGAACAGCACAGGATACAGGAAAATGAACAGGTCGCAAGAATGGAAAGAAAAGTCCCGCGCCGTGCCATCGCTTTCGCATGGAGAACTTCATAAAACAACGAGCCGCAGCTTTTTTGCTGTACCAGGAGGATTTCAGATGAAACTTTGTACTCGCGGCATTCTCTTGATTCTATTTCTGAGCGCTGGATTTCTCTCCCCCGCTTCCGCGTCCCTGCCGGAAATCCCCGGTTTTACGGCTGAAGAAACAAGGACGACGCCTCTCTCTGCGCCTTCCGGAAATTTCGGGGACTGGACTTCCCGCACCTATCGAACAGCAGGAGGCAGAATGCTCGAGGCGACGTTGATGAGCGGGCCCGGTGCAGGACCTCTTGTAACCGGTGAAGAGGGAGCGAAAAACGATGATCGGCCGCTCGGTTTCGGCGCAACCTACGAAGTGTTCCTTCTCGGAGGAAAACGCGGCGTGCTGGAGACGCTTCCCTCTGTCGGCATCTCGCTTGTCCTTGAACTCGGAGAGAACGTTACCCTGACGCTGGAATCATCCTCACTCTCAAGAGAGGACCTGGAAACGGCCGCGCTGTACATTCTCAGATCGTTCTGATACTCAGGAAACACGGAAAAGGGAGCTGTTTTTTCAGCTCCCCCTGCCGTGCTTTTGCAGAGAATACAACAGGTGAAAACGGTTACTCTTCAGGTTCGAACATATCCTTCCCTACGGCGCAGACAGGGCATACCCAGTCATCGGGGGTATCTTCAAAGGCCGTTCCCGGAGCGACACCGGAATCCGGATCGCCCTCGGCGGGGTCATAGACGTAACCGCAAACGGTGCACACGTACTTTTTCATGATATTTCCCCCTTCATCGATTCTGAATAGAGTGCAACCTCATTATATCGGCCTCTCGAAAAAAGGCAACAGGCCGCATCTCAAAACCCGGCTTTCAGCCGGAAAAACAGCAACTTTTCGAGTCCGTTCAGATCGTGATCATCGCGGAGTTCCGGCCTTTCCCTCCCGAAAGACAGACCGGGCCGTCCGGCATCACCAGGTAATCGTCCTCGATACGCATCCCTCCCCAGCCTTCCACATAGATCCCCGGTTCGATAGTAACGACGTCTCCTTCATGAAGAATATCCTTCGACGAAGGAGAAAGCCTGGGTGCCTCGTGAACTTCAAGTCCCAGCCCGTGCCCCAAACCGTGTGAAAAGTGTTTTCCCCATCCCCTGGAGGTGATGACATCCCGGGCAACAGAGTCGACCAACTTCCCCTCGACACCGGGCCGAACCGCGGAGAGCGCCTTTTCAGCCGCCTCGAGGAGGACTGATTCGATTTCCCGCCCTTGACCCGGAAGAGGGCCCATCGAAAAATTCCGTGTCAGGTCGGAAATATACCCTTCATAGGTGGCTCCGAAGTCGACGGTCACCATGTCTCCTTTTCGAAACGCTCTTTCCGTAGCCGTTCCGTGAGGCAGGGCGCTCCGTTCACCGGAAGCAACGATAAAGCGGCTTCCTTTCCACCCTTCCTCCGCACCGTTGTTTCTGAGAGTAAACTCGAGAAGCGCATTCAGCTCCTTTTCGGTCATCCCTTCCCGTACCCTCCCGAGAACTTCATCGTACGAGGAATACGCGATATCAGCGGCTCGCCTGATCAGAGAGACTTCGAGATCGTCCTTTCTTCTGCGGAGGGATGGAAGAATTGAAGAACAGTCCTTCCAGCGAGGCAGGGAAGGTTCAAGCTCACGGAAGAGGGAGACGGAGAGACGATCGGCTTCAAAGCCCCCCCTGGACCATTTTTTTCTGACGAGAACCTCTGCGGTCTTCCCCTGGAGTGTATTCCGTTCCTGCATTATCAATGTAAAGGGAGACTGCGTTGCGGCCTGGAGCGCATAACGCCCGTCCGTCACCAGGAACGCTTCGTCGCACGAGATGAGAAGCGAGCCGCTGCTTCCTCGAAACCCGGAAATGTACTCCATGGATTCGCAGTTGTAGTTTTCAGTCACCACGAGCACAAAAATGTCCACATGCTCCTCGGCCATCCTTGTACGCAGCCTTGCAAGACGGGCCGCGATATTTTCAAAGTTCATTCGGTTTCTCCTCGTGGGCGATCCAGGAGAGGCCATAACTCTTCGCTGACATCGTGGGAGCAGTTTCCGGGACCGTCGACAAAATACCCTGCGGCGACTGCGCAAATCCCATTCTCCTGCAATATGGAGAGGGCTTCTCTTTCTTTCTCCTCCGGAACAACTGCCAGGAGGACGCCGGATGAGATAAGATGCAGCGGATCAAAGCCGAGACTGCGCACCGCTTTCTCCGTCAGGGGAGAGAGCGGAAGTCCATGGAAGTCAAGTTCGACTCCGTATCCGCTTAAGCGCATGATCTCTGCGATTCCCCCGCCGATTCCCCCCTCTGTAGGATCGTGAAGGAAACGTGCCATACCCCTTAGCAGCCTTGCCTCTTCGAGGACGGAAATATGGTCGAGCCATCCTCGCGCCTCTGCCACACCTTCCGGTCCTATTGCCGGGATCAGGAGATCCGGGCGGTCGTTTGCGAGAATCGCCATCCCCTCGAGTCCTGCATGTTTCGTGAGGATGAGCCTGTCGCCAGGAAGGATATCTGTCGCCCTATGGATAAACTTCGTCGGTCCCATCATCGTTCCGACAAGCACCGGCTGATCATAGCGGGAGGTGAGCTCGGTATGCCCACCGACAACAGCGGCTCCGATAGCGAGGCAAGTTTCGTGAATCTCCTGCATAAGGGCCTGTACCAGAGCGACACCATCTTTTGCCGGAACGAGCAGTGTCGCCACGAAAAAAGACGGATCTCCCCCTTTACATGCTATATCGTTGGCGTTGATGTGCACGAGAAATCTGCCCGCTCCCTCCCGTGCCCCCACTATCGGATCGGAAGCCACGGCAAGGAAATGCCCCTCGGGCCACCGCAGAAGTGCTGCATCCTCACCTATTCCGGGACCGATAATCACCTCGGAACGGAGAGCACCGCAAAAACGCAACACGCTCCCTTCAAGTTGAGACGGGGAAAGCTTCCCCACGACCTGCTTTTCCATTTACGTTTCCACCTCTCGTCATGCTGTATATGCAGCCGCAGTAAGACTGGCGATATAGTCCGAATTCCTTCGACAGCGCCACGGAGCGGACGAACCCGTTCCTTTTCCGGAAGACACGGTCGAGCCACGTGATTCCGTAACGCGCCGCGCATTCCGCCCCTATCTTGTTGATCAGGAGCGCGTCTTTGTGAGGACTGATCGTCAGCGTGGTGCAGAGCAAAGGGATTCCTTCTTCACACGCCCTTCGGGCAGCGGATTCGAGCTGGAGGAAAAAACAGAGAGCGCAACGCACGCCCCCCTCCGGTTCGCCGGCAAGTGGAAACGCCTCACGCAGCCAGGCTTCCGGGGCATAAGGTTCACGAAGCACTCCGCTGTTCATCCGGGCGGCAAGGATACCGAAAGCCTCACGGCGCCGCTGTTCCTCATCCGGCGGATGAATATTGCTCCCGTACCAGTACGGAACGACACTGTACCCTTCTTCCTGCAGTTCCACCCAGGGAACGGTGGCGTCGGGCGCGCAGCAAACATGCAGAAGGATTGTCTTTTCTTCCACGAAAACGTTCTCTCTAAAGGAGGGTCTCGAAAGCTCCCGCAAGAGATGCAGGATCAAGCCCCATCGCGGCGTATAGATCCTCCGAAGCGCCGGAATCTCCGTAGCGATGAACGCCAAGCGCCTTGAAGCGTGCTGCAAGACCGAGCTCCGTCATCCTGGAAGCCAGAATCGAGCCCATTCCGCTCGCGACGCAGTGATCTTCGCACGTCATAATTCTTCCCGTCGCAGCGGCGATCCGCAGAGCCTCGTCATCCGGAATGAGCGGAGACGAGACCGCATAGACCGCGAGGGAGAGTCCCCTGTTCTCTTTCAGGAGCCGAGCAGCCTTCAGAGCCCTGCCTGCCATCGCGCCGAGCGCGAAGATGGCGCCGTCGGATCCTTGCTGCACAAGATCGGCTTTTCCGTACCGGAATTCATACCCTTCGCCGAAGACCGGAGCTCCGCTTTCGTTCACCAGAACATCCAGCTTGCTCCTTCCCATCGCGAGACAGACGCATCCCGCTTCGTTAATAGCCCATCGGGTAGCGCGGTCGGTCTGGTTCGGATCGCAGGGGACCGCGAGTTTCCATCCGAACGTATTCCGCAGAAGGCCGGCGTAGTCGATGGCGTGATGAGTCGGTCCGTCCTCTCCCACATCCAGCCCGACATGGGTCAGGACCGTTTTGATGTTCGCCCGGTTGATGTCGTTGAGTCGCTGCTGGTTGTATGTCTCCGAGAGACCGAAAACGCCGAAATCCGCCCACAGGACGGCAACTCCGGCCGTTGATGCTGCTCCCGCCGCCGTCGCGGTCGCATGCTCCTGAATGCCGGCCTGGAAAAACCATTCCGGACAGAGAGCGGCGTACTCCCCGGTTTTCACCGAGGAGGCAAGGTCGCAGTCGAAGACGAGAAGCGGAGTGCCTCCGGCTTTCTTGTAATTCAGTCTGCCGATGTCGGCGAGCGCCGATCCGAAAGCGGACCGGTTGTCGGTCTTCTTCCCGTCGGACGCATAGATACGCGGCGATCCGATATCAAGGCCGCATGAGGAAGAAGTGATATGCCGTCCCTTCGGTAAGGGAGCGGACGCTCTCCGCCGCCGCGCCTCCTCGAGAAAAGACGGATCGCCTCCGAGCTCGTTCATCGCCTTGATATAAAGATCTTCCAATGGAGCTTTTCCGTGAAACTCCGGAGTGTTCTCCATGAAGGAAACATTTTTTCCCATGACTGTCCGGCAAAGAATGACCGTAGGCCGTGAATTACCTGCCGCCTCCTTCAGGACGGAGTACAGCTCCCTGAAAGAATGACCGTCGCATTCCAGAACGATCCAACCGTCGGCTTTCCAGAGAGCCGGAATATCGGCGGGCATAACGGATTCAAGTGTACCGGATATCTGGATGCGGTTCCAGTCAACCAGCGCAACAATATTGGAAAGTTTTTCCTTCGAGGCGATACGCCGGGCTTCGGCGCTCTGCCCCTTGGTCTGTCCTCCATCTCCCATCAGGACATAGGTTCTCTTGCCGTTCCCCCGTGCGCGCTGTGCAAGAGCGAATCCCACACCCGCGGCAAGTCCCTGTCCGAGGTTGCCGCTCCCCCAGTCTATTCCGGGAACATCTCTTTCAACGTGTCCCTGGAAGGGGGATCCGCATTGGCGAAAGTGCGCCACCGCATCCATTGGATCGAAAAAACCCCATTCCGCCAGTGCCGCATATGCTCCCGGGGATGTATGCCCGTGGCTTATCGCCACGTAATCGCGGTCAAAAGAGGAGCAATTCTCCGGGGTGATATCCGCGACACCATAGACGGAAAGATACATTTCCATGCTGGAGAGGGAGCCTGCAGGATGCCCGCTGTTCGGGAGCGTAACCATCGTCACTGCGTTGATGCGGCATTGCTTCGCTGCTGATTCAAGAGAGAAAACCATGGAATCGGATAGTTTTTCCACGGGAAAGTTTCTCAGTGTCGGAAGAGTTGTTTTCACACACATCGCCTCCTTGAAATATGACAGTTCAATTATACTCAAGAAGGGGAAAAAGAGGGAGAAGCTTAAGGAGAAGGAGATCGATTTTTTGAGGACAGGAAGAGAAAAGGGACGTCCAAGTTGAAACGCCCCTCTTCCACCTCAGGAAATATAGATTCTCGGGACCCGTTTCAGGAACATGATGGGGACTTCATAGTTGATGGTGTTACGCGCAGCGGCCATCTCCTCAGGGGTAATCGTTTCTTCTCCCTGACGACCAAGAAGGACCACCTCGTCACCGGTTTTCACTCCCATGCCGGTCACGTTTACCATCGTCTGGTCCATGCACACATTGCCGGTAAGCGGCACGCGCTTTCCGGAGATGAGAACCGGAACTTTCATGGAAAGAGCCCGGGAATAGCCATCTGCATATCCGACGGGAAGGATGGCGATCTCCTCGGCTCCTCGTGTCATGTATCGAAGACCGTAACCGACACCGCTGCACGGGGGAAGCTCTTTCACGAAAGCGACCTCGGTTTTTACCTCGAAAGTCGGTTTCAATTCGATCGGCCGCGGACACTCGCCGGAGGGCCACATGCCGTAGAGAATCACGCCCGGGCGGACGGCATCGAGGTATTTGTCGGGGCAGGCCAGGATTCCTGCGCTGTTGCAGGCGTGTCGCAGAGGCACCGAAATCCCTTTTTTATCCGCGGTGTCAAGAACCTCCCGAAGTGCTGAAAACTGTCGGTCGGTGTAGTCGGGCCGATATTCGTCGGCTACTGCGAAATGAGTGAATATGCCTTCGACTTTCAAGCCGCGGATCGTCATGAGTTCGTCGAGCACCCAGGGGATATCGCGCGGAAGAAAGCCAATCCGCCCCATACCCGTATCCACTTTGAGGTGAACCGGAACGGCACGTTCCTGACGGACAGCCTCCGCGCCGAGCGCGCGCGCAAAGGAGAGATCGGTCACGGTGCTCGTAATGCGCTGACGGACATACTCCTTTACAGAACGTTCCGGAGAGGGACCCAAGACAAGAATCGGCGTTTCAACGCCGGCCTCGCGCAGTTCGAACGCCTCGTCGGGAATGGCGACGGCGAACCGGCGGCATCCCGCATCCTCGAGCGCACGGCAGGCAGGGACAGCGCCGTGACCGTACGCATCGGCTTTCACGACGCCGAAGATCTCCGGCCCCTCTCCGACATGACGGCGAACCGCCTGAAAATTCGCCTTCAGACTGCCGAGGTGCACTTCCATTCGAGTCGCACGATGCATAAATTTCGTTCTCCTTTCTCTTGCAACAAATCAAGGGGCGGCAAGCCGCCCCTTTTCAGCGATTTCTTCACTTCGTAAAACACTTAGATTTTGAGCTCTCCGTCGCGGCGCTTCTTGTCGAAGTCCGACACGAGCTTTCTGAGTTCTCCGGAGAGGATGAGAAGCGCAACGAGGTTGGGAACTGCCATGAGTCCGTTCAGAGTGTCGGACATATCCCAGAGATTGTCCAGGAAAGCCTTGCCGTCGCCGAGGAATACTCCGCCGGCGGCGCCGAGGACGAGGACGGCAACCCAGAGGACTTTCAGCACAGGAGCTATCCATGTACCGAAAATGTAGGCGCCGCATGTCTCACTGTACCAGTACCATCCCAGAATAGTGGAGAAGGAGAATAGGGCCAGCCCGACGGAGAGAATCATCGTTCCGGTACCGCCAAGCACCGTCTCGAAAGCCGAGAGAGAGAGCTGGGCGCCGGTGAGATTCGGCTGGCCTGTCAATACGCCGCTGGTCAAGATGGCAAGCGCGGTCAGGGTGCAAATGACGATGGTGTCCGCAAAGACTTCAAAGAGGCCGTACATTCCCTGGCGAACAGGATGATCGACAACCGCGGTGGCATGGACCATGGGAGCGGAACCGAGGCCGGCTTCGTTGGAGAAGACGCCTCTGGCGATACCGCGCTGAATAGCGGCGCGGACAGTCCATCCCGCAATAGCTCCCGGCATGGCCATCGGGTCGCTGAAGGCGTAGCTGACGGCATTGCCGAACGCGGCCGGGATCTGGTCAGCATGGGTTATCACAACAAGAATTCCGCCCACGATGTAGAAAATCGCCATGAAAGGAACAAGGTACGTGGTAACCTCTGCGATTCTCTTCAGGCCGCCGATGATGACGAGAGCGGTAAGGACTGCGAGAAAGATTCCCGAGTACAGGTTGGGAATACCGAATCCGAGGTTGAAGCCCTCGGCGGCGGAGTTGGCCTGAATAGCGCAGCCGATACCGAAAGAAGCAAAAAATCCGAAGAAAGCGAAAAGCCATGCGAGCCACTTGGCATTGGCGGCTTTATCAAGGATATACATAGTACCGCCGCGCCAGTTTCCTTGCTCGTCCTTTTCGCGGAAGCGAACAGCGAGGGTAACTTCGGCCATCTTGGTCGTCATTCCGAAAACGGCCGAGATGAGCATCCAGAAGAGAGCTCCCGGGCCGCCAAGATGAAGGGCGGTAGCCACGCCGGCGATATTACCTGTTCCTATGGTGGAAGCAAGAGCCGTGGAAAGTGCCGCGAAAGAGGAAATACTGCCTTCTCCTTCTTTAGCCTTTCCAAGATTGCCAAAAACTTCCTTGAACATCAGGAAAAAATAGCGAAGCTGCGGAACGCCGAGGACCACGGTAAGGTAGACGCCGGTTCCAACGAGCAGAGCCAGCATCCAGGGCCCCCATACTATTCCATTAATAATACCGTTGATTTCCATGATTCTGTCCATGCTGCGAATTCCCCCTTTTTTGTAATGCTCGAAAGAATTTTACCCCTAAGTTCAGGAGCACCGATGGAACAGCTGTAAAAGAACTTTCCACAAGATGCATCATTCTCAAGGCAAACCATTGATCACCCCCTATTAAAATATGAAGAAAAAAACACGCTCGAATAGCCTAAAGTATAGCACAAGCCATTAGAAATCAGGGAAGGAAAGGGTAAAACACCCTCTCCTTCCCTGATTTCTAAAGATACCCGTTATTCCGTAATATTCTTTCTGATTCTGCAAGTTTTCCAGCCGATACCTTGATTACCGGTCCGGTGCATCCCATTGAAGATTCGGCATAAATGCCTTCTTTCCACAACACCCTGACTCCGTCTTCTATCGTGAGGACGTCGATCCCGAGAATCTCTTCGTCCGTAGGTTCTGCAGGAGGCGCAGAAACAGTCTCTGCCGGGGAGGCCTTTGGTGTAAGAGTTTCCAAGATACCCGCAAGGCCGGCCTTCTTTGCTGCTGCCAGCTCCGCAGCCGCCTTCTTCGGGAGATCTCCCGAGGCGACCTTTGCGGTATATTCGATAGCCCCGGCTATGACAGGCGCCCCCGAGGCGCGGGATATAATCGAGACGACCTTGGTCCAGCCTTCGCCGACCGATGGACCGTACCCCCATCCCAGCGACTCGTAGGAACCTCCGGTGGTGAAGGAGGAAAACATCTTCATCAGAACATTTCCTGTAAGGGTATCCGTCACGCAAACGTCGACAGCTCCGGCGAGTATATCGTTCCCGCGGAGCACAGCTCCGCCGTCCTTGCGGACGCTCGCTCCGAAAGAAAACCGATAGCCGTTCTCCTTCAAGCGGTTCAGAGCCTTATAAACAATCTGGGCGCCGTCGACGTTGAGAATGCCGACAGTTGGATCTGCGATACCGAGGGCCTTGGCTGCGGCGATTCCGTAAAGCGTGTTTCGCACCATTGCCTCTACCCTGCCTACTGCGGATGTGCCGGTAGAGGAGGCGATGATCATCGGCTTTCCTCTCCCCGGTGTCAGCACCCTGCCGATCGTCGTCACTCCGAGGGGGAAGGGGTAATGAAGTGCTACCGCGCCCGCAATACGGCCTTCGGCGAGCGCCTTCTCCATCGCCGCCGCCACGTCCTCTTCACAGGCTTCGGTCTCGATCCAGGAGAGATTATCGAAACCGGGAATCTTCGGACCGATCATAACCACTTCAACAAGCGAAGAATTTTCAGAAGCGAGAGATGCACCTCGGGCAAGTTCCTCTCCGCCCAGTTCGCTCCCCATGGCCATCAGTCCGACCGAAATACGGGGACCTCCCGTGCGCGCCTCCGTTACTATATCCGACAGGGCCTCTCCGATCAGTTTTTTTATCTCGGACATTTCGGCCACCACCCGTTACGCAAGCTTCCCGGAGAGTTCCGAGAGAACCTCAAGAAGCAGCGACTTGATGTCTTCCTTCGAAACGGCGGAGGCGCTTTTCTTCGTTCTCGTCGGAGGTTCGAGAAGAAACGACGCTCCGTCTGCGAGGTTGGTAAGGCGGGCAAGGAAGAGGCTCCCCTTCCCGACGATCATGGCCCGTTTCATCTTTCCTTCCTTGAGAGCGTCGCAGGCATGTCCGACGTAAGGGACACCCGAAGGGATATGCCCCTGGGTGTGCGCGATCCCGGGAACACCGCGCTCTTTTACGAAGGTCATCATGTCGGCCTTTTCTATTGCTTTTTTTGTCACCGCAAGCGCCGCCGTCATCTTGATGCTCGCCAGAGGAACGTCGCCTGCGCCTGCGGGAAGCGTGATCTCTTTGATATGCATCTCGGCGGCGAACTTGTCCACGTCGAGGAATGAAAGTCCGGCCTTCTCCAGAGGATCGAGGATAAGCGCGGTGGTGACGGCCTGGGGAGAGGATCCGGCTCCAACAGTGTGCTTGCCGAGAACGTCGAGGCGCATCACCGGGAGGTCTCCGTCGTCAGGAACAACCAGTATCGCAAAGTTGCCCATGCAATCTTCAAGAGCCGGCATTTTTTTCTTCACATGGTCGCGACCGTTCATGAAGAGTTTCGGTATCGCTCCTCCGGCAAGAACGACGCAGTTCTTTCTGGCTCCGCAGGCTACCTGAGACGCCCCCGCGATCATGCCGTTCACCGGACCGGCGCAGAAGCTGCGCACGTCGCAACCGCTCGCGTTCAAGCATCCGGCGATCTCTGCGATCGCCTTTGCGAAGTTGCCTCCGGCACGCTGGTTCATATCACCTGCACCCTCTTCGGAACATTCAATGACAAAGTCCACTTCTTCAGGGGCCAAACCGGTGTTCTTGAGCAGATGAAGCAGCGAGAGAACCCCTCCGGCCTTGCACGCGATGTTTTCGAGAAGCACATAGGCGAAGAGACAGTCGTCGATATCATGACCGTTCCGAACACATCCGACCACTTTCTGTCCGTAATACAGCGCAAGAGCCTTGTGATGCGCGACTTCACCCTCGATCTCCGCGAGATCATGCCCCGTCTCAAGACGAGAGAGCACTTTTTCATTGATTACCGGACTTGCGGCCAGTTTTTCCTTTACGGAAGCTGCGAAATTCTTCTCAAGCCAGATGATGTCGAAGACATCGCATATATCCATAAGCCCGAGAAACTCGTCTTCGGGCATGATTTCACCATAGGCGCCGTAACGGTTGGATCCGGACAGACGATTCGTGTACCAGGGCTGAGGGGTCTGTTCCAGTTTTTCGAGGGAGACGCCGCCGATATACGCCTGGTTTGGGGCATAATCTCTCGCATCTTCGTAGGTCTGAAGAAATGAAGGTAATTCCTTGATAAACTCCGTCTCTCCCTTGGTCTCTCGTTCGACATGAGGAGTATTTCCATAACGGCATCCCGTTTCGGGAGCGTGATTCAGGCAGTAGGCGTATCCTTTGATTCCGACGGTTGCCATGACGTTCCAACCTCCTTGTGCTTTTCTCGCGCTGCCGGAGTGCGGAGATTTCTCCGCACTCCGGCAGCATACACAACAGAATCAGTCGGTGAACACCGTCTGCTCCGTTATCTCCGTCTGAAGCGCCTTCAGGGATTTCTCCACGAGACGGCGCCGAATTTCCTTCTCTTCATCCATCGTTCTCGAGGGATCGCCGAGGGGATAGGGTATGGCGACTGCCGGGACGATTCTGTTCGCACCCACCGTGAGGGAGATGGGCACTATCGTGCAGACATGTACCACGGGAAGGCCTGCGCGCTCGATCTCCTTGACCATCGTTGCACCGCAACGAGTGCAGGTGCCTCAGGTGGATGTCAGGATAACCGCAGTAACGCCATCGGCGATCAGCCTGCGGGCGATCTCTTCGGCAAAACGCTTCGAGCTGGCCACTGCGGTACCGTTGCCGACCGTGGTATAGAACTTGTTATGGAGCTTCTTGAAGACGCCCTCTTTTTCCATCTCGCGAAGGACATCGACCGGGAGCACCCTGTCCGCGTCCTGATCGGCGTAGGTTGCGTCGTATCCGCCGTGCGCGGTGCAGTACGAATCACACGTCAGGTCCGTCACGCCGGAGATGTCGTACTCGCCGAACTTGCTGGCGCTGGAAGCCTCTATATGATCCGGGTTTCCCTTCGGGCAAATGCCGCCGGAGGTGACAAGCGCAAGAACAGTTTCTTTCATGTTCTTGATCGCCGGATTAGGCGCCACACGGTCGAAGACAGGCATCGGGTACTCGGTGACGAACGGCTCTCCCTTGAGTTTTGCGACAAACATGTCCACTGCGCGCTCGGCAGCAAGTTTATCGTAGAACTTGTTCTTTCTGACGCCGCGCTCGATGTATCCTTCCTCGGCGGGTGTTCCGAGCTTCTCTCCCTTGAGAAGCTTCAGCACCAGCTTTGCCATGGCCGGGACGGCTTTTCTCATGCCGGCCGCACTGTCGGGAGTCTCTACGATGTAAAAGCTCTTCTTGTACATCTCGACGCCCGGATTCTCCGGGTACATTCCTGAAACGACCGGGATGCCGAGATTTTTCGTCACGGCCTCGCCGAGAGCACCGCACGCGGTGCCGTAACGTCCGGCGTTGAATGCCGGACCGGCAACAACCGCGTCGGGGCTGTACTTCTTCATCATGTCCAGAATTTCAGTGCTTGCTTTCTCCATATTGGAAGCAAAGTACGAGTCGCCGCAGATTACGGTGGCGACAATTTCCGCATCGCTTCCGAACGCGGCCTTCAGCGCCTGACCGGGGCCCACGATTCCTTCGCGGATCTCGGGGACGATGTCCGCCTTCTCTTCGCCGCCGATCCCGGCGTAAAACTGATTTATATAGTGAATGATCCGGTATGACACGATGACGACCTCCCCTTCTACAGGGTAAATTTACTGAACTGTGCGCGAATGCCGCTTACGGCCTCGGACAGTTTCTCGGGATCAAGCACCATTTCCATCATGCTGATCTGGTCTTCCCAGGCGTCCGCATCGCATTCGTTCCGAATCTCCTGTTCAAAAACGTGGTAGACAGCGAGTCCAGACTGGACTCCGGCCAATGGGCCTGCATATGTCGGGTCTCCGTTGGTTACCGTTTCGGCGTAGATTTCCGCGCCTTCGGCATCGGAGGAACCCAGAACGACGACCGTGTTTTCCGGGCCGTACTTCTCAACAGCGTCCTTTATGCGCTGCTGATTCTGCAGATCCATGGCTCCTGCGGCGGTTCAGACGAAGCATTCGGTAACCGAGAAGACGATCTCGGCGCCGCTGTTCTTCAGGCAGGCTTCCATGGCGGGACCGGGAACACCGTCGCGTTCACCGAGAAGAAGCACTTTCTTTCCTGCCAGCTTTCCCATGCTCTTGCACCTCCTTATAGCAAAACTCTCAAACCGCTTTTCCGGTTCAGCCTTATCAGATGGTATACGCTCCGAGTTTCGTGAAGCCGAGCTCGCTCGTCGAACCGAGGATGGCCTGAAGCTCGACGGTTATCGTGCCGTCGGCGGCAAGGGATCCCTGCCAGCCTCCGGCGATTACGTTGGCCTCTTCAGGGACGCCTATGACCTTCTCCATCGGCGGAAGAACGATCACTTCATTGGCGTTTCCGGCGGTCACGCATGCGTCGCCCTCGGGGCAGGAGTCCGCGAGCGACTGGCTCGCGCCGTCCTGTCCGGCGTACTCGTCGGTGAGAAGCGCCGTCTTGATTCCTGCACGCTCAGCTTTCCAGCAGTTCATGATGAGATCGGCATCAGGGTTGCCGAATCCCTCCTCCGAAATGAGAAGTCCTTCCACACCGAGCGTCTTCGCGAGCTTTATCGAATAGGAGGAACTCCGCTTCTTGTCGGCAAGAGTGACGTTCTCGTTGGTGACGATGCAGCCGAGGAAATTGAAGTCTTTGCCGTGCCGTTTGAACATATTGTGGATCACAGGGTTGTTCTGGTGTACATAGGTATTATTCTTGTCGCAGGCCGAGACGCAGTTCCCCGAGACGATCGCTCCGTCCATAACCTCGGTAGGATTGAGGAACGTAGGAAGGATTTTCTTGACGTCCACTCCGTAGAGATACGTATCATGGAGCAGCCCCTGGGACTGGAGCATGTAGAGATATGCGACCTTGGGAAGTCCGGGATGCGCATGCATGGCATCCTTCAGTGATGGCGTCTCGTATGTCTCGACCTCGTCGACGGATGCTCCGAGGCACTTCTCGGCAAGATAGGCCGCGGTCTTCAGTCCGGCCATTCGGCATGCTGTCTCGTAATCATGCTTTTCGATGCCGTCCACGTTCTCCAAAACGACCACGACGTTGCAGGTCTGTGAATAAGGAGTGTACTCCGCTCCCGGGCCTTTCATGTCGATGATGCCTTCCTGGAAGCGGACGATTTTGCCTGTCGTCACAACAGCCGCTCCTGAAAGGACAAGCGTTTTGCCCTCGCCGACTGAATCGACGTCGGAGACCATTCCCGGGAATATCCCGCCGGAACCTTCAATCTTGAAACGAGGCTCCACGACATCCTTAACGGGAAGAATACGGACGCTTTCGCCGGGAAGCGCAAAGTCTATATCGACTTTTGCGAGGCGTTCGTCTCCGGAAAGTATTGAAAGAAGCTCAGTCTTATTGACTGTCAGCACGCCTCCCTTGGCGAATGTCTTGTCGCCCCAGGCCAGGGAGTTGATTTTCACTTTATGCAGTTCAAGCTTCATGGTTATCTGTTTCCCCCCTTTAACGGGCGTCAAAGCTACTTTAAAAGCGCTTCGACGTTCTCCTTGATCTTCTCCAACGTTACATCGCCGCCGCTTATCCGCGCAACCTCCGCTCCGTCCTTCCAGAACAGAAACGTGGGAAGGCCCATGACCTTGTTTGCGATCGCGACACGACGGTTCTCGGACACATCCACGGAACAGAACTTCACTTTTCCTTCGTACTCCTCCGCCATCGTGTGGACATTCGGAAGAAGAGCCATACATGGCCCGCACTTGGGTCCCCAGAAATCGACGAGCACCGGAAGCGCGCTCTCCTTGACCTCAACGTCAAAATTCTCCTTCGTCAATTCAACCATTTCTTTTCACCTCCTTCAGCCGCTTCAATTCTTCGAAACTTCCCTGGCGAACATACCGTACCGGGAAAGACTTTCCTTCATCAGCTCTGCATCGATGAAAGCGAAATCCTGCCGTACTTCCTCCGGCATCCCTGAAACAGTGAGAATGCGGGAGCGTTCGGCGGAATAGATGCTGATGGCGTTCTCAATATATTCAACGGAGAGAAGGTCTGCGGGCGCGGGCTCCGCCCGGAGTATTTCCATCAGAACGGAGCGATAGGGGTGCTGATACGGCCGAAGATTGCCGTAAAGAGGGTGGGAGAGCAGAACCCATCCGGAGTGTATATGATCTCTTACCCGGACAAGTACATCAAGAGACGATCCCTTGACAAAGTCGCAGGAGGAAATTTTTTCATTCATAAAGGGGTTGTTCGTGACGAGCATTCTACGACAGAACATCTCGCTGCCTCCTACAGGATAGGGTACAGGAAAGACATTCTCTGTCGTATAGCTCCGGAGAGAAGAGAAATGAAGATCCGGAGGAGCTATTCTTTTCAGAGACCCGTCCGGCCGCAATCCTTTCGCCTGAGAGTTTCCGCCCTCCATGGAGGGCCTTGCCCCTTCGGCGCTCTCCGCAAATGCGGATGAGTCTCTCTTGCGGCGTTCATCCGGAAAACATATTTATTTTACACAATGGACAGAAAGCGTCAAGTCTTTTTTGTGAAAAGGAGATCAAAAAAAAAGAAAAAAAGGAAAAAGGGCGAAAACCGAAGGTGTTCGCCCTTTTTCCTCCCAACGCGCAGAACGCTGCTACAGAACCTGATGCTGATTATAACGCAACTACCACTTCAGACCGGTATAGAAGATGTACAGGATCGCTGCGGGAGCAACAATGCGGCATATCCAGATCCAGAGACCCATGAAACCGAAGGAGAGACTTCCGTCGTTGGTAACCTCCTGTTTCGCCTCCGACGTCCAGAACCATCCCACGAAGAGAGAGATGAAGACGCCGCCGAGAGGAAGAAGAACATTGGACGAGATGAAATCCATGGCATCCAGGAAGTCTTTTCCGGCTACCTTGGGCGCTCCGGCGAGGGACATCGCGGAGGGAATGCCAAGGGCAAAGATCAGAATCCCCATGATCCATGCAGCCTGCGCCCTGCTCCACCCCTTGTCGATGAAGTAGGCGGACACGACCTCGAGAAGGGAGATGGCGGAGGTTAAGGCCGCGATGAAGAGAAGGGCGAAGAAGAGACCCGACCAGGTCATCGCTCCGGGCATCTGGGCGAAGACCGAGGGCAGCGTGACGAAGGTAAGACCGGGGCCTGCTCCGGCATCCACCCCGAACGCAAAGACCGCGGGGAAGATGGCGAGACCGGCGAGAACGGCCACCATGGTGTCAAGGAAGCAGACCTGGATGGCGGCGGAAGGAAGCGCGGTCTTTCTGTCGACATAGCTTCCATACGTGATCATACAGCCCATTCCAAGGGAAAGCGAGAAGAATGCCTGGCCGAGCGCGGCTGCGATCGTTCCTCCCGTTATCTTCGAGAAATCGGGCCTAAGGTAGAACTCAAGGCCTTTTTCGGCGCCTTCAAGGGTGACGGAGCGCCCGATAAGAACGAGGAGAATGATGAAAAGCGCAGGCATGAGAATTTTGCAGTATCGTTCGATACCTTCTCCGATGCCCCGGAAGACAACCCATGTGGTGACCAGCATGAAAGCCGCCTGGTAGATGACAACCTGCACGGTGTCCGTTATGAATCCGACAAACACGTCGCCGGCTTTTCCGCCTGCGGCGTCGGCCATAAGACCGGTGAAGGTGTGGATGAAGTACTTGATCGTCCAGCCGCCGATGACCGCGTAGAAAGAGAGAATTATGAAACCGGCGGCAACACCCATCCAGCCGATGAGAGGCCACATTCCGCCACGCAGCTTCTGGAAAGATCCAACGGCATTGAGCTGCGCCTTTCTGCCGATTGACATCTCCGCAAGCATGACGGAAAAGCCGATTATGAACACAAGAGCAAGGTATACGAGGACAAAAGCCGCCCCGCCATTCTGCCCCGTGATATACGGGAAACGCCAAATATTGCCGAGTCCTACTGCCGAACCGGCCGCTGCAAGAATAAATCCTACTCTACTACCCCAATGTTCCCGATTCACATCCTGTGCCATTATTCCCATACCCCTCCTTCGTAATAAATGAGTTTTTTCCCCTAGCCTTGAAGAAAACCTATTTTTCCTTGATGTCCACCCCCAGCATCCGAAAAAGGTATTCACAATATACAATAATCATATTGTATTATACACCAGATCAGGATTCTTCCAAGTGGGAGGAGTGTTTTTTTCTGTTTCTGGAGTACAATAGAATCACACAAAGGAGTGATTGTATTGTGCCTTGCGGTTCCTTACATTATTGAGCTAATTATGGATGATAATCGGGCGACTGCGACATCGGGCGCCGTCCGCACCGAGATTCGCACCGATCTCATCGATTCCCCGTCTCCGGGAGATACCGTCCTCGTTCATGCCGGTTTTGCAATTGAAAAACTCTCTCCTGAAGATTCGGAGGAACTGTTCGCGTTATGGGATGAAGTCCGAAGGCTTGCCGGAGAAAATGTCGTTTGATCCCGCCGGCGCCGCGAAGGCGCTTCAAAACATAGCCCCGAAAAGTCTTTCCGTAATGGAGGTATGCGGTACCCATACAGTTTCCATCTTCCGTTCGGGAATACGCAGTCTTCTCCCTCCCGGATACCGCCTTGTCTCCGGTCCCGGATGTCCTGTGTGCGTCACCGACCAGGGAGAGATCGATACCGCCCTGTCGCTTCTGGAGACAGGAGCCGTTCTCACAGCATACGGAGACATGTTCCGCGTTCCCGGAGCTTCCGGTTCACTCTCATCAAAACGGGGAGAAGGGTTGGATGCACGAGTGGCCACAAGCGCCATGGACGCTCTTCTATTGGCGGAGCAGAAACCGGACAGGGAAGTCGTCTTTCTCGCAGTCGGCTTTGAAACCACTGCGCCGGCTACAGCGGCGATGATTCTGGAAGCCCGCCGGCGAAAGATCCGCAACCTGTCGGTTCTTTCCTTCCATAAGCGAACACCTCCGGCGCTCGAACTTCTGGCATCGGATCAGGATCTGTCGCTATCCGGCTTTCTTCTTCCGGGACATGTAAGTGTTATCCTGGGGCACGAGCCTTTCCGTTTTTTGGCGGAAGAAAAAGGAATTCCGGCGGTCATTGCAGGATTTGAGCCGGATCAAATTCTGTCCGGACTTATCGACCTTGCGCTTCAACAACGGAAAGGCATCGCGAAGCTTCATTCCGTCTACGGCCGCGCCGTTCGTCCGGAGGGGAACCCGAAAGCGAGAGAGATCATGGACGAGGTCTTTGAGAACAGGAGCGCCTCCTGGCGGGGAATCGGAGAGATTCCGTCCTCCGGCCTCGCGTTGCGGGAAGAATTTGCGGCCTTCGACGCTGAAAAAAAATTTTCATTGAAACCTCTTCCGGGAAAGCCTCATCCCGGGTGCCGTTGCGGCGAGATACTGACAGGACGTATCACTCCGCCCGAGTGTCCTCTTTTCCGCACGCACTGCACTCCGGTCTCCCCTGTTGGACCTTGCATGGTCTCCGGCGAAGGAACATGCGGCGCTTATTTTCGATTCTTCAAGACTACTGGAGGCATAGCATGAGCACAATCACACTCGGACATGGAAGCGGCGGGAGACAGAGCCGCGAAATAGTCGATATCCTCCTGGACTCCTTCCGGCGCCGCGGCATCGGACCTGAAATGGAGGATGCCGCGCTTCTGCCCGGAGGATTCGCCATGACCACGGACGGATTCACCGTCTCGCCGCGTAAATTTCCCGGAGGAGACATCGGACATCTGTGTGTCTGCGGATGCGTCAACGATTTAGCGGTTCGGGGAGCGGCTCCCGAATTTCTTGGGCTAGGACTGATCATCGAAGAAGGATTCCCCTCCGGAGAACTGCTTGAATATATGGAAAGCGCAGCGGCGACATGCAGTGAACTCGGCATGACGCTTGCCGCCGGAGACACGAAGGTAGTGCCTTCAGGCGCTGTGGACGGTGTCTATTTCACGGGAAGCGCATTCGGAAGAATCCGGAGAACACTTCCGCTTCAAATGTCGAATCTGCGGCCGGAAGACGTTCTGATAGTCACGACTTCTATAGGACGCCACGGAGCGGCTATAGCGGCTGCACGTTTCAACCTTTCCGTAGAAGGACTTCTCAGCGACTGCGCCCCTCTTTGGCCTTCGCTCGAACCGCTGCTCTTGCTGGACGGGCTCCGCTGCATGAGGGATTGCACGCGCGGAGGACTTGGTACCGTCCTCTGCGAATGGGCCGAAACAACCGGACTCCACCTCTCTATTGAAGAAATGCGGATTCCGATTGATTTCAGCGTACGTTCCGTCTGTGATGTTCTTGGATTCGACCCGCTGTACATGGCGTGCGAAGGATGCGCCGTCATTGCAACGGCCCCTTCCTGCGCGCAGGAAGTCATCGATACGCTCCGCAAGTCTCCGCTCTGCGGCGATGCGGCAATAATCGGCAGGATCACTGAAGGGGAACCCGGGGGGATGGTCTCGATGCGAACTCTCATAGGAGGAGAACGGCTTGTGGATATGCCGTTCGGCGAACTGCTTCCCCGTATCTGCTGACGCCATGCGGACGGGAAAACACAACGGAAAGAGCACGTTTTCTTTGTGCAGCGGATGAAAAAGAAGCGGCCCGCGGTGACCTTGCGATACGGTCTCCGCGGGCCGCGGTATGTCGCGTCAGTTCAGGAGCAGGGTCAGCATGACGCCGGCGGCGACCGCCGTGCCGATCACTCCGGCGACGTTCGGGCCCATCGCGTGCATCAGAAGAAAGTTCCCGGGATTCTCCTGCTGGGAGACCCGCTGCACAACCCGCGCCGCCATCGGCACCGCGGACACTCCCGCCGCTCCGATCATCGGGTTGATCTTCCCGCCGCTCCACTTCTTCATCA